>Ga0137366_10003126_pt1 | contig 12833 bp, 14 predicted proteins | sample SagtaG_8_FD_104938 | JGI IMG/M metagenome (GOLD analysis project Ga0137366, IMG submission 104938) | Vadose zone soil microbial communities from Sagehorn Ranch, Mendocino, California, USA - Sage1_L_60_16 metaG | ecosystem: Environmental > Terrestrial > Soil > Vadose zone | place: USA... | reverse complement strand
CTGCGTTTGTACGCTCGGCGTAACCAATGTTTTGTTTCGTATAAAGAGCCACGTGCTATCTTAATAAACCGCCGATTGTCCAAGAGGCTTCATCTACCGCTGCCTTCGGCGATGTTCGCTCCGATGCCATCAGCCGCTCTGACCATTTGCTCGCCGACAGTGCTCATGGCGAACCAGTTCCACTTGACTACTATCAGCCATATTCCGTCAGCAAGCTTTTCTGCAAGCTGACATACTCGTAGCTTCTCAAAATTTAGTCCTCTCCATTGTATGCTCCCGTGAGGTAGGGCAAACAAAGCACAAAGAACCAAGTACCGAGTCCCTATTGATTGGTCATCGCATCCGTAACCTTAATCTGCCCCGCGATGATCTTCTTCTTCGCCTCTTCCGCTTCTTGAATCGCCTCAGGAGAAATCAGATCTTTGTTGTTGTTGTCCATCGCATATCCCACGCCATCTTTCTCCAAACCAAAGACATGCAGACCTGGTGAGAAACGGTGATTAACGACGTCCTGTACGATGTTGTAGACCGCATTGTCAACGCGCTTGACCATGCTGGTGAGCACAAAGCCGGGCTTCAACATGTTTTGGTTTGAATCAACGCCAATAACGTAGTGCGTAGCGCGTCCGTTCACCTTCCCTTGTTGCTCAACAGCGTCAAAGGCGCCCAGCCCGGAGTTACCCGCGGCAGTGAAGATGACGTCAGCGCCTTTGCCGATCTGCGCGAGCGAAAGCTCTTTGCCTTTTCCCGGGTTGTTCCAGGCGCTGTCAGTTACCCCAACATAATTCTGAATAATGGTAATGTTCGGGTTTACCGATTTAGCACCCTCTTCGTAGCCCTTCTCAAAACGATGGATTAGACCAATGTCCATCCCGCCGAGAAAGCCCAGCGTATTCGTTTTTGTAGTTTTCGCTGCGAGAATGCCGACAAGGTATGACCCTTCCTGCTCCTTGAAAACCAGCGAGGCCACGTTTGGTAAGTCGCTTACGCCGTCGATAATCGCAAAATGGATATTTGGGTAATCCTTCGCGACCTGTTCCATGATGGGAGCCTGGGCGAAACCGACGCCAATGATCAGATCGTAGCCGCGCTCTGCAAACGCTCGCATGGCTGGTTCGATCGACGTCGGGTTTCCAGGTTCGATATCGCGCAATACGATGGGCAGGTCTTTGGCCGCTCGTTGCACTCCCTGCCACGCAGCAGCATTAAACGAGCGATCGTCTTTTCCTCCGATATCAAAAACTATCCCGACGTGAACTTTGCTCTTATCGTCAGCCCCGTAACTTTTTATATTGCACGCCGAGACCAGAAGCGTGACCAGACAACTTAGAACCGCCAACAAGAACAGTCTGTATTTCATTCGTCGATTATTTCCTTGATAAGCTTGTCGAATTTCGCTGGCGCTTTATCGCTGATGTGATATGCGGCCTGAATTCTGCGCCCGCCCTCGCGGCCCTTTGCTTTATTCGCACAGTAGACAACTCCAATCGTCTCGCCCGCGTTCACTTTATCGCCAACCTTCACCTCAGCAATAAACCCGACTGTTGGATCCACGACATCTTCGATGCGCACACGCCCACCGCCGATGGCTGCGATTGCGTGCCCAATCTCCGTGGTGTCGATGCTATTGATGAAACCAGAGCGCGGGGATTCTACCTTAAAGGATTCGCTTACTAAAGGCAGAAAAGCAGCCGGCGCATCGCAAACTCGCGGCTCGCCACCTTGCGCTGCTATGTTGCTTCGTAAGCATTCCAATGCCTCTCCAGATTCCAGCACGCGCTGCAAGCGAGCGTGCGCGGCGGCGATAGTCTCTTCGACGTTGGCAAGCAGAAGCATGTGCGCCGACAATTCGAGTGAGAGATCAAGAACCGGCCGCGCGCCGTCTGCCAGTTCACCTCGCAAGATGTCGACGCATTCCTTCACTTCAATCGAGTTTCCGACGGCACGACCCAGCGGCTGGTTCATATCAGTTAGGAGCGCTCTTGTTTTTATGCCGCAGGAATTTCCGGTGCTGACAAGCGCGTGAGCCAGCTCTTTGGCTCGCGCCTCTTCGCGCATGAAAGCCCCGCTGCCAACCTTCACATCTATGACCATCGAATCAAGCCCGGCCGCTCCCTTTTTGGAGATAATCGATGCGACAATCAGCGGTATAGCTTCGACCGTCGCGGTAGCATCGCGGAGGGCGTACATCTTCTTATCCGCCGGAGCCAGCTCAGCGGTTTGCCCGGCCATGGCATACCCAACCTGGAGCAGGACTTGTTTGAATTCCGTGGTCGAAAGGTCCACGCGATATCCCGGAATCGACTCCAACTTGTCGAGCGTCCCCCCGGTGTGACCCAGTCCTCGACCTGAGATCATTGGCACACATACGCCGCACGCAGCCACCAGCGGTGCTATTAACAAGGAGGTCTTGTCGCCCACTCCACCCGTCGAATGCTTATCTGCCTTTGGCTTGGGAATATCGGAAAAATCGAGGATGCTGCCTGACTGGAGCATCGCTTCTGTCAATGACTGCTGCTCCGTCTGATTCATGCCATTCAGGTAAATGGCCATCAGCAGCGCGCTGATTTGATAGTCGGCAATCTGGCCGCGCGTCACCCCATCGATGAAGAACTCAATATCTTCACGCGATAAAAGCTCGCCGTCTCTTTTTTTTCTGATAACGTCCTGAGGTCTCAAGCGACTCCCTTACGATCTCTCCATTAACACAACGGCTTGAGCGGTAACTGCCAGCCCCTGTCCTACTGCGTCCAGTCCTTCACCCGTCTTCGCCTTCACGCTGACGCAGCCACGTTCGACCCCCAAAATGCCGGCAATATTGTCACGCATCGAATCTACATATGGTCTAAGCCGTGGTGCTTCGAGCATGATAGTCGCGTCCACATTAACTATCTGCAGGCTCCGCTCGTGCGCGAGCCACATTACCCGTGACAATAACGTCAAACTATCGACCCCACCCCACTGCGGATCTCGGTCTGGAAAATGGACACCCAGATCTCCCTCGCAAAGTGCCCCCAGGATTGCATCAGCTATTGCGTGTGACAGCGCATCGGCGTCCGAGTGACCTTCAGCGCCGCGATCTGACACGATGTGAACGCCGCCCAGAATAAGCGGGCGCCCTTCAACCAAACGGTGCGTGTCGCTGCCAATGCCGATGCGAATCATTGCTAAGAGTGTGCTTCGGGCTATGGTCCTATCAGTAATCCTGGTCAGTTTGTCAGTTGTCAGTTGTCAGTTGTCAGTTGCAAGCTTCTTCCGTGACGCGTCATGTCTTATCAACGACTGACCACTGACTACGGACAGCGGTCTACGGACAAGCGACAAAGTACAAAGCACACCAGATCCAAAGTCCAAAACTCAATCGCCCGCCCGCTTGAGAAAAGTCTCCGCTATCAACAGGTCCCGTCTCGTAGTTATCTTAATATTGCGTGAACTACCTTCAACAATCGCTACTGCCTCTCCTAATTGTTCCACGAGCGAACTGTCATCCGTGACACGCGGATCATGAACGTCAGCGCGATCGTAGGCTCGTTTCAGTATTTCATAGCGAAAGCATTGCGGTGTCAGGGCGTGACATAGTTCTCTTCTTTCCAGCGTTTTGACTACTGCGCCATTGCTGACCTGCTTGATGGTGTCAATTGCTGGAGCGACAAGTATCGCTGAGCCCTTCGACTGCGCTGCCGCCACGGTCAGACTAATTTCCTCGGGCGTGACGAATGGACGAACTCCGTCGTGCACGGCTACGATTTCAGTTGTCGCCGCCCTGAGGGACAATAGGCCGCGGAGCACCGACTCGGCCCTGGTTGCACCGCCGGGCACAACTCGACCCAGTTTCCTCAGTCCGTACCTACCGGCGAGCGAAAGAAAACCAGCAGACTCTTCTGCTGGTAAAACGACAATGATTTCTTGAATGCTGTCACACTGCTCGAATGGTCTGAGCGTGTGGAAAATAATCGGAGTTCCTGCCAGCTGCAGAAACTGTTTGGGCCGATCTCCCGCCAGCCGGCTGCCACCTCCGGCAGCGGCAATAATCGCGACATTCATAAAAGGCAACAGGCGACAAGTGATAAGTGACAGGAGATCTCAAAATCCAACTTGTCACCTGTTACTGTCGCCTGCCACACTTTCTAGCTCTCAGTAATCGGCTCACTGTCGGTGATACGTACCGGCGTGGGATTGCCGGTGCGTGAATCGCGCGGCTGCCGGCGTGTAGTTCCATTGGTCCGATGCTCGCTGTTGAGGACGCCGTTCTCCGACTCTTCCCAGAGCCGACCGAAGATCATCTTCCCCGCCGTCGTCTGGAGCACGCTGGTTACAGCGATGTCGGCATTTTTCCCTATCAGCCGCCGAGCGTTGTCGACCACAACCATGGTGCCGTCATCCAGATACGCAACTCCCTGGTTGTATTCTTTTCCTTCCTTCAGAATGAAAACCCTCATTGCTTCACCGGGCAGTACCACAGGTTTGAGGGCATTGGCCAGCTCGTTGATATTTAGCACGCTTACGCCGCGAAGCTGGGAGACCTTGTTCAGGTTGAAATCGTTCGTAACGATGACCGCATCCAGTTGTTTGCCCAATTCGATGAGTTTCAAATCGACTTCTCGCACGGAAGGAAAGTCAGTTTCCACGATTTGAATATCCAGTGAGCTGTTGTTCTGCAAACGGTTGAGCATGTCCAAACCACGGCGTCCTCGTTGGCGCTTGGACGAATCAGGCGAATCAGCCACTTGTTGCAACTCGCGGAGAATGAACTGCGGAACGATTAGCGTGCCTGTGAGAAAGCCGGTCTCGGCCACGTCAGCGATGCGGCCATCGATAATCACGGAGGTGTCGAGGATCTTTAGATCGCGTCTTGCGACTTTATCGCTGAATATCCCCCCCAACGCTGAGAGTTCGAGGTAATCGCCCTTGGCAGCGCCCACCATTAGCCCGACGTAGGCCATAAAGAAGGTCAGCGCCAACGTAAGAAACGTCTTTACCTCAGGCGCAACCGCCATCGATTCCTGACTACTAATCAAGGAGCCGATCAGGTAGGCGCCTATAATTCCCAGGATCGAACCTACGGCGGCGCCGATCAACGTTTTAAGGGTGGCGCGACGTATCCGGAGCTCGAAAAGAATAATACAGACCGCAATCAAAGCGCCCACACCAGCAGAAATCCAGGAATCGCCGGCGACCGGTCTCAGGATATATCCCGCTGCTACTAGAATGGCCGTGAATATCAGCCGGATAAGAACAACATCGGCATGCATAATGGTCGCATACTACCATGCTAGTAACCTCATCGTCACGAAGAACCTTGCCCAATCGGGTTAATACGGCACACGATAGTTCATGATTGCCTCATCCCACGGGGCTCAACATTGGGACGCTCAGGTAGATGTTTTTGTGTGTAACCTATGAGTCACTGATCCGAAAGCGCAACATCTCTCAATGGACCAACGTTTCTTGCCACGATCCGCGGCCTTCGCAGTCATAGACTTGAAACCTCGGGTTAATGGGGGCTTGCGGTCTCTTCTGCGCTTGAGTTTAAATGACCCCATGTGGAAACCAATTTTTGTCTTTTTGGCGATCTCTTTGGTGTCGCTGGCTTGCCGAGGAAAAAGCGTGGCTCCCATCGGTTCGCTTACTACAGCTCAAACGTCTGGGTCATCTCAAACTTCGCAGAGCGGCGAGTTGAAATACAAGGTCCCTGAGGGTTGGATTACGGAACATCCAAGTTCAAGCATGCGCGCGGCACAATACAAGTTGCCGAAAGCCGAAGGTGATGCGGAAGATGCAAGCCTCGTCCTTTATTACTTTGGACAAGGACAAGGTGGCTCGACCGATGCCAACATTGACCGTTGGGTCAATCAGATGCCCCAGCCTGACGGCCATCCCGCGAAAGAAAGAGCTAAGTCAGAGACGATGACAATCAACGGCCTTAAAGTGACCATGGTTGACATAGCCGGCACTTACTCGGCTGAAATGTCGCCCGGAAGCGGTACCTTCAACAGTAAACCGGGATATCGTTTGCGCGCAGCAGTTGTCGAGACACCAAAAGGTTCCTATTACGCGAAGCTGGTTGGTCCCGAGAAAACAGTGGCCCAGTGGGACCAGTCCTTCACAGCCTATGTGAAGTCGTTCGAGTTCAAGTAATAGCCAGTGATGGCAATTGTATGAAAACTCCAGGTGATCGTCGGAACATGGACAAGTAACCAGCGCGCCTGAGTGCAACCGAAGCTCTAGCACCGACATTGAACGAGTCAGTGGAGTATCTGATGATCTATCGCGATGTTGCCAGCGCGAACTCCGTCCGAGTCGAAGGTGTGGTGGGCCTAGTGGGAGAAAAATCCGGTGGGCTTCAGAGTGGCGGGACTTACGAGTAGAGTACCGGAACGACGCAGGGCGACGTCTTATTGTTGAGGCTGTGGAACCGGCAACTTGGGCGACATCAATGGCAACTCTTACAGTCGAGTTCCGAGTGGAGGGTGATGAGTACTGTCTTCCGCATCACCCCATCACTCATCACTTATATCTGTAAGTGATCCGCCCGCGGGTCAGGTCGTAAGGTGACATCTCCACGCTTACTCGATCACCGACGAGGATCCTGATGCGGTTCTTGCGCATCTTGCCTGAGATCGCCGCCAGGACAACGTGTTCGGTGTTATCGAGTCGCACCTTGAAGAAGGCGTTGGGCTGCTTATCAATGATAGTACCCTCTGCCGGAATCAAATCATCTCTTGCCAATAGGTTTCTCCTTTAAAATAAAAAGTAGTCCACAGTCCGAGGTCGATAGTCAGTACGAAGCTCAAACCAAAAAAGAAAAGGAGCAACTGACAACTGACCCCGAGCGATTGATTTGCTTGTCTACCGGCTCGCTCGTCTCGGGCGAAAAGAGCGCGTAAACACAGCGCTGCGGTTGGGCCGAGCGAAAGGTTTACCCACTGCTTCACTTGTCTTGGTTCCGCCAAAGTCTGGCAAGAAAACGCGTTTGACCGTTTGTCCCATCAGCTTTTCTATCGCGCGCATCGACAACTCATCAACCGGGGTGACGATGGTAATCGCTCGTCCCTGGTTGCCGGCACGACCGGTCCGGCCGATGCGATGCACATAGTCTTCAGGCGCTGCAGGCACATCATAGTTAATCACATGCGAAACAGAATCAACATCCAGACCTCTGGCGGCAATGTCGGTGGCTACGAGGACGCGTGTGCGCCCATCGCGAAAGCCGCGTAGCGCAGCTTCACGCTGCGGTTGTGTCCGATCAGAGTGAATGCGGTTAACCTGATGATCGCGGGCTTCGAGAATGTGTGAGAGCCGTTCGGCCCCGCGTCTTGTGCGGGCAAACACCAGCACTCGCTCAAATTTCTCGCGTTCCAACAAATCAAGCAAGAGCGCAGTTTTTGATTCTTGTGCAACCGGATAGGCCGTTTGTTCCACGAGAATAGGGGCTCGACCGCGCTGGTTGACCTCGATCAGCTTTGGCTCTTTCATTGTCGAGCGAGCGAGTTTCTCAATTTCGGGCGACATCGTTGCTGAGAAGAGCATTGTCTGTCGTTTGACCGGTATTAACGAAAGCACGCGCCGAATTGCCGGCAGAAATCCCATGTCAAGCATGCGATCCGCTTCGTCAAGCACGAGCACTTCAACTGTTGAAAGATTGAGCGCGCCACGTTCCGTCAGATCGAGCAGACGTCCTGGCGTCGCAATCACCACAGTAGCGGCGCGGCGCAGGTGGGCTACCTGGGTCCGCATATTTGCACCGCCAATCACGACAACGCTGCGGTTGTTCTTGGTACGATTGAGTTCGACATAATTCTTTTGAATCTGCATCGCCAACTCGCGCGTTGGCGCAAGCACCAGTACTCTAACTCCGGGTAGTGCACGTTGCGAGAGCCTCTGAATAATGGGAAGCAGGAAGGCAGCTGTCTTACCTGTGCCGGTTTCGGCACAGCCGATGAGATCTCGACCTTCAAGTGCGACAGGAATCGCCTGTCGCTGAATCGGTGTTGGTTCGGTGTATCCGAGAGACTCGCACGAACCCACCTGTGCGGGCGCGAGTCCCAGTTCTGAAAAATTCATACATTCCTTTTTGTTGTTCTCGGCGCTTCTGCATTGGCTGCCTCATTAGGGTGAATAGTCTTGTAATCAGGTTCACGGGCAAGATGGGCAGTTAGCGAAGGCGCGGAGTTAAGTTGATTTCTCGGCAGGGCATCCGCCGTAGCAGATGAGTCGAAAGGCGCTCCTGGCACTTTAGAGCTGACTGGACGTCTTCGATGCCGAATAAAAGCCCGGGGCGGCGGACGACCGAATTAACGATCACAATAAGAGATAGAGATCTCGGTCGTCCGCTCCACGGACTTATGATTTGCGATGAACGCTGAGGTCCCGACAAATGATCCCGGGACCAGACTTTAAGCATTCACAGCGTGGAAGCGCTTACCTCCGGGGTTCGCGATTGCCACCACCACCGCCGTAGCCTCCGCCGCCACCATTGCCGCCTCGACCGCCGCCAAAGCCACCACGGCCGCCGCCGAAACCTCCCCGACCGCCACCGCCGCCAGAGCGAGGCTCACGCGGTTTGGCTTCATTGACGTTCAAAGCTCGGCCATTGACTTCTTTACCATTGAATTGGGCGATGGCAGCTGCGCCTTCTTCCTTGCTGGACATTTCGACAAACCCAAAGCCACGTGAGCGACCCGTTTCGCGATCTTCCACAACGCTCGCTGATTCGACTGTGCCAGCCTGTGCAAAGAGTTCCTGCAAATCCTGACTCGACGTCGCGAACGCGAGATTTCCTACATAGAGTTTCATAGACATAGAGATATACCTTTTCCCCTTTGGGAATAAAAAGAAGCTGCGAATCGGATTGGCTTCGGAGTAACGGTAGTCAGCGAAGGACCTGGTTCGGATGCTCAACAGAGCGGCTTCTGAAGTTGAAAATCAGCCTGCTCTCGAACTATCCAAAACGCCAGCGCCAATTCGTTATGTGCGCGGGGCGCATCACCGTCGATGCGCGAGAGAAGGATTAACCGTGACTCACTATGCACTATTAGAAGGAAAGTAGCAAGGCGGGATGGACAGGACAGAGCATTGATATATCATTTGACATTGGTCATGATTGGTCATTTGTATGGCCCGGTCGGCGACTCTGAATCTGTAACCTTCACCAGTTGTTTCCCGAGGTTCTCTCCCGAAAACAACCCGAGAAATGCCTGCGGCGCATTCTCAAATCCTTCCACAATGTTCTCGGCATACTTGAGCTTGCCTTCTTTCAGCCACCCTGCGAGCTGACTCACGCCCTCCCCAAATCGAGTAGCATAGTCAGTGATAATAAATCCCTGCATTAGCGCGCTCTTCGCCAACAAGTATGGCTGAATACGCGGGCCCACATCAGGCTTTTCGCCGTTGTAAAGGGAGATTTGACCGCAGATAACAGTTCGCGCACGGTGATTGATAAGTGACATGACGGCGTCGGAAACCTGGCCGCCGACATTATCAAAATAGATGTCAACCCCGGCGGGACAAGCGTCTTTCAACACGCGTTTCAGATCCCCGGCAGTCTTGTAATTGACGGTCTTATCGACCCAGAGTTCATGCTCCAGATACTCATTCTTCTCGTCGCTGCCGGCGATTCCTACAACGCGACATCCCTTGATCTTGGCGATTTGGCACACGGTCATACCCACTGCCCCTGCGGCTCCTGACACCACGACCGTTTCGTCGCGTTTCGGCTTGCCGATATCGAGCAATCCGAAATAAGCGGTTAAGCCCGGAATGCCTAAGATTCCCAATACCGTGGTTACGGGCGCGAGCTCTGGGTCTATCTTTGTCAGCTCTTCCGAGCGCGCAACCTGGTACAGATGCCAGCCAAGATAACCGGTAACGATGTCGCCCTTCTGAAGGGCTGGAGAGTGAGACTCAACCACCTCGCCAACAACGCCACCGGTAATGACTCCATTTATTTCGAACGGAGGCACATAAGACTTGCCCTCATTCATGCGGCCGCGCATGTACGGGTCAACAGAGAGGTATTGCGTGCGTACCAACACCTCACCCTCTTTTGCTTGTAGCACTTCTGACTCTTCGCTGCGGAAGTTCTTTATTCCTGGCATACCAGTCGGCCGACTGGCGAGAACGATTCTTTTGTTTTGCATGAGACCATCATACACCGTCTGTTTCGCGGTGGCTCTGATAGGCTTCAGGCCACCTCCCAGCCAAATAACCGATCGTCTTGAACGCGTTCAAAAATTCTCTTGACAGGAGATCTATGGCCGGAGTAATCTCTCCTTAGTTGAACACGTTCAAATCCAAAGGAGGGTTGCCATGACCATCGGAATTACCACTTATCTGATCTACCTGGCGATCAGCATCTCGCTGACCATCTGGGTCGCTCGCACACTCCACAAGAACGGGCGGGTTTTTCTGGTCGACGTCTTTCACGGAAACGAACAACTCGCAGACTCTGTCAATCATCTGCTGGTGGTTGGCTTCTATCTGATCAATTTCGGCTACGTCAGCCTTGCACTCAAGCTGGGCTACAACGTTGCAACTGCGCAGGAGGGTATTGAAGCTCTTTCGGTAAAGGTTGGCATGGTGCTACTCGTGCTTGGCGCAATGCACTTCTTCAACCTTTTCATCTTCAGCCGCATGCGCCGGCGTTCCAGCACTCAGCGCAACCCGCCGCCCGTGGTGCCGGACGGCTTCACCGAAGTGGCGGAGGCGTAGCCATGCGTTCCCTAACCGTGCTTTACGATCCACTATGCGGGTTGTGCCGCCGGGCGCATGAGTGGCTCAGGGAGCAGCCACAGATTGTCGAGTTAATCTTCATTCCCTGTAAATCGGATGAAGCGCGACGGCGGTACCCGAAGCTAAACCATGAAATGACGGAGAAGGATCTAACTCTGGTCAGTGACGAGGGCGCAGTATTCTTTGGTCCCAAAGCGTGGTTGATGGTTTTGTGGGCGCTTTGCAAGTACCGGGAATGGGCCTATCGGCTCTCGTCGCCGGAACTGCTGCCAACCACGAGGCGAGTAGTTTCACTAGCTTCCCGGAACCGATACCAGATCGGACGCGTGGCTGGTCTCTCGAGGTAGTTTCATGAGCACTCCTCGCAAGAACAAATTGACCAGGACGATGAAAGGCGACCAAACGAAGGCGCTCATTCTCGAAACTGCATTGGAAATGTTTCGCGAGCGCGGATATGAAGAGACTACGATGCGCGCGATTGCCGAGAAAGCTGGTGTGTCGCTCGGGAATGCCTACTACTACTTCCACTCGAAGGAGTATCTCATTCAGGCCTTCTATCACCGCACGCACGAAGAACATCTGACCGCCTCCACACCTGCGCTGGAAAAGGGGTCAAGTTTAAAAGCACGTCTGCTGGCCGTAATGCGACTCAAGATCGACACGCTTAAGCCGTACCATCAATTTGCAGGCGTGCTTTTTAAGACAGCCGCGCATCCGGAAAGTCCACTGAATCCATTTGCGCCGGAGTCGGATCCGGTGCGTCAGGAAAGCATTCAATTGTTTGACCAGGTCGTCGAAGGATCAAGAGCACGAATCCCAAAAGATTTGCGCGCTGAGTTGCCGTACCTGCTTTGGGTCTATCACATGGGGGTTGTTCTTTTCTGGATCCACGATCCGTCGCCAAAACACTGGCGTACGTACCGCCTGATCGACCATACGGTTGAACTGCTCGACCGGCTGATTTCTCTCGCGAGCAATCCATTGATGCGGCCTTTGCGCAAGCAGGCACTGCGGTTGATTGAGGATATGCGAGACACTGCTGACGAAGCGGGCATGGAGAAGCTGGCAACTCAATAATTGGAGACCGAAATGAAAAAAGCGTTCAAAAGAGGGTAGCTTCGAGTTGGGAACGGTGAACGTCACCAGGTCCGAGAGGAAGGAAAAGAAAAATGCGAATCGCAATTACAGGCGGAAGAGGATTCATCGGAAGTCACCTGGCCAATCGCTTGTCCAGCGAGGGACATGAAGTAGTTCTCATGGTGCGCAGGCTGGGTGAGAACCAAACGACTGAGGTCGTTTCGGGGATGAAGCTTGTGGCGAGCGATCTTAGCCTGACAGCTAGATTAGGTGAGACGTTTTCGGGATGTGACGCCGTTGCGCATTGCGCCGGCATCAATCGAGAGGTTGGGCAGCAGACATACGAGCGCGTGCACGTCGAAGCGACCAGAAATATTGTTACCGCCGCGCAAGCTGCCGGCGTAAAAAAGATTGTGCTTATGAGCTTCTTACGTGCGCGGCCAGATTGCGGGTCGCCCTACCACGAATCAAAATGGGCGGCAGAGGAGATCGTTCGCTCCTCAGGACTGGACTACACCATTATCAAGGCAGGCATCGTCTACGGCCGAGGCGATCACATGCTCGATCACCTGAGTCACGCGCTGCATACCCTTCCCCTGTTTGCCATGGTCGGGTTGAAAGAGAAAGGCATTCGTCCGCTGGCTGTTGAGGATCTAGTACACGTGATGCGGGCTTCTTTAGTTGACGATCGGTTAAGGCGTGAAACGATTGCGTTGCTCGGACCAGAAGAGATTTGTTTGAGCGAGGCAGTACGACGAGTGGCGGAAGTAGTTGGAAAACGGCCTTTGATGTTTCCCATGCCGGTGCAGTTTCATTACCTGCTGGCGCGATTTTTTGAATTGACCATGAAGGTGCCGCTCACTTCCCTTGCCCAGGTACGAATTCTGGCAGAAGGAGTAGTAACCGCAGGGTCGCCGGTTGCGCCAGTGCCATATGATCTTGTGCCAACACGTCGATTTACAGCAGAACAGATTCGCATTGGACTTCCCGAGCCGGGACCCTTTGGTCTTCACGACTTGCGTAGT
>Ga0137366_10003119_pt1 | contig 12846 bp, 9 predicted proteins | sample SagtaG_8_FD_104938 | JGI IMG/M metagenome (GOLD analysis project Ga0137366, IMG submission 104938) | Vadose zone soil microbial communities from Sagehorn Ranch, Mendocino, California, USA - Sage1_L_60_16 metaG | ecosystem: Environmental > Terrestrial > Soil > Vadose zone | place: USA: California... | reverse complement strand
GTAACTGCCAACGGTAGCAATGTCAAACTTGCCCGCATTTGTGGCGACATCTTGAGTAATTTTAGAACGCAGATCATTTTCGGGCAAGGTCACGAAGTTGACCTTGATATTGGGGTGGTCCTTTTCAAAGACTTGCTTCGTCAACTGCTCCATTTGCACCATCTGAGAGTTGTTGACGGTGCCGACAGTCAGGGTCGTAGCGCCGCCAGACTGACTCTGACTGGGATTACACGCGGCCATTATGGATAGTAGCAGAGCAATGCAGACTCCAACAGCGACTACCCGTGCAATTTTCTTCATCGCTTCCTCCTAAACGGTTAGTGATACGCCAGGCCAGGGAGCACACTCATAAGCTGTGCAGCGAACATTGCTGGACGGAAAACCTTGTGTGCTTCATAGTCGAATACTCTTGATGAGAGCCTGTAAAAAAATCTAAGATGGCAAGCCTAAGAGAGACAAATCTACTTGTACACCGTCTGAAATACGATCAAGCAAGAAAAGCATGAGGGCATTTTGCAAGCAAGGAAAGCTCTTATAAACCTCCTTTCATCGCTCAAATAGTACGTTCTCAAGAGAGACTTGCCATCCTAAGCAAGGTTCAATTTACGTTCAATTAAACGTGACAGCCTGAACAGTCCAAAAACAATTTCTACTATGTTCGGGCACGATTGAAATAGCAATTGGGTTTCATGAAACTGTCAAGTACATTTGAACCATGCCCTAGAAAGAATTAGTTAGTGCTTGCTCAACCCGTGCATGTAGGTCATCAAGAGTCCACCGCCGTTCCTGTTGTTCCAAGATGAGGGCCATGATCGCCAGTTCGAAGAAGTCGACGGAAGACGTCTCCCCGCTACTCCTGCCTGTGCGTTTCCTGGGCCACCGGAACGACAAGAAAGGCAAAGCCGAGCTCTTGCGGAGACTTACTGTACACGACACATAACCGATCCAGGTTGATGGGGTACGGCACCTGGGTGCCGTACTCCCAGCGCGCATATGTGTGTGGGTTGACCCCAATTTGCTCTGCCGCCATGGCCAATGACCATCGGCGTTGCTTTCTCGCTGCCCTCAACTGCAGATTCTTTCCTCTTTTCAATTGTACTTGGTACCTCTGCACGATCAAGCCCTATAAGCGCAGCCCTATCAAGACGACCAACAGACGACCAAAAATTATTTTTGTTTGCGTCATGTAGCCTCTCAAGGAATGTTGGTCCTCCGGCCCTCTCTTTCTTCACCCATAGGCTGTTCATGCTCATTCTCCTTCCACTCTTCATGATCGCTGTCATGCACTTCTGCAGGGGGCTTGCAACCCAGTGGCAGAGGGCTAGATCAGCCCCGGACAGCTTCCCTGCTTCCAGTTGGGGAGCCCATGTACACCTCCTTCTATACTCGGCACAGACAGATCATATATGTTCAAATGAACATTGTTTCTGTTCTGTTATGTTCTGGTAGGACCCTACTACCCGGTGAAGTGAGGGCGAATTGAAAAAAGTGACGGTCCCTGGCATGATGTGCTTATGCAAACAAGTACAACCGAGCCAATGGACACGTCGAACGTATTTTGCCCGAATGCGAGGTGTTCTGCAAGAGGCCAAAGAGGTTCGGGCAAGATCACGATCCATGATCGCAAGCGACAACGCTATCGCTGTAAGGTGTGCAAAAAGACGTTCAGTGCCCGTCAGGGAACGATGTTTGAGGGGTTGCGCAAACCGGTGGAGTTGATTGTGATCGTCGTAACACTCTTGACGTATGGATGCCCGGTGCAAGCCATTGTGCATGCCTTCGGGTTGGATGAACGGACGGTGGCATCCTGGCGTGACCGAGCAGGAGAGCATTGCCAACAGATCCATCAGGAGATTGTCGAGCAAGGGGAACTTGACCTGATGCATGTTCAAGCCGATGAAATACGAGTGAAAGGACACAAGATGATTGCATGGATGGGGTTGGCCATGATGGTTTCGACGCGCCTGTGGCTGGCAGGGGTGGTCCAACCCTCGCGTGATCGCAGCCTGGCCGACCGCTTGATTTCCCAAGTTCGCCGCTGCGCAACCTGCTTGCGACCTCTGCTGGTGTTGACCGACGGCTGGGCTGCCTATCCGGGGAGCATCCGCCGAGCGTTCCGTGAGAAGGTCAAGCACACCAAGGGAGCTGGGCGAGCGTGCTTGCAGGTCTGGCCGCAGTTGCACATTGGGACAGTCATCAAGCACACCAAGAAAAAGCGGGTGGTCCAGATCACGCGACAGATGGCCCATGGGGTGTTGGAGCAAGCAGCTTCTCTGCTCCAGTGCTCGCAAGGGGGCACGGTCCTCAATACGGCTTTTATCGAACGCTTGAATGGCACCTTTCGAGAACGGCTGGCCAGCTTGACGCGCAAATCTCGTCATGCCGCTCGTCGTCTGAGAGCGCTTGAGACTAGCATGTATCTGATCGGATGCAGCTACAACTTTTGTTTTGTGCATCATGAGTTGAGCAAACCTTCGCATGTAGGATCTCCCTGTACGCCTGCCATGGCGGCAGGACTCTCCGATCACGTCTGGAGTATCTGGGAACTCTTAACCTATCGCATCGCGCCACCGCCTTGGGTTGAACCCAAGAGACGAGGACGACCCGGCAAGCAGGCTCAACTGATCCCTCTTGTCGGCAAGCGTCCCAGAGTTCGCTACGCAAGGGGGTGTTGTGCTCAACCACCGTTTAGCGGGGTCCTACCGTGACAGGGTCTAGCCACAAGAAAGGGTCTTCTTACGATTCTTAACTGCCTTTTTTGCGCCTCGACTTTTGCCGCTCTATTGGCATAAGCACTTAATCTCATAGAGATAGAATAGCATAAACGTTACCAGATGTTAACATTTTATTTAGCTATTCATCACCCCTTCTGCATCAGGGAAATGCCTAAAATAGCGAAACGATTAGCTAATCGTTTCACAAACGATACCATATTATATTGATGTTTGTCAAGGGTTTCAAGGGCTGATATTTCCTATCAGGCTCACTGCCAGCGGTAGCCTTGATTTCATGAGTCCGCTTGTGAACAGGCACCATGACATGGACAGCCATCTAATTTATGAGTGGATCTCAGGAAATAAAGCTTGACACAAACGCCTTTCTATGTTACCCTGGAGTTAAACGATTAGTTTATTATTTGTTACTGGCTCTTTCATTTAGATGGATAAGAAAACATTCGAAGAGTCTGATAGGCGCCTGGGGAAGCGAGAAGGGTAAGTATGGCACATGCAATTGATCGTCCGGTAACGATCAAAGATGTTGCCGCTCACGCGGCCGTTTCTGTAGCAACCGTGTCGGCTGTGCTCAACGCCAATAAATATGTGAGTCCAGCGCTCGAACAACGGGTACGCGCCAGTATTGCGGCTTTAGGATATGAACGTAACAGCCTTGCCCAGAGCTTAAAAAAGCAAACGAGCCTCACCATTGGACTTGTTATCTCTGATATTACTAATCCTTTCTTTACCAGCGTTGTGCGTGGAGTAGAAGATGTCGCTAACCAACACAACTATTCTTTAATTCTTGGCAACACTGATGAAGACCTGGAAAAAGAAAAAAATTATGTTCACCTCCTGGAAAGCAAACGGCTCGATGGCCTTATCCTGGCGGCTACGGCAGGAAACCATGAATACTTGCAATCCTTGCCTGCACAACAACTCCGCCTGGTTGCCCTCGACCGTTCCCTTTTTGAATGGGGTATCGATTCCGTACTTATAGACAACGTAGCAGGAGCGCGAAAAGCGGTAGGGCATCTTATTCAGCTAGGTCATCGGCGTATCGGAATTGTAACCGGCATCTCTGGTATTACTACCACTAGAGAGCGTCTAATCGGCTATAAAACAGCTCTTGAAGCTCATAACATTGCACTCGATGCTACGCTTATTGCCGAAGCAGATTCGCGGATAGAAGGCGGGAGGCGTGCTGCTCTTCAGCTCTTGACACAGGAGAATACGCGTCCCACGGCTCTTTTTGCGATGAATGGATTGATGGCCATTGGCATTCTACAAACGCTTGAGGAACTCGGATTACGTTGTCCAGAGGATATCGCCCTCGTTAGTTTTGATGATTTTGCGTGGTCATCCATTTTGCGCCCTCGCTTAACGGTCGTCCGCCAGCCAACGTATGAAATAGGACAAAAAGCGGCTCATCTCTTGTTTGAACGTTTGAAGAAGCGCGACGCCCCGCCTCAAGAAGTGCGCCTTCAGCCTCAACTAATCATTCGTGAATCCTGCGGTATCGGACTACAAAAAACTCTTCTAAATCCTGGATTAAATAACTAATGATGCCAGTTTCAGCACAGCTCCCCCACTCTGGAAGTGTCAGGACTGATTCCCATTTGACAGGATTGGGAGTGTCTCCCAGCTAAGGGCGGCTTGATTCTCTCACGATCAGCTCAGGCTGGTACACAATGTGCTTGTGCTGGTGAGAGGTGGGATTCTGTGCCTCGTCGAGCAGAAGCTCAGCAGCTGCGCGTCCAAGTTCGTATTTGGGTTGCCGGATTGAGGTGAGGGGCGTCGAAAGGACGCTTGCGAACTCAACATCGTCGTAGCCTACCAGAGCCATATCTCCAGGGATGGAGATTCCACGCTTGATCAAACTGCGCATAAGCCCAAGTGCCAGGAGGTCATTCGCGCAAAAAGCAGCGGTCGGCCTTATCCTGGCGCTTAGTAGTTTCTCCACGCACTCCTCACCCTCCCTGGCACTTTGAGCACGAGTGGTGATGTCAACAATTGCACGCTCAGGATCAAGGCCAGCCGTTTTCACCGTTCGTATCACTCCGCGTCTCCTGTCCGCGATCTGGCGAATACTGAGTGGGCCATGCACAAACCCAATGCGCTCGTGACCCTCTTCAAGAAGATGAGCCGCGGCGAGTTCGCCTCCTCGCACATCATCGACAGCGACCGAACAAAGGTCCTTGATACGGCTCGGACGATCTAGTAACACGACGGCAATACCGCGCTGTCGAAACCGCTGCAGGTAACTGGCATCATTCTGCACCGGAGTGATCAGCACCCCCTGAGTGCGCTGCTCCTCGAGGACGTGCAGATAGTGATTTTCCTTTTCTACAGAGTCGTCGGAGTTACACAGAATGACGATATAGCCGGCCTGGTTAGCCAGATCCTCAACGCCACGAGCAACCTCGGTGAAAAAAGGATTGGCCACATCGAGCACGATCAGGCCGATGCGCTGACTGGTGCCAACGCGTAATTGGCGCGCCGACCCGTTACGTACGAAGCCGATTTCGTCAATAGCATGCTGCACTCTTTGCCGCGTCTCCAGCGCAACGATTTCAGGCCGGTTGAGCACGTTGGACACGGTTCCAAGCGAAACACCCGCACGCTTCGCTACTTCTCGGATACCTGACAAAGAACTCATTCGCGTAAGCTTCCTCATCTCTCAATTGATGTGAGGCCAATTCTTACTGAACCTCATATATATAGTATGTCACAAATAATCCAGCTTGCAGATGCCATGGGTGCGATTCATTGTTTTGCATTGATGGAAACTGTCCATGTAGGGGCGCGATTTATAAGCCCGTGCATCAGCCAGGGGAGCGCCACGGGCTTATAAATCGCGCCCCTACATGAACCTGATCATGCTGGTCGTCGGTGCTTGCTCCATGCAAACAAATGAACCGCACCCAGATGCCATATACCCCTTGACAACGTGGTTATTTGCATTTATACTTGCTCATATTGAAACGTTTCAATTCGAGATTATTTTTGCGTATGTCAGAGGAAATCGGATATACAGCGCGAATGGGACAGCCTATTTTTGATCGTCCTTCTTCTGGCAAAGTGGTATTTTTTTCTGGAACGATTGAAACGATTCAATTCACCAGTAATTGTACTGTACAGAATCTAGCCCGTCAAGGTTGCCGCGAGGAGGGGAAAGAAAATGACGAATTTTCCTGAACCCATCGTTGAACTCAGTGGGATCGCCAAACACTTTGGCGGTGTGCAAGCCCTGCGGGGTGTAGACTTTCGTCTGTTTCCCGGCGAAGTGCATGCATTGGTAGGCGAGAATGGCGCGGGCAAAAGCACGCTGGTGAAAATCCTGGCAGGTATCCACAGGCCAGACGCGGGGGGAGTGAAAGTTGGCGGCGAGGTGGTAGAACTGCGTTCGCCTATACAGGCGCAAGCCCTCGGCATCGCCGTGGTCCAGCAGGAACCGATGCTTTTCCCCGACCTGGATGTTGCCGAGAATGTCTTCATGGGCCGTCACCCTCGCGATCGCTTCGGGCGCGTTGATTGGAAACGCATGCATCGCGAAGTCAATCAACTGCTCGCATCCCTCGATGTTTCGCTCAGCTCCCATACGCCGCTACAAGGTCTCTCCGTTGCTGAACAACAGCTGGTGGAGATCGCCAAGGCTCTCTCGATGCAAGCGCGCGTGCTGGTACTTGATGAACCAACTGCGGCCCTCTCGGCGCACGAGGTTGAAGAATTATTTACCATCGTGAAGCAACTGCGCGAGCGCGGCGTGGCTATACTCTTTGTGAGCCACCGCCTGGAAGAAGTTTTCAAGATTGCTGATCGCCTGACTGTCTTCCGTGATGGCGCACATATCATTACCGCCCCGGTCAGCGAGATGACTACCGAAGAGATCATCAAGCACATGGTCGGGCGTGAACTCTCCAATCTTTTCCCCAAGAGTGAGGCTGAGATCGGGGAAGTGGTGCTGGAAGTCCGCCATCTCACCCGTGCTGGAGTTTTTGCCGATGTGAGCTTCCAGCTTCGGCGGGGCGAAATCCTGGGTTTGGCGGGTCTGGTGGGAGCCGGACGCACAGAGGTGGCGCGGGTGCTCTTTGGTATTGACCGGGCAGAGAGTGGAGAGATCTGGCTCAAAGGCAAGAAGGTGCGTATCCGCTCGCCACAGCACGCGATGGACAACGGCATTGCCTATGTCCCTGAGGATCGCCACCAACAGGGGCTGGTCATGAACTTCAGTATCGCCGCCAATGTTACCCTGCCTATCCTGCAACAGGTCTCGCGCCTGGGGCTAATTTATCCACGCCGGGAACAGAAGATCGCGGCTGAGTATTCCCGCCAACTGCGCGTCCGTTCCACGGGCGTGGAGCAGTTAGTCAACACCCTTTCTGGTGGAAATCAGCAGAAAGTGGTGCTGAGCAAATGGCTGGCGACCAACCCGTCGGTGCTGATCCTTGATGAGCCAACACGCGGCATTGACGTTGGGGCCAAGGCCGAAGTTCACCGCATTATTTCAGATCTGGCAGGCAGTGGTCTGGCGATTATTTTGATCTCCAGCGAGCTTCCAGAAGTGCTCGCCATGGCCGACCAGGTTATCGTTTTACACGAGGGACGTGTTACCGGTGCATTCGCGCGCTCCGAAGCTACTCAGGAGCGAGTAATGTTCGCCGCCACAGGACAGGGTAGGTGATGCTATGACCACTACGAGTCAAGAAGTGGAGCGCGCGAAGCAGCGCAGCCAGGTGGGCCAGGCGCGTCTGCTTGGCCTGGTCAGCCGGGTGCGTGAACTGGGCCTTCTAATTGTATTGCTTTTCATTATTTTTATCGTCGGTATTCAGGTGCCGCGCTTTCTGAGCATCGACAATTTCGAGCAGATTTTGCTCTCGGTCGCCATTCTTGCGATTGTCGCCGTGGGAGAGACGCTGGTGGTGTTGACGCGCAACGTGGATCTATCGGTGGGTTCAATGGTAGGCGTCACAGCCTTTGTCACGGCCTACTTCTTCAAGCAGCTTCCCAATGTCAATCTGCTGCTGGGCATTCTACTGGGTTGTGCGCTGGGGCTGGTTCTGGGAATTATCAATGGATTGATCGTCTCATTCGGGCGTGTTCCGGCGATTGTGGCCACCCTGGGTACCCTCTACGTTTACCGGGGCCTGGTTTTTGTTACCGCCGCCAATACTACCTCTCAGATCAATGCCTCCGATGTGCCGACGGACTACCTGGCTCTGGCAACGACTCAGATCTTTGGTATCCCAGCCCTGATCCTCATTGCCGCAGTCATAGCGATCATCATCGGTTATTTTCTGCACGCGTCACATAGCGGACGTCAGCTTTATGCGGTAGGCAGCAACCCCGAGGCTGCGGACATGATTGGTATTCGCCGGAATTGGCTTGTTTTCGGGGCCTTTGCCGCTTCGGGACTGCTCTGTGGACTGGCAGGAGTGCTCTGGGGTGCGCGCTTCGCCACGGTAGACGCGACCAATGCCACAGGTCTGGAATTGCAGGTCATTGCAGCGGTCGTTGTGGGGGGAGTCAATATCTTTGGTGGGTCGGGCACCATTCTGGGCGCGGTTCTGGGTGCAGTTGTACTGGGTACGTTGCAAAATGCGTTAAACATCCTGAACATTTCGCAGTTCTGGTTGCAGGCAATATATGGCGCAGCTATTATCGGCGCTGTGGTACTTGATGCCTTTATCACACGCTGGTTGCAGCGAACCATCCTCTTCAGGAGGAAGAAAGCATGAAAAGACTCAAATCGCTGCTGATTACCTGGGAGGGTCTGCTTGTACTACTGCTCCTGATCAGTGTTGTGATGGGCAGCGTTCTCTCACCTTTTTTCATGAGTGGCTTTAACTTCTACGCGCTTACCAGCAATATTATGGAAATAGCTATCATGGCTCTGCCGATGACACTGATCATCATCGCTGGCGAGATCGACCTGTCGGTCGCTTCAGTGCTGGGCCTGACTAGCGTCGTGCTGGGCCTTCTCTGGGAGAGGGGATATCCCATGTGGTTTGCGATAGGAGTGGCGCTACTGGTTGGGCTTGTTGCGGGTTGCCTCAACGGCCTCCTCGTCACAAAGCTCGCCCTGCCTTCGCTGGTCGTAACGATTGGCACGCTCGCCCTCTATCGTGGCCTGGCTTATGTTGTCCTGGGCGACCAGGCGGTCAGCAACTTCCCCTCCTCTTTTACCAGTCTGGGATTTGGCACTATCCCGGGCACAGAGATTCCCTGGTCGGGTCTCATCCTTGCCATCCTGGTGCTAATTTTTGTGGTGGTTTTGCACTTTAGCCGCCTGGGCAGGCAACTCTACGCCATCGGTAATAACAAAGAGGCGGCGCGGTTTTCGGGCGTCAACGTGAGCCGGGTGAAACTCATGTTGTTCATTCTCTCCAGTGTAATCGCAGCCCTTGCCGGAGTGATTTTTACGGCGCGCTTTTCCAGCGCTCGACCAGACAATGCGCTGGGGTTTGAGCTCTACGTCGTGACGGTTGTCTTGCTGGGCGGCGTCAACATCTTTGGGGGTCGTGGCTCGTTGTTGGGAGTGATGCTGGCCATTTTCATTGTCGCTGTTTTACAGAACGCGTTGGGCCTGGTAAATATCAGCGGAGATATCCAGAGTCTCACAATTGGCTTGCTGTTGATTCTCTCTGTGCTGGGACCCAATATCGCCCGGCGTATTCAGGTCGTTATAACCCGCTGGCGTCTTGTCGCGGGAAGTTCTAAGCAAGTGTAAAGGAGGAGACAGTGAAAAAACTGTTCCACACACTGGGACCCGGTTTTCTAGTCTTTGTACTGTTGCTACTGGCGGCCTGTGGAAGTACTTCCAGCACCGGAGGAAGTACGCCTACTAGTAGTACCGGCGGTAATCTCAACATCGTATTCCTACCTAAGCAGATCAACAATCCGTATTTCGACACTGCAGCTTCGGGAGGACAGCAAGCTTCCAAGGATCTGAGTGGACAATTCAAGCAGGTCGGCCCGTCCTCGGCCAACGCCGCTGCACAGGTGCCGTTCATCACGACCCTCACCGAGCAGCACGTCGGCGCCATCGCCATTTCGGGCGATGATCCCAATGCCGTCGCACCTTCCCTGAAACAGGCGATGGCGCAGGGAGTCAAGGTTGTGAGTTATGACGCCGATGTGGCACCCGACGCACGCAACGTGTTTATCAACCAGGCCAATAGTGAGCAGATTGGCCGCAGCGAGGTGGATTTGCTGGGCCAGCAAATCCATAGCACTGGTCAGATTGCCATTCTCTCGGCAGCCAGCACGGCTGCGAACCAGAACGCCTGGATTGGCTTCATGAAGGATGAGCTGGCAGCGAAGTACCCGAATATGAAATTGGTCAAGATCGCTTATGGCAATGACGATGACCAGACCAGCTTTAACGATACGCTGGCCCTGCTGCAGCAGTTCCCCAACCTCAAGGGGATCATCTCTCCCACTACAGTGGGTATCGCTGCGGCGGCTCGTGCGCTCGAGTCGGTGCATAAAGGCGGTCAGGTGGCTCTGACAGGTCTTGGTACGCCGAATCAACTGCGGAAGTACGTGAAGGATGGCACGATCAAGGGCTTTGAGCTCTGGAATCCCGCTAACCTGGGCTACCTGGCCTACTATGTCGCGGCCCTGCTGGTTGAAGGCAAGATCAAAGGGACTGTCGGCGAGACGTTCACGGCTGGTAAACTGGGCAGCTATACAATTGCTGCCAGTAACGTGGTGCTGCTTGGCCCCCCAACCGTTTTCAACAGCTCAAATATCGACCAGTTCAAATTCTAACAGGTCTTGAGGAAGTTTTTCCTCTCGATTAATATAATGCTATTCAGGCGCAATACCAGCAATAGTCAGGCAAGGTGAGTACGTGAGTTCAGAAATCGAAAAACGCTTGCAAGAGCGAGGTGTCACTATCGACGGCATCATCGCGGCCATGCAACAATTCAGCGTCGAGACGCCCTCATGGGGTTATGGAGATTCAGGGACGCGCTTCAAGGTCTTTCACTGGCCGGGGGCGGCCAGTAATCTGCGCGAGAAGCTGGCAGACGCGGCCCAGGTGCATAAGGTCACCGGCATCTGTCCAGGAGTCGCCATTCATATCCCCTGGGACAGAGAAGACGATTGGCACGCTGTGAAGGAGTATGCCAGCCAACTTGGTCTGCACATTGGCGCCGTGAACCCGAACCTGTTCCAGGATGACGCATATCGCTTCGGCAGTCTGTGCCATTTCGACAAGGCGGTCCGGCAACAGGCAATTGAGCACGTAATCGAATGCATCCAGATTGCGCAAGAGGTCGGCTCGCGTGTGATCAGCCTGTGGCTGGCCGACGGCACCAACTATCCCGGACAGGACGATCTGCGCCGCCGGCGGCATCGTTTGCTGGATTCCCTCCAGGCCATCTACGCAGCTTTACCCGCCGGTATGCGCCTGCTGATCGAGTATAAGTTCTTCGAGCCGTCGTTTTATTCCACTGACTTACCCGACTGGGGAACATCGCTGCTCATGGCACAAAAACTTGGCCCGCAGGCGGAGGTGCTGGTGGATACCGGCCACCATCCACAGGGGACCAATATTGCGCAGATTGTCGCGCAGTTGCTCGATGAAGGTCGACTTGGCGGCTTCCATTTCAACGACCGCAGATATGCCGATGATGATTTGATCGTCGGTTCACAGAACCCCTTTGAACTCTTCTGCATCTTCAACGAGATCGTCGGTGCGAGAGCCGCGGGCAACGCCAATGCCGACCGCATCGCGTACATGATAGACCAGTCGCACAACATCGAACCGAAGATCGAGGCCATGATCCAGAGCGTCATCAACGTGCAGACGGCTTACGCTAAAGCCCTGCTGGTTGATCGATTGGCGCTGCGCGAGGCCCAGGAAGCCGGAGATGTGCTGGGAGCGTATCGCGTGCTCCAGGCGGCGTTTGAGACGGACGTGCGCCCGCTCCTATCAGAATTCCGCGTGCGCCTGGGTCGCGATCCCGACCCGGTCGCGGCTTTCCGCGCCCGTGGGTATGCCGAGTACGTGGCGCGCGAACGTGTTGTCGGTGCCATGAGCAGCGGCTATCCTGGCGCGTAAAAACCTGCTATCCTATGCCGTTGCAGCGGAGAAGATTTATCTTGAATACGAAGGATTTCATGCCATGACAAATATCTCTACGCCAAAAACGCTGGTGCAGTTGGTCGCACGTTCGCGCAAGCTGGGAGCAGATCGCTCGGTCTGCAACTGGGGAGGCGGCAATACCTCGGCCAAATCTGACGAGATCGATTTTCGCGGTCGTCCGGCGCGCATCCTATGGGTCAAAGGCTCTGGCTCCGACCTGGCGACCGTCACGGAGGCCTCGTTTACCGGGCTGCTCCAGAAGGATGTACTTCCCCTGCTGGAACGCGAGCGCATGAGCGATAGCGAGATGGTCAACTACCTCGCGTACTGCTTTTATGAGCCTGGTCGTCCGCGTCCTTCCATCGAGACGCTCTTGCATGGGTTCCTACCGTTCACCCATATCGATCATACGCACGCCGATGCCACGAATTATTTCGCCTGCGCAGTGAATGGCGAGGAACTGGCTCGAGACTGCTTCGGCGACGACCTGATCTGGATACCCTATCGCCGCCCAGGTTTTGCGCTGGCACGCGAGGTCGCGCTGGCGGTACGTGGCAGGCTGGGAGCAAAGCTCGTCATCCTGGCTAAACACGGACTCATCACCTGGGGAGACACCGACGAGGAATGCCTCAACTCAACTCTGGCGACTATCGCCAAAGCTCGTGACTATGTCGAGAAATTAATCGCTAAGTCGTCCCAGAGTGGACACCCGCAAGGAGTTTTTGCTGGTCCCCGCGTTACCACACTCTCGACCGAGGAGCGGCACAGCATCGCTGCACAGGTTGCGCCCGTCTTGCGCGGGCTGGTCTCTGTGGAAAAGCGCCAGGTACTGCGCTACGAAGATGGCGAGGATGTGTTGACCTTCGCTGGCAGCCAGGATGCGCCACGATTGACTGGCATTGGCGCGGCCTGCCCGGATCACCTGGTTCACACCAAACCCTGGCCGCTGCTGGTGGACTGGACACCGGGTCAGGAAGTAGCAGCGCTCGCAGAGAGCTTGCGCACAGGTGTCGCCGCATACGTGGAGAAATATCGCCG
>Ga0137366_10003108_pt1 | contig 12867 bp, 12 predicted proteins | sample SagtaG_8_FD_104938 | JGI IMG/M metagenome (GOLD analysis project Ga0137366, IMG submission 104938) | Vadose zone soil microbial communities from Sagehorn Ranch, Mendocino, California, USA - Sage1_L_60_16 metaG | ecosystem: Environmental > Terrestrial > Soil > Vadose zone | place: USA... | reverse complement strand
GGCGGCATTCGCTCCCTGAACGTCACGCTACGGCAGGTGCTCGATCTCTATTGCTGCGTGCGTCCGGTCAAGTATTACAAGGGAACGCCGTCTCCGGTGAAGTACCCCGAGCGCATGAATGTTGTGATTTTTCGCGAGAATACCGAGGATGTGTACGCCGGAATCGAATGGGAGCAGGGAACTCCCGAGGTTGCCAAGCTGATTGATTTCCTCAACAAAGAAATGCTCAAGAGCGGTAAGAAGCAGGTGCGAACCGATTCCGGCGTGGGTATCAAGCCCATCTCTGTTTTTGCCACCAAACGCCTCGTCCGGATGGCAATTCAGCACGCGCTCGAAAACGGTCTCAACACCGTGACGCTTGTCCACAAAGGCAACATTCAGAAATTCACCGAAGGCGCGTTCCGCAAGTGGGGATACGAACTCGCGACGGAAGAATTTCGCGACAAAGTTGTGAGCGAACGCGAGAGCTGGATTCTTGACAACAAAGACAAGAACCCAAATCTATCTGCCGAAGACAATGCCGCGCTCGTTGAACCAGGCCTGGAGTTTGCGCCCCCTGAATTCGGAAAGGCCGTCGCCGAAGAAGTTCGTTCCGTACTGGCGAGGATTTACGCCACACACGGCCACGGCGCCTGGAAGAAGAAGCTAATGATCAACGACCGTATTGCGGATTCCATCTTCCAGCAGGTGGTCACGCGCGCGGATGAATACTCCGTGCTAGCGACTCCAAACCTGAATGGCGACTACATCTCCGACGCGTGCGCCGCACAAGTTGGCGGCTTAGGCATCGCCCCCGGCGCAAACATCGGCGATGGCTACGCAGTATTCGAAGCCACGCACGGTACCGCTCCAAAGTACGCCGACAAAGATGTCATCAATCCCGGCTCGGTCATGCTTTCCGGCGTGATGATGTTTCGCTACCTGGGATGGAACGAAGCCGCTGACCTGATCGAAGGCGGGATCGAACGGACCATCGAACAGAAAAAAGTGACGTATGACTTTCACCGCCTGATGGACGGCGCGACCAAAGTTAGTACCAGCAAATTCGCGGATTCAATCATCGAAAACATGGAAGCAGCAGTGCCTACTTCTGTGTAGCCTGCATGTAGGAACAGAATTTGGTAATTGGTTAATTGCGTAATTTAACCCCGATAGCCGCCATGCAACGATTTCAAATACCAAATTTCAAAATTACCCAATTACAAATCGAGGTTTCAATTCATGCGTAAGAAAGTAAGTATCGTCGGTTCCGGAAACGTCGGTGCCACCGCCGCTCACTGGATCGCCTCGAAAGAACTCGCCGACGTCGTCCTCATCGACATCATTGAAGGCGTGCCGCAGGGCAAGGGTCTCGACCTGCTCGAAGCCATGCCCATCGAGAAGCGCGACTCCTACATCATGGGCACCAACGACTACGCCGACACCGGCAATTCCGACATCGTGGTCATCACCGCGGGAATTCCGCGCAAGCCGGGCATGAGCCGCGACGATCTGCTCAACACGAACCACAAAATAATGAAAGACGTGGTCAGTAAAGTTATCCAGCATTCGCCGAACTGCATTCTGATCATCGTTTCGAATCCGCTCGACGCCATGGCCCAGGCTGCCTACAAGATGAGTGGCTTCCCGCGCGAGCGCGTCATCGGGATGGCCGGTGTCCTCGACTCCGCCCGCTTCCGCGCTTTCATTGCTGACGAATTGAAAGTCAGCGTGGAAAACGTGACCGCGTTCGTGCTCGGCGGTCACGGCGATACCATGGTCCCGCTGCCGCGTTATTCAACCGTCGCTGGCATTCCGATTACAGAACTCATCGCTCCCGATCGCCTTGCGCAAATCGTCCAGCGCACGCGCGACGGCGGAGCCGAGATCGTGAAGCATCTCAAAACCGGCAGCGCCTACTACGCACCATCTGCAGCGACCACCGAGATGGTCGAAGCCATCCTGAAAGACAAGAAAAAAATTCTCCCCTGCTGCGTGTATCTCGACGGCGAATACGGAATCAAGGGCCTCTACGTCGGCGTCCCCGTAAAGCTGGGCGCAAAAGGGATCGAGCAGATCATCCAAATCAAGCTCACGCCCGAAGAGCAAGCCGCGCTGAACAAGAGCGCCGATGCAGTGAAAGAGTTGGTGGGAGTGATTGGGGTTTAGCCTCTCGGCAACTCGGATGAGTCCTGCCGAACTCATCCGAGTTGCTCGGTATGACAAACCGACGCAAGAATCCTACGCGGCTCTTTGCTGTGCCCTGACTCTTGCCCATCTTGCGCGCTGTGCTGACGCGATCTTCCGACGCGCGGCAATTGAAAGCGGCTTTCGCACTGTCGTCGCCGACCCATTCGCTGACTGTGGTTTGCGAGCTTTCGCCCATCGCGCTTTCTGCGCCAGCGACATGCGCCGCCTTGCCGCTGCAGAAACACTGCGCGATCCTGACCTGCGCGATCCAACCGAGCCATTCAGCGACTCGATTACCGAAATTGCCTGGTCCAACTTCTCTACCTGCGCCTGTGCCTTGCCGCGCTCCGCGCGAAGCTGCTCCAGTGCATTAGATAGGTTTGTCATCAGTTCCCCCTCATGGTGAAAACAACGGGCCTTATTGTAGAGCGTGGAAGCCGCTAGCGCCAGCCAGAGTCACCAATTCTCAGATCTTCTCAATAACCACAGACTGCACCTTCACATCTTTATTCGGTCTATCATTTCGCCCGCGCGGAACGCTCACGATCTTTTCCACCACATCCTGACCTTCGACAACCTCACCGAAAATCGTGTGCTTGCCCGTCAACCACTCCGTCGGCGCGAGGGTGATGAAGAACTGCGAGCCATTGGTATTGGGGCCGGCGTTGGCCATGGCGAGTTTGCCGGGTTTGTCGAATTTGTGTGGAGAGCCTTTCGTCTCGTCTTCAAACTGATATCCGGGACCGCCCATGCCGGTGCCCTGCGGGTCTCCGCCCTGTACCATGAAATTCGGAATCACCCGATGGAAAATCGTGCCATCGTACAACCGTTCTGAAGTTTTCTTGCCCGTGCTCGGATGTTTCCACTCGCGCTTGCCCTCGGCAAGGTCGGTGAAGTTCTGCACAGTTTTAGGCGCCTCTTTTTCGAACAGGCGGCACACGATCGTGCCCTCGGACGTATTGAACGTTGCGTATGTGCCTGGCTGGCGTGCCATTAGTAGTCCTTTCAAAAGAATTGAATCGTTGGGTCATCGGATCATTGAATCATCGGACTAACAGATCATCGAAGGACCGAAAAACCGCAATCGTCTTTATCAATCACTCAATCGCTAAATGATCCAATGATTCAAGCGCTCTCACTGCTGTTTCGTTCCCTGCGGAACTGGCTTGGGTGTCGGTTTGTGCGCCGGCGCAGTGTGTGTCGCCGTTCCGCCCGCGCGCAGAATCGTGATTTTGTTGATCTTCACCGGATCGTTCGGCAGGTCGTTGCCATTACGCGGCACGCGCGCGATCTTCTTCACTAGTTCGACGCTAGGATCATCGCACTGTCCAAAAATTGTGTAGTGCCCGTTGAGACTCGGATAAGGAACCTCGGTGATGAAAAACTGCGAGCCGTTTGTGTCCGGTCCGGAGTTCGCGTAGGCCAGCCGCCCCGGACGATCGAATGCGAGGCTGGGTGAGGTTTCGTTCTTGAATTTGTAACCCGGATCGCCGGTTCCCTTTCCTAGAGGGTCTCCGCCTTGAATCATGAACTCCGGAATCACGCGATGGAATATCGTCCCGCTGTAAAGCGGCACACCATGCATGGGACGGCCGGTCGACGGATTCGTCCAGTCCTTCGTTCCTTTCGCCAGCCCAATGAAGTTCGCGACGCCAATCGGGGCCTTGTCGGGAAAAAGGGTGCACGTCATCTTGCCGAGGGTCGTGTCAATGATCGCAGTCGGCTGCGCTGAAGCTGCTGCAGTTGGCCTCTTGACCGGGGTTTTCGTGGCGGGTGTCGTCTGAGCAGCCGCCTGAATGGATGACAGCACAAGAAAAAATACGAGTCGTTTACGCATGCTCACTCCTCGAATGAAAAGTGGAAACAGCATTGTACGGGAATATGCGAATCCAACTCCAGTCGCGAAGCGACGGTATAGGATAGCCCGGCTCGGCAATACCGGGTAAGCGTAGGAGACAAAGGCGTCCCAAACGTACGCGTACTAGACCAGCGCAGCCGAAGCAGTCCTCACGCAAAGATCCATCGGCAGGTCAGTATCAATCACCGTCTTGGGCAGCGTAACCTCTTCAAATCGTGCTTTCACTTCCAAGTACAAGCTGAAGTCCCGATTTTCGGCCACATGCTCACGATCAGTGACTAGTCGTTCCCGCGCAGTTTCTTCACGACAAACACACTCCAGGATTCGCCATGGCTGGCCAATCGCCTCAGCGTATCCAGTCGCTCTCTTGAGTTGATAAGCGTGTGAAAATGTTCGCCCATCCAAGAATATTCGCCGCGTCGGATCTTTTCTGAAAATCCAGCCTGCAACCTTCAACATGATGGCCATGCAAAAGTCATCCTGCTCAGTCGAATATTCAATGTCGGCGGCAGAGAAGAGTGCGGCTCGAATCTGGTCCTTGTCGAGAACCATACCGCCGATCTCTACGGCCAAACACTGGCTGAGCGTGCTCTTGCCAGTGCCGGGCAGCCCGGCCATGAGGATCAGCATGAAGGGAGAATAGCATTCAGCACTCAGCACTCAGCAACTCAAGAACGATGTCATTCCGAACTGCTTTAGCAGTGAGGAATCTGCAGTTACGAACAACTGCAGACTCCTCGAACCTGAAGGTGCTCGGAATGACAAGTGTGGAGACTTATTGGCCGAGTGCTGACTGCTGAGTAGTGGGTGCTACTGTAGGCAGTCCGATGCTGGTTATTTCCAAGAGAGCTGCACTGGGGTCTTGCTGCGCGGCCAGCATTCTCATCTGACGATAGTCGTCATAGCTGCCGGCGACCATAATGTGGAAACACCAGTGCCGTCGTTCTTCCTCGGGTTCGATCAGGCCCGCCTCTTTCAACGGGCGCAGATACTCTTCCATCCACTTCACTTGCGCTTTGCTCATCCCCCGGCGTTGCAAGTCAACCGTGAGCCCCGCCAAATGGGACGAGGCGGTTTCACCAGTCTCCGGCGCGGCATTGCGATTATGGCGGCGAAGTTTCTTCTGCACCAGCACCGTCCGCACCGCCGAGTTCACCTGAATCTGATCATGAAATTCTTTGTAATAGGCTTCGCTGATGTCATTCAGAAAGTCTAGCGTCCACGGACGGCAATAGCGCCGTGCCGGATCAAGCGACGGCTGAATGCGAAGCGTCTCAGTGGGTGGGATCGCTACCAGATCACCCCCGGCGATTAGCCTTTGAAGCTGTTTATCGTCCCGGATACGCGGAAGGTTTAAGCGGTTGATTTCCGCGTTCTGCAAAAGCAGCGACTCATGCGACGGCTTGAATACCGGGTTCCACGGAATTCGGCGGATGCGGTGCATCCGATGATACCGCGGCGAAATGACAGGCCGCACGGCCAAAGCCTGGCCGCTCACGGCCAGAGTGACTAGAAGAAGTATGGCGCTCTTTTGCTTGCTCATCAGCAATTTTGCAGCAGGCGCTTATTGTAAGCGAGTTCCGAAAAAATCCAAGCCCAAAAGTACAACTTCAACTATTACTTTAGGTTCTATTCCGGAACTGCTGCTGGTTACCTCCAGTTACTGATCTTGCGAACGCCTATTTGTGGTGCAGCTAAGATGCCGTTTCCACAGCCCGCGCTGCCGCAGGATATCTTCTTTCGATTCAGTCGCGCGATTTTGTGGCCCTAGGAAAAAAGTGACAAAGTTTTTCCACTATGACGGTCTGTGTCCTCGGTGGTCAGGACTTTCCAAAAACCTTGTAATCGCAAAGTACGCAAACTGCGCAAAGAAGCGTTAGGCTCACGTTCATACCAACTTAACAGAGAGGGGGGCCTTTGCGTCCTTTGCGGTTAAAGGCTTTTTGCCCGAAAAGGGTCTTCCGCCAGCGGATATACGATACGAAATTCTCTCAGCGACCTCGGCGAATGCTCTGCGATCTCTGCGGTTAAAGGCTTTTGGGGTCAGCGCCGAAAGAGGTCCCCGATGGCCTGAGTCATTACCGCCCCGCTTACTTCGGAAATTGACGTAGTCAGCGGAATGTCCTTGGGGTAAGCCTCCACGCAGTTCTGCGCATAGCCACATTCCTGGATTCCGCCGTCGCCCATCAGAGCCGCCAGACGCTCCCGTTTCAGCGCTTCCCCCGTCGGATGCGTATTGAACAACCGCACCTGCGAAATCGTCGCCGCCCCCACAAATCCGGTGCCCTCGTTGAACTGCGGGCAGACTTCCATGCATATACAACACGAAATACACCGCGATAGCGGATAAGCCTCTTCCTGTGCCTGCATGGCTACGCGTGGCCCGGAGCCGAGGTCGTATGTGCCATCCACCGGAACCCACGCCTTCACGCGCTTGAGGTTTTCAAACAGCACGCTTCGGTCAACAGCCAAGTCCCGAATCACCGGAAACTTCGAAAGCGGCTCAAGCTGGATCGGCTGCTCAAGTTTATCCACCAGCGCCGAGCACGCCATACGCGCCTTGCCATTGATTAGCATCGCGCACGACCCGCAAACTTCCTCCAGACAATTCGAGTCGTAGGTGATCGGCGTGGTGGCCTTGCCGTCGCGAGTGACGGGATTCCGCGCAATCTCCATCATCGAGGAAATCACGTTCATGCCGGCGTGCCGAGGAAGTTCGAACTCCTCCCAACGTGGCTTGGAGTCGGGAGAGTCTTGGCGGCGAATTTTGAACAGAACGGATTTTTCGGGCATTGACTCCTAGCTCAATTCACAAGTACCGGTTGTTACGCCGTCTCGCGCTGGAAGTGGGATCCTTGGAGGGGCCATTACACGTTCGGCGGCGGCCCGACACGAACAAAGACCTCGTCCCAGCGATGATGTTTGCCTGAAGGAGCTTCTCTGTTGCCAGCGAAGCGGCGCTCCAGGATTTCGCAGTCTTGCATTTCAGACACATCTACGAGACGCCAGCCCGGGAGTCGACCACTGCTCCGTCCAGCTAGCTGATAGCAGAACACGCGGACAACTCCGTTCTGAATACCATAATCGTGTGGCTCAGCTACCCTCTCCTGCGCTTTGTATCGGAAGCGAAGCAAACGTTTTGTCTGGATAGCTTCCCGCAGAGTGCGATCTAGCTTCGCATCAACCATTGCCTCAGCCCCGAACCAAGTCCTTCGCGGCTCAAGCCGTGACATCAGAAAGATTATCTCAATACTTCCTCGCCCTCGGCGGTATTAGACTCACATCCACCGACTCAAACTCAAACTTCGGCTCATCGGCATCGGGCGCGAAATAGGCTTTCGTCGTCTTCAGCCAGTTCTTGTCATCGCGATCAGGGAAGTCGGGTTTGTAATGTGCGCCGCGCGATTCGTCTCTCATCCGCGCGCCCTGCGCAATCACCCGCGATAACTCCAGCATGTTGTAAAGCTGGCGCGTAAATGCAAATGAAGTGTTCGCCCACATCGAGCGGTCGCTTAGGTTGATGCGCTGGAAACGTTCGAGCATTTCGATCAGCTTGGCATCGGTCTGTTGCAAGTTCTTGTTGTAGCGGATGACAGTGCAATCCTTCGTCATCAACTCGCCCAATTCGCGCCACAGTCGGAACGGATTCTCATTCCCGTCTGACTTCATCAAACCAGCGTTGATCTCCTCCTGACGCTTGCGTTCGTTATCGAAGTGCCCATTACTCGCAGCCGCCTGTTGATTGCGTGCGTAGCGCATCGCGTTCGGGCCGGCGGTAAATCCGCCGAAGATGCACGAAACCAGCGAATTCGCGCCCAGTCGGTTCGCGCCGTGATATTGGTACTCGCACTCACCGGCCGCAAAAACTCCAAGAATATTCGTCGCCTGGTTGAAGTCCACCCACAGCCCGCCCATGGTGTAGTGCATTCCAGGGAAAATCTTCATCGGCGTGGTGCGCGGATCGTCGCCGACGAACTTCTCGTAAATTTCCAGGATTCCTTCGAGCTTGCGGTCGAGGGTGGCACGGTCAATGTGCGTCAGGTCGAGATAGACCATCGGCTTGCCATCAATGCCGAGGTTGTGCTCGTAAACCACTTTGAAAATTGCGCGAGTAGCGACATCGCGCGGCACTAGGTTGCCGTACTTCGGATACCACTCTTCCAGAAAATACCAACGGTCGTTTTCTGGAATCGAGTTCGGCCCGCGCTTATCGCCGAGGGTCTTCGGAACCCAGACGCGCCCGCCTTCGCCACGCGCCGACTCCGACATCAGCCGCAGCTTGTCTTCTCCAGGAATCGAAGTCGGATGGACCTGAATGAACTCGCCATTCGCGTAATAGCATCCCTGCTGGTAGAGCGCTGACTGCGCCGATCCCGTGCAGACGACAGAATTCGTGCTCTTCCCAAAAATCGCGCCCACTCCGCCGGTCGCTATGATAATTGCGTCCGCGGGAAACGCCCGAACTTCCATCGAGCGCAAATCCATGGCACAGATTCCGCGACAAGTGCGCTGCGAATCGAGCACCGCAGACAAAAACTCCCACGACTCGAACTTCGTGACTTTGCCTTCAGCCTCATATCGGCGGACTTGCTCATCGAGTGCGTAAAGAAGTTGCTGGCCGGTAGTGGCCCCCGCGAATGCCGTACGATGATGCAGCGTTCCACCGAAGCGGCGGAAATCCAGCAGTCCCTCCGGCGTACGATTGAACGGCACGCCCATGCGGTCAAGCAGGTCGATGATCCCTGGAGCGGCGTCGCACATGGCTTTTATAGGAGGCTGGTTGCCGAGGAAGTCTCCGCCATAAACCGTGTCGTCGAGATGCTGCCACGTGGAATCACCCTCGCCCTTCAGATTTTTCGCAGCATTAATCCCGCCTTGCGCGCACACCGAATGCGACCGCTTGACTGGCACGATAGAAAAAAGATCCACGTGCCCGCCCATTTCGGCGATCTTGATGACCGCTGCAAGTCCCGCGAGCCCGCCACCAACGACGATAATTTTCGGGTTAGCTGCCATTCAGATTCCTGGATTTCCTTCGTGTAACTTCGTGTCCTTCGTGGTTCAAGCTCTTTGAATTAACCACAAAGGACACCCAAGGTTCACGAAGGATTCACCGCATGGTGAACGAATCCATCTCGCCGGCCGCAGGTCGATAGGGCTGCTGCGGCGTGGATCGGAACGAATAAAGCGTCACAAAGCCGGTAGCGATGAATACCACCGCAATCGCGAAACAAACGTATCCGCAGCGGCGTCGGGCAAGTGGACCTTGTGTAATCCCCCACTTCGCCGCGAACAACCACAAACCATACGCGAAATGCCAGGACGCGCACACGATTCCGACCACATAGAACAGGAACGCCCAAGTCACAAACAACTCGTGTTGCACTTTCCCGAAGGCCAAATCGGGGTAAGTCAGCAAGTGTGTCCCGCTAAACCGCAAGTGCCAGGTATGCCACCCCATATAAAGGAAGGCGATTGCACCCGTCCAGCGCTGTGCCGAGTACATCCAGTTTCCCGCCCAGGGATAATCTGCGACATTGCTCTCGCCGCGGTACCAGATGTAAAACCCATATAGCGAGTGATACAAAATCGGCAGCCAGATTCCGAACAGCTCCAACCCGACCACAAATGGAAAGCTGCTCAGAAATTCAACTTGTTTCGCATAGGCGCCCGGGCCTTTACTGGCAAAGGCGTTGGAGAAAAAATGCTCGATCAGAAATAACCCGACGGGAACGATTCCGGTGAGCGAATGCAATCGCCGCAGCAGAAACGAGTGTCCCTGCCCTGCGCGCAATGGAGCAGTTCCTTTAGAACTGGTCGGGGACGAGCTGACGGTTGAAGCCACGCACTCTCTACTGTGTTCGGGAATGAGTTGAGAACTTTTTATTATGTTGGCGCGAGAGAAGGGAAGTCAAGACGGGCTCGACCATCATCCTCTGCGCCAGCGTGGATATACCACAGGTCGTTCGGAATGAGTCAGCAATCGCCAATTGATTTCGGATTCGTTCCATATACTCTCAGGCATGCTGCAATTCGCTCGAGGTCTCAGGACGCCTATCCTGCTAGTGACGATGCTACTAGCGTCTGTGTTCGCGGAAGACTCAAAAAAAGCCGAAATTCAGCGCATGCTTGCCCGCGTTGCTGGTCAGAAACAGCCGGGTGTCGCAGTGTTAGTGCGCAAGGACGGCATGACCCTGATTCGAGTCGAACGCGGCGTCCGCGACTTGCGGTCGTACGCAGAAATCAACGCTGAGACGAATTTCCGCCTGGCGTCATGCACAAAGCAGTTTACGGCTATGGCTGTGATGCTGCTCGTTCACGATGGCAAGCTGCGCTACGACGAGCCCCTGACCGAAGTGTTTCCTGAATTTCCCGAGTACGGACGGACGATTACCATCCGCCATCTGCTGAATCACACTTCCGGCCTACCCGACTACGAAGATCTGATGGACAAGGCATCTGCTGGCAAATCACCGGTCTGGACAGAATCGCACCAGATTACCGATGAAGAAGTGTTCAAGCTGTTGCAATCAGAAAAGCGTGGGAAGTTTTCTTCCGGAACGCATTGGGCCTACAGCAATTCAGGGTATGTGGTGCTGGGGCTGATCGTCGCAAGGGTCTCGGGCCAATCTTTTCTGGAATTCTTGCACGAGCGGATATTCACGACGCTGAAAATGGATCGCTCCATCGCATACGTGAACGGAAAAAACGAAGTGATGGATCGTGCGTATGGCTACTCCATCGGTAATGGCAAAATTCTCGAAACCGATCAGAGTTCTACTTCAGCCACTTTGGGCGATGGAGGTATTTATTCCAACCTTGAAGATCTCGCGAAGTGGGACGAAGCCCTTTCCAGTCACCGCCTTCTTAGCGAGACTGAAATGCAAGTGGCGTTCGTTCCGGTCCGACTGCCGGACGGCTCATTTCCCCACTGGGCCAGCGGACCTGGAGATACTGATCCTGTATCGGGCCGACCTATCTCGTATGGGTTCGGCTGGTTTCTTGATCCGTATAAGGATCACCCGCGTATGTGGCACTATGGCGAAACAGTTGGATTCAAGAGCTCGATCCAGCGCTTCACCAAGGACAATCTAACCGTGATCGTCTTGACCAATCGGACCGATATTGATGCCATTAAGCTGTCTGAGCAGATTGCAAATCTGTTCCTGAAATGAGTTGGCGGAGATTCATCGTTGTTCTCTGCGAATGCTCCGGCCCATTCTGCGGTTAAAAACTTTTGTACCATTCCAAGAACTTTCCGAACGCTGCGCCGCGATGGCTATATTTTGCTTTCTCCTCCGCGCTCAACTCGGCGAATGTTTTGTGAATCTGCGGGAAGTAGAACAGCGGGTCATAACCAAAACCATTTGCGCCGCGAGGTTCTTCGAGAATCACGCCTTCTGCCTTGCCTTCGAAGACTGTTAAAGTTTTTCCATCCCGAGCAACCGCAATCCAACAAACAAATCGTCCATTGCGTTCCTCTGGTGGAACTCGTTTGACCTCGCGAATTAACTTGGCGTTATTCGCATCATCATCGGTATTGGCCTTGGCTGCATGTGGCTCGTCTGCGGCATAGCGCGCCGAATGCACTCCCGGCGCTCCTCCCAGTGCATCCACTTCCAGACCGGAGTCATCCGCGATCACAAGCTCGCCGGAGATATGGCGGCTGTAAGCCTCCGCCTTCTTGCGTGCGTTGCCTTCAAAAGTCTCCTGATCTTCAACGACAGCGGGAAACGAAGCCAGATTCGGCAGCGGCACAATCTCAACTTCAAACCGCGATGCTGCGCCGGCGAAATCACGAATCTTGCCTGCATTAGAGGTCGCGACCAGCACTCGTTTCATATCGCTACCGTCGCGCCTCTTCGAGATCCCAGAAACCACACCAAAATTATGATCAGCGCAGCAGCCGAAATCAGCCATCCAGCTTTTTGGTCAAGATCCCGCACAAATTTGACTTCAACGCGGCTCTCTCCCCCCGGTATCGGCACTATCACACGTCCATTCTGATCGGTCGTGTCGTACTCCACTTGGTGGCCGTTCACAACTACTTGCCACGATGGGTAATTGAAAAGTTTCAATACTAGATTGCCGGGTGCGCTGGCTGAGGCTCGTAGCACCCGCGATTCTGCCTGCCAAGTCTGTACTTCGATGCGGGCCTTCCCGGCCCCCTCAAACTGGAGCAGCGGAGCCTTTTGGTCGGCATCATAAGGATCAACGCCTGCAGGGACGTACTCATCCGCGCCCTCGTTACCAGTCCCATCGCTTTGGTTGTCGAGCATTTCCTGAATATCGCCGCTCGTATCCCACCATGGAACGAGTAGCCGATGCCAAGTGACTAGCACCACGGCGAGGGCCATGGCGCAGACCAGCCCGCGCACCCACCGGCGCTTCAAGGCTAACGGCACCGCCAACGCCAGCGGCACATTCAGGCACAGGAGCCACCGCCAGGGAAGCTGCGCAAACCGCAACTCGGGTAGGTGCATCCAGAGCGGCAGTGTAGGCCGCAACATCAGCGCTGTTGCAAGGGCACTCCACGCCAGCATCAGCCACCACAGTCTTCGCGCAGAGGTCCGGCGCGCGAGGAAGCACAAGGTGGCGACCATTACGATCTCTGAAAGCGCGACAATCGAAACCAGCAGGTTGAAGCGATTGTGATCGGGATCGTCGGTGAACGCGAAAAGAAAATTCTCCACTGGCCGAACACCCGGGGCGAGCACCTGCCCGATGTTCACCCAACTTTGCTGATGAAATGCTGGCAGCAGGTAGAATCCCGCGAGTCCGGCCCCAATAACGCAAGCCGCCGTACCGTACACCGCAAGCAAGACCGACCTTCGCGAAAT
>Ga0137366_10003102_pt1 | contig 12878 bp, 10 predicted proteins | sample SagtaG_8_FD_104938 | JGI IMG/M metagenome (GOLD analysis project Ga0137366, IMG submission 104938) | Vadose zone soil microbial communities from Sagehorn Ranch, Mendocino, California, USA - Sage1_L_60_16 metaG | ecosystem: Environmental > Terrestrial > Soil > Vadose zone | place: USA... | reverse complement strand
TGGGTCCGGCGACTATCGCGGCGCAGCAAAGCGCGAGGTACGGCAATCCGGTTGTCGTAACGCCTCGTTTAGGTCAGGGCTCATTCAGAGTCTTGATTACGGATGCTTATCGTTACCGTTGCGCCATGACCGGCGAGCGAACTTTGCCGGTGTTGGAAGCCGCTCACATCCGCCCTTTTGCGAACGGCGGCGAACACGCGCTCTCAAACGGATTGCTTCTGCGAAGCGACCTCCACACGCTTTTCGACTTGGGGTACATGACGGTCGATCCAAGTGAAAGGAAGATCGTTGTTAGCGACAAAATCAAGGCTGAGTTTGAAAACGGTCGCGAGTATTACAAATTGCGTGGTCAAAGATTAGTTCTACCCGAGAACCCATTGGCAATCCCGTCAATCGAGAATTTGATGCATCATGCCGAGCACATATATGAGCGTTGAGGCTGACTAGCAGCTTCAGGATTATTTCAACGACGGCAGTGGCAAAGTTTCGTTATTAGCAGCCAGTGCCATCAATGACGCATCGAGGCGATTACAAAAAGGCAAGACTAGCAATGCCAGAAGATTACGAAATAGCAACGCCCAAGCCGGGGGCTCTGATCGAGTCACTGCGTGCAATCGGTTACGACCTGCCGACAGCCGTTGCGGATATAGTCGATAACAGTATATCCGCAGAGGCAAAGAACATTGAGATAACATTCCACTGGTCTGGAGCCCAGTCATGGATCTGCGTAATTGACGATGGCCGCGGCATGTCGGAACCAGAATTGTTCGAAGCCATGCGGCCAGGTAGCCAGAATCCTTTGGAGAAACGGTCGCACGGCGACCTCGGTCGATTCGGCCTTGGCTTGAAGACCGCTTCTTTCTCGCAGGCGCGACGTCTCACTGTGGCTTCCCGGCGTCGCGGACAGACCGTGTGCGCCCGGGAGTGGGATCTCGATTACGTCGAAAGAACCAACGAGTGGAGGTTGCTGATTCAACCCACAGCCGACTCAAAGCCTTGGTTCGAACAAATTGAGACGCGCATTTCAGGGACGGCGGTGCTATGGACCAATTTGGACAGGCTAACATTGGGGGAACAGGTTCTTGATGCCGCGGCACATAGTCGCTTTAACGATGCTATCGATCACGTCCGCTCGTATCTGGGGTTGATTTTTCACCGTTTTCTCGAAGGCCGCGCGCTGAAAATTTCGATAAATGACAACCCAGTGCTGCCTTGGAACCCTTTTTTTGAGAATCATCCGGCTACCTATCGGACCCCGATGGAATCGATACCTTTCGCTAACTCAACAATTGAATTCAGAGGATACATTCTGCCGCATAAGGACAAGTTGACTGACCAAGAATTCCTTGAACTGGGTGGGTTGAACGGATGGAACGCCCATCAAGGCTTCTACATCTACCGTAACCGCCGTCTTCTCGTTTTTGGCGATTGGCTGAGACTTGGCTCCCCGTCGGTCTGGACTAGGGATGAGCAGTATAAACTAGCCAGAATCCGTCTGGACATTACCAATGACACAGACAGTGACTGGCAACTCGACGTCAAAAAGTCGAGGGCCCGCCCCCCCGCGTTGATCCGTGATCGTCTAACTGAACTAGCGGCGAAGATTCGCAAGCAAGCACGATCAGTTTTCGCACATCGCGGACAGTATGGACCGCAGGCACCCCCGCCACAGGAGCTTGAGCGGCCTTGGAACTCTGCTTTAAGAAACGGCAAACGGGTTTACGTCATCAACAGGCTCCATCCAATGGTTGAGGCAATTCTGGATGGCCAGGACAACAATGAAATCAATGCACTGTTGCGACTCTTGGAAGAGACCGTACCAGTTGAACAGATTTGGCTCGATACTGCCGAACAAAACAGCGACCGTTCCAAACCTTACGACGGTATTGATCTATCGGTCCTGCGCGAGGATTTGCGCAGGGTATACCAGGCGTTAAGAAAAAGCGGGATTAGTGAAGCTAGCGCACGTCAGCGTCTTTACTCAATCGAACCGTTTAATCGATATCGGGAATTGATCACGGAGCTTTGACCTATATGGAAGACCTCCTTTTTTCAAGCGCGCTGGCGATTTGTCAGATGATGTTGCGGGAAATAGCCACCGTAGGTGGCGGCGTGCTACCGCCGGAAATCATTCGCCAAAAAGTGGATGAGATTACTGCTATGCCTACGTATGCCGGTGTCGACCGCGATCAGCTTGTCGCCGAGCTGGAGCACCGATTTACCGTCTTCACAGCGCAGCATCAGGCGCTCGGTTCCAATGACGATCATTTAGCTTGGCTTCCAGTAAAGATGGGTGCAATTCAATGGCGCTATTGGGATCGCTACCGACTTTTCCTTGAAGACCGGCTGGCACCCTCGGCTATTGAGAGCATTGATAATATTACGATGGACGTGCTTAGCCGTCTCGAAGATACCGAAAGACCAGGATCTTGGGATCGGCGAGGTCTTGTCTCAGGAAACGTTCAGTCTGGAAAGACTGCCAGCTATTGCGGTCTCATTGCAAGAGCCGCCGACGTCGGATACAAGGTAATTATTGTTCTCGCCGGGATGCATAACAGCCTTCGGAGCCAGACCCAGATTCGGCTTGACGAAGGGTTTCTCGGATTCATGAGCGAACCGCGAACAGGTACCGGGCAACAGACTTTCAGAGCCACCGGCGTTGGTCTCATCGACGGATCCATCAGGGCCAACACAGGTACAAATCGCACCGAGCAAGGAGACTTTAGCAGTCCGGTTGCGAATCAGTTCGGAATTCATCCGGGCGGGCTGCCGCTGGTTTTCGTTGTAAAGAAGAACGTGAAGGTTTTGGGGAACCTCCTTGCGTGGTTGCGGGCATGTGCGGATGGGGTGGATCAACACACGGGCAGGAGATTTGTTCGGCGCGTTCCAGTTCTGGTTATCGATGACGAGGCTGATCTTGCTTCCGTAGACACGAAGGCACAAGCATTCGATGAGAATGGAACCCCTGATCCCGATCACAATCCGACGCGCATCAACGAACTAATCCGCCGGGTTCTCATGTCATTTGAGCAGGTTGCGTATGTGGGGTATACGGCAACGCCCTTTGCCAACATTTTCATTCATGACAAAGGCTCTACGCCTGACTTGGGCGATGATGTCTTTCCTCGCAGTTTCATCGTAAATCTACCCGCGCCAAGCAACTACATGGGTCCGTCTCGAGTATTCGGTATCTCGGCAGACGAAGACGCCGGCCTTGAAGAAACTCCGAGCCTGCCACTGGTTCGCCCAGTCGGGGACAACGCGGACTCCGACGCACCAGATGAGCAGAATGGTTGGATGCCCCCTAAGCTCGTGACTAAAACCGAGCACGTTCCACTCTTCAATGGGAAAAGGCGCGTTCCCCCGTCCCTGCGGGAAGCAATTCTGTCCTTCATCCTCGCAACGACAGTCCGCAAGATTCGTGACGTCGCTCCCACCCACAACTCAATGCTGGTCCATGTAGTGCGCTATACAAAGGTCCAGGCACTAGTAGGCCAGCAAGTCGAGGCTGAGTTGAAGGAGATTCGCCAACGTCTCCAGAATGGAGATGGCGACCGGGATCCGGGGATCCTTGATGAGTTTCAGTCTCTGTGGACAGCAGACTTCGTTCCCGCCAATGTGGAATGCACTTCTGTAGCGGGTGACGTTGCTTCACCGCCATTACCGATGTGGATCGACGTAGCTCGGAGGCTGCGGGATATAACGGCCAGCATTCAAGTCAAACTCATCAACGGATCTGCAAAGGATGCTCTTGATTACGAGGAGCACAAGGCCACGGGAATGAACGTGATTGCTGTGGGCGGCGATAAGCTGTCCCGCGGACTCACTCTTGAGGGTCTTACTGTCAGCTATTTTCTTCGGGCATCTCGTATGTACGACACGCTGATGCAAATGGGCAGGTGGTTCGGTTATCGTGATGGCTACCTTGACGTTTGCCGACTCTATACTACGCGCGAGTTGATAGATTGGTTTGCGCACATCGCAGCCGCCGGCGAGGAACTACAGCAGGAATTTCAACATATGGTGAATGTGGGCGGGACTCCAAAGGACTACGGTCTTAAGGTTAGGTCTCATCCCCTTCTTCTTGTCACCTCTCCCGTAAAAATGCGCCACGGGACCGAGTTGAAGATCGCCTTCTCCGGTAATATCAGCGAAACGATTATCTTCGGTCGCAACTCAATTTGGATGGGGCGCAATTTCGTCGCGACAGAAAACTGGCTTGTCTCGCTTGGCGCGGCTTCAGAAGGATCCAAGAAAGGTGGTTATACATGGCGTAACATTAACGTCGACCAGGTACTTCAGTTCCTTGCTTCCTATACCTCTCATGAGGACGCACGACGGGCGGATACAACGCTCCTTAGACGATATATTTCTGTACAGAGTGCAAACAAGGAGAAGGAGTTAGTGAATTGGACAGTTCACCTCGCCTCTTCAGGAGCCACCGCCACCAGACCCAATACGATTGCAGGACTCGCGGTAGGCATGATTCAGCGGTCTCCCTTTCCCAAAGACCAACGCGATGATCGGTATACGATTCGGAGACTTGTTAGCCCCGTCGATGAACTCGTTGATCTTGATAAGGATCAAAAAGACAGAGCGCTCGGCGATACCGTATCGACTTGGGAGAATGCTAAAGAGCCCAAGAAAAAGGACGCTCCAACGACACCCAGTGGACCGGCGCTTCGTTCGATTCGTCCGAAAACCAATGGTCTGCTCATCCTTTACCCGCTGGATCCAGTTACGGCTGGTATCAAAAACTCAGATAAGCCAATTATCGGAATGGCTGTAAGTTTCCCTGAGAGCGATACTGCACGGGAAATAAGCTATATAGTTGACAACACGTTTGTGCGAAGAGGCGGCGACGATGAAAGTCTCTGAAGCACTACGCTCAACCTGGGCAATAACTGACAAGGAGGCCGCGGGAGATGCAGGCTACTACCGCCGGCGCCTCGAAAGTACGGGCGTGGTTGCCGCGTTTGGAGGTGTCGAGGTTCCAGGAAAGTTTCGCAAGATCTCACTTGGCTTTCCAAAGGTTAGCTTTCACTCGGAAGTCTTTGCACATCGAACCCGTGGTTATAGTGTTGTGGAAGAAAAGGACAGCGTCGAGGGACACGTGCTTGTTCATATATGCGAGACCGGGGAACACGTTCCAAAAGATCTCTTTCTCATCTTCTGCAGCGACGTCATCGAACATGTCAGTCGTCCTTTAACGACGACGGAAGCGATTCAGGTTCTGGCCCTCCGTCTGCAGTACTGGCGGCGGTTCTTTGAGAATCGCTCCGTCGAAGGTCTAACCCTAGAGGAATATGTAGGACTCTATGCAGAGTTGAGCTTCATGGAACGGTGCCTGATTGCCGGGATTCAACCTACCGAGACCGTGCAAAGCTGGAGCGGGCCACTAGGAGCAAACCAGGATTTTCTGTTCGGGCCTTACGCGGTGGAAGTCAAAGCAACGATTGGTAATGATCTAGATCTAGTGAGGATTACGAATGCCCGACAACTGGATGACACTGGGCTTGAGCAGCTTTTCCTCGCGCATTGCGCGTTTGATTTCCGGAAAGGGTCGGGACAGACTCTGCGAGCGTTGTCTCAGGCTATCAGAGAGCGCTTGAATTCAGCGGCGGATGCAATGGAAGCTTTCGAGGAACGACTCGCATTCGCGGGCTTTGGAGAGTCTGACGAGGAACCATATGAGGAATTCGGATTTACTATCCGTAACCGACGCTACTATCAGATCAGAGGCGCATTCCCGCGAATCCTGGAATCCTCCGTTTCGAATGGGGTGAGTGATATTTCTTATTCCTTGCATCTTTCTGCAGCCGTGGAATTTGGCATAGTCGAAAATGATTTGATCAAACTACTGCCTGGGAAAGACGTTCATGACTGAGGAGAGCAAATTAATAGAGTTCCACCGGCAGTTGGAGAGCGAAATCACGGACCGAGCACGCTCCGACGGTAACGTGACCGGTGATTTCCGGGAAGTTGCCTTTACCGAGCTTGTGGCGGATGAACTAGAGGAGTCAGGGGTCCTCGAAAGTCCGGCAACCTTTCACTTTGAGGGAGGGAGTGGAGCGGGTTCCATGAAGGTGAACGGCTATTCTGTGCCTGAAGAGGACTCTTGCCTTGATCTTTTTGCGACCATCTACAAAGGTCCCACCGATGAACCTGCAACGGTAAATGCAGCGGAGATCGAACCCGTATTTAACAAGTTGGCCCGGTTTTTTGGCAATGCTATCGAGGGACTGTACTTACAGCTCGACCCGGCGCTCGGTCCATACCAGATGGCCCACTACATCTATGAACTGCGGAAAAGCATTGATCGAGTCAATCTTTTCGTATTCACAAATGCGCGTTTGGCCATCCGGGGGGAGAAACGTCGAAAGTCAGCAATCCGCGATATGTCAGCTGCGTACGAAATCTGGGACTTGGAGCGCCTACGGAGGTTACGAGAGAGTGGGACGAGCTACGAAGCACTTAGTGTTGATCTCACGACTCAACCCGGCGGCGGACTTCCTGCCGTCAGACTGGATTCTGGAAAGAATGGTTTTCAGACTTGGGTCACAGCGTTTCCGGGGGCCTTGCTTTCGGACCTTTATGGGGAGTACGGATCGCGGCTCTTGGAACTCAACGTTCGCTCCTATCTCCAAGCGCGCGGAAAAGTGAATCAGGGAATTCTGGAGACACTCCGCAAGTGTCCCGAGGACTTCATGGCCTACAATAACGGAATTACTGTAGTTGCTGAAGATGTAGTATTCGAAAAGATGAGTAATGGTCACTCAATCACGCACCTCCACGGAATGCAAATAGTCAACGGAGGGCAGACAACTGCTTCTATCCATCGCGCGGCCAAAGATTACGGAGCCGACCTCTCGAAGGTATACGTCCAGGGAAAGGTGACGGTTGTTACGCCCTCGCGTTTTCAGGATGTCGTCCCATTGATTTCGCAGTATTCCAACACACAGAATAAAGTCAGCACTTCCGATCTGAGCGCTAACCATGTCTTTCATGTCGGAATGGAGCGCGTTTCACGACGCGAGTGGAGTACGGATCAGCAGACTCAATGGTTCTATGAACGCGCCCGTGGGAGCTATCAGACAGCAAAAGCTCGCGAAGGGTCAACGCCCGCGAAGAAACGTGATTTCGAAAAGCGCTATCCGCCAAACCAACGGTTCACGAAGGAAGATTTGGCGAAATTCGAAAACGCCTGGCAGGGATTACCGCATATTGTAAGTCGAGGGGCTCAAAAGAACTTCGTAAATTTTATGCAACGAGTTGAAAAACTGCCGGACGGGTGGGAGCCCGACGTTAACACATACAGACACTCAGTCGCGAAGGGAATAATCTTTCGTGCAGTCCAGAAGATTGTTCGGAATATCGACTCGATCACAGCTTACCAAATCAACGTGACCGCGTACACTCTGTCCTTATTAGCTGAAAAGACCGCGAGGCGAATAGATCTTGATCAGATCTGGCGCGAGCAGGATATTTCAATTGCTCTGGCATCTGCGATTAAGTCGTGGGCTCCGGTGGTTTTCGAAAACCTTTCAGTACCTGCCCAACGTTCGGGAAAGAACATTGGCGAGTCCTTTAAGTCACAGGAGACCTGGGATTACATCCGCAGTTTAGACCTGAGGCTATCGGCGGCCGTCGAACGTGAGCTCCTTTCTGTGAACGAAGGACGTGTGGGCACGTCGGGAGATGAGGTTCTCGGCGAAAGACTTGACCCGGGGGATCAGAACAACATAGCTCGATGTCGTGAACTCTCAGAATCACAGTGGCTAAGAATTGCTACATGGGGGAACACCTCGGGCGCGTTACTTCCATGGCAAAAAGGTATTGCGCGGACGTTAGCTGGTTATGCGGCTGACGGGTGGCAACGACTTCCATCGATCAAGCAGGCTAGACAGGGTGTCAAGATGATTGATCAGGCACGATCCAACGGCGCGCTTGACGAGGGATAAACGCTTTAAGCGAATCCGGAACGGCAGCTGAGAACGCGCTTTCTGCAAACATGTGATAAGCGCGATCCCACAACGGAGACTCCATGATGGAAACACTCACTGATTCATATAGGGAAGCGCAAGTTGCGATGGCCAATCTGAAAGCGACAGTTCATTTCGTTCTTGCCAATGCGACAGACGGCCTAACGAATGCCCAGGTCGGAAGAACTCTGGGGATATATGGCGGTCACGTTGGACACGAAGGACATATATCCAGAACCTTGCTTGCGCTCTTGGAGAGCGAAGGCGTCGCTGAGCAGGATCCGGACACGAAGTGTTGGCGGTTGAAAAAACATGCTGCCGCAGAATGATGCAGTCCAGAAATCTGTAATACGCTAATGACAGTTCCGGTAATAGATTTGTTTGCGGGACCCGGCGGATTGAGTGAGGGCTTCTCCTCCCTTACGAACGCACGCGCTCAGCGTGTGTTTAAGGTCGAGCTTTCAATAGAAAGGGACGAACATGCGCACCGCACACTTGAACTGCGTGCGTTTTTTCGACGTTTTCCCAGGGGTGAAGCACCTCCCAACTATTATGAATACGTTGCGGGGAGATTAACTCGCGAGCAACTATTCGCTCGACATCCCGCTCAAGCTGGAGCCGCCCGCAATGAGGCGTGGCTAGGAGAGCTTGGCAACGAATCCACGCCCAATGACCTCGTTGATGAACGCATAATTACTGCTCTGGACGGGCGTAGCGCATGGTTATTAATCGGCGGGCCTCCTTGCCAGGCATATTCATTGGTTGGTCGTTCACGAATTCGAGGAGAGAGTCTAAGGAAATATGAGAAAGACTCCAGACACTTTCTATACCGGGAGTATTTGCGGATACTCGCAGAACACGCCCCGCCTGTCTTTGTCATGGAAAACGTAAAGGGGCTGCTCTCAGCTACCGTCAAAAAGGAACCAATTTTTAAGCGCATCCTTGCCGACTTGGCTCATCCGGCAGCCGCCATTGACGAGAGATCGAAAGGATCCGCCCTTAAATACCGACTTGTTTCAGTTATCAATCCCGCTGGTAATTTGCTGGGAGAATTTGAACCTGAGGACTTCGTAGTCAGGACTGAGATGTTTGGAATTCCGCAAGCACGTCATCGGATAATCATTCTCGGTATTCGGTCAGATATTCAGAAGACTCCACGAGCTTTAACCCTTGGTGATCCTCCGACCATAGACGATGTTATTCGTGATTTACCGCGGCTACGAAGTGGGCTCTCCAAGCAAAACGACTCACCTGAGGCGTGGCGCGAGGCAGTGAGGGGAATAGTTGACGAGAAGTGGTTTTCAAATGGCGGCATCCCGGAGGACTTGCGACAAGCACTCACTGTGGGTGCTCATCGAATAAGCGCCAACCTTAATCGCGGTGACGAGTATTGTCCCAGCAATCGTCGGCCGGGCTGTTATCCGGATTGGTTTTTTGATCCAAAGCTTGGCGGAGTTCTCAACCATGCAAGCCGCGGTCATATTTCAACGGATTTACATCGCTACTTGTTCGCTTCGGTTTTTGCAGAGACAAATGGTCGTGCCCCACTATTGCAAGATTTCCCTAAGGCGCTACTGCCGAAACATAGAAACGTTCGCGAAGCACTGAAGGAAACGAAATTCAATGATCGTTTTCGCGTGCAAATCAAAGGGCGCCCTTCAACAACTGTTGTATCGCACATCTCCAAGGACGGTCATTACTTCATCCACTACGATCCTACTCAATGCCGTAGCCTTACAGTTCGTGAAGCTGCAAGGCTTCAAACCTTTCCGGATAATTACTTCTTTGAGGGTCCGCGCACTGAACAGTACAAGCAGGTCGGAAACGCAGTTCCGCCTTTACTCGCTCGGCAGATTGCGGAGATCGTCGCTGATTTGTTCGTTTAGAGTTGTGTAACTTCAATGGCTGATGTTCTGACTCCACAGCAACGAAGCTTCAACATGTCGCGAATTCGAAGTCGCGATACACGACCTGAAATGATTGTTCGATCAATTGTTCATCGAATGGGCTTTCGTTATCGGCTTCACAAGAAGGATTTGCCTGGTAAGCCCGATTTGGTGTTAGTACGGCATCGAAAGATTATTGATGTGCATGGCTGTTTCTTTCACTTGCACCACTGCCCTTATGGAAAGGTAAAGCCAGCGACGAATGCTGAGTTCTGGCAAAACAAAAGACAGTCGAATAAGGACCGTGATCGTCGAAACGTCCTGCTACTTAAGAAAGATGGCTGGCAAATCTTGATTGTCTGGGAATGTCAGACGAAAAATCCCGATACTCTGCAGAAGAAACTAGCCCAATTTCTCGCGCCCAGGAACTAGCGCTTGCTTCATCTCAGGTGCGAGCGACTCGCGATTTTCATTCGACTGCGTCTGAAGGCCAAAGCGACTGGAAATCTCGACCATTGTGAAAGCGGGATAGCACAGGAGAGGAAGAGCTGCAGGGTTTCACGATCTTGGCCGAAAATCCAGATCTGCCTTCGGGTGCTGAAATCCCAGAGTTGCCCGAACCTTCTCAGCACGCTGGTTCTGCTCCCTCACGGCTTCGACGTGGCCTTTGTCTTTCCCGCCTTCGCCGCCCCGCGCATCTATATAGGCACTCATTCGCGCCGCGAGCACTGAGAGGTTGATTAAACTGTTGGATAATAGTCTTAGGTCCTCTCCGTGGATGTCTGAAAACAGCTCCTGCCATTCGGAGGGTGCAATTCTGACAAGTTCTTCGGCGGGGGTTTTAAACAGCCTTGCTATCTTTGCCATCTCAGAGTCTGACTCAAGCCGCGAGTTCTCGATCTCTTCCCATTTCCACTCGAAGACGCCGATCGGATATAACTTCAGGCCGTCTGCATAGATAGCACTAAATCTCTGAGACTCATCGCCCGCTTCGCCTTCGGACACTTCAAACACGAATTCATCGGTATTCTCATCGTAGTTTGCCGCGAGGCCGTGTTCTATCCACGCCTGCAAAACGAGCATTGCCTGATCGTAAGTGAAGTAGGGACAGGCAAAACCGTTGTAGTCCTCGTCTCGGGTATAGCCTCCGAATTCGCTTTCACCCAAAGACTCGTGGCTGAACTTAGCTCCTCTCATTTACTCTCCTTCAATCGCTAACTATACGGCGAGAATGCAGAAACAAACAGAGCGTCAGACTGCCTTCCCTGACCGCCAATCTGAGGCGCTTCACCCTTTCTGGGCAGGCAGTAAGGCACCCTGCTTGATCCATTTGTCCACTATGTCGCGAGCTTCGTTCAGCACATCACACGCAAGCTGCACCTTCGTCTCGTCGCCCTCAGGACCTATACCGTCGGTTAGCTCCTCCCAAATCTCCTCTGACTCGCCGAGCGTGTTCGCATCCATGTAGTCATGCAAATCACTAAAGCAACTCACCTTGTCTACGTTCTGCTTGAGCGCCTCCGCTATGCTGGCGTCGGATTGCTCAGAGGAGATGTTCGCAGAGAGCAGCACCTCAAGATCGTCCATAATCGTCTTGGCTAAGTGCTGCGCCTTGGCTGTCCTGGTCTGTGCGTCCATGCTGTGTTTCGTTCCTTCGGGCCGTTGGAAATCGTCGGAGACTTAGACCACATTCTGCGTCCGCTCAAATCAAAAAACGTACAGCGCGTTTTACCATTGAGGAAAGATCCTTGCTTTGCCCAGCTAACAACTATATCTTAAGGTCATGGATTGTACAAGACAATTGATGCTCTTGACTAATAGTTGTTACGCCCGTCATAGTTTGCGTTCATGAAACTGCTAACCACACCTGAGGTAGCCAGAAGGCTCGGTGTAACGGTGTCACGGATCCAGGCTCTGATAACCGAACATCGACTCCCGGCCCAAAAGCTGGGGCGAGATTTCATGGTGCGGGAGGAGGATCTGATTTTGGTAAGCGCTCGTCAGGCGGGGCGCACTCCGGCACAGCTCCAATTAGACTATTGGACTGCCTTTAGAAACTTCGTGTTAGGCAAAGGTAGTTTCTTAAAGCCTCCTGAGCCCAAAGCCCAGCGGTATATGGTTCTTGAAAACACGCGCGGATGTCGCTTGGCGGCTAGCCTGCACATCAAAGACTGTCAGATCTGGGTTGACTTAACCTTTGGCCGCAATGGAAAAAAGTATTTTGAGCGCTTGGAGAAAGATCGAGAGTCTATTGAAAAAAGGATTGGCGCCGAAATCGAATGGGTACCCAGATCAGAAGGTGTGGAAAGTTGGATTCTAGTTCGCAAGCGCGCCGACCTTACAGATCGGGCTGACTGGGCTCGGCAGCACTCTTGGCTGTGCGATAAGCTTGAACGATTCTCCACTGTGTTTCGGCCTAAGCTGATCAAAATGAGGTGAGTCAGGTGTGGGCAAATCTCATTGGATCCAACACCTTCTGCGCGGAGGCTCGTCGGAATTATTGTCTGATGAACATTTGAGTCGCCGCCTTGCTTGCGATCAAGGCGTTACGTCGGGCGAATCAAGAGGAGTGTTAGAATGGCAAGAAGAAACTACTTCACGCGGGATGAAATCGTGCTCTGTACCTATGCGGCAATATACTACGCAAGTGACTTCGGTGGTATTTCAAAGATAGAGGATTTGACCCATCGAAGTCTTGCGTCCATCAAGATGAAGATTCAGAACATAGCGGCTATGCTGGATGAGGCGGGCGCCAAGAGGTACAGCGATGTATCGCCCCTCACGGGACTCCCCCAAGGCCAGACCGGCCGCATGACTAACTGGGAAATTGTCGAGCCGCTTTACAAGCTACCGAAACAGGCATTGTTCCAAAAGTGCCGGAGCATTCTCGGCTGAGAAAGACGAGTTCGCAAACCTGCCAACGCTCCTAGAGAGAGGGCCGATCAGTTCTCCTTACCCTCGTTTCTCTTTGAATTTGGCTGTCTAGAATTCTGAAATTTGGGTCAGTCTC
>Ga0137366_10003099_pt1 | contig 12884 bp, 11 predicted proteins | sample SagtaG_8_FD_104938 | JGI IMG/M metagenome (GOLD analysis project Ga0137366, IMG submission 104938) | Vadose zone soil microbial communities from Sagehorn Ranch, Mendocino, California, USA - Sage1_L_60_16 metaG | ecosystem: Environmental > Terrestrial > Soil > Vadose zone | place: USA... | reverse complement strand
TTATCGGACCGGTCGCGATAACAGTGATTTCGTTGTCGAGGATATGCGTTGCCTCTTCACGAATGACCTGGATGCGAGGTTCGTTCTCGATGCGTTCAGTAACGAATTGGGCGAATGCATGCCTGTCGACCGCGAGCGCAGCTCCGGCAGGCACTCGCGTCGCTGCCGCAGCTTCCATCACCAGCGAGCCGGCGCGACGCAGCTCTTCTTTTAGTAAGTAAGGTGCGCTTCCGGGCTCATCCGATTTTAGCGAGTTGGAGCATACGATCTCGGCGAGTTTGTCTGTGCGATGAGCCGGCGTTTGCTTCACAGGCCGCATCTCGTAAAGACGAACCGTGGCGCCAAGACGTGCCGCCTGCCACGCAGCTTCAACTCCCGCGAACCCACCGCCGATTACTATTACTTCGTTCATTGTTTGTAACCTAAAGTATTCCTATCCAAGGATCACTTCCTTCGCTTGACCGATGTCGCTTTTATGGGACCACGTCAGGCGTCCCGCGCGCCAACGAGCCGCCCTCTCACGCTCGCAACGTTCCAGGTTCGCAGGTCCGGTCGAGCTTCGCGCTCATTGGGCGAGACGCTCGCGGTCCCAGTCGATTCAAGGCCTTCATTCTCCGGCTTCGGCACGTCGATCTTGTAGTCCTTCACATCACCGGAGAAATGCCTGTATTCGCTCCACTCGACTGTCTTATTCAGATCTCCACCTCCGAACAGAAGAAACTTGAGGGAGAGATTGATCTGGGCAAATCGGGGCAGCCAAACGCCTTCTGCCATGCGTGTTTGCTCGATTACTATTGCGGCCCCTGGCCGTAAGGAGAGCAACAATCCTCCTGCCATTTTGAAACCTTCCGCCAGCCGCGCCTCGAGACGAATGACCTGCATATCAATCGGATCGATCCAGATTGCACCGACCAGCTTTGCGATCAAACTCTCTTCACGATTGCCTGGTCGAAATCCTGCCCGCGGACGAAAATCGAAAACGATGGCATCGCGTCCGGCAAATTGTTCGCGCCGCGGCGAGACAAACTCGCAAACTTTTAGAAACTGGGAGATCTCCGGGTCGTCACCTTCTTCCTTGCCTGCCGGTTTTGTCTTCTTTTCACGTTCAGCCTTACGGCGAGCGGCCTCTTGCGCATTCTTGCCTTTATCACGCTCGGCCTTGAGGAATTCGTCCTGCACTCGCTTGTCTTCTTTGGCCGCGCGTTCACCAGAAAGCGCAACTCCGTTTTCACTTATTAGTTTCAGAATCGGCTCTCGATTGGCGATCGGGAAGACCTCATAGACTTTGACTGTCTCTTTTTTTGTCTCGCCCTTGCCGTTGATCTCCCGATCGGTTTCTTTTTGTGTAAAACCATACTCCGGTACTCGCTTCTCGATTTCATCCTGATTCTTTCCGACCTCGCGAAGCAGAGCGGGCACGTCCAGGCTTTCGGTCGCGCCCGGCGGATCGAAGATCTTATCCGCAACGCCGGAATCATATTTGACAGCCTGCAGCAGGAGACTCAATTCTCCAGAACCGCCGACATTGATTCTGATCCTGTGGGGCTCGAGTACACCTTTCTCAGGACGGAAATCTTCAAACCAGGTCTGGGTCTTTCTGACGTCATCTGTAATCCTGGTGAGCAGTCCGGTTTTTGTGTTGAAGTAATACTGCAGACGCGCGCCGCCGCGAGTGGCAAACTCCACAATGTAAGCGGACTCGGAACTGACGTTGTCAACTGAGATTACTCGCGCAAGTGTATTCGATTTTTTGTAGTTGAGAAGGCGCGAAGCATCAAGCGAGCCACGTAACTTCGCCACTGCGCCCTCGGGACCGACCAGTGTCCGCATCCGGCCGTCCAGCCCCATCTCCCAGGCTGAACTTGCGCTGGTTGCCGAAATGATCTGCCCGTTGCCGAAAGTCATCTCCCAACGCTCAGAAGTTGGTGACTTGAGTTGGGCTCGTGCCGTCCCGATAGCCTGGCCCTTTAGTTGAATAACCCAATCGTAAGTCGCGTCTTTGATTGCGGCCACAGACCTCTTGCCACCAATCGCCTTTAAGTAGTTGTCCGTTATCTTATCGGCTGAAGGAAGTTTCCGTAGCGGTGCTGAATTGGACCTTTGAGCAGCGACTGTTTGGGAGCTAAGTAAGAATGAACAGAGAACTGCGGGCAAGGATGCTCCGGAGGCAAACGCACGAAACGTAAATTTCCTGGACGGGGATGCGATAGCTCTCATACTACTTCTTCGCAGCCACCTTCACTGGTGAAGTGGCAGTTTTCTTTTGACCACTCTTCTTGCTCGCACGCTTCCTCGTGGTTGTCTTCAATGGTTTCTTGCCATCAACCTGCCGCGACTTCCTGGTCGAGCCCTCTGTCGACTTTGCTGGACTCTGTTGCTTCCGGGATCTTATCTTCACGAGTTGATGTGCCTTTTTCGTTAGTTGCTTTACGCGCCGCGCTTGCGTCTGAGGCGTTATTCCCGGTATCAGCTGACCTGCGTCTGATCCATGTTGTTGCTCTCCAGACTCTGATTCGTGCCGCTGCTCGGCGATTTCACTCTGGTTTTTCTGGAACTCAAACTCGTCAAAACCTGTGTTCTCTGTTTTATATCGTTCAGGATTCCGTGTCTGACCTTTGGGCATTTGTTGCGCTCCTTTCGCTTCGATTTGTGTGCTTGACACTGCAAACTGCGCATTCGTATAGTGCAATTGCGCTTTGGATCTCCGTTACTATTGCCTCAAGCCGGCTTAGCTCAGTTGGTAGAGCGTCTGATTCGTAATTAGAAGGTCGCCGGTTCAACTCCGGCAGCCGGCTCCAGTTAATCTAAACCCCTTCAATAACTTATGGCAACAACAAAGGCGGCCACTTGACCGCCTCCTACAGTTTGTGTGCCTATGGTGTGCCAGCCCCAAAAAATCCGTTGTTTAGCCGTAAAGAATCCTCTCCAATTTCGCCGTAGCCGCTTGCTGCATCGACGGTAGGACGTGCGAGTAGGTGTCAAGAGTCAAAACGATGCTGGCGTGGCCCAATCGTTCAGAAACAACCTTTGGATTCTCACCTGCGGACAATAGAAGAGTCGTGCAAGAGTGTCTTAGGTCGTAAAGCCGGAAGGTCTCGGAGAGTTTTGCGCGAGTGATGAGTGGGCGAAAGTGTCGGCGCATAAGGTTCCGTAGAAGTATCGGCGTGCCCTCGCTGGTAGCGAACACTAGATCATTGTTTTGATAGTCCGCGCCTTTCTTCAGTCGGCTTTCTCCCTGTTTCCTCCGATGATCACCGAGAGCAGCCACAAGCGACGTGGGAAGAGGAATAGTTCGACGACTGCGAGAAGTCTTAGGTTCGCCAAAATACCAGCCGCCCCCCTTTCCGCCAGACAAGAGTACGGCGGACCGTTGCCGTTCCAGCTTGCAGGTCTAAATCAGACCATTTCAAGGAAAGGTATTCTTCTGGCCGCATGCCAGTAGCAAGCGCGAAAGAGAAGACGATTCCCAATCTGTCTGCCTTTGCAACCCTCAGGAAACGGCTGGCCTCCTCAGGGGAAAGCGCTTGCATCTCTTTACGCGCCAAACGCGGCAGGTCAATAAACTCACAAGGGTTTCGTACAAGCATGTGCCAGCGAACCGCTTGCTTCATTGCCGAAGATAGGACGGCGTGAGTCATGCGCACAGTCCGTGCGGACAATTCTTTTTGATCCAGCATCTCGCCATATATCTTCTGAATGTCAATCGAACTGATGTTACAGAGCTTGATAGCTCCAAGCTTTGGAGTCACATAGCGCTCCAAAAGGTATTTGTAGTCGTCGAATGTCGCTTCTCTTACTCGCGAGCGAACTACACCTTGCAGCCACTTCTCCAAATACTTGTTGAGGGATTCAGAGGCAGGTTCGATATTAATACCGAGGTCCTTGTCGCGGAGCTTTCCAGTGCGGTGCTTCTCTGCGTCCTTCTTAGTGCCGTGAATAGTCTTGTTGATATAGCGCCGCCTGCCGTTTTCGTCGCGTCCTTGAAAAATGCGCACGGTCCAAGTCTTATCGCTTCGTTTGATTATCTGCCCGGCCATAACTATTTACCTCGCTTTCTTTTCTTAGGGGTTTCTGTTCTCACCAGCAAATCTCCTGGCTGGCATTCGAGCGCTTCACAGATGCGGTCAAGCACGTCCATGTTCAGACGTGACACCTCTCCCTTGCCAAACTGCCAAACGGTAGCCCAGCGGACGCCTGTCTGCTTCCAAAGCCAATACACAGTCTGGCCGCGCTCTTCAAGCAACTCATTTAATCGAAACTTGATCATGCTCGCTTATATACCACAGACGGATATATACGTCAAGAGGATATAGCGTTATTGTGACTATGGGTAGCCGCCTTGGAAAAAGCTGGGAGCTAAGCTTCACGACCCATGCGGCCTTTCGCGGACCGCGCCTACTTCACCATTTTAGCTATACCGCGCGATACTCCACCCAACAACACAGAACTCAAGACCAGACTTGTGGACAAACAAGACCCCCAACTTGGTGCCACTGCACGCAATCTTCTACTCGTTCTCTGCACTCTCGTTGCGCTCGCTGTTGCCTACTATTTCGCTATAGCCTTGCCCCGTCACAATCGAGACCGCCTTGAATTTGATCGTGAGAAATTCAAAGCCCAGCAAGAAGAAAAGCAAAGAGAGCAAGAAGAGAAGAGGGAGGCCGAGCAAGAAGCCCGAAGCAAAACGGAAGTTGAAGCTGCAGGGAATGAAGCCGCTCTTGATTCTTGCACTGACGAGGCTGAAGACGAGTATTGGAGTTACGTAAAACTCAACGGCCAGCCTGTGACGGGAAAACCCGGTGTCTACACTGCCCCTCAATACATCTGGGACGACGCAGCCAAAAGAAAAAAAGCGGCGCTTGAATGCGTGTTACAAACGATATCCACTCTCACGTAAATAAAAGCATGCAATGACACTCCATCCTTGCGAATTGAGGTTGTCGAAGACAATGAGCGAAATTAGACCACACACTTTCATCCTTGCAACGTTGCTAATCGCTTTCCCTCTTGTATGTACAATAGCCCAAACGCCAGAGACCAAAGAGCCACAAACGCAGCTTCCGAAGCGAGTCAGATGGAGTAAGCCACTGTGTGAGGAAATTGATATGCGAGGCCGGCAGGTAGGGACTATCGATCCAGCCATCGCTCGATGCGATGAAATCTACGTGCAAGGTCAAGTGATCCGTTCGATTGAAGGGAAACATCTTTATGTTTCGTCGATAGCAGGTTACTACGAGAATCATTAAGTCGCGGATATGTTCGTAGCAAATACGGGTCACGACAGAGTTGACGTACTACCAGAAAAGGCGACGTTTGTTGCTTGGACGAAACCGAATCAAGCTCCTGAGGTTAGCGGTCCCATCGCCCCGGAGAAGATCGCCGCCAAGATAAAGAACCACGCAAAGTGGAAGGTTTTCTTCAGCTCTCTGAGCGGTGCGCTGGCCACCCAAACCGCCAACGTTAACACCACTACAAACGGCACGGTTACGGCAATAGGACCCGGTGGCGTGGCTAGTGGCGTGTATTCAGAGAGCAGCATGTCAACTGTTACAACGCCCGATCGAGAAGCTCAACGCCGCGCTCAAGCTAACAACCAACGCATTAGAGAGGAGGCTGAAGCCCGAGGAGATGTTTTTTTGGCGCGTGCACTCCTCTCCACCACCTTATTCAAAGGCCAAGACATTCGTGGAGCACTGTTCTTTGAGAAAAAGAAAATGCAAGTTGGTGTTCTCGCGCTGGAGATAGGTGACACTAACTTTGAATTTGGAATAGCACCGCCAGACAACTGAGAGTTACCTAATGCCGAGGCTAAGAATTTACCCAAAGCGCGGACGATCCTTTACCGTTGAGGTCGCTGGAGTTGAATACACGGATACAGCGTTCGTTCTCATAAACGCCAATAGTGACCCGTCAGAAATGGGTTTCATTTCCATGAATAACGTGGCCGCGATTGTACCTGAAGCCCCGATTGATTATGGGCTTTTGCAGAATCATTATTTCAAAGTCTACTTACAGGGCCGAGATTCCGAAGAGGAGGAAGACCACCCAATTTCTATCGGTGCGCACCTCTTCGATTTAGAGGACCCTCCAAGTGTGCGATTTTATCGAGTCTGTGAAACTCCAGCGCCACCCGAGATTCTTCCGAACATCTATGTCGCTATCTCGGAAGTGGTCGCCATACTCCCAAGCAATTGCTGTAGTTCCTGACCATTTCAATCGTCAGACATGTCCCGCCCCTAGTCATTTCTGGCAAAACCAGGGGAAGCGAAAGGAAGGCAACGCATTTGCGGAAAGTGCGGCGCTAGTTTGAGGCCTCCCTCAAATGCCTGTAGCCGTTTCCCGCAAAGGGCATGAGGTGCGCGAAAGAACGCGGTGATCAAACGATGTCTGCTAACCAATTTGGGTAGTGGGCTATTTGTGTGGTCATGGTTTGGTGGCCCTCTGATTTGATTTGCTTTCGCATATTTGCCTTTACGCTGCAAGCAACTCCCTCAGCGTCCAGATATGATCGGAGATTTCTATCGAGACGGAATGTGCCGTCTTCGGGAGCGTCCGGCAGGAGGTCCACGGTTAGAAGGATGTGTTTCGTCAGGTGTTTACTCTCGTTCTTCACAACCAAGTCAATCTCCTGCGTTCCATACACCTTCACGGTAAGCGGTTTGCCGGGAGCATGTTCGAGGTATTCGAGTTTCCAAACGGCGTTCCATTGCTGTTCGCGCTGCGTCTGAAGAATCTTCTGCTCGGTTAGGTATTGCGCGAACTTCTTGGCTTGGCCGGGGACCATCAACATGAGCGCCGCTTCGATGTCTTTAGATCGCGACCTCTGGTCCACGCGGTAGAGATAATCCAGATAGGCCTTAACCACGTAATCCATATCGGCGATTTGCAGTTTGTCTTTTTCGAGCTTGACTGCTTCGGTCGCTCCCAGCTCGCGGTCATTGATCATTACGGTTCGACCAGATGACATATCGACGACGATGCGGTCGGGACGTTGAATGGCTTTGTAAACAACTCCGACAACCGCGATCGCGGCAATCACAAAAGCAAAGAGGATTAGCAGAAATTGGCGACGGATCGTGCGTACGTCAGCCGGGTCGCGATAGCAAATGACTGGTGACAACAGTTGAGTGTGCCTAGGGTCATCCGTGTGCGCTTCTGATGTGCCTAGAGCGTCTGCGCTCGTTGTTGATGTCGTGACTGGTAGCTCCATCGCCTCAGTGCTCATGATGTCTCCTTGTTCTTCGGCCCCTGATTTCAATGCTTGGAACTGTTGAGTAGCCCATTACGACTTCGACACACCAGCCCCGACAACTGTATGTATAGAACCAAGCTACAAATCAACTAGAGTTCCATCTATTGGGATCTGGTCAAGCATTGTGTCTCACCGCCTCTCGTTCTTGGTGGCTTACAAGCGACATACCACTATGAATAATTCAGGGTTGTCGCATGCCAGTAACCAGGGGCTGTTGTAAAATCCGACGAGCGTATGTAAAAGCCGACAAGTTTTTTTTGATCCTGATAGAGTAGGGAGTTATTCACATTCGCCCATGTCTATTAGGTGGAATGGCCTGCCAAAGGGAATGTTATGATTGCGTGATGATACAACCTTTCGACCACCTTAGAATCTAACTTGTTTACACTCGTTTCAGCGAGTACCCGACCTACTCGTTTTATCCTGATAGACAATTCACGGATTGATATACGGCATTCTCCTCACCTAGTCCTGTGAGAGATCACCCGGTAAGGTTGTGTCTCGGTCGCAGCGGTCAAAGAGAATCTCACAATCCAAACCAGTAGTTCACGAAGGGAAAAAGCTCAGTTTAATTTTCATGATCTAGCTAAGCTTTTTATTGGATCAACCTCATACATATTCAAGGAGTTATGATGAAGCACTTTAAGTCTGTCTCATTCAAGGTAGTCTAATTCTCCGCGGTGTCGCCGCGCAGGAAGCAGCTACTACAAAGGTTGGTAGCAAATTCGCAACAGATTTGCCCGACCTCACTCGCATCCGGTACCAGAGTGGTCCACAGCCAAAAGCACCGGATTTCACCAGGAGTTCCGGCTCTTGTTTCGACTGCAAAGTACCCGCTGTTCTTGATGATGCTTTTTCGCAAGCGCGTTTGGACCCCTCCAATCGTACTGGCGAATCGGGAGTGGATCTTCTCTCGCAGAATGCCCACTGGGGCCAGCCTTTGATAAATCTTAAAGGCCGGGCGGGACTCGACCTCAATCTCTCGCTTACTTACAACTCATTGGTCTGGACCAAAGCAGGATCGCAAATCGCTTTTGACCCCGACCGTGGACAACCATCACCCGGCTTTCGGTTAGGTTTTCCGACCATTCAGCCGCGTTATCTCGATACACGGACTGGCAAGTTTACGTACCTGTTGATTACTCCAGAAGGAAAACGGACCGAACTCAGACAAGTTGGCGGACGACATGTCTACGAATCAGTAGACAACTCGTTGCTGCAGATGATCGACAATGGCGCGAATGGAGCATTGCTGCTCCGTCCGGATGGCACGCGTTTGAGCTTTAAGTGGTTGGGCGATCAACTCCAATGCGTCGAAGTTAAAGATCGTAATGGGAACTACATTACATCCGAGTATGACAAGCGCGGGCATCTGAAGAGCATTATCGACACGGTTGGCCGTACTTTTTTGTTCAGCCGTGATAATGGCGGCAATCTTGTCTCGATCACACAAAAGAGTAGTGGGCCGGATAAGCGAGTTTTGGCAACGTTTGGCTACTCAGAACTTACTATCCAAACCAATTTCGACGGGTTGAAGGCAGTGGAGCCAACTAACGGCTCGGCTATCACGGTGCTTACACAGGTTGGCATTCCCGATGGCTCACACTTTCAGTTTGACTATACCTCGTGGGGGCAGGTCTGGAAGATTACGAAATTCGCTCCTGATGGTCATGCGCTTGCCTCAGTCTCTTATAACTTACCGCAGGATGGAACCGCGGCTCTGGCTAACGTTCCACGTACCACGGAATTGAGGAATTGGACTGAAGGGGCGAACAATGGAACTGAAACCATCACTCGCTTCGACGTCGATCCAAGCGCCGCCTGGGGCCAAGCGACACTACCGGATGGCTCTATCCACAAGGAGTCTTTCGCCACCGAAAGGTGGCAACGAGGACTGATCGTCAGTGCGGAAGATTGGACCGCGGGCGCATTGCAGAAACGTATCACGATCGCGTTGACTCAGGACGACACTGCTCTCAGTTATCCTCTCAACCCTCGCCAGCAGGAAATGATCGAAGAGGCGCAAGGTCATCATTTTAGAACGCGTGTTGAATACACGTCGTACGGGTTGCCGAACGACACCTCTACGTTCGATGACTCGGGGCTTGTCAGGCGCACACACCTGGAATATGACCTCAATCCCGAATACACCAAGCGACATATTCTTGACCTGGTTCGTGAGCGAACAGTATATGGCGCAAATGGTGCTCTGCTTGCCAAAACGAGCTATGACTACGATCGAGCGGATAGTGTCATCGATCAAGGCCGCGCCATACAGCACGATGATATTAATTACGGATCAAAGTTCGTCAGCGGACGCGGACTCCTAAGTGGGGTCAAAGCCTGGAAGGCAACCGATTCCGAGAAGTCCGTGGTGATCTATTTCGGGTATACCACAAATGGATCGCTCGCTTTCAGGCGCGACGCGTCAGGACAGCTGGTTAGCTTTAGTTATACCGACAATTTCGCTGACGGCAAGAATTACGGGGCGTTGGCCTTCGTCACATCGTCAACGGGTTCCGGAGGTAAGCAATCGTCACAGCAGTATGACTACAACACCGGCGCTCCGGTTCGTATGCAAAGCTGGCAAGGTGTCGTTCAGACGTTTGCCTATGACGATGCTCGGCGTCTAGTCGGAACGACCAATGAGAAAACCGGTGCCTCCGTGCGACGGATACACAGTGAAAACGGCACGCTGATAGCCACGTTCAAAAAGATCGGAACCAATTTCAAGGAGCTTGGCTCATACACGGTGCTCGATGGTAGGGGACAAGTACGCGCCAGAGCGACAGACCCAATAAGCAAGGAGAGCGGCTACCATGGCGTCTTCGTAAACCGCGACGTTAGAGGGCGGGTTATCAATCAAACAAAGCCGACAAAGATGTCTTCGTCATGGATAGTTGCTGAACCAGTGGCACTTATCTCGGCTGGCTCATCGGAAAGCAACAAGGGGGTGAAATCCGTTGTCAGCAGCATCGGGCACCTTGGGGAAAAAGTGGTTGCTGGTTTCACCGGATTCATCAACGCCATCGAGCTCACCGCCTACGCCCAGAGTAATTGCAATACTGGATATTATTGCGACGATCCTCCGCCTGATGTGGAGTGGGGCACTATGGATTACAACGGTATGGGAGATAGTGTGGACATTGACGGAGTAAACTATTCAGTTGAAGTCTCATTCGAACCAACGGCTGTCCAATTGCAATTCATTAACGATGGAGGTATTGAAACAGATTGGGGAGCGCAGTTCGCTCTCACCGGACTCTTCATGGGGCTTTTCGAAACTGTTGGAGGCCTATTTGCAGAAGAGGCTGGCGGCGTGGTAGAAGGCGAAGTCGTCGATACAGTTGGGGAGGTCGCTCCCGACCCCAACAAGTTACACCACATTTTTGATAACGTGGATCATGATTTTGGTCCCTTTGTAAGCCAATACGGAGGACAAGTTCAGGCATTCCAGGCTATCCAAGGTGCAGTTCAGAGTCTGGGTTTAGCAGAGGGAGGATTCCAAATGATTCTTAACATCGGAGGCACCAATGTTTGGGTAGAAGGTAGAGTAATCAATGGAATCGCCATGATTGGCTCTGCTTCGGCCCGAATACTTCCGTAATGGGACCTAGAATAGACTAGTTGTATTTTGCGGAAGTGATGGTTGATGCAGTTCTAAGGAAAGCATTTCGGGGAGATAGTCCGAGTGGCAACCTATCTCCGGCTAAAGCCTTAGTTACTTGACCATCACTTTCGTGAAGCTTGCTGTGCACGTTCAGCAAACTGCAGGAAATCGAACGAAGTTATGCGACAGATCACAATACAATCCGGATTCGAGCCGTTAGCTAGCCGTTTTGGGAAGTCGGACTTTGTGGAGGTCAGGTCAGCAGCAGATATTTTACGACTTCAAGGTAAATCCCTGGCAGTAAGAGGAATGAACACAGGGGTGATTGGAGACGATGAGCTTGAACTGCTCGCTGGGTTCACGTCCCTGCAAGCGCTTGACATATCCGGTTGCACGGCCGTTAGTGACCATGGGCTGGCTCATTTAAGGCGGCTGAGTTCCCTGAAAGAATTGAAGGTGAGTTTTTGCGAGAGAATCACCGATGAAGGTTTGAAACACGTTTCAGAATTGGAAACTCTTGAACTGCTCGATATTAGTGGCTGCTATTTGATTTCCGACACGGGATTGAGTTACGTGGCTGGACGTCAATCTATTTCCCAACTGGATCTGGCGTGGTGCTACGACATTAGCAATCAGGGGCTCCATGAAATATCGCAACTCTCGAAGCTCGAAACACTATCATTATCGGGCTGTGAAAAAATCACGGATGCCGGACTTGAGAGTCTCCGTTTGGTCCCTCGACTTAAATCGCTCTATCTGCCGAAATCTTCAAAGATAACTGATCAAGGTATCTCGTTCGTCAGCAAGATCGTTACTCTTGAGGTTCTCTATCTTCCCTCGTTTGCGGGAATAACAGATGAGAGCGTTGCTTTCGTCGTCACTCTGCCTGGTTTGAAGGTTTTGTATTTGGAGGGTCTCCCCCATATTACCGATGCCGGCATCACTCAATTAACAAACATAAAAACCCTGCGGACATTGGAACTAGTCCTTCTGGACAACATAGGCGACCAAGCCCTGGAAAGCGTTTCTAAGATTCAGTCGCTCGAAAATCTTAAGTTACTAGGCTGCAAAGCCATAACCGATAGCGGCATACTTGCTTTGTCATCTCTCAGTGGCCTGAGGCATCTAACTATCGGCAACTGTCCAGGGGTAAAGCCGGCGGCCGTAGAAAAGCTCAGGCAGGTTCTTCCTAACTGCGAGATTGATTTTGTCACGTAGACGCGGGAGTAATCCTAAGCAGGTCGGGCTGAATCAGCCGGCCGGAACCCGATGGTCGCTAGTGGCTCTGTTCACGGTGCTCGTGTTATCGACCGTGCGCGATGCGTCATCGCTTTTCTCTTATCCGGTGGCGGTCGGCGGTGATGGTTATTACTACGTCCTGCAAATCAACCAACTGCTAAAGAACGGTCACCTCTATTTCGCCTCTTACACGCCGCTCGCATTCTACATTCTCGCCGGTCTAAGTTTCCTGACCAGAAATCCCATTCTCGCCATCAAGCTCGGAAGCGTTGGATTCAACGCTCTTCTGTGCTTAGGCGTGTTCGCCTTGGTTTCCTCCACTACTCGCAACCAATGGCTCGGTGTTCTCGGTTGCGCGATAGCTGCTCTATCGGGAATGCATTTTTACATGATCGCGGAGTTCATCAAGAACCTGGCAGGAGTAGCTTTACTGATCTGGGCCGCGTGGTGCGCGAGCGGTGCTTTGGAGAATTACCAGGCTCGGGTTGCCACCTCAAGCGTGCTCATCATACTTGCTCTGCTGAGCCATATCTCTATTTGGGGGATCGCGCCCGGACTGTTTGTACTGGTGCTGATCCTGCGGTGTCTGACAAATGAGAAACGGTCGAAACTTCTAAAGCTTACGTTGACCTTCGCAGTTCTCTTCCTAATGATCTGTCCGGCACTCATAGCCTTTCAGAGGTTTGTACAACTGCCTCCATGGTTAGGAAGTGAGTTGCTAATACGGCCCAGATGGCCCATTAGTCTAAGAAGTCCGGCCGGTAAAGCCGAAATGTTGGCATT
>Ga0137366_10003094_pt1 | contig 12893 bp, 10 predicted proteins | sample SagtaG_8_FD_104938 | JGI IMG/M metagenome (GOLD analysis project Ga0137366, IMG submission 104938) | Vadose zone soil microbial communities from Sagehorn Ranch, Mendocino, California, USA - Sage1_L_60_16 metaG | ecosystem: Environmental > Terrestrial > Soil > Vadose zone | place: USA... | reverse complement strand
GGGCTCGGACAAGACCTACCCGCACATGGCGGTGCAGTGGGCGTGGGCGTTTGATACGCCCTTCAAGTGGACCAAGCAGATCGCCTCGCATTTCGGCGGCACTCGGCAGGGTCTGGCTATTTCATGGCCAGGCCACATCACAGACGTGGGGGGCATTCGTTCCCAGTTTCACCATGTCATTGATATCGTGCCGACGATCCTGGAAGCGACGGGCATTAAAGCACCTGAGGAAGCAAATGGGATCAAGCAGAAGCCGATTGAAGGCGTAAGTATGGTTTACACTTTTGATAAGGCCAATGCCAATGCTGCGTCGAGACGCGACACGCAGTATTTCGAGCTGGGCGGTAACCGTGCGATTTACCACGACGGGTGGATGGCTAACACGGCTCCGCCCTCCCCGGTCTGGGAACTGGCAACGGGCAAGCTCTCCGACCTTGCCACCGGCTACCAATGGGAGCTTTACCACATTGCGAATGATTATTCGCAAAACAACGACCTCGCCGCCAAGAATCCCGAAAAGCTCAAGGAGTTGCAGGCGTTGTTCCTAACCGAGGCGGCGAAATACAATGTCTTCCCATTGGATAACAGGGCCTTTGTCCGCCTCCAGACGCCGCGACCGAGCGCGGTTGCCGGGAAAACTGAATTCACTTACAGGGGTGAGAATGCCGGGATTCCGCTCGGCAATGCTCCCGGCATTTTGGACAAGGACTTCACCATCACCGCTGAGGTGACGGTCCCCAAAGGTGGAGCGGAGGGAATGATCGTCACATTGGGCGGTCGCTTCGGCGGCTACGGCCTGTTTCTGCAAAAAGGCAAGCCGGTTTTCGTTTACAACCTCCTCGATCTGCAACGATTCCGCTGGGAAGGCGGTGTCGGTGGAAGGATCGGCAAGGACTGGTTTGGCAGGGCACTCGAACCGGGCAAGCACACGCTGGTGTTCGACTTCAAGTACGATGGTCCCGGCCCGGGCAAGGGCGGCACCGGTGTACTGTCGGTAGATGGCAAGGAATTCGCCCGCAAGACCCTCAAGCATACGATTCCGCTCGTGATGACCTCCGACGAGACCTTCGACATTGGGATCGATACCCGCACGGGCGTGGACGACAGCTACAAGTTGCCGTTCCGCTTCACCGGCACGATCGATAAGCTGACCTTCAAGCTCGGTCCGTCGCAGTTATCGGAATCGGATAAAAAGGCCGTTGAAGCAGCATACGCCAAACTCAACGACTAACTGCCGCACAACACCACGTGTTCGCAAGCCATCCCGTCCGAAAGGCAGACAGTCATTTCGCCCAAACGCGATGAGCCACTTGCTCAAACTCACCGCCATCCTCGAAACAGCTACTGGCCTGGCGTTAATGGCCGTGCCCTCTATCGTAGTCCGGCTGCTCCTCGGCTCAGTGATCGACGCGCCTAGCGCTGTGATGCCCGGACGCGTTGCCGGAGCCGCGTTGACCGCGCTGGGTGTCGCCTGCTGGCTGGCGCGTAATGACACACAAAGCCGCGCCGCGAGAGGGTTGGTCGCCGCGATATTACTTTACAACATCGCCATCGTCGCCGCTCTCGCGTTCGCCGGCGTCGGTCATGGATTGCAGGGCATGTTATTATGGCCGGCGGTTGTCATCCACGCGGGGATGGCCGTCTGGTGTATCGCGTGCCTGCGGCGCAGTCCTCGCCATGTGATGAATTGATTCAATCGTGTTTCTTGATGCGACCTAAGTCCAATATGGCTAATCGCGCGTTGCCATGTATAATGCAGCCATGAAAAAACCTTTCACGCTCCTGACGTCCGCCGCTTGCCTTCTTGCGTTTCTGATCCTCGTGCCCGCCGCGCCCGGCCAGACCACCGACCCGGCGGCGAAATTGCAAGCGTTGTCGCAACAGCTCAAACTCACGCCACAACAAAAAATCCAGATGCTCCCGATCCTTAAGGAAGAGGGCCCAAAGATCGAGGCGATCAAGAAGAATTCTTCGCTTCCGCCAATGCAGAAAATGAAGCAGCTTCGCGCCATCCACAACGAAACCGCGCCGCAGTTGCAGAAAATTCTTAGCCCCGCGCAGTACCAGCAGCTCCAAGCCATCCGCCAGCAGGAGATCCAGCAAGCGATTGCGAAAAAGCGCGCCGGGGGCAGATAGAACAAAAGAATTCAACAGGAGCAAACGGAGAGAACAGAGATCCGGAGCAACAAAGCCTCGGTTGCCTCCTGTTCAAACCGTATGCATCCGTTGTTTGAAAAAGCGTCAGGGTTAACCGAGACCATCATCGCTGGGGCCATTGAAGTGCACCGCGACAAAGGAAGCGGCCTGATCGAATCCATCTACGAATGGTGTCTGACGAAAGAGTTTCAGCTGCGCGGGTTGGCATGCGTGAGCCAGAAACTCGTGATGATTGAATTCAAAGGTTTCGCGCGAGCGGAGCCGCTGCGATTCGATATGCTGGTCGAAGGTTGTGTGCTGGTAGAAACAAAGGCGGTGGAAAAGATTCTGCCCATCCACAAGGCGCAACTCCTGAGCTACATGAAATTGCTGAATGTCCCGCTTGGGCTGCTCATCAATTTTCATGAGATAAAACTGACTGACGGCGTTCACCGCCTGATCCTGCCCCGAGCCAACAGATAAAAACAAAAACTCCAGCAAGGGCAAACAGAGAGAACGCAGATGAAAGAGATTTTCTCCGTTAACCCGGTTACCTCCTGTTCAAACTCGGCGCCGCACCTTGCCCTACTGCCCCAGATGTTCCAGGGCCTTGCGCAACGGCGCGCTGGAAACTTTGATCATGCCTTGCAGCGGGTGGTTCATTTCCAGAATAATAAAGATCGCGCCCGAGACAGACAACGCACTAATGAGCAGTACGGTTATCACGGTCGCATTGCGCGGCGCGAACAGGCCAAAGCTTAGGTGCAGCATCGAGAGCCAGAAGAGAAGCATCACGAGGAATGTCGTCGGGAGTGTGCCCTGCGCCTGCTCGATCGCCAGCCAGCGGGATTGCACGAGATCGCCGATGATCTGCTGTGCCTGCGAAAGGAACTGGCGCTGGGCGTCGGTCGCCGGAGTGAGCTCGCGCAATTTGCTCTGAAACATCTCTATTCTATTCGTCCGCTCCAAACCCGCCAATCCCGATCCCTCTTTTTTTTCCTCTGGCCACAACGTCTCGATCACGTTGGCAACGCCGAGCCGCAACTGCTCGCGGGCGTCTTTTGTCTCCGGGCCATAGGCAGCCAGCACGCGATCCAGCAGAATGATTTTCGTACCGCTTTGCGTGATCTCTGTATTCATGGCATCGAACGAACTCTTGGCCGAACTGACAAGCAAACCCAGAACCAGGGCGGCCAGCGTGGCGACCATTCCGGCTGCGAGCTTCACGGTGTCCTTGGAAGTATCGCGCAGATGGTGCTCCGGCAGCAGACTGCTCAGCAACAAACCCAGCAAAGCCGCGCCGAACATGCACCCGGCGCTGATTAAAAAGATGGTTTCTGAACTTATCATGCAGCTTTGTCGATTGGTTCTTTCACCAGTCAGCGGATCGTGCAGGATCGTGCCCGCGATTTACAATCGAAACTGGATTTTCCCACGTTTACAACCAAACAAAACCATATTCCCGCAAGGCGATGATATGGGACCAAAGTCCAATACCCAACTGAGCAATCTTCCGATACCTTTTCAGTCCATTGGCGGTGCCGATCTGCCAACATGCCCAGTTGAATGAAGCCAACAACAACAGCGCGGTTTCCGCGTCACCTCAACAATATATGAAAATCACATCCCTCATTGTTTTCGCAGCCAGTGCGCTCCTGGCGGGCGAACTTGCCGCAAAGAGCTCGAAATCCGACGCGACATCTGGACCTACAGACCCCGGCTGGCCACGCGAACATTACCGCGATGGAAACCGCCTCATTGTTTACCAGCCGCAGGTGGATGATTGGAAAAATTTTCAGGAGTTGAGCTGGCGAATGGCGGTTTCGATCACGCCCAAGGGCGGCAAAGACGTAGTGGGCGTCGTGGAAATGAAGGGAAATACGGACGTGGACAACGTTAGCAAGGTCGTCGTCATCACCAATCCTGAAATCACGAGCACGTACTTTCCCTCCTTGGACCAAGCCACAAAGGAAAAGATGGATCAGTTGTTTAAAGGGTTTGTCCCACCGACGATCTCGATCTCGTTGCATCGTTTAATCGCCTCCGTCCCGATGCAGCAGCCACCGGCTGGCGTGCAATTGAATAACGATCCACCCAGGATTTTTGTCGGTTATCGCCCATCGATCCTGTTGAGTGTGGATGGCGAGCCTGCCCTTTCGGAAGTACCGAAGACGAATTTGAAATTCGTTGTTAACACGCAGTGGCCCCTCTTCTTCGATGGCGAAAACTCCAGTTATTACATCCCAGTCGGTCAGCAATGGCTGACGGCCAATGGCCTCGATGGGCAGTGGTCGCCGACGAAAAAGCTACCGCGGGACATGTCCAAGGTGGCGCAGGATAAGGAGTGGAGCGCACTCAAAAAAATTATCCCACCACCCGCTAAATCTGGCGGGGTTACTCCCGCCGTTTTTTATAGTGACAAGCCGGCGGAAGTCATTCTCTTCGATGGACAGCCCGTTTACGCGAAGATTCCGGAAACGCAGCTCACTTACGCCACGAACACGGACAGCGTCGTGTTCGTCTTCACGCCGACGCAGCAATTTTACTATCTGACCGCAGGCCGATGGTTCAGCGCTAACGACCTGGAGGGACCCTGGACTTACGCGACGCCCGACCTCCCGCCTGATTTTCAAAAGATTCCGGCCAGCAGTCCGGCATCCGCGATTCTCGCGTCCGTGCCGGGCACTGACGAAGCCAAAGATGCGGTTCTGTTAACGCAGGTTCCGACAACGATGACCGTCAAACCCGCCGAAGCACAGGCCAAGGTTAAAGTCGAGTATGGCGGTGATCCAAAATTTGAGCCGATCAAGGGAACGTCGATGGCTTATGCCACGAACACCCAAGACAAGGTAATCAAGGTTGGAGACGTCTATTACCTTTGCCTCCAAGGCATATGGTTCATGTCTCCTAATCCGCAAGGACCGTGGACAACGGCCAAATCGGTTCCGCAAGAGATCTATACGATTCCGCCGAGCTCGCCGGTTTACAACGTCACCTACGTAACACAGAGCACGAATCCCGACGGTACCGTTCAAGCCAGTTACACAGCGGGGTATTTAGGCGCGTTCGTCCTGGGTGCCGCTACTGGAGCAATCATCGCTAACAACACTGGATACTACTATCCGCCTTACGTCTATCGGCCTGCTTACGGCTATGCGCGCTACTATCCCTACGCTACACCGTACGGCGGAGCGTATTACGGAACAGCCCACTACAATTCGGCGACAGGAGCCTACGGCTGGTCGCAGACTGCCTACGGCCCATACGGATCGGCGACTAGAGGAGCCGCGTATAATCCGTACACCGGCACCTCCGCGCGAGGGGCCACGGTCTCGACCCCTTACGGCAGCCGAAGTGCGGCACAGGCATATAATCCGTACACCGGCACCTATGCTCAGACCAGACAAGGTTCGAGTCCAACCGCTCAGTGGGGCAGCTCCTACGTGTCGAATGGAAACAAGAGCGCCTACACGCAACATTACTCGACGGCAAACGGAACAGTTGCGACGGCCCAGGGGTCACAAGGCGGAAAGGCCGCGGCGTCAAGCACGGCCTGGGGGAGCACTGCGGCCGGCAAAACCGCCAACGGCAATATGTATGCCGGGCACGACGGGAATGTTTACAAGAACACCGGTGATGGTTGGCAGAAGTACGACAACGGCAGCTGGAATTCTGTAAACAAGCCTTCGTCTTCGCCCAATTGGGGCGGGGCAGAAAACGCGCAGCAGCGATCCGGCTCCGGAGACGCTAACGCCAATCGAGCGAGCCAGAGTGGCTACAATCGAGGTAGCCAGGAAACAAGCCGCTCGAGTGGCAGCGGCGGGTACAACCGTTCAGGTGGAGGTTCGTCCTCCGAAATGCAAAACATGCAACGCGAGGCTCAGAACCGGCAACGCGGCGCCTCGGAAAGCCAGCGCTTCCAGCAAGCTTCCCGCGGTGGCGGTGGCGGCGGTTGGGGCGGACGCGGTGGCGGTGGTGGCGGGCGGCGCCGCTAAGAGATGGCATCCCTCAATGAATGAATCCTACGAACCGCAGTACAACTTGACATGTAACAGGCAGCTGACGCCGAACGACGCTCCCATTATGCTTCCCGTTGCCTAACCTTATCTACTTATGAAAACTCATTACTCCATAACTGCGTCAGTCATCGCGTTTGTAGTGGCTGGCTGCGCGCAAATCGCCGTCGTATCGGAAAAACGTCCTGCCCCATTGCCGCCGAGTTCAGGCGCGGATCAGGTCGCAACGCAAACAATCAATATCGCACTGACCGAAGAGAAGAAGGGGCCGACCGTCGCCCTCGGCGCGTTCATAGCCGCTGCGCGAGACGCCTTACGACAGCTCGATCGCAACCCAGCGGACGCAGAAGCACTCCGGGCTTACAACTTTGCCGTCGCACGAATTTTTACCGTCGTTCGCGACGCGAAATTGGATCCGTGGACTCACCCGATGCGCGTCGGGGCAAATGGCGAATTTACTCTCACGTGGAAACCCGATCCGCGCCCCGAGTGGAACCTGGCGTTCTACGACATGATTCCGGCCGATGAACTCAATTTCAAAGGCACCTATGTGAAGGATCACGTGAAGAAGGACGGAATCGGCGCGCCACTCGTGGCGAAGCGAGATCTTACCGCGCAACAAGCCAGTGCGTTGTTCTGTGCGCCACACATTTATTATGGCGTTACCGCAACAGCACAGTTCGAAGGTTCGCGCTGCGTTATCTCGATTAACGACCCATTGGCCGCGGAATCAGTCCGCGTTGACGGACACACCTATCCCCTAGCGGCAAACTTCACGGCATCATATGCCCTCCAGCTTGCCCGGGAAAAGCCCCAGAAGCTTGGATTGGCCCGTCTCCTCCGGCCGCAGGAATACGCCGCTACTGCCCGGGTCATCCGCTTTGAACCTTACAATCCAAACAAAACGGTTGTGCTTTTCATCCATGGCCTCATGGACACACCGGTCACGTGGGTGCCAATGTTGAATGATCTGCGGGGTGATGTGGATTTCCGGCACAATTACCAGGCTTGGTTCTACAGCTATCCCAGTGGCTATCCTTATCCTTACTCGGCGGCTATCCTGCGGAAGGAGCTCGACGTCATCGAAAAGAAATATCCGCTGCGCAAACCAATGGTGGTCGTCGGCCACAGCATGGGCGGATGCATCTCAAGAACACTCATTACCGACACCGGGACAAAACTCTGGACTGAGGCGTTTGGCCATACCCCCGCAGAAACACAAATGCCGGCCGACAGCAAACGCCTCATTGAGGAGGCGATCATCTTCAAGCATCGAGCAGAGATAGGGCGCGTAATTTTCATGTCTGCTCCGCATCGCGGTTCAGACCTCGCCAGTAACTGGATCGGGCGCATCGGCTCGATGTTGGTGAAAACGCCAACCACGCTGCTCAACGTCAACCAGGCTCTGCACGAATCGCTCACCGCCGACCCCGCCGTGCTGCAATTGAAGCGTCTTCCCAATAGCGTGGACACCATGGCGCCAAATAATCGTTTCGTGTTGGGTATCAACACGATTCCGATCACGAAAGGAATTCCATATCACTCTATTATCGGTGACCGCGGCCGTGGCGATACTCCGAATAGTAGTGACGGTGTTGTTCCTTATTGGAGCAGCCACCTGGATGGTGCCAAGAGCGAGCGCATTGTTCCATCAGGTCACGGGTCGCCCCTCAACCCGCAAGCTATTGCCGAGGTCCATCGCATTCTCCAGCTCAACGCCAAGTCCCATCGGACCGCACCACAGCAACCTTCTGCTCAAGACACTCATCACCGTGCGGGCGTCGCAGCAGAAATCGAAAGACGCAAAGGTTGAACTGGTCAGTCGTGCTGCGAGTGGCTTGCTCGCGCGTGAATCATTATGGCCATAGTTAAGGATCTGGTGCGAGTTATTCGCTGGGTCGGTACCCCGCTCTTCCTCCTGGCAGTCATCATTCCTGTTGCCTGGGCATTTGGCGCCGTTTGGTTTGATGGGCCGTTTGGAGCGGGCAACCGGATTGCGGCCGCACTACTCGCGACCACGTTTGTGGTCGTGCTCCTGTTCGTTAGGCCATTCTGGCGAAAGCTGGGCATCTTCGTCGTGCTTTTTGCCGGAGTGCTCATCTGGTGGCTGACGCTTTCTCCGACCAACGATAGCGACTGGCAGCCGGACGTCGCCCAGAAGGCGTGGGCCGACATTCAAGGCGACGAAGTAACGTTGCACAACGTCCGCAACTGCGATTACCGGACCGAGACCGACTACACCCCGCGTTGGGAGACGCGTACCGTGCGCATCTCGCAGATCACCGGCATCGACCTCGCGATCGATTACTGGGGCTCGCCCTGGATCGCGCATCCCATCGTCAGCTTTCAATTTACTGACGCGCTGCCGCTCTGCTTTTCCATCGAGACGCGCAAGAAGCTTGGCCAAACCTACTCCACTATCGGCGGGCTCTACCGGCAGTTCGAACTCATCTACATCGTGGCCGATGAGCGCGACGTGATCCGCGTGCGCACAAACTATCGCAAGGAAGATATCTATCTTTATCGCACGACCATTTCGCCGGCGCACGCGCGCGAACGTTTCCTTGAATACATCCATTCGCTCAACGCTCTGCGGAACAAACCGCGCTGGTATAACGCCATCACCACCAACTGCACTACGAGCATCCGTACCCAGCATCCACCGCACGAGCGCGTGCCGTGGGATTGGCGCATCCTGCTCAATGGCAAAGGCGACGAACTGTTGTATGAACGCCATTTCATCGTTATCGGCGGGCTTCCCTTTGCCGAGCTAAAAACCCGAAGCCTGATCGACGCCCGCGCCCGCGCCGCCAACAACTCTCTTGATTTCTCAAAGCTAATCCGCGTTGGACTGCCTGGGGTGCTTCCGACAGATGCGTCAGCGCGATAACCGCCATCAGTCGTGACCGAGTAACTAGCGCGATCCCAAATTGCCCGACCGAAACAGAATCCCCCCGCATGATCTCCCAGGTGACCGCCGGCGCGAAGCAATCGTGCAACGGCGCAAGCCAGGTTATGGCACGCTTGGGATTGGTGTTAGGCGTAGTTGCGCTCGTGGGCGCAAGTAAGGCGCGCGCGCAGGACCTTGAGCCGAGGGCTTACGTGGATACTCCGGTCGGGATGAATTTCCTGATCGCGAGCTATGCGTATTCCGAAGGCGGTGTATCGACCGATCCGTCGCTGCCGATCGAGGGCGCCGAACTCCAGCTTAATAACTTCGTCCTTGGCTACGCGCGCGCCCTGAATGTGTTCGGCAAGTCCGGCAAGATCGACCTCATCGTGCCTTTTTCCCAATTATCGGGATCCGCCTTGCTTGAAGGAAAGCCGGTGGAACGTGATGTGACTGGTTTTGGTGACCCGCTGTTACGGTTCTCGGTCAACTTCTACGGGGCTCCCGCGCTCTCCATGAAAGAGTATCAGAGTTACAGACAGAATGTGATCGTCGGAGCAAGTTTTCAGGTGACCGCTCCCTTTAGCCAATACGACACCAGCAAAGCAGTGAACATTGGGACGAACCGCTGGTCCTTCAAGCCTGGCCTCGGAGTCTCCAAAGCGATCGGGAAATTCAAGCTGGAACTCTCCACCGGCGTGACTTTCTTCACAAATAATAACGATTTTTTTCACGGCAACACCCTTGAGCAGGATCCCATCTGCTCCGTGCAGGCCCATGTCAGCTACGACTTCGGCCGCGGCGTGTGGGCTGGTGTAGACGGGACCTACTATCTCGGCGCGCGCACGACCATAAACGGCACGTCGGAAAATAACATGCAGGAGAACTCGCGTGTCGGCGTCACCTTTGCCCTTCCGGTGAACAAACACGTCTCGATCAAACTCTACGGCAGCACTGGCCTATCAACCCGAACCGGGAGCAACTTCAGCACCGGTGGGATCGCCTGGCAATATCGCTGGGGCGGTGGGCTATGACGATGCCAGATGCTTTTGATCGGTTCCTGCTTGTTACGCTCGTTTTACTTGGCGCACGCGTGTTGCCGGCGGCGGAACCGTCGTCCGTCGATTCTGCGCCGGCAGCCGTAGACCAACTGAAAGCACTAAATGATCAGACCATCATCCAGTCTAGTGTATGGCTGGACACAGAGTGGGACCAATACAAACACGGTGCAGAAGAGGCCACGTGGACGCTGGGAAGTTTGTGGGGGTCGCGCGTTAGCGACCGGCAAGACTGGGCCGTGCGGCTTAAGGTGCCGATCGTTTATGATCGGAGTGACGAGGCATCGGGCCACGCCGACATAGGCGGTCTGGGCGATATCGAGGTTGCGACAGGCACGGCTTTTCGTCTCAGCAACAGTTGGCGTACGGGCGGGGGTATCGAGTTGCATGCCGATACTGCTTCCAATCCCGCGCTTGGCGACAGTGTGTGGCGCCTACACCCGTCTTGGTCCATCGCGCACGATTTCACAAACTGGCTCACGCTGACGCCGACCGTCGAATACAGCCATTCGATCGCTGAACAAAACAATGTCGCGCCGCAGCGTTACCTTGAGTTGTCCCTGCCTGCCACTTTCATCCTGCCGTACGATTGGTCGATCGGTTCGAGATACAAAGCGAAGATGGACTTTGAAAATGGCGACCGCTGGACTCACACGCTGGACCTGGGCATTGCCAAACGCCTTCCAAATATTCCGGTGGTTTTCAGCGTCACGTTAGAAAAGGACCTTAACGGCGGCAGTAAGAAGTTTCAGGTGAACTTCACGATGACTTATTACTTCGAGCGGTACCACGTGCCAAAACCCCCGAATTAGGAAGTCGCGCCGGCATAGGCCTAAAGTCCAATATGCAGGCAGCAGCAGGATTTGCGAGAGTTTGCGGACAACAGTGCCACTCCCATCAAACGAATCCGTAATCATCCAGCGCCTCAGAACCACGCTAATTCCCCATTTATGAGATGGGTTCTGGCGTCCTAAGGCAGCCCAGCCAAATCCAACTCGATACTCAATACCTATGAAATTAAGATATATCCTTATTGCCTTCCCATTCCTAAGCATCGCTGCACTCGCCCAAACCGGGCCGACCACATCTCCCGCGCCTCAGGCCTTTGAGTCCCCCGGGCGAGTCGAGACAAAAATGTTCATCCCGGCCAGCCTCGTGTCGGGGCCGCTTCATTCCGTCGGTGACTACGCCGAGAACGACGGGATGAACAACACCTATTTCCTCTACTCTGGGAACGACGCGTGGTCGGTGACGACCGGCATCGCCCTGCGCACGCGGATCCGCGAGATTTACGCGATCGATAAGTTGCGCGAAATGAGCAAGACCGACGAGTTCACCCAGGCGATGGCGAACGCTGGCAAACAAAAGGTCGAAGGGGTCGTTGGTATCGTGACGAATCCGCTCGGGACAATACAAAACATTCCTCGGGGCGCGTCGCGGTTCTTTGGCCGCATTGGTGAAGGACTGAAAGGCGGAAGGACCGAAGGCGAGGGCAACGCGGTGCAAAGCGTGATCGGCATCAGCAAGGCGAAAGTCGCTCTGGCCGTCAAACTCGGCGTCAGCCCCTATAGCTATAACCAGGAACTTCAAACACAGCTGACCAATAATGCGCGCGCGACAGCGCTGGGTGGCCTCGTCGTGAATGCGGCCACGGCTGCGGTCGGCGGTCCGGCTGGCGATGTGCTGACCGGGCTAAACGTCAACCAAACGCTCCAGCAGACACTGGTGAATTCAACTCCAGACGACTTGCGGATCCTTAATCGCAAGAAACTTTTCGCGCTCGGCGTCAGCCGCGAGAACGCAGACGCAATTCTTATGCATCCGTGGTATTCGCCCTGGACTGAGACCATCATGATTGACGCCCTCTCGACCATTGGCGTCGATCCGACAGCATTCCTGGCCGACGCCTGCAATGCGCTGACGGAAGAGGACGCGATCTATTTTGAACGCCTCGCCCAAGTGCTCGCGCGCTACCACACGAAAAAAGCCAAACTCCGTTCCCTCCGGACCGAGAGCAAAGCTGTGTGCGCACTCGACGCCAACGGGACACTCGTTTTTCCGTTGTCGTGCGATTACGCGATCTGGAGCGAACGGTCAGCCGGGCGCGTTGGAGAAATCGCAGCGTTGGTGCAAGGCGAGGAGGACATCAAAGGGATCGCTGTTTGGGTAGATGGAAAAACGTCGGACCGTGCTGCGCAGGAACTGAAGAACCGCAAGATCGATCTGGCCACGGGCGTGCTCGATCAAAAATAATCTGGCGGGCAATACGCAAAAGATTTTGCTTTTCGAAAGGAGGAGCGGAGCACAGGCTTCCCAGCCTGACAGCGTATCCGACAGGCAAGATGCCCGTCGGCCCCACAGCCAACATGGCCGTGCCCCGGCGTGATCAAGCCACCGCACGCACTCGGCTTCCTAGATCCTGACTTACCCCGGCGCAAGCAGTCGCGCGCTGGCCCGATCGAACCGGAAGCGGTTTCTTAGTCTGGTCCGCGCGATCAGGACGCCAGACACTCACTAAAATTAGCCAGACTCAATATCATCGACGAAGTTGCCCCAAAGTGTTATAGATGAGCGAATCCCCAAAAAGGCAGGCAACGATAGCCAATGATTATAACTGTTATCGCCCTTATTTTGTTCATAAGCTTGGTCGCCGTCGTGTTGCTGGGCGGACGTCTGCGTCGGCGCCTTCCCCCGGAGCACCTGAGCGCTGAATCTAAAGACGCGGTGAAACTCGCGCTGGGGCTCGTGGCAACCATGACCGCTATACTTCTTGGGCTGCTCGTCAGTTCAGCC
>Ga0137366_10003089_pt1 | contig 12901 bp, 10 predicted proteins | sample SagtaG_8_FD_104938 | JGI IMG/M metagenome (GOLD analysis project Ga0137366, IMG submission 104938) | Vadose zone soil microbial communities from Sagehorn Ranch, Mendocino, California, USA - Sage1_L_60_16 metaG | ecosystem: Environmental > Terrestrial > Soil > Vadose zone | place: USA... | reverse complement strand
TCCGGATGCGGGAAGCGGTCGGCTGGGCGCGCGAGCTGCCCGGCGGAAATGGCATCCTGCTGGAGAACCACGTGGGCCGGTTCGTGGCCGATTCCGAGGCGATCTACTCTTACGAGGGCACCCGCGAGATCAACACGCTGATCGTGGGCCGCGCCATCACCGGCCTGGGCGCGTTCGTCTGAGCCGGGGCAGGATGGAGGCCGTTCGGTGATCGAGGTCGTCGAGTACGACGAGGCCTGGCCGGTCCGTGCGGCGGCGGCCCGCGCGGACCTGATCTCGCTCGGGGTGTTCCACGCGGTCGAGCACATCGGCAGCACCTCGGTACCCGGGCTGGCGGCCAAGCCGGTCATCGACCTGATGGCCGCCGCGGCCGGCCTGGACGCCGTGGCCGCGGCCGAGGACGCGCTGGCCGGGCTGGGCTACCACCGGTTCGACACCGGAATGCCGGACCGGCTGTTCTACTACCGGGACGAGGACGGCGCGCGGGCTTATCAGCTGCACGTGGTGCCCGCGGATACCTGGGACGCCCGCAACGAACGGCTGCTGCGCGACCACCTGCGCGCCCACCCGGACGACGCCCGCCGGTACGCCGAGCTGAAGCAGCGGCTCGCGGCGGAGCACACCGACGGGACCGAGTACACCAGGGCCAAGACCGAGCTGATCCAGGAGCTGACCGACCGGGCCCGGGCCGAGCGCGGGCTGCCTTCCGTCCCCGTCTGGGAGGAGTGAGCTACCGGGCGGACCAGCCGCCGTCAAGGAGGTACGAGGAGCCGTTCGCGAACGACGCGGGGGCGGAGCAGAGGTAGGCGACGAGCTCGGCGACCTCGGCCGGCTCGATCAGCCGCTTGATGGCCGGCTCGGTCAGCATGATCTCCTCGACCACGCGGTCCTCGGAGATGCCGTGGATCCGGGCCTGGTCGGCGATCTGCTTTTCCACCAGCGGGGTGCGCACGTAGGCCGGGCAGATCGTGTTGGAGGTGACGCCGCGCCCGCCGCCTTCCAGCGCGATCACCTTGGACAGCCCCTCCAGGCCGTGCTTGGCCGCGACGTAGCCGGACTTGAACGGCGAGGCCCGCAGGCCGTGCACCGAGGAGATGTTGACGATCCGGCCGAAACCCTGCGCGTACATGTGCGGCAGCGCCGCCCGGGCCAGCCGGAACGGGGCTTCCAGCATCACCGCGAGGATCAGCCGGAACTTCTCCGGCGGGAACTCGTGCACCGGCGCGACGTACTGCAGGCCCGCGCAGTTGACCAGCACGTCGGCCTGGCCGGCCAGCGCCGCCGCGTCGAAGTCGGCGGCCAGGTCCACCTCGACGGCCCGTCCGCCGATACGGCCGGCCACCGCGGCGGCGGCACCGGCGTTGAGGTCGGCGACCACCACGGCGGCCCCGTCCGCGGCCAGCCGGGTGGCGCAGGCCTCGCCGATGCCGCTGGCCCCGCCGGTGACTACGGCCACCCGCCCGGCCAGGTTCTCACCCATACGCCTTCCCATCCTGTTCGCAGCCGGGCCGGTGCCCCTCGGTGGTCACCGCGCCGCACTCCGGGCAGACCAGGTGGGCGAGCACGCGGGCGCCGTCCGCGTCCGACGGCTCGTCATAGACGCGGCGGAGCCGGACATCGAGCGGCGGAACCGGTCTCACCTACCTGAGCAGATCTACCCATACGGTCTTACCCGCGTTCCCGAGCGACTCTACCCCCCACCGGCTGGCCATCGCGTCCACCACCGCCAGGCCGTGCAGCGGGGTGGCGCGCAGCCCGGCGCCGTCCGGCGGGCCCGCATCGCGGACCGAGATGCGGAGCAGGTCGTCGTGCACCGACAAGATGACCGTGAAGGCTGACCGCGCGTGCACGATGGCGTTGGCGGCGAGTTCGGTCACGACCAGGGCGACGTCGCCGGCCAGGTCACCGGCCATGTCACCGGCCCCCCAGGCGTTCAGCGTGGCCACCGCGAAGTGACGCGCCGCCGCGGGCGCCTCCCGGGAGAAGGCGAACGTCCGGGCGGTCACTGATCTGCAGTAGCCGTTTACCCTTTCCGCCAGTTCCTCGTCACGACCGTAGAACTGAACGACGTGACGGCCGACGTTCACGTTGTCAGCCCCAACCACCGCTTCTCCATCTGGTCAGCGCGTGTTTCCGCACTCGACCCGGGTACCTGCCCGGCAAATCGCGTGGCATGCATGGATCTTCGGGGTGAGGCGAGGGCATGGTATATCAAATGACATCAGCCGATACCCGGACCTGAGGGAGCTCGTGAAGCCCGCCCAGTTCAGCTACCATCGCGCCGGCGACGTTGCCGAGGCGCTGACGCTGCTGGAGCGGTATGACGGCGAGGCCAAGCTCCTGGCCGGCGGGCAGAGCCTGGTCGCGATGATGAACTTCCGGCTGGCCCGGCCGGCCGCCCTGATCGACGTCACCAGGATCGGCGGGCTGAACTACCTGCGGGCCGGCCCGGACGGGCTGCGCATCGGCGCGCTGACCCCGCACCGGGCGGTGGAGACCACCCGGGACCCGGCCGTGCTGGACGGATTCGGCGTGCTGCCGCGCTCGGCGCGCTGGATCGGCCACTACCCGATCCGGGTCCGGGGCACCTTCGGCGGCAGCATCGCGCACGCCGACGCGGCGTCCGAATGGTGCCTGCTCGCCGTGCTGCTCGACGCGCGCATCGTGCTGCGCGGCCCCGACGGCGAGCGGACCCTGCCGGCTACCGAGTTCTTCCTCGGCCTGTACGAGACCGCCGCCGATCCCGGCGAGATGATCACCGAGGTCTGGTTCCCGCGGCCGGCCCGGCAGGCCGCGCTGACCGAGTTCGCGCAGCGCCAGGGCGACTTCGCGATCGTCGCCGCCGCGGTGTCCGCACAGGTCACGGACGGTACCTGCGACGCCGTCCGCGTCGTGCTCGGCGGGGTCGGTACCCGCCCGCTGCTGCTGGACACCGATGAGCTGGCCGGGGCGCCGGCTACCGCGGCGACCTGGCGGGCCGTGGGTGAACTGGCCGCCGCCGCGATCGACCCGCCGTCGGACGGGCACGCCAGCGGCGACTACCGCAAGAGGCTCGCCGCCACCCTGGTCGCCCGCGCCCTCACCGAGTCGACCACCGGGGCGACCGGGGCATGACCGGCGGCGCGGGCGCACAAACGACGACGCTGAACGAAGACCGGGCCTCGCCGGAGGCGGCGCTCTCGCCGTCGGGACGCTGGGTGGGCGCCGCGCTGCCGCGCAAGGAAGACCGCCGGATGCTGACCGGCCGGGGCCGGTTCACCGGCGACTTCACCCGGCCGGGGATGCTGCACGCGGCGTTCGCGCGCAGCCCGTTCGCCGCGGCCGCGGTGGGCCCGATCGACGCCGCCGCCGCGCTGGAGCTGCCCGGCGTCGCCGCCGTCTTCACAGCGGCGGACCTGGGCCGTCCGTTCCTGCGAGCGGTGCTCGAGCGGGACGAGTTCGTGCCCACGCCGATGCCGATACTGGCCGGCGACGAGGTGCGCTTCGCCGGCGAGCCGGTCGCGGTGGTGCTGGCCGACGATCCGTACCTCGCCGAGGACGCCGCCGAACTGCTGGACATCGACTGGACGCCGTGGCCGGCCATCACCGGCATCGAGACGGCCACGGCGGAGAGCGCCCGGCAGGTCCACCAGGAGCTGACCGGCAACTGCATGGTGGACCTGACCATGTTCGAGAGCGCGTCGCTGCCGGGCATCTTCGCCGCCGCGCCGGTCATCGTCGGCGGCACGTTCACCAGCGCCCGGGTGGCCGCGCTGCCGCTGGAGGGCCGGGCCTGCGTGGCCGAATGGGACGACCGCGACGACCAGCTGGTCGCGCACGTGTCGACCCAGGTCCCGCACCAGGTCAGGTCCGGCATCGCCCAGGCACTCAGGGTCGCGGAGGGCCGGATCCGGGTGATCGCGCCCGACGTCGGCGGCGGGTTCGGGCTCAAGTGCGTGGTCGGCCGGGAGGAAGTGGTGGTCGCCGCGGCCGCGATGCGGCTGCGCCGGCCGGTCGCCTGGGTCGAGGACCGCGGCGAGAACCTGACCGCCTCGTTCCACGGCCACGAGCAGCGCTACGAGGTGCGGGCGGCGTTCGACGCCGGCGGCCGCGTCCTGGGCCTGTCGGCGGACATCGACTGCGACGTCGGCGCCTATTCGGCCTTCGCGTTCACCTCCGCCGTCGAGCCGCTGATGGCGTCGAGCGAGCTGCCGGGCATCTACAAGATCCCGGCCTACCGGGCCAGGGGCCGGGCCATCGCCACCAACAAGGCCCCGACCGCTCCCTATCGCGGCGTCTCCCGTCCGCAGATCGTCCTGGTCATGGAGCGGATCATGGAGAAGGCGGCCCGGGCGCTCGGCCTGGACCCGCTCACGGTGCGCCGCCGCAACATGATCTCCCCGGGCGAGTTCCCGTACACCGGCGTGACCGGCATCACCTACGACGAGGGGAGCTACCTGGCGTCGCTTGACCTCGCCGAACAGCGGGTGACCGCGGGCGGCTGGCCGGCCGAGCGGGACCGGCTGCGGGCCGGCGGGCGGCTGGCCGGCATCGGCTACTCGTGCTTCTCCGAGCGCACCGCCTACGGCACCCCGGTGATGTCGCAGCGGCGGATGCGGATGACCCCCGGATACGACACCGCGCACGTCCGGATGGATCCCTCCGGGGAGGTGATCGTCACCACCGGCACCTGCGGGCACGGCCAGGGCCACGAGACCACGTTTGCGCAGATCGTCGCGGACAAGCTCGGGGTCCATCCGGGGCAGGTACGGCTGCGCCAGGGTGACACCGACCTGGCCGCGTACGGCTGGGGCACGTTCGGCAGCCGGTCGATCGTGATCGGCGGCGGCGCCGCGGGGCGGGCCGCGCACCAGGTCGCCGACCAGCTCCGGCGGGTCGCCGCGCACCTGCTGGAAGCCAGCCCGGACGACGTCGAGCTGGCCGGCGGCGCGGCGCGGATCCGGGGCGACGAGACGGCGTCGATCCCGATCGGCGAGCTGTCACGGCTGGCCTACTTCCAGACGCACCGGCTCCCCGAGGAGCTGCGCTACGGGCTGGAGGCACGCGCGTCGTTCGACCCGCCCGGCACGTTCTCCAACGCCTGCCACGTCGCGATGGTCTCCATCGACGCGGGCACCTGCCAGATCCGGCTGCGGCGCTACCTGGTGGTGGAGGACTGCGGGGTGGTGATCAACCCGATGGTGGTGGACGGCCAGGTGCTCGGCGGCGTCACCCAGGGCGTCGCGGCCGCGCTGCTGGAGCGGATCAGCTACACCGAGGACGGCCAGCCCGCCACCACCACGCTGATGGACTACCTCGCGCCCACCGCGGCCGAGCTGTGCCCGATCGAGATCGTGCACCTCGAGACGCCGTCGGCCTTCAGCGAGACCGGGGCGAAGGGCATGGGCGAGGGCGGCACGATCGGCGCCCCGGCCGCCGTGCTGAACGCGATCAACGACGCGCTGTCCGGTACGGCGGTCAGCTTCGACCAGATCCCGGTGCTGCCGACCGACCTGCACGCCGCGCTGACCAACGCGGGGCTGACCAACACGGCGCTGGCCAGGACCGGTGCGCCATGACCGACCGCCACACCATCCGGCTGCGGGTCAACGACCGCGAGCACGCGGTGACCGTGGAGGCGCGCCGGACGCTCGCCGACGTGCTCCGGCACGACCTCGGCTACACCGGCACTCACCTGGGCTGCGAGCACGGCATCTGCGGCGCGTGCACGGTGCTGGTCGACGGCGCGCCGGCCCGGTCCTGCCTGATGTTCGGCGTGCAGGCCGACGGTAGCGACGTCACCACGGTGGAAGGCCTGGCCGACGGCGAGCAGCTGTCGGACCTGCAGCAGGCGTTCAGCGACCATCACGCCCTGCAGTGCGGTTTCTGCACGCCCGGCTTCCTGCTGCTGGCGCAGGCGTATCTCGGCGAGCTGAGCGGCGCTGAGCCGTCCGAGGCGGAGGTCCGCGAGATCGTCGCGTCGAACCTGTGCCGGTGCACCGGCTACCAGGGGCTGGTCGATGCGGTGCTGGCCACGGCGAGGGCCAGGCTGGCCGCGGGCCCGGATGGAACTGGCTCGCCTGGATCCGCCGACGGCGATCCGGGGTGAACGCGATCGGCGCGCGGCTGCCGCGCAAGGAAGACCCGCGGATGCTGCGCGGCGCCGGCCGGTTCGCTGACGACTTCTCCGTGCGCGGCCAGGTCTGGGCCCGCGTCGTCCGGTCGCCGGTCGCCCACGGCCGGGTCCGGCGGGTGGACACGTCCGAGGCGAGAAGCTGCCCGGGCGTGGTCGGCGCGGTCACCGCGGCGGACCTGCCCGCCGGGCTGGCGATACCGGTGCGGCTGGCGGTCCAGGGCATCGACCTGAGCAGTTTCCTGCAGCCGGTGCTGGCCGCCGACGTGGTCCGGTACGTGGGTGAGCCGGTCGCGGTGGTGCTCGCCGAGGACCCCTACGCCGCCGAGGACGCGGCCGAGCTGGTGGACCTCGACATCGACGAGGCCGCGCCGGTACTCGACGCCCAGGCCGCGGCCCGGCCCGGCGCTCCGCAGCTGTTCGGCGCGGGCAACGTCGCGGCCGACTTCACCCTGGGCTTCGGCGACGTCGACGCGGCGTTCGACCGTGCCGCCACCGTGGTCGAGGCGGAGATCGAGATCGGCCGGCATACGGCGGTGCCGCTGGAACCCCGCGCCCTGCTGGCCGATGTCGACCCGGCGGCCGGCACGCTGTCGATCTACGGGATGACCAAGGTCCCGGTCTTCAACCGGGACATGCTGGCCGGCCTGCTCGGCATGCCCGAGGACCTGATCCACGTGCACGCCGTCGACGCGGGCGGCGGGTTCGGCGTGCGGGGCGAGTTCTACCCGGAGGACTTCCTGGTGCCCTGGCTCGCCACCCGGCTGCGGCGGCCCGTCAAGTGGACCGAGGACCGGGCCGAGCACCTGGTCGCGGTCAACCATTCCCGGCAGCAGCGGCACCGGATCGCGGTGGCGTTCGATCCGGCCGGGATGATCACCGGGCTGCGCGACGACATCGTGCACGACAACGGCGCCTACTGCCGCACGCACGGCATCGCCGTGCCCGAGCTGACCGTGACCATGCTGCCCGGCCCCTACCGGATCCCCGCCTACCGCGGCCGGATCCGGGTGGTGCTCACCAACAAGACCCCGTGCGGCACCTACCGGGCGCCCGGCCGGTTCGAGGGCACCATGGCCCGCGAGCAGCTCCTCGACGTGGCCGCCGGCCGGCTCGGCCTGGACCGCACCGAGCTGCGCCGCCGCAACCTGCTCGGGCCGGGGGACATGCCGCATACCCGGGCGATGACCGCGCTCGGCACCGAGGTGGTCCTCGACGCCGCCGACTATCCCGCGCTGCTGACCGCGGCGGAGGCGGAGGCGGGCAGGCTCGGCTATCACGACGAGGTGGCCCGGGGCCGGGACGAGGGCCGGCTGCGCGGCCTGGGCCTAGCCCTGTTCCTGGAGAAGAGCGGGCTGGGCCCGCAGGAGACCGCCGACGTCATCGTCGGCGCGACCGGGGCGGTCAGCGTGTTCTCCGGCGGGACCTCGTTCGGGCAGGGCATCGAGACGGCGCTGGCGCAGATCGCGGCCGATGCCCTGGGCGTCAGCCCGGAGGTGGTGCGGGTCGTCAGCGGGGACACGGCCCGGATGCCGTTCGGCATGGGATCCTGGGCCTCCCGGACGACCGTGGTCGCGGGCAACGCGGTGCACGCCGCGGCGCTGGCCGTCCGCGACCGCGCCCGGCAGGTCGGCGCCCGGATGCTGGAGGTGGCAAAGGACGACCTGGACGTGCACGACGGCGTGGTCAGCGTGGCGGGCGATCCGCTCGCCTCGGTCACGCTCGCCGAGGTCGCCAGGGCGACGGCGCCGGCCAGCCAGTACCTGCGGCCGGGCGAGCAGGCCGGGCTGTCCGCGCGGCGGCGGTTCGACGTGTCGCATATGACCTACCCGTACGGCGTGCACATCGCGGTCGTCGAGGTCGACCCGGGTACCGGGCGGGTCCAGGTGCTGCGTTACCTGGTGGCCTACGAGGTCGGCCGGGCCGTCAACCCGACCATGGTCGAGGGCCAGCTGCGGGGCGGGGCCGCTCAGGGCATCGGCGGCGCGCTCCTGGAGGAGCTCTGCTACGACGAATCCGGCCAGCCGACGGCGACCACGTTCATGGACTACCGAATGCCGACGGCGGCCGAGATCCCGCGGATCGACCTCCTGGTCTCGGAGCAGGCCCCGGCCCCGGGCAACCCGCTGGGCGTCCGCGGCGCCGGCGAAGGCGGCATCACCGCCGCCGGGGCGACGCTGGCCAGCGCGGTGCGCGACGCGCTGGGCGGCAGTCAGGACGTCAGCGCGCTGCCGCTGACACCCGAACGGGTGCGGGCCATGGCGGAAGCGAGCCGCCGGCACATCATGGGCGTCGAGCACCTGCCCGGGCCCGGAGGCCCCTGAGCCGGCCCTGGCACCGATAGGGGAGGGCACGTCCATGCCGATGATCCGGGCGGACGACGGCTGCGGCTGCACGCGGAGAGCACCGGCATGACCAGCTAGAACGGCCGTCGGCCCGAGCGGGCAAGCCGTTGTGAGCAAATGCTCATATGCTTGACATATGAGCAGTGCAGCGGAGGGGGCAGGCTCGTGAGGACGGAGCAGGATGGCCGGTCAGGCAGCGAGGAACTGCTCCTGCGGGTGGCCTGGTTCTACTACAAGGACGAGCTGACCCAGGACGAGATCGCCAAGCGGCTCTCGGTGTCCCGCGCGTCGGTGGGCCGGATGCTGGACCGGGCGCGCAAGGTCGGCCTGGTCACGATCAGCCTGAACGCCGACCACCTGAACGCGTTCGAGGTGAGCAGGCAGCTGCGCCGGGTGTTCGGCCTGGCCGAGGCGCTGGTCGTGCCGGATCATCCTTCGGGCGAGGGCTCGCGACCTGCGCTGAACGCGCGGCTGGGCCTGGGCGGCGCCCAGTTCATGAGCACCCACCTGCGGCCGGGCGGGAGCCTCGGCGTGGGCTGGGGGGACACGGTGTCCCGCGTCATCGCCGCGACCAACTTCGGCGCGGTCGGCCCGGTCCGGATGGTGTCGCTGACCGGCGGGGTGGACGCCTACCTGCCGGCCTTCCTGTCGTCCAAGGGCGAGGGCGCCGCCGAGGGCGAGAGGACCAGCGCGACGGTCATCCCCACCCCGATCGTGGCGTCCACCCCGGAGCTGGCCGCGGCGCTGAAGGCCGAACCCGCGATCCAGCAGGTACTGGAGCAGGCCTGCGGCGTGGAACAGGCGATCGTCGGGGTCGGCACGCCCACCGCGGACGCCACCATCGTGCAGATGGGCTACCTGGAGGCTCTCGACATCCGTGAGCTCGGCGACCACCACGTGGCCGGGGACATCCTGGGGCAGTTTTTCGACGCCTCGGGCTCCGTCGTCCGGTTGCCCATTCACGACCGCCGGATCGGCATCGAGCTGTCCGACCTGGCCCAGATCCCCCAGGTGGTCGGGGTGGCCGGCGGCCTGCACAAGGTCGAGGCGATCCTCGGCGCGCTGCGCGGCGGGTTCCTCGACGTCTTGGTCACGAACGAGCTCGCCGCGCTCCGCCTGCTCGAGCTCGAGCGCGCGGCCGCCTAGGGCCCAAGCAGGGAATGCCATGAACGTGGCAACGTGCACACTCTTTGGTGCACAGCGCCACATTCATACCTTCGCCCGGAGCGTTAGGTCTGCGGCAGATGGTGCTTATGTGGCGAGAGGGGCGCCTGGGGTGAGATGCGTTGACAGGCGATTGGGGCGTGACCCCTCCCTGCCCCGGCCCCAGACCACCATTCCGGACAAAAGTCACAAAGCCGCCGAAGTCTGCCCATGTCCATTGAATCTCCAGGGCTCGCGGCCATGTCACGGGGCGTACTGGTGGGTGCAGTGGGACTTGAGGAGTGCGTGGGACGGCGGACGGCGGACGCGGGCACGCAGCATGGGCCGGGCGGGGACGGGGCGGCGGGGACGGGGCGGCAGGGAAGGGGCGGCGCGGGAGGCGGCGGGGAGGGCCCTGGCGGGGGCGGACGGGGAATCGCGGGGCGGGGTTGCCATGGCTGGCAAAGGGGGCAGATACTGCAACTACGAGCAGATGCGCAGGTGATGAGCGAATGCTCCGACCGGGAGGAGGCCGCGCCGATGGTGTGGGCATGACCGGGGACCTGGACCTGCTGGCCCGGCAGATGCGAGCACCCGAGGAGGAATCGGATGGCAAGCGGTAACGGCGCGCGAATCGTGCCGCCGGCGGTGCCCATGACGATCACGCAGATCGCCGTGGTGGTCGCGGACATGGAATCCGCGCTGCGCTCCTATACGGAGAACCTCGGCTGGGGCCCGTGGAGCGTGTTCGACTACAAGCCGCCGCTGCTGCACGGCACCGTGGTCCGCGGCCAGCCCTGCGAGTTCCGCATGATCGGCGCTGAGACCATGGTCGACGGGCTCGGCTTCGAGCTCATCCAGCCGGTCAGCGGGCCGAGCATCTACCAGGAGTTCCTCGACACGCACGGCGAGGGCGTGCAGCACATCGCGTGCATGAAGCACTCGGCGGAAGACAGCGAAGCGCTGAAGAAGCACTGGAGCGAACGCGGCGCGGAGATCTTGATGGGCGGCCGGATCGGCGAGACCATCGAGTTCTATTACGTGGACACCGGGCCGCTGATCAAGTTCGTCCTCGAGTCAGGCAGCGGGCACGCGATCGACCTCAAGCCGACCTACGTCTACCCGTGACCCTGCGCGTCCTGGTGGTCGGCGACCCCTACATGCCGGTGTCCGCCTACGCCTCGGCCCTGGCCGGCCTGGACGGCCAGGTCGAGCTGACCACGATGCAGATCGCTGAAGTAACCTGCGCGCCGCCGGTCACCGAGTCCGAGCGCGGGCTGCGCGAGTACGTGGGTGACCCGGCCGAGGTGGCCCGCGCCGTGGCCGGGCACGACGTGCTGGTCGTGCACGGCGCGGCGGTCAGCGCCGAAGTGCTCGGCGCGGCCCCGCTGCGGCTGGTCTGCTGCGCCCGCGGCGGGCCGGTCAACGTGGACGTGGCCGCCGCGACTGACCGCGGCATCCCGGTGGTGAACACGCCGGGCAAGAACGCCGAAGCGGTCGCCGAGCTGACCATCGCCTTCGCCCTGCTGCTGATCCGGGCGGTGCCGCAGGCCAGCCGGTACCTGCTGGACGGGGGCGGCTTCGCCGAGTCGGTCTTCGAGGGGCGGGAGTTCTTCGGCGCCGAAGCGCCCAGCCTGACCATGGGCCTGGTCGGGCTCGGTCACGTCGGCCGCGAGGTGGCCCGGCGGGCCCGGGCCCTCGGCTTCGCCGTGCTGGGGTACGACCCGCAGCCGCCGGCTCCCCGGGACGAGAGCGACGTCGAGCTGGTGTCGCTGGAGGAGCTGCTGGCCCGCTCGGACATCGTCTCGCTGCACGCCCGGCTGACCCCGCAGAACCGGCGGATGTTCTCCCGCGACCGGTTCGCCCAGATGCGGCCCGGCGCGTACTTCATCAACACGGCGCGCGAATCGCTGGTGGACGAGCGGGCCCTGCGCCAGGCGCTGGAACAGGGCAGCCTCGGCGGCGCGGCGCTGGACGTGCTGGAGCGGACGGGGGCAGGCCACCCGCATCCGCTGCTGACGATGCCGAACGTCTTCGTCACCCCGCACATCGGCGGGGCCACCGCCGAGACCCTGACCCGGGGCGCGCAGCGGGCGGTCACCGCGGTGGCCGAGCTGCTGGCCGGGCGGGTGCCGGCCAACGTGGTGAACCCCGCGGCCCTGCAAGCCCAGGCCATACAGGCCCCGGTCACACAGGCCCAGGTCATACACGGGAGCGCGGCGGGATGAGCGGACCGTACCTGCTGGCCATCGACGCGGGCACCGGGAGCTGCCGGGCCGTGCTGTTCACCGAGGCCGGCGAGCAGGCCGGCGTGGGGCAACGCGAGTGGACCCACCACGAGCCGCCCGGCGTGCCCGGCGGCCAGGACTTCGACGTCGTGGCGGGCTGGCAGGCCATCGCCGCCTGCGTCCGGGACGCGCTGCGCTCGGCCGATAACGGAGCCGGCGCGGTAGGGGCCGACGTCGCGGCCGTCGCGGCGACGAGCATGCGCGAGGGCATGGTCCTGTACGACGCGGGCGGGCGCGAGATCTTCGCCTGCCCCAACGTGGACAGCCGGGCCTTCGCCGAGGCCGGGGACCTCATCTGCGAGGGGGCCGCGGAGAAGATCTACGCCGAGGCCGGCGACTGGGTGTCCATCACCTCCCCGGCTCGGCTGCGCTGGCTGGCCCGGCACCGGCCGGACATCCTGGCCGGTGCCGCCAGCCTGGGCATGCTCAGCGACTGGATCGTGTACCGGCTGACCGGCGAGCACGTGACCGAGCCCTCCTGCGGGTCCAGCTCGGGCATGTTCTCGCTGGCCAGCCGGCGCTGGTCGCAGACCGTCCCGGCGCTGAGCGGCCTGCCCGCGGAGGTCTTGCCACCGGTGGCGGACCCGGGCACCGTGGTGGGCGAGGTCAGCGCGGCGGCGGCCGAGCTGACCGGGCTGCGCCCGGGTACGCCGGTGGCCGCGGGCGGCGGAGACACCCAGCTCGGCCTGCTCGGCGCGGGCGCGCAGCGGGATGAGTACACCGTGGTCGCCGGGACGTTCTGGCAGAACACGGTGCTGCTCGCCGAGCCGCTCATCGACCCGGCGATCCGGCTGCGGACGCTGTGCCACGCGGTGCCGGGCGAGTGGATGCTCGAGGGCATCGGCTTCTACTGCGGCATGAGCATGCGCTGGTTCCGGGACGCGTTCTGCGGCGCCGAGGTGGCGCAGGCCCGCGGCCGGGGCGTCGACCCCTACCTGGTCATGGAGGAGGCCGCCGCCGGGACCGCGCCGGGCGGCGTGATCGCCATCATGTCCAACGTGATGAACGCCAGG
>Ga0137366_10003084_pt1 | contig 12908 bp, 9 predicted proteins | sample SagtaG_8_FD_104938 | JGI IMG/M metagenome (GOLD analysis project Ga0137366, IMG submission 104938) | Vadose zone soil microbial communities from Sagehorn Ranch, Mendocino, California, USA - Sage1_L_60_16 metaG | ecosystem: Environmental > Terrestrial > Soil > Vadose zone | place: USA: California... | reverse complement strand
CGTCCCCAGATCAGGCGCTTCCATACCGCGGCCTGCGCCTCGTCGCGAGGCTTGGCGTGGCAGAGGAAGAGCACATCCCGCAGCTTGATGGGCCCGCCGCGGTCGTACTTGGCAAGCTGATACTCATCAAACTTCGGGAACGCCGTCGCCAGTCCCTTCTTCACCTGACCGGAGAGCGGCACGCGTCCGTCCTTCCAGTAGATGGCGACGAACTCAGCGAGTTCGTCGGCACGCTGGATGACGCGACCGAGCGTCTCCGAAACCGGCGCGCGGTGCGTCTTATGACGCGCCATCTCGCGGACGAGCAGAAGCGGCGCATGACGCAGCTTCATCTGCTCGCGAGCCTCGACTGCGAGCGCCGCAACCTTTTCGGCCGCGACCTTCGGCACCAACTCGGCGATGCGGCCGGCGATCTCGACTCCGTCCTCGTAGAACTGGCTCTCCCAGAGCAGGCACGCCAGCACCGAGCGCCGCAGTTGCAGTTCCGGAGAGATATGGCGAGCGGGTGCGCCCTCGTGAGTGCGAGGGCCAAAGTTGAGGTTCAATGTGTTGAGTCGAGCCATTGTTTTTTCTCCTTACTGTAACGGAAGGGCACGGGCTTCAGCCGTGCCGCATCTCATTTCATACATTTGTCCAAGCGGCTTCAGTCGCGAGGAATGCATTTGAAACTCGCCGGGGAATTGGACGGCTAAGGGGCTGCTCTGTCCACTGAGCTACGCGGACTCGCGTCCACGGCAGGACTCGAACCTGCGACTCGCGAAGTATCCCTTGCCTTCACCACCGGCGAAACTGTCACGCCAGTATCCCGCGACTGGTTGTCGCGGGACCCGCAGTGTTCTCACCCTGCTCCAACCCTAATAGCAGCCCCTGAAACTCCGCCATCGTCTCGGCCGAGCGCGAACTCTCGACGAACTCGCGTCCTTCAAACTCAGACGCCTCCGGGAAAAACCTGCGATACAGTTCAATCTTCTGGCGATCGGTCGCCTTGCCCAGATAGAATCGATAGTCAATTCGTCCCGGACGCAGCAGCGCTTCGTCCAAGACCTCGATATGGTTCGTCGTCATCACGAACAGCACATTGGCCGGAGCATAAAATCCGTCGAGTACATTCAACAGACCGGAAAGCGTAACGCCATTCGCGGGAGCATTCGCCTTTTCGGTTTGCGTTTGCGTTCCGTTGCTCACGCCCGAAACCGCTGGCTCGCGCGCCTTGCCGCTTTTCGCGCAATCAATGTCCTCAAACAGCAGCACTGAATTCGCCGGCACCTGGTTGACGGCGTTCATCAGGCTGCGATCCGTGAAATCCGTGAGACTAATCACATAAATCGACAGCCCAAAATGCGCTGCCAGGGCAGACACCAGCGAGGTCTTACCCGTCCCCGGAGGCCCATAAAGTAAATAGCCCCGGTGATACGGAATCCCCAAGCGGGCATACCGCGGTTTCGACGCCCGAAAGTTCTTCACATCTTCAATCAGGTGCTCCTTCTCGCCGGGCTCCAGGACAACCGACTCCAACAACCGCGGCGCATAGCCTTCGACGTAATCCCAACCGTCGTTATAGGTGTACAAATACGACTGGACACCCAATCTGCGCGTATGGCAGCTGACGACATCATTCACCAGTATCTGCAGCAGGCCGCGGTTCCTTCCAATGGTGCGGAACGTCAGCGACTCTACACGTCTGGTCGAGCGTTCATGCGTGCTCTCCGTGCGCGAAAACCACACTTGGAACGGCCTGCCCCCGTACCAGAACCAATGCATTCCCGGCGCGGGAACCATCGCAATCTTTTCGTTGCGTACAGTCGTGTCGAGATCCAAACATCGAATTCGTTTTAGAAACTTCTGTTCGAGAAACCACTCCTTCACCCAAGCGAATGCGGCATCGTCGTCTGTCACCGTGATCAACATGGTGGTTTGGCGGACGAGCCAGTACCAGACGTTTTCTGGTACCGCGCGCAGGTAAACGCTCATGCCGCCGATGATCATGAGGAGTAGCCCGCCAGAGGCGAACTGATTCTGGCCGGTCACAATATTTTTTAAGAATTCGTGCATATTTCATTTCTAACCAGCACATGGCCGGATTTTCATGTGGACGGGCGAGACGCCCGTCGTTCCACGATCGTTAAAAGGCCGGGGAACAAGCGATAACGGTATTAGGTGCTCTACCCCTGAGCTACACCGGCATAATTCCCGCGGCAGGATTCGAACTTGAGGCGCCTAGCGGGCGTCTGAGCCCGCTGCCGAAATCCCGAGCGAAGCCGAGGGACCTCGACATTGCGTCACCACTCGCTCTGTACCTGCGACCACCCGCTTACAAGGCGAAGTAACCGTAGCCTTCACCACCGGCCGAAACTCGCGAACAAGAATGTCCGCGCCACACAAGTGCAAAAAATATTATGGTCAGGGAACAAGCGGACACGGCAGGGCTTTCGCCCATGAGGATTCGAACCTCACAGCCCGAAGGCTGTTTCGCCAGAGAAGTATCCGTGGCCAAACACCACTGACCTATGTATGTACAGCATGTGGAGCTTCGCTCCGCCGGACGGGTGAGGGCACCCGTCCCTACGTGTTCACTGCTGGGGGAAAAAGCGACAGCGGTCATACCAGTCACAAGGACTGATCGATTGACAGGCGAAGTAACCGCGGCCTGCGCCACCCAGCTAAGTTTTTGATTTTGCGGGAGGAGCGCCGAGAATCGGCTAGTTAATACCGGTTCGGAGTGACGCCCTATAGCAACCTCGGCTGACTCGCCGTGGCTGCCCGCTTAGCGTTTTAGTTTTGGAATCCGCCAATTCGAGCGTCCTTTCGTAAGAAGATATTTGAAGATGCCATGAATTCTGGATTTGCGCAAGAGGGGAATGAGGATTTTTTCACAATCAAAATCGAAACGTCTTCGAACGCAGAAAGCGCAGAGACTTCGCAGAGTTCGCCTCTGAATTCACTTCGGTGCATTTCTCCGCGGACTCGGCGACATCTCAGCGTCCTCTGCGGTTAAAATCTTTAATTCGTGGTCACCGCGCAGCAGTCAGTATGCTCGGACAGATATCACTCTAGAGGGAAATATATTGAACCGCTTACTTTTGTTCTTATGCGCCGCATTATTTGTCGGGACCGTCAACGCCCAGCTTGACGATTCAACCAAGCAGCTCTCTCACGACATCTTCAAACAACTGATCGAAATCAACACCACCGATTCTGTTGGCAACGTGAGCACTGCAGCAGAAGCCATGGCGCAGCGTTTTCGCGATGCTGGCTTCCCTGATAGTGACCTCCAGATCGGGGGTCCAAATGATCGCAAGAAGAATTTGGTAGTCCGATATCACGGATCGGGCAAGCACAAACCCGTGCTGCTCATCGGCCATCTCGATGTGGTTGAAGCCCGTCGCGAGGATTGGACGACCGATCCCTTCCAGTTCGTCGAAAAAGACGGCTACTACTACGGCCGCGGCACCCAGGACATGAAAGACGGCGACGCCATCATGGTCACAACCTTGCTTCGCTTCAAGAAAGAAGGTTTTGTGCCTGACCGCGACATCATTCTTGCGCTCACGGCGGATGAAGAGGGCGGGCAATCGAATGGTGTTGGCTGGCTCATCAATCACCACCGTGATTGGATTGATGCGGAGTTTGTCCTGAATCACGATGGTGGTGGCATTCTTGCAGAGCACGGCAAGCCGCTAATGATGCTGATTGAGCCGGCAGAGAAGCTGTACGCGGACTACACGCTTGTAGTGACGAGTCCGGGAGGGCACAGCTCGCTGCCAGTACCGGACAATGCGATCTATCACCTCACCGAAGGACTCACGCGGCTGGAGCATTACAAATTTCCAGTCGAGGTGAACAACATTACGCGGGCATACTTCGAGCGGATGTCGAAGGTGGTAACAGGACAGCGATCGGCTGATATGAAGGCCGTGGCGAAAGAACCGCCGGATGCGCAAGCGGTGGAGCGCTTGTCACAGGACCCCATTTACAACTCCATCTTGCACACGACCTGTGTGGCGACGCGAGTGAATGCGGGTCACGCGAACAACGCGTTACCGCAGCATGCAGAGGCGAACGTGAATTGCCGGATTGAACCCGGACACACTCCCGAAGAGATCAGAAAAGAATTAGAGAAGATTGTTGCCGATCCGAAGATCTCTATCAGCTACGTCGGCGCGATTGGCGGAGGCCCTAAGACGAGAGCAGTAGTGCCGCCGCCGTTGCGCGAAGAAATAATGAAACCGCTAGAGAAAATTACCGATCAGATGTGGGCGGGATTGCCGGTGATTCCTGACCAGGCCAGCGGCGCGTCCGACGGCGTTTATACGAATGCAGCGGGAATGCCAACGTATGGGATTTCAGGTGAGAGTGTTGATCGCGATGATATTCGCGCGCACGGAAAAGATGAACGCATACGGGAGGAGTCGTTCTATCGTGCGGTCGATTTCTATTACCGGTTTTTGAAGTTGTTAACGAGCGCAGGATAGAGACGTAGCTTCGCTACGTCTCTCTTGGCTCGCCTTTTGCAAAGTCAACGCAAGACGTTGCAAGCAACGTCTCTACTCGGATATTCGATAGAGCAGGCTGGCGTGGGGGCGGAGTTGGGCCTCCACGCCATTTTTCCGTCCAAGCGATGTTTTCGACCACAAGTCTCTGACTTCCTCGCTCTTTGCCCGAACGCCTAGCTTGCTCCACGCGAGATTCACTGACTGCATCGCTTCTCCCAAATTGAACACCGCGAGATAGTGGTCGCTGCTGTTAGGAATATCAGCAATCCACGCCCGCAGGCTCCCTTCCTCAAGCGATTGATGACCTCCGCTGCCGTGCTGATCCACAGCCAACACTTCGTCGTTACTGATTAGAGCAGTTGTTGCGGCATCGTTGCTTGGCAGGTCGCCACCGAACATTAGCGGGGAGCGAAAGATGCACCACAGCGTCATTAGTGTTTGCTGCTCATCCGCAGTAAGTTTTGTGGGAGAGCCGCCGCCTTCTTTTGCGGTTACGCGCAGCTTCCCGAGTGGAAGCATATCGGCGTCGGGCCACGTGTTGTTTTTGCTGACAAACTCTGCCCAGTCGCGCGTGTAGTCGAACTGCTTTTTGAGCAACTTCCAGTCGTCCCAGAAGTCATCAGAGATGCGCCACATCTGGGCGTACTTTTCGAAGAATTCGGCTTCAGAGAGCGGGGCTGGTCCAGGCGAAATACTCAGCACTATGGGGCGGCCAGTCTTGCGGATCGCCAGTGCGAGCGCTTTGATCTCTGCCGGCTGATAGAGATGACTGCCCATATCATCGGCCTTGACGAAATCAACGCCCCATGACGCATAGAGCTCAGCGATCGAATCGTAGTAAGCCTGCGAGCCTGGCTTGGTCGTGTCTACACCCCACATATCAGGATTCCAGACGCAGTGATTATCTTCGTCAGCTATGTCAGCGGCGTGATATTGAGTTCCCTTGATTGGCGTGTTCTGCTCGACCGCTTGTCGCGGAATTCCGCGCATGATATGGATGCCGAACTTCAGGCCTTTGCCGTGCACGTAATCGGCAAGATGCTTGAACCCCGTCCGGTCCGCGGAAGACGGAAAGCGGTTCACGGCCGGAAGCAGACGACCGTACTTGTCCATGGCAAGTTTCGCGCCTGGAGAATAATCGTGGCCTTGAGCGTTCGGTTCATACCATTGAATGTCCACGACAATATATTGCCAGCCGCGGCTCGCAAGATCGCGGGCCATCGCGTCAGCATTGGCTTTGACTTGGGCTTCCGTGACAGTGGTGCCGTAAGAATCCCAACTGTTCCAGCCCATTGGAGGAGTGGGGGCTGCGGTGCTCTGGGTTGAGGCGGCAAGAGACCAGCAGATGATCGTAAGCCATGCGACGAATTGCGAACACTTGCTCAATTTGTGAAGACCTCGCGATTAGTCACTGCTTTGCGATCTTTGCGTCCTTTGCGGTAAAGACCTTTTTGATTCGTTGGAGAACAATTAAAGGCTTTAACCGCAAAGCGCGCAAAGGACGCAAAGAATCAAGGCCGTTGAGAAGTTTCCGAGATGCGAATCAGCGCTGGCAGCACATCGCCCATTTCCATTCGTTTGTCACCAAACCCAAAGTACAAGCGGCTGAAGAGGCGGTACAGCTCGTCATAGATGCGCTGCTCCGCTGGGTCGGGCTCGTACACACGGAATGGGGGGCAGATTTTGTCCTGCGCTTCTTCAATGGTCTTGAAAGTGCCCGCGGCCAAAAATGCAAAGATCGCCGAGCCCAGGCTGGTCACACTCTTGGTTGGAACCAGCACTGGCCGGCCCAGTACGTTCGCATACACGCGATTCAGAATTTCGTTTTTCTGCGGAATTCCACCTGCGTTTATGACACGCTGCACGCGCACACCATTGGTCGCCATTCGATCGAAGATTACGTGCGTGTGCAGGGCCGTACCTTCGATGGCAGCAAAGAGTTCGTCTTGAGCCGTGCTCTGCAAATTCCAGCCGAGTGTCATTCCGCGCAAGTTCGGATTCACGAGAACCGTGCGATCACCGTTGTCCCAAGTCAAGCGCAGCAATCCGGTTTGACCAGCGCGATATTTTTCGAGTCCATTGCTGAGACTCGCAACGTCTGTACCAGCACGGGCCGCGATCGCATTGAAGATGTCGCCCACCGCCGAAAGGCCGGCTTCAATGCCTGTCCGCTGCGGATGGACACTCCCCTGCACTACACCGCAAACTCCGGGAACCAAATTCGGCGATGGAGTAATTCCGATAATGCAGGTGGAAGTGCCAACAACATTAACCATGTCGTCAGTGCGGCAGCCGGAGCCAATGGCGTCCCAGTGCGCATCGAACGCGCCGACTGGAATCGGAATGCCCGGTTTTAACCCGAGCTTCTCCGCCCAAAATGGGGAAAGTGTTCCCGCGATTTGGTCCGAAGTCGTGTAGTCGCCATCCAGCTTCTCGCGCACTCCTGCCAGCAACGGATCAACCTTGGCCAGAAATTCTTCTGGCGGCAGGCCCCCCAGTTTCGCGTTCCACAACCACTTGTGCCCCATGGCGCAAATGCTGCGTTTCACCTTCTTAGGGTCCCCAACACCGCAAAGCGTCGCGGCAACCATGTCGCAATGTTCGAATGCGGAGGCAAAGTCATTGCGTTTCTCAGGATTGTGGCGCAACCAGTGGAGGAGCTTGGAAAATCCCCACTCGGATGAATACACACCGCCGCACCAATCGATGGCTTCGAGTTTTTCGCGATGCGCGGCTGCGGTGATTTCAGCCGCCTCGCCCTTCGCGCGGTGATCGCACCACAAGTAGTATTCGCCGAGCGGCTGAAGGTTTTTGTCAACAGGAATGACCGAAGATCCGGTCGTATCGAGAGCAATTGCTTCTATTTTGTCGCCGGAGATTCCCGCCTGCCCCACGGCATCGCGCGTGGCTGAGGCCAGCGCCCGCATGTGATCATCATGCGATTGGGTCGCATACTCCGGATCTTCGCGTTTGCGATGCAGTGGATATTCAGAGACTGCGGAGGCGAGCATGCCACGCTCGCTGTCCACGACAGACACGCGGACGCTGAGAGTACCGAAATCAACTCCCGCGACCACCGCCATCAGTTCGTCCCATCGGGGGGCTGATGCCAGTACATATCCCACCCGAGATAACGCGTGGCAGCTTCGTGAACAGCAGCACCAACCGTAGAAAGGTTGGCCGCAACGTGGTGCTCAAATCCGTTCTTGCAGATGTAGTGCAAAAGCTTCTGCATTCCTAGAATTTCTACGACGCCAGCGCCGCCGAACGTATTTAGCGGATCGTCGGTGAAGCGGCCTTCACCGACATACCCTCGCATCTTGCCTGCGGTGTCATCGGTTGAGAAGCGTGCAAAGCTCATCTTCTCCGGCTTGATCAGCCCATAGCAGGTACCGTACGTGTTGTCCTTGCCAACCGTGCCCGCAATAATCTCCTGGTATTCCATCTTCACTGAGCGGAAGAAATGTTTGGGCAGGTTGGAGCAATGGAAGCACACCGCCTTGTTCGGATCGGTACCGTAGTTGTTGTTCCAATCCAGTAGCGCGGACGGAGTTCCCGACGCCAGTTGCAGCGCATGCATGCCCAGGACACCAGCGATATCAACTTCGCAGGCACTTGAAAACAGCTGCTCGCTCATCATGCTCATCACCGTGCAAGGCACGACTCCGAAATTTTCTTCCAGCGAGGTCCAGCACTGCACCGCACTGATCGTGACCTCGGTAGCTGCCATCCATTGATCAATCACCGCACCCAGCTTCGCCATCTTCATTAATGGGGCGGCCGGGACGTCCTTCGTGTCCACGTACTTCTTAATAGAAGCGAGTTTCGCCTGCGCAGCATCGTCATTGTCCGGCATGCGGCCAATGCGGCCCAGAACCTCCGACAAGTCGAGCGTCTCAATTGAAATTCCGTTGGCTTCGAGAATTTTCTCGCTGTAACGAACTGTATTAAACGCAGCCGGACGTGCACCAATGGCTCCGACGCGCAGATTGCGAAATCCATTCACCACGCGGCAGACACCTGCGAACCACCGCAGATCTTTCACGAACTCCGGGGAATCCGGGGCCTCTGTGTGCAGTGTCGTGATCGAATAAGGAATGCCGTATTGCCGTAGGTTGTTGCAGGCGGACATCTTTCCACAAAAGCTGTCGCGGCGAAATGCGATGGTCATCTTCTTCGAATCGTCGGGCGTCGCCTGGATCAAGATCGGAACGCGCAGATCGGCCAGGCGCAAGGTATCGGCAATGGCGCGTTCTTCGCCAAAATTTGGCAGCGTGACGATCACGCCATCAATGCGGTCGCGGTTCTGCTTGAACAAATCTGCACAGCGGCGAGTATCCTGCCGCGACTCAACCGCGCCATACTTGCTCTGCTCCGGCGAGAGAACGACCGCCTCCATTCCCGCCGATTCGAGAGCGCGAATGATCTCCTCGCGCCCGCTCTTTGCCAGGTGATCGGGAAAGAACCCTCGGTTCCCTACGATCACGCCCATCGTCATTTTTTTTGCTGCCATAAAACCCCTGAATATAAATTGTCGGCCGGACTACGAATGCTTCGGACGGAAGTACAGACAATAAAATGCGCCTAACACAAATAAGACTGCGCCCCACCAGACATTGGCGTGCAGATTAAACAGCACAACCGTGGGATTCTCAGGCGGATTGACTAGTTGATAGATCCCAGCAGCAAGAATGAGCGCGCCATTCACCAGCAGGGACAGCCCGATGAAAAACCAAATTGAGATCATGTTTCGCCCGCTCCCTTTACCAGAAGATGATGTTCAAAATCACGAACACAATCACCACAATCGCTGCCCAAAACAATGGCTTCTTGTAGATCGGGACATCCCCCACCGATGGAACTTCCGTCAGTCCATAAACCAGCCCAGCCAGTTCCGCGTCGGGTTTCGGCTGCGTTGCGAGACTGACGACTACCGTCACGGTCACACATACGATGAACGACCACAGCGCCTGATACATGTCTTGGGCGAGGGCTTTGGCGTCCGCCGACAGCGCTACGTAGCGCAGGGCTGTGGGATCAGCTTTGACCCAACCCCACATGCTTATGGAAGACAGAGTCCCGCAAAGCAAGCCCCAGAATCCGCCCGGACCCGTTGCTCGTTTCCAGAGCATCCCCAGCAGCACAGTCCCGAATAGGGGAGCGATGAAAAAGCTAAACAGTGCCTGCACATAATCCATAATGCTGGCGAACTGCATAACTAGGTAAGCCGTGCCCACGCTGATAAGGACACCGATGATCGTCGTCCATCGGCCCATATTCACGTAGTGATGATCGCTGCCGCGCGGATTGATCAGCGGACGATAAATGTCGTATGTCCAAACCGTAGTGAAAGCGCTAACATTCCCAGCCATGCCCGACATGAAGCCCGCGATGAGCGCCGTGATTCCCAAGCCGAGCAGTCCCGGTCCGCAGTACCGAGCCAGCATCAGGGGCAACACGTCGTTGTAGGTGTGACCACCGGTGGCAATCGCGATCGGCTCCGGCACCAGCTTCACGGGAAGAACCGCGAGTCCCAGCAGTCCTGGCAGGATGACAATGAAAGGGACCATCATCTTGAATCCGGCACCGATGATAGGAGCCATTTCCGCGCTACGAATGTCTTTTGCCGCCAAAATGCGCTGCACCACCAGAAAATCCGTGGTCCAGTAGCCCATGGACAAGACGGCACCAAGTCCAAATACGATGCCCGTCCAATGAATTCCCATCGGATTCGTACCAAAGTGATTCAAGCCCGACCAGAGATGGACATATTGCGCCGAGAAGTTATGAGCAATCTGTAGCTTCAGATTTCCCCAGCCTCCCGCTTCATACAATCCGAGGATTGGAATCAGCAGCGCGCCTGCCCAGATCAGAAAGAACTGCAACACTTCATTAAAGATTGCGGATCGCAGGCCGCCCAACGTCACATAAACAGCTACAGTAAGCGACGATACCCAAATGCTGAACGAGAGTGGCCATCCCAAAACAATTTGCATGACTTTGGCCATCGCGAACATGTTGACGCCGCTCATTAAGACTGTCATGAAAGCGAAAGAAACAGCAGATAGCGCGCGGCTTGACTCTCCGAAACGCAGCTTCAGGTATCCGGGGACCGAGTGAGTCTTGGAAATGTAGTAAAACGGCATCATCACCAGCGCGAGAAACAACATGGCTGGAATGGCGCCAATCCAATACCAGTGCGTCGCCAGAATGCCGTACTGATAAGCAGAGCCAGCCCAGCCCATCAGCTCCAATGCTCCCAAGTTGGCGGAGAGGAAGCTTAAGCCGGCAACCCACGCGGTCATCTCGCGGCCCGCCATGAAAAAGTCTTCCCCAGTGTTGGCTCGCCCTTTCAAATACCAGCCAATGGCAATTACCAGACCAAAATAGAAAACAATGATCGCGTAATCCACGGCGGAAAGGTGCACCAGTCGTTCGGGTACCAACATCGCGAGAAGTAGATTCATTTCGCGTCCTTGTCTTGACCGTAATATGCTTTGCTGCCGTGCTTGCGCAGATAGTGCCGGTCGTGCAACGCACTGCTGATCGGTGACGCTTGCTGATTCAGCGTTGCGGTGAAATATGCCATACGCGCGATGGACTCAAGCACCACAGCATTGTGTGCCGCAGCTGTGACGTTTTTGCCCCACGTAAACGGACCATGGTTCGCGACCAGCACCGCCGGGACCGAGAGCGGATTGCGTCCGGCGAATGTCCTCACAATAGCGGTGCCGGTATTCTTTTCGTATTCTCCGCTGATGTCCGTCTCTGGCATCGGCTCCGTGACCGGCACCGCGCCATGAAAATAGTCCGCGTGCGTCGTTCCGAAGCACGGGATATCCCGTCGTGCCTGCGCCCATGCGGTCGCGTATTCTGAGTGTGTGTGGACAACGCCTGCGATTTCCGGAAACGCATTGTATAGCGCCGCGTGAGTTGGAAGGTCGGACGAAGGCCGGAGATCGCCTTCAACCACTTTTCCATCCAGATCGGTCAAGACCAGGTGCTGCGGCTTCATCTTCTCGTACGGAACACCGCTCGGCTTGATGACGATCAGTCCTTCGTCGCGCAGAATTCCACTAGCGTTCCCAAATGTATAAAGCACCAGGCCGCGCCGAACCAATTCAAGATTGGCTTCGAGAACCTCTTCACGCAGTAGTTCAAGGGACCTAGTGGGCACGGTTAGTAAATAACTGGGCATTTTGAAGTTGCGAAAACCTGTTCATAGCACGACGCACGAAATATCCCACCAGAAGGACTCGCCTCTCGCGCAATTTCAGCGCGCAGAAAACTTAAAAACCGTCACCGTGTGATAGCGCTGCCCAGCCTTCAACTCGGTAGACGGAAACTTCGGTTGGTTCGGAGAATCCGGAAAGTGCTGCGTCTCCAGGCACAGACCGAAACGATGCCCGTAAACTTTGCCATCCTTCCCCGTAATGCTCCCATCCAAAAAGTTTCCCGTATAAAACTGAACACCGGGTTGATCGGTCAGAACCTGAAGCACGCGCCCAGTTGATGGTTCGTAAACTTCCGCCGCCTCCGCCATTTTCTTGCCTTCGCTGTCGAGCACCCAGTTGTGGTCGTAGCCGTGACCCTTTTTCAACTGATCGTTATCCGCGTCAATCCTTGCGCCCACGGCGGTGGGTTTGCGGAAATCGAATGGCGTTCCTTCAACCGACGCCAGTTCCCCAGTTGGAATCAGGTTGTCGTTTACCGGTGTATAACGGCTGGCGTTAATTTTCACCTCGTGTTTCAGGATGTCTCCCTTCCCCTGACCTGCGAGGTTGAAATACGAATGGTTGGTGAGATTCACCACGGTGTCTTTGTCGCTCGTAGCTGAGTAATCGATCTTCAGTTCTTTTCCTTCGAGCGTGTAACGCACAACGGTGGTCAACTTGCCGGGAAAACCTTGATCTCCGTCCGGGCTAACATACGTGAGTTCCACCCCGCGAGGAATTTCCTTGCCCTTCCACACGACTTTATCGAATCCCTTGACACCGCCGTGCAAAGCATTGGTGGGCTCGATCTTGGGGATCTCGTAGGTCTTGCCGTCCAAAGTGAACTTGCCACAGGCAATGCGATTCCCATAGCGACCAATAATCGCACCGAAAAATGGTGGGTTGGGCTTGGGGCCGCCGGCGTATCCATCAATCGAGCCGAAGCCGAGCACCACATCCGCAGACTTGCCGTTCTTGTCCGGTACTTTCAGCGATTGAACGATCCCGCCATAAGTAATGATGTGGGCCTCAATGGCGCCGCTTTTCAATGTGTAGATGTCAACGGCAGTCCCGTCCGGTGTCTTTCCAAACGATTGTTTAGTGACCTGACCTTGCAAATCCGCAGCAGTAGACATAAGCGCAAGCACGAGAGCGATAAGCCTCATTCGCGCAACCCTCCATCCGAAATTGTATCGTCAGG
>Ga0137366_10003083_pt1 | contig 12910 bp, 10 predicted proteins | sample SagtaG_8_FD_104938 | JGI IMG/M metagenome (GOLD analysis project Ga0137366, IMG submission 104938) | Vadose zone soil microbial communities from Sagehorn Ranch, Mendocino, California, USA - Sage1_L_60_16 metaG | ecosystem: Environmental > Terrestrial > Soil > Vadose zone | place: USA... | reverse complement strand
TTTATTGGTCATCTGAGTGGGCAGTTCGTGTAATTGTAATTGGATAGATCGCTTTTGCTCCTGCCTGCATGAGTATTAGTCCTACTTCACGCAGCATATAGCCGGAATCGTAAATGTCATCGATCAGCAGTAAGGTGCGACCTGCAACTTGCTCGGGAAAGTGAACAACAAAGGCATTTTTGACATTATCTGCCTTCTGTAGCCAGTTTGATAAACTCTTCTGCTCCTGAGTCTGGCGCACTTTTGTGAGTACAGACAAATATTCCAAACCTAACAAATCAGCAACCTGACGAGCAAAGGTTTCCACCAGCATACCGCTCCTGGTTGGCGGTATGCTTACTATACCATTGATTGAGTCAAGTGGATAGCGCGTACGTATCACATCCACTGCGCGTAATACCAGGCTTTGCGCAAATGGTCCAGCGTCTTCGTATTTACTGGCACGTACAAGTCTCCCTATACGGCTTCCTCCGTGATATGAAAGCGACCAACCAGCTTCATGAACGGGACGTTTTTCAGTTCCACGTCTTTCAATACGCGGCAAAAACTCTTCTTCAAGAAAACGTGTTGCTGCCTTTAACATTCCTTCTGAGAGTCTGATAAGCGGAAAGTTCGATGCCCGGCATTGTCCACACGTTCTACAGTGGTAGCCGCCCTGGTCTCCAAGATAGGTCGTTAAGTATTCCATATAGCAGCCTCTAAGCTGAGCATAGTCCTGAATATGGCTTAACTCGCGCATCTTCTGTTCGCGAACAGTATCATAGGTGGAGAAATCTAGCTGCCCCAAACGTGGAATGGCAGTGTACGTATGCTCTTTGGGGTTACGTTCAACCAGGTGTTGCTCTTCCAGATCAGTCAGGACGTTCTGTACTACAGATTGCGCGTAGCCTGTTGCTCGCATAAGATCATAAAGCCCCTGCGGCATTATGCGTAACAGAGATAAAATTGATTCGTAACATTTCCCTTCAGGTTTAGCAGTACGAATAAAGTATTCTTGAATAGTAAGGTCGGAAGGATCATAGAGCAGGATACACCAGGCGACTTTACCATCACGTCCAGATCTGCCAATTTCCTGGTAGTAATGTATGGGAGATCCGGGAATCTGATAATGAATAATGAAGCGTATATCAGCTTTGTCGATGCCCATTCCCAGGGCATTTGTTGAACATACAACCTTGTACTGATTGGCCATCAATTTCTGCTCGATATCCTGGCGTACATCCTCCTCTCGTCCAGCGTGATAGTATTCAGCCAGTATACCTTGCTGTTGCAGAAAGGTTGCAACCATTTCAGCATCGTGTTTAGTTGCAGTGTAGATAATACCTGTTCCTGGGAAACGTGGGAGTAGCTCTGCTAAATACGCAAGTTTTTCACGATTACGATACAATTGTTCTACATTCAAATAGAGGTTGGGACGCTGCATTGTGCCTCGTATTACTTGCGATCCTACACCGATCTGTTGAAGTACGTCATCTTCAACACGGCGATTGGCTGTCGCGGTAAGAGCAAGTACAGGAATGTCTTTGGGAAGAGCTGTTAAAAGGCGTACAATGCGCTGATAATGCGGGCGAAAATCGTGGCCCCAGGTCGAAATACAGTGCGCCTCATCAATGACGATCATGCTGATTCGCATCTGGTATACGGAGCTTTGCCAATCTGCATTATCGAGTCGTTCAGGTGCAATAAAAAGGATTTTGAAGTACCCATCGACAGCTTGCGCGAGAGTGGTTTTGTTTTCTTCCTGGGAAAATTCTGAGCTAACGATCGCGGCTGGTATCCCGTATTCATTGTTACAACGTTTGCATTGATCGCGCATCAGGGCTTTCAATGGTGAGAAGACGAGGGTGAGGTATGGATAGTAAAGGCTTGCCATTTGATAGCAGAGCGATTTGCCCCAGCCGGTGCGCTGAATTACGAGAAGGCGTTTGCCTTGAACGAGTTGCTCTATGATGTTGCGCTGCCCCGGGTGAAAACCTGTTGAGATGCGAAAACGTTCTTTGAGTAGTTTTTCGGGTGGGTTGCTCTGCCACGTAACCGCCGATATCATAAGGATACCTCCCACGATACTTTACATCTTTGTTTCCCTTAGGCAAGGTTCAATGTTGAAGAAGAGTCCTTGACAGTTTGAACAGTCGCACCGTGTCATCCTGAGCGCAGCGAAGGATCTCTGCGCCCAGCCAGACAGATCCTTCGCTGCGCTCAGGATGACAGGGCGGGACCTTTCTGGTGATGAGGAACTGTCACGTTCATTGGAACCTTGCCTTAGCATTGTAGGTTTCTCTGGGCAGGTTGTCAATCACTTAACCATAGTATGATTTCTCCGAATCTTCTTGTAAATTTGTAACATATATGTTACAATTCTTACATGAGATGGACAATTGTGTATTTTGAGCAACAAGACACGACCCAACCAGCGGAAGTCTTTGAAGATATACTGGTTGTTACACATCCGAAGCTAAGAGGAAAGCTACTACAAATAACCGATACCTTAGAGTACTATGGTCATCAGATGGGTGGTGGGTATATCGAGAAGTGTCACGATTACAAGGGAATGTGGGAGATTCGTGTCATACACAGCGGGACGCTTGCTCGTGAGTTCTTCGGATTTGATAATGAGCGTATTGTATTGCTTCATGGCTATACCAAGCGTACTGGTCAACCGGCATCAGCATACGACCTGGAGAAAGCATATACCTATTGGACGGAGTATATGCGAACTCGCCGTGTCAGCCCCGTACAGGAGGAAGAAAATGAATAGATATGAACAACGCCGACGGAAGCTATTACAGAACAAAGAGGTTGCGGCAGGCTATCGAGAAATGGCGGCTGAGCTAGAACTCATGCATGCCATTGATGATGTGCGCAAACAGCTACACATGAGCCAGGAACAGCTAGCCACACGTATGGGAAAGAAACGAGAAGCAGTTTCCCGCTTGTTCTCTGCTGATGATATAAATCCTACGCTGGACACTCTCATAGAACTTCTCTCAGCGCTCAATTTGACTGCGGATATCACGCTTCGTCAGGCCAGGGAAGGGGAAGGACCTATTAAGGTAGCAACGGAAATTACATCACCTGAATGAACTACCTACTGCACAATCCACGGCTCATCCCCACCTGATTTAGGTAAGGAGGTTCAAATTACTCTGGTTTTAGACGTACGAGCATGATGCCGAACCAGAGGACCCAGACGGCAAAGAGTAGGATCGCGAGGGTGGTGATAAGCGACTGACCGGTGATTGGTGCGAAAGCAACTTCGGCTGCGCTTGCGCCGAAGAGCGCGGAAAGTGCAATCGCCATGTAGCCAAATGCGATCCATATGCCTGGCCAGAGATGTAGTCCGCTTCGCGCGATGACCGTGCCGAAAAACAAACATGATAAGGCTAACAATCCGCCACCGACCGTGAAGGTGATGATGGCAAAGAAACCAGTCAGGGGAACAGCATTGTCAATATTTGCAGCCTGTGAGGGAAGAGGAGTTGCGCTAATAGCCAGGTAGAGGGTACTCGCCAGGGTTCCCGCAGCGAAGAAGATAAGGCCAAAGAGACCAGCCCACGCAGCCAGTACAGCATAGCCCTTGCCGCGCCATGCAAATTCGGGGACACCATCTGCCTGACCTGTGACGATTTGATCTTTCTCTTCCTCCTGTCCTTCTTGCTTTTCGTCATCCCCTTTCTGCTTGTCCTCCTCCTGCCCATCTTTTTCATAATCACGACCCAATATTTCTTGGGCGACGATTATTCGAAACAAGGTGAAAGGCAAGCTGATGATCAAGGCAAAACCCGCGATCAGTAGCACTCGATAGCCGAGAAATTGGAGGATATGAGTGTTGATCCAATGTGGGGCCACACCTTGCGTGGCGATCGCGTTGCTATAGCCTGAAGGTATGAGTATCAGGTATTGATAAAGTGGGACTCCCAGCAACAATAGGAATGCGCCGATGGTACAGTAGAGGCCATTTCTTTGTAGTTTTGATAAGAATGTTCGTTTCATGGTGATATCATCACAGAATTATCCAGGGATTGTCAGTACATGGTATCCCTCTTGGCCGCGTTTCACGAGGTGGGAAACAAAGACCTCCACCACGAATGGTTTGTTGTAGAGGGGATGGTGCTGATAGTCAAAGAAAAATATATGCAAACGGTCACGTCTACCGCTCGGCACGCTTGAGAGCGGCTGTATAGGGATTGTTACCTCAGAAACATAACCCGCCGCTGGTATGACGACTGTTGCAAGCTGCATAACGTGTGTATCATTCTGGTTAAGCACTGCACGTACCTCTATAGATAACGTTTCTCCCCGCCCAAGACTGCTAAGCTTTGTGGATTGGTCTCCCACTTGAGTTTCGGGAGGGAGGGCTGACTCGTCTCTACCCAAAATATGGAATCGGAGGGTAAAGACCTGATTCGGTTGCACACACAAAGGTGTTTCAATAAGAGCTGCCGCCTTAATAATGCGCTGCTGCTGACCCAGCACCAGGCGTTGTAATTGCTCAAACCAGGTGTTTGCAGCCTCGTTTTGCGAATGTGTGTCCACGGTTTCTTGCTTATCAAACTGCTCATTGGTCGTCATGGACTGCGCTTCTATACTACCGTCAATAGCTGGTGTAGCAGCAACTGGCTGCGATTGAAGCGGAGCGACAGGTTGTTGCTGCCATTCGGCTTGTATCGCCTCGACCTCCTGCGGTTGCGATATTGGCTGTGGAATGAGTGGTCTATGCGGGATCTGTCCCGGTGTGGTTGTTTGTGGGCGTGAAGCCCGCCAGCGATCCACGTGCTTCTGCGAAAGTGGAGAAATACGTATCGTCTCAGCATCTTCATCAGTAGTGACAGGTGAATGAATAACTTCGTTATCAAGACGATTTTGCTTTAGCGTTTGTAGGCTGCTATAGCGTGGATTCAACAAGGCTTCTGACATCTCCAGTGCGTTCTGAAAACGTTTCGATGTCTCGATAGAGAGGGCTTGCATCACACAGTCATTCACATGCGCACTGATACGGCCATTGATCTCGCGTGGTGAGCGCAGCCGCCCTCTTGTACGCACGACTCTTTCACCAGGCGGTGATCCGGTAAGCAACAGGTAGAGGACAGCGCCCAGGCTATAGATATCACTGCGAGGTTCAGCTTTTCCTTGTAACGCTTCAGGAGCACAGAAGTAGGACCAGAATCTCGTTGATGCACGGGATAAACGCAGCAGTCTCTGTAGTTGTGTAGGCAACCATGAAATCATCAATGCAGGTTCGGCATTGTTGCTATTCTCATTTAAAATAATGGTATATGGATCAAGCTCACTGATGACTATTTGATGACGGTGCAGTCCTTCCAGGGCCTGGCAGAGGTATCCAATCCACTTCAACGCTTGTTCTTCCGAAGGTAGCCCCTGGCCACTCTGTAGAAAATCCTGCAGCAGATACAGACGCTGTACTTTGCGTGTGGATGCTTTTGTGTTCTCGGACTTACCGGTTGTACCCAGGCTTGAAGCGACTTGTGGATAGCCGGATACTGCATAGAGATGTCCATGGAAGTATCGCAAATCAACTACAGGCATCACATGAGGGAGACGCCAGAGACGTAGTAAATCATACTCCTGTTGTGCCATTTCGATAGCTTGAGTACGAGCTTCATCGTGAAGTGAAGTGATATCGATATCTCGTATGGCTACTATGCGCTGTTGAGCATGGCGAGATAGCCGGTTGTCAAGAGCAAAGTAGAGGTTAACATAAGGACGCCTGCGTACAAGTGATGTAATACGGTAGCGATTTGTAATACCCTGCTCATCTTGCAAAAGCGTGTACAGCGCTTTCTTTTTATCGAGACGTTCGCCACAAGAACTACAAAAAGCTGCTTGTGGAAGGAATGGCTTACCGCATCGAGGACAGCAGAGATCGCCAGAGGAGCCTCGATGTGATGCTGCTTCGGAGATGCTCATAGTCTTTCATTGCTTTCTATCTCAAGAATTGATTGCCTGGATGTCTGACAAAGATTATAGCATAGTCGTACTCTTGTCACTGGTTACTTGTTTTGCTACAATCTCACAAGGGCATATATCTATACACGTGCTATATAAGTAAGAGGATGATACAATAGACATAGCATATTTTAGAGAAGACGAAGGTTGCGGCTCTCAGTCTTCTTCAGGGTGAAAATGGAAGAGGGGAATATTTTTGGAAAGCCCCTTGCAACCCCTCTCTACTCTATGAGGTGTATCTTTTATGGACGTAGCTACCCTTTTATTTTGGATTATCGCTATAATCCTCGTGGGTTCCGCACTGCTCGTAGTAGGATTGCGCAATATTGTCCACAGCGCGTTAGCCCTGGTTGTTGTGTTTGCTATGGCTGCCGGTATCTACCTCTTGCTAAATGCTGAATTTATCGCTATTGTGCAGGTTCTGATTTACGCAGGCGCGGTTACGATCCTTATACTCTTCGCGCTGATGCTTACACGTACCAATAATTTGCGCACAAATAGCAATCCTACCGACAAAGGGTGGTGGTTAGGCGCGATCATTAGCACACTGCTTTGCGCGGGTATCATCTATGCGGTCACGCTAAAAGATCAGTTCTCGACGGCTAACGCTGGCGGAGGGCCAGCCTATGGTCCACAGAACGCTGCCTGCCCATTGCCACCAAACAACGTTGCCTACATCGGTCAATTATTGTACAGTCCTACATGCTACAGCTACGTGCTCCCCTTTGAAATTGCGTCTCTGGTATTGCTCGTAGCTATCGTAGGCGCAATAGTCATTGGCAGGGAGGATTGACTACAATGAGTCTCAGTTTAAACCATTTCCTTGTACTCGGCGCTATACTCTTTTGCATCGGTCTTTATGGTGCCCTGACGAAACGCAATGCCATCGCTGTACTGATGGGTATCGAAATCATGCTCAATGCTGTCAATGTAACGATGGTCGGCTTTGCCTTCTACAACGCGGTCAAGCCCTGGTCTACCTACTTGACAGGTCAAATCTTCGCCATCTTTATTATCACTGTCGCAGCAGCAGAAGCGGCGGTCGCGCTGGCAATGATTATCTCGATCTATCGCAAACGCAACACGGTCGATGTTGGCGAAATCAACTTGATGAAGTGGTGATTCATTCTTAAGCAGTTGGAAACGACGCTGTCGAAGCTTGATACCATCTCACCAACGAGGCTGCGCCTCTAGTGCTACGCACTCAGGTGAGATGCAAAGAAGTGTCTACTGCTTCGCAGTCATCCAACTGTAAGGAGTGTCCAATGGCATTATACGAATATTCCTGGCTAATTTTGCTCTCACCGCTTTTCGCATTCGCGGTGATTATTTTCGGCACACGCATGTGGGACCTCGCCACACGTCGATCTGTAGCATCCGCTGCAGAACACGAAGCAGAAGCGCACGCTGAGCACGGAGAGTCCCATAGCGATGTTGAGCTGATGCACGAGAAAGGGCCTCGTGGTGAAGACCTGGTTTTTGAGGACATTGAAGACCCCAAGGTTCCACGATTGACAATGGGCGCTCGGGTGAGTGGCTATCTCAGCGTTGTAATCATGGCCCTTGCTTGTATCTACTCGTGGGTATTGTTGCTCAATACAGCAGGGTTGATCTCGATAGCCCCTCTGTTACCAACTCAAGGTATCTCGCTGACTCAGATATCCTATAGTTGGTGCCAGAATATAGACGCTACAAATAACTGCTTTGGTCTGGGAAATTATATCATAGCCTTTCACCTGGATAACCTGACAATTGTGATGTTGGTTGTGGTCACCACCGTCACGCTGCTGGTGCAATTCTATTCGCAAGGCTACATGGAAAATTCGTCGGGTTATGCTCGTTTTTTCTCCTACCTGTCGCTCTTCGCTTTTTCCATGCTGACGATTGTCTTTGCAGCGAATTTCCTGGTGATCTTCGTTGGATGGGAACTGGTTGGTCTCAGTTCGTACTTGCTGATCGGCTTCTGGTTTAACAAGCGAGCCAAGCCGGCCGAAGACCGCCTTTCTCCCGCAAGCGCATCGGTCGAAGCCTTTATTACGAACCGGGTAGGCGACGTTGGCTTTATCATTGGCATCATGATCTTGTTCGTCAGTACGGGTACATTCAACTTTAGCCAGTTGCCGACAGCCGTCTTGCATATGGACAAGACGTTGCTCACCGTCGCCATGATTCTGATTTTCTGTGGCGCGATAGGCAAATCGGCACAGGTACCGTTACATGTATGGTTGCCACCGGCCATGGAAGGTCCCACACCTGTCAGCGCGCTGATCCACGCAGCAACGATGGTCGCCGCGGGCGTCTATATGGTTGGGCGTACCTGGTTCATATTTGAAGCGGCCGATCCACTGGCTTTCCAGATAGTCGCCTGGATTGGCGGCATCTCGGCTATTTTTGCTGCCACAATTGCCCTGGTACAGACCGACTTCAAGCGCGTATTGGCTTTCTCGACCATCAGCCAACTGGGCTATATGTTCGTCGGATTAGGCATTGCTGCAGGTACCGCTTATGGACCTGGCCTGGGCATGTTTCACCTGTTTACACACGCTTTCTTTAAGGCCCTGCTCTTTCTGTGCGCGGGCAGCGTGCTCATTGCCCTACACCATGCGACGCATAAGGAGACGCAGGACATGCGCCTGATGGGAGGCCTGGGTCCCAAAATGCCCATTACAGCTATTGCCTGGTTAATCGGTACGTTGGCAATAGGAGGCTTCCCTTTCTTTGATAGCTTTTTCAGCAAGGATAATATTATAGCGGTGGCTTTTGATACAGGGAATTATGCGCTCTGGGCTATTACGCTGATCACAGCCGGTTTGACGAGCTTCTATATGTTTCGAGCTTTCATACTGGCTTTCGGCGGCAAAGACGGTGCACTAGGTGGTCTCTGGGGAGGTACCTATCGTGGCAAAATCTATCGAATTGCAGGAGTCGAAGAAGGAAATCCAGACAAAACCTATCTTGTTGAAAGGGAGTCAGGCGAAGAAGAGGTAAAAGATCCACATGAATCGCCTCTAACGATGACTATACCGCTCATCTTGCTCATGATTCCCTCAATCTTTGCAGGCGACTGGTTCAATTTCTATAGCTATGTACAGCCAGGTGCTCCTGCCCTGACGGTTAGATATGTTCTGGATGACTGGAAGACCTGGCTTGGCCTGACAGCTTCATTAATAGGCTTCACCTGGGCATATACACTCTATGCAAGGTTTGAGCTTGCGCGTATTCACGACTATGTACAGAATCAGGCATTTTTGCGCGTGACGCATCGTGTTCTGCTGCACAAATTCTATATTGATGAACTCTATAACTGGCTGATTCGTTACGTTGTGCTCGGCGTCTCACATATCGAGCAGGCTTTCGATACCTATATCATTGATGGGCTGGTCAACGGTACGGCTCGATTGGTGTTGACGATTGGTCGCGATGTGCGTCATGTTGAGACCGGCAGAGTACAGGCCTACATGATTGGCTTCTTTGGTGGTGTTGTAGTGTTGGCAATACTTGTGTTTGCACTGGTCACATTTGTGAAGTGAGGATAAACAAATGATATTTATGAATCCTCTTACGTGGATACTCCTCCTGCCAGTCATCGGCGCAATGGCAGCGATGGTGACCCCTGCACGCTTTGCACGCTGGTTGGCGCTGATATTTGCTGCCGCCACCTTTGTGCTCGCGATGCTTCTCTTTTTCCAGATCGCTCTCAATGGCTATAATTTTGGAAACCTCAATAGTCCTAAATATCCAATAGACTTGCCATGGATCAACTTTACGGCAGGTACCTTCGCGTTTCGTATTAATTATTTCCTGGGCGTAGATGGATTGAGTCTACCCCTGGTCATTTTGAATGCGCTGCTGACGGTGTTAGCAATTATAGGTGGCTGGGAGAAGCCGAGAGTCAAAGAATACATGGCCTTTCTGTTGCTGCTGGAAACAGGTGTGATGGGCGTCTTCATGTCGCTCGATCTGCTGCTCTTCTTCCTTTTCTGGGAAGTAGAACTGGCTCCAATGTTCCTGTTGATTGGTATCTGGGGCAGTGATGTTATAAAACATGGAATGCCAGGCCGTATATACTCGGCATGGAAATTCCTGCTCTATACCTTCTTCGGCAGTGTCTTTATGTTGGCTGGTATCCTGATTCTTTACTTCAAGTCAGGCGGCACAACAGCAAGTATGCAATATTTCTCGACACATTTCCTGACAGGAAGCGTACAAATTTTGTCGACCAGCTTGACGATAAGCCTTCAACTGCTCATTTTCCTGTTGATCTTCCTGGCTTTTGCTATCAAGATACCGATGTTTCCATTCCATACCTGGTTGCCAGACGCACATACCGATGCACCAACCGAGGTGAGTGTAATCCTGGCAGGCATTTTGCTTAAAATGGGCGCATATGGATTGATCCGCGTTTGCCTGACACTCTTGCCAGGTGGTATCCAGCAGTTTGCTGGCTGGTTGGCTGTGTTTGCGGCTATTAATATCATCTACGGTGCGGGTGTCTGCCTGGTACAATCGGATATGAAGAAGCTGATAGCCTATTCAAGTGTGAGTCATATGGGCGTTGTGCTGTTGGGTGTGGCTGCCGCTGCTGGCACTATTACTAGTAGTAACCAGGTGAGTCCTTTCGGCATGGCGGCTTTGACTGGGGCAACCGTACAAATATTCAGTCACGGCTTGATTACAGGTATGTTGTTCTTCTGTGTTGGCGTCATTTACGACCACGCGCATACCCGCGAAATTGCTGTCTTTGGTGGTGTTGCAAAGCAAATGCCATTGCTGGCGACCCTCTTTACGTTCGCCGGTCTGGCTTCACTTGGCCTGCCAGGGTTGGCCGGATTCGTAGCAGAATACATGACATTTACCAGTAGCTACCAGGTCTGGAGTGCAGTAACGATTATTTCAGTCTTCACTATGATCCTTACTGCTGCCTACCTGCTCTGGATGCTCAAGCGAGTTTTCTATGGACCGTTTAATACCAGGTGGAACAAGTTACCTGACGCGAATTGGCGCGAAGCATTGCCGCTGATTACGCTTGCAGCGGTGATCGTTTTTGTTGGCGTCTTTCCGAATTTCCTGATTGATGTTATTACTCCGGCCCTGGCGGCGTTATTGCATGGAGTCAGCTCGGTAGGAATAATACGTTAGAGGTAGGTAGTATGTATGTTTCAAATAAATGATCTCTATCTGATCGCGCCGGAGCTGAGCCTGACGCTGGTCGCGCTGGCAGTGATGGTGGTCGACCTGTTTGTCAAGCGGCGCATTGTGACGGTCTCGGTTGCCTTGATTGGTCTCATTATCCCCATGGGATTTACTATCTCACAGGTGTTTCTAGTCGGCCCAATGGTCGCTAATCATACATTGCCAGGCATTCATGCATTCTTCGGCATGTTCGTCGTTGATCAATATGCTATCTTCTTCGATATTGTTTTCCTGATTATCGCTGCCGTAATGATATTGTCGTCTTACAGCTATGTTGGGAAGTACGTCAAGGCAGAGGGTGAGTTCTACACACTGTTGCTCCTCTCTGTGACGGGTATGATGTTTATGGCGAGCACTAGCGAACTGCTCACCATCTACATCTCGCTTGAGCTTACCAGTATTCCCTTGTATGTCATGGCGGGGTTGCTGCGTACCGGTGAGCGTTCAGCAGAGGCTGCTGTCAAGTATGTGTTGCTAGGCGCGATGTCCTCGGCCATCCTGCTCTATGGTTTTGCCTTGCTCTATGGGTTAACGGGAACAACGGACCTGAACGGTATTGCTACCTCAATCAAGAATGGTGTGCAGACCGGCAATGTTCTGGTATTAATCGCCAGTGTACTCATACTGGCAGGTTTCGGCTTCAAGATCTCAGCGGTGCCATTCCACATGTGGGCGCCAGATATTTATGAGGGATCGCCTACACCAGCAACCGCTTTCTTCTCTGTTGGCTCGAAAGCCGCGGGTTTTGCCGCGCTCCTGCGGGTCTTCATTACTGGCGGACTTGGACAGGTTAACGTCATTTCATTGACGACGATTGTCGCAATCATCGCGATACTGACCATGACGTTGGGCAACTTAGCGGCAGCAGTACAGACGAATGTGAAGCGCATGATGGCCTATTCCAGTATTGCGCAGGCAGGATATATCTTAGTGGGGTTCGTTGCCAGTCTTTCGGGGCAGAATGCAGATGGCAATACTGCGGTTTTATTCTATATTCTCGTGTATGTGCTCACCAACCTGGGAGCCTTTGCAGGAATTATTGCCCTGGCAAACGCAACAGGGGGAGAAAAGATCGAGGATTTTCGTGGACTGGGAAAGCGTGCGCCTCTGTTGAGTGGGGGAACGGCATTGTGCTTGCTTTCACTGGCGGGTATTCCACCGATGGCAGGCTTTATGAGTAAAGTTTTTATCTTCTCCGCAGCCTGGAGTCAGGGACTCTCCTGGCTGGTAGGCATTGCTTTGATTAACACCGTAGTTTCGCTTGTGTATTACGGGCGTATCGTAAAGGCCATGTACTTTGATGCGCCGCTCAAAGAAGATCATTTGACTACACCCATGGGCTTGAGTTCGTCGATTGCCCTGACAACTGCTGCGATCATCGTGATTACATTTGCTGCGCAGGTGGTGTTGTACATAGCAAATCCTGCGGCGAATAGCTTGCTGGCGTTTTTGCCGGGGAGGTAAGAGAAATCGGCGAACTCGCCCTCGATAAAGATCTGGACCTCGTCGCTGACGATCCACCTGCCATTTAGCATCATGTTAAAGGTTATGCCGAAGTCCCGGATGAAACCAGCGCTTGAATATATCTATTTGCGAAGAAGAAAGCCATCTACTCCAGGGTGCGTTGATCATAGCGCTGCGGAGCAGCCGTGACAGGTTCAACAAGTCCAGAGAGATTCTTCTGGGCAAACTGCTCTATGGCTGCAATAGAGAAAGTTAAGGATGAGAAAAGAAATTTTCCGTCCCACTC
>Ga0137366_10003079_pt1 | contig 12918 bp, 11 predicted proteins | sample SagtaG_8_FD_104938 | JGI IMG/M metagenome (GOLD analysis project Ga0137366, IMG submission 104938) | Vadose zone soil microbial communities from Sagehorn Ranch, Mendocino, California, USA - Sage1_L_60_16 metaG | ecosystem: Environmental > Terrestrial > Soil > Vadose zone | place: USA... | reverse complement strand
TGAGTGCTAAATGCTGAGTGCTGAACTGCCCAAGAATCATGGACAAACCCAAACTCCCCGAACCCTGGCTTCGCGGCACCCTGACAGAAGTTGACCCCGTGCAACGAGCTGTCCTGCATGCGCTCGAACTCGCTAAGGAAGATCTGCAAAAATGGTGCGGCGATTTGAGCGACGAGGAACTGAATGCCCGTCCCGCAGACGTGGCTCCGGTTGCCTTTCATCTTCGGCACATCGCCCGAAGCACCGACCGATTACTTACGTATGCGGAAAATCAGTCGCTGAGTCCCGAGCAAATCGCGCTGATGAAGCAGGAACTGGAGCCGGGAGCTGGTCGAGACGCACTGTTTGCAGACCTGGCCGCCGCACTGGAATCCGCTACGGAGAGAATCCAGGCTTTCCCTCCGGAAAGGCTGTCGGAACCACGCGCCGTCGGTCGGCTGCAGATGCCCACGACGGTTGCAGGCCTACTCATTCATGTCGGAGATCACGCGCAGCGACATGTCGGGCAGGCTGTCACCACAGCGAAAGTCATCAAGAACAGCCGCGCAGATAAATAGGCAGAAGTTCCCCAAGCCGTGGCTTTACGCCACCTGCTCCGGACAGGAGATCAGAGCGGCGTCGAGGGAGTCGAAGAAATCGAAGAGCGCCGCCACGTTTGTTAATTCAAGCAGTTTGCGCACGCGATCAGGCGCGCACGCCATACACACATTCCTGTCAAGAGCTTGCGCCTGCATGTGAACCAGAACCAATTGACCGATCCCGGCGCTATCGACCATCTCTACCTCTGCGAGCTCCAGGATCAGATCATCTCCGCTGACGAGAGACTCCTGGGCGCTCTCGGCCAATAGCCTGGCCTGACCTTCAAAACACAGGCGTCCTGTGCAATGCAGCACGGCGGTAGTTCCGACTCTCTCTACGCTTACCGAAAACCGCGGCGTCGCCACGGGGCGTTCCTCATTTTCTTCCAACTTATCCAACACACTCACTTCGAAATGTCTCCTCATCTTCAGGAAGTGGCGCATCAATGCGCCTCCTTCAACTATAGGATCGACGGCGGTCCTGAGACTGTGAATAAACCAAGAAAAAGCATAGTGCACCAGACATGCAAATCGTTACGAGCGGTGCATCCAGCTCACCATCAGAACGCATCCAAAACCCTTTTGTGCAAGGAGAGTTCGTTGCGTAAGACGTGCGCGATCACCTTCACACTAATGATTTGCGGCGCGGTTTGTCACGCTCAAATTCCTATTCCGAAGAGCGGCAACGCCTTTTTCGGCTATTCATATTCGAAGGGCCAGGTAGTCAACGGCTCCGCGATCGGAATCACTATGAACGGCTGGGATGGCACGGTGGAGGGCAAATTCCTTCCCTGGCTCGGCGGCGTTGCGGATTTCGACTGGCACTACGGTGGAGCAAACACTGCCTGCCTTGGTGTGGGGTGTACGCCAATCAAGTTCCGCCTGAATGGGAGCCGGCACGGTGTCCTGTTCGGGCCTCGAGTCTCCATGTCGGTTGGCAAGTACACGCCCTTTGCGCAGGCGTTGCTCGGATTCAGTCATCAGACAAGCACCGGAGGCGGGCTCTCCGTATCGGATCTGGCATTTGCAAACAGCGTCGGCGGGGGAGTCGATTACAAACTCCTCGATAGCGTCGCTTGGCGCGTGCAAGTTGATTGGGTACGCACACGCCTTTTCGGTGTAAGACAGAACGACTTCCGCATGTCCACCGGCGTCGTGTTTCGGTTCTGAAGTCCTGTCCCTATCGAGGCATCCACCTCAGATGCATGTGGCATCCCTAAGAAAACAACCACTCGCAAGGAGAACGTCAGGTGCGCGGATACATAAAGATCATTCTGTTCGCTTTGGCCAGTGCCGTAGCTGGTTATGCTCAAATTCCCAGCGGGAACGTCTTCGTAGGCTACTCGTACTTGCGCGGCAATGTTTTTTCGCAGAGCATTCTGCTGCAACCACCGAGCCGTTCGGCGAACTTCAACGGCTGGGAGGTGTCACTGGAGGGCAAGTTCTTGCCGTTCATCGGCATCGTTGCCGACGTGAGTCAGACCTACGGATCGCAAACCTTCTCGCTGTGCGGGCCGGCTCCGCTCTGCATTTCCGGTCAGAGGGTTGACTCCCGCGTACTTACCGGGATGCTCGGCGCGAGAGCTTCTTTTTCGGTGAAACGGTTCACTCCGTTTGCTCACGGCATGTTTGGTGGCGCCCACATCAGCGATAGCCATGCCAGCTCGAATTCCGACACATCGTTCGCAACCGCAATCGGCGGCGGACTGGACTATAAGTTCATCAAGGGAGTGGCCTGGCGATTTCAGGGCGACGAGTTACACACCCATTTCTTCGGCAGCGGGCAGAACAACTTCCGATTTGCGACTGGGCTGGTGTTGAGGTTCTAGCTTTTCTGTTCTGGAGCAACGTACTCGGGGGGCGGCGCGGCGCCCTGCCCGAAGAAATACTGCTCCATCTGGCGCACAATCACTTCCTGGTCTTCGCGGCGTGCAGGATTCAGGCGGTATTCGTTCAACAGCATCTTGCAGAATTCCGTCCACTGGTTCCAGGCCTGTTGCGAAACATTGTCGTAGATCTTGCGGCCAAGCTCCGTGTCGAAGGGCGGCTCGTCGAGTCCCGGTAGTTCCTTCTGAAGCTTTACGCAGAAGACTTTGTGCTCCATGTGATCCTCGCTCGGGAAAATTATCTCACAGGCGAGAGGCCGCTCCGCACTCACCTCGATCCTCAACTCAGCAGAGTCAGTGGAAAAATTAAGGTCCGCCGAAGCGGACCTTAAGTTCTCTCCCGAACTATTGCTACGCGTGCTACACGCTAGGTGGTGGCGTTGTCCCAGGAGTAGTGCTCTGGGGCATTGTCGGAGGGGTGGTGCTGGGTGGATTCGTTGTTCCCGGAGTTGTGCCGTTGGGCGTGGTGGTTCCGGGAGTTGTATTTCCAGGCGTGGTTTCGGGAGTGGTCGTCCCTGGGGTTGTCGTTCCAGGAGTGCTCTCCGGGGCCGGACTCGTCTCTGGCGTCGGACTAGATGGCGTGGTTTCCGGCGTTGAAGGTGTCGGAGTCGTTTCGGGCGTTGGTCCTGGGGGAGCTGTCTGTGGAGTGCTGCCCGGAGCCTGAGTCGCAGTTCCCGGAGTCGGGGTGGCAGTGCCCGGAGTCGGGGTGGCAGTGCCCGGAGTCGGAGCGGCAGTTCCAGGCTGAGTCGTTCCCGGCGTTTGTGTGGATCCCGGCGTAGTGGTGCTTTGTCCCGCGGCCGTTCCCGCTCCAGTACCAGTTCCTGCTCCGGTTTGCAGGGAAGCGAGCATGACCTCACTCTTGTGCAGACGCGAGGTTGGTCCCGGTGTCGAAGGCGCGTGAGATGCGCCGGTGCATTGGTCGGCAACCTTGGTGGCACTCGTTACCTTGAATTGTTTCGCCGAGTCATTGGCTGCCCCGCTACTCGCGCTGGAGCTGGAGTTCATCCCTGAATTCGTGCCAGCCGAGGTGCCGCTGTTCGCCGACGTGCCCGCGCCAGCTTGTTCTCCAGCCATAGAACCTGTTGCGGTTCCTGCGGAAGAAGAACCCGCGCCGTTCTCCATCGGTTGTCCAGCGACCTGAACTTCGTTGCCCACCAAAGTGCGAAGGCTGTCCAGATTGCCAGTGAGTTTATAGGTGATCCCGTTACGGTCCGTTAGGTTGTAGCTTCCACTGGCCGGTGATCCCGAGAGGCAGCCACTCAGCCCATTACCATTCGCAGTGGCAGCGCCTGTCGCTCCGGTTGATCCTGTGCTCTGAGCTCCGGCGTTGGGCGAAGCAGCGCCTGAACTCTGCCCCGGACCCGTCTGATCCGTAGTTGGAGCGTTTGTACTCGGTCCGGTTTGCGCTGGCTGGTTTGTGCTCGGTGTGTTATTTGGTGTCGAGGTTTGCGAGCTTCCAGCAGGGCTGCTTTGTGTCTGAGCAGATCCCGCACTGGAGGGCGCACTGTCAGGGCTGGTGCTTTGAGCCAGCACCCATGTTCCCGACAGCAGCACCAAAGAAATCAGGGTTGTGTTTATCTTCATTGCAGTCACCTCCTCCGAATAACTCATCTGACTTTTGAACTGTATGCGGATTCGCGGAGGAGTGAAATCCAGCGGACGCCCTATCCAGGAGGTGATGTTACCGTACAGCGAAACTACCCGGTGGCAGCGTAGAAACTACTGGACTCAGAGCTGCTCAATGAAGGTCGGGAATGAAGTCACAGGATAATTCGTTCGTCTCCAACACGTTTGGTGACACGTTCGCGATCCAGGTACTCCAGCAACGGAATTGCGTATTTGCGGCTTACGCCAGTGAGAACTTTGAATCCAGCTACGTCGATTCTCGCGTTCCTTGCCTTCTGCAGGGTCAGTGAGATCCTCAATTGGTCGAGAGCGCTGCGGTGAAAAACCAGTTCGTCGGAAACCTTGACCAGAAGCTTCTCCCGAAGCAGGAGAGTGACGATCTTCTGCGCTCGTGCTCTGTCGATCTTCAATCCGGCAAGAACGTCTTTAAGTGCAGGCACCTTCAAACCGGCAGAGGTGAATGCTTCCTCAATCAGTTTGCGCGATTCGGTTTCTTCGTCCTTCATTGTCACGCCGCGGCCGGGAAGATGGACCAGTTCGGATGTAACGCTAAGGACTTTGTTGCCCGTGCTAGCAGCCAGAACAATCTCGAACACCCCTGCGGAAAGCCGAGCTTGCTCGCGCAAAGACTCCCTGGAAATTCCCGCCACGAGCGGGTTCTTGCTATGGAACTCCGAAACGAATCGCGTGAGCCTGGCCGTGAGTTCCTGCAGAGCTGAGTTATCCAGCAGAAGTTCGCCGCGCCGAACGATCGCCCCAGAGTTAGCGAGCTGCGTAATTAACCGTTCCAAAAATTGGCGAGAATGCCCGGTTTCTACTGTGAGTTGCGCAACCGACATTCCTTCCTCTTTCCGGCGCGCCACTCTGGATCGCGCGACTGATTTCGAATCCGCAGATTCTAAGAGTCGCAGAAGCTCAAGCCGGGGACGAGCGCCCACTTTCTTGAGAGGAGTCGCGTCCAGCACAATGCCTCCGCCAACGGTCACTACGGGCGAGAACTGACGAATGATGAAGCGGTCTGCTGGAACCAGGAGGACCGGCTCGCTGAGTTGAAGCTGCGCGAATCCTTCTTCTCCGGATCGTAGCTGCTTCGCCTCATAGAAGCGCACGGCCGCGATCACTTCTGAGGTGAATGCGTGCAGGTGAACTCGCGAACCCGTCCGCAGCGGCTTAGCCGACGAGAGCAGCGAGAGTTTCACGTCGATGCGCGAGGAAGGCTTCAAGGTTCCCACGGCTGTAAGCGTCATGCCGCGCGCAAGTTCCGCTTTCTCCACTCCCGCCAGATTCAACGCCGTGCGCTCTCCCGCAACTGCGCTCTCAGCCGAGCTGCCGTGTACTTGCACACCACGCACTCGCACCTTTTTGCCCGACGGAAATAGATCTAGCTCATCCTCCCTGTGGATTGTTCCCGCGATGAGGGTCCCTGTGATTACGGTCCCAAAGCCTTTCATTGCGAAGACACGATCAATCGGCAGACGCGCAATCGCCGACGAATCTCGGACTGAGACATTGGTCGCAGCCTGTACCAACTCTCGTTTCAGCTCGTCGAGACCGGTGCCCTTGAGCGAGCTGACTGGAATGATCGGTGAGCCTTCCAGAAACGATCCACGTACAAACTCTTCAACCTCGAGACGCACTACATCGAGAGTCTCGGGATCGACGAGGTCCGATTTCGTCAGCACAATCAGCCCGCGCCGGATTGAGAGCAGCTGGCAGATGTCAAAGTGTTCTCGAGTTTGCGCCTTAATACCCTCGTCGGCAGCGATGATCAGAAGCACGAGGTCAATTCCGCCAACACCCGCGAGCATGTTGCGGACGAAGCGCTCGTGGCCGGGGACATCGACGAAGCCAAAGCGCAGCTGTTCTCCGTTCGGTGCAGCCGTTTTCCAGTGCGCGAAGCCCAAGTCAATCGTTATTCCACGCCGCTTCTCTTCCTCCAGGCGATCCGCATCGATGCCGGTAAGGGCCTTCACCAGCGCGGTCTTCCCGTGATCGATGTGACCCGCGGTGCCGATGATGACGGATTTCATGTTGCTTCAGTATAGGTGCAGGTGCTGCTTGCTCACAGCTCGTCGCTCACGGCTCGGAGCTTTGAGCGGTGAGCAATGAGCAAGATATTTGTCTCCCAAATATGGGCGCTTTTGCCTTTGCTCCTCTGCCGGGAAATGCGACAATAGAGATTCCCCAGATGACCACTCCCGCTACCCTTGCTATCAGTCCCGAAATTCTGCGTGACCACGGGTTGACGAGCGAAGAATATGCTCGCATTCAAAGTCTGCTCGGCCGCGAACCTTCGTTCACGGAACTCGGAATCTTCAGCGTAATGTGGAGCGAGCATTGCTCGTACAAATCTTCGCGTGTGCATTTGAAGAGATTGCCGACGCGCAGCCGACGCGTGTTGCAAGGCCCGGGAGAGAACGCGGGAATCATCGACATCGGCGACGGGTGGGCTTGCGCATTCAAGATCGAATCTCACAATCATCCGTCGTTCATTGAACCATTTCAGGGAGCTACCACCGGCGTCGGCGGAATTCTGCGCGACATTTTCACCATGGGCGCGCGACCGGTGGCGGTGATGGATTCGCTGCGGTTTGGGCCGATACGCGATTCAGAAACCGCGGGGGAGGGCCCTGTTCGACTTCGCTCAGGGCAGGTCCGCGCCACACGCTCCGACATTCACAAGAATCACTCCATCCTCGAAGGTGTCGTCAGCGGCATCGCTTCATATGGAAATTGTTTTGGCGTGCCGAATGTCGGCGGCGAAACCAAGTTTGAACCGTGCTACTCGGGCAACCCGCTGGTCAATGCTTTCGCTATGGGACTAGTTCGCAAGGATCAGATTTTTTACGCTAAGGCTTCAGGCGCGGGCAATCCAGTTATTTACGTCGGCGCCAAGACTGGACGCGATGGCATTCACGGCGCGACCATGGCCAGCGAAGAGTTCAGCGAAGAGTCCGAAGCGAAGCGGCCGAACGTGCAAGTCGGCGACCCGTTCCTGGAGAAACTGCTGCTGGAGGCGTGCCTTGAAGCCATGCAAACCGGAGCGGTAGTCGGCATTCAGGACATGGGCGCGGCCGGGCTGACCTGTTCGACTTGTGAAATGGGCGCACGCGGCGGCGTCGGGCTTGAGATCGAGATGGACCGTGTGCCGCAGCGCGAAACAGGAATGAGCGCCTACGAAATCCTGCTGAGCGAATCGCAGGAGCGCATGTTGTTGGTGGCGCAAAAGGGACGCGAGGAGGAAGTCTATCGCGTGTTCCGCAAGTGGGGGCTCGATGCCGTCGAAGTGGGTCGCGTGATCAACGAATCACGCATGCGCGTGCTCGAACACGGCACAGTTGTCGCCGATATTCCGAACACTGCCCTGACCGACGACGCTCCGGTGTATAAGCGTCCGTTAGAACGTTGGGAGCCGCCGATCTCACGCGACGTCCCTGAGCAAATCAAGTTCGGCGCCAAGACTGATTTCACGGACGACCTGAAGCGATTGCTCGCGAGCGAGAACATCTGCAGCAAGCGTTGGATCTACCAGCAGTACGATTCGATGGTGCAGACCAACACGGTCGAAGGCCCTGGAAACGGCGATGGTGGGGTGATTCGCATTAAGGGATCGCAGCGCGGCCTGTCGATGGCGCTTGATGGCAACAGCCGCTGGTGCTACCTGGATCCGAAGCTCGGCGCAATGCATGCGGTCGCCGAGTCTGCCCGCAACGTGGCCTGTTCGGGTGCGATTCCAGTTGGCGCCACCAATTGTCTGAATTTCGGGAATCCTGAGAAGCCGCCAATCATGTGGCAGTTCTCACAAGTCATCGACGGCATCACCAAGGCCTGTGAAGAACTGGACGTGCCGATCACGGGCGGCAACGTGAGCTTTTATAACGAGACGCTTGGCGAAGGCATTTATCCGACGCCTGTGCTCGGAATTGTCGGTGTGTTTGAAGACGTGAACAAAGCCATGTTCCCGCACTTCCGCGAAGCCGGGCGCGCGGTTGTGCTGCTGCCAGGGTCCGAACCGGGCGATGCGACCGATGCGGAAGTGGAGTTTGGCTCGTCCGAATATGCCAAGGTTATCCTCGGCGAGCTGTGGGGATTTCCTCCAGCGCTGGAAATTGAAGGTGAAGCCGGGCTGCAAAAAGCAATCGTCGAACTGGTTGGCGCCAGGTTGGTGGATTCGGCCCATGACTGCTCCGAGGGCGGGCTAGCCGTCGCGTTGGCGAGATGCGCTTTCGCACAGAACATGGGATGCACGGTCGAGCTTTCCTCTCAAGGACTCGCACCAGAGTTCGTACTGTTTGGCGAGGACGCGAGCCGTATCGTGATCTCTTGCGACTCCGCGAATGTGGCGCGAATCAAAGAAGTAGCGGAAAAGCACGGCATTTCTGCCGATGTTCTGGGCGAGACGGTTTCGGGAAATCTGGAAATCAAAGTGGATGGGCGCGCAGTGGTTTCGGCGGCAATTGCGGGACTGCGCGACGTGTACGAGAATGCGCTGGAGCAGGCATTGCGATCGGAACCTGCGGCGGTAGCGGCAGACTAGAGCGGCCTTAACTGAAGGCTGAGGGCTGACAGCTGATGGCTAAATCGGACAAGTTTCGCGATGAGTGCGGGGTGGTGGCGATCTATCAGCACCCTGAGGCGGAGACGCTCGCTTACCTCGGCTTGCATGCCCTGCAACATCGCGGGCAGGAGTCAGCCGGCATCGTCAGTTCTGACGGCATGTCGCTGCACATTCACAAATCAATGGGCCTGGTGGCGGATATCTTCACTGAAAAGAAGCTCTCGCGCATTCGCGGGACGCTCGCCATCGGCCACACTCGCTATTCCACGACGGGCGACTCTGCCCTGCTCAATGCCCAGCCAATTATGGTGCAATCGAACAAAGGAATGATCGCGCTGGCGCACAATGGGAACCTCACTAATGCGCAGGAAATTCGCTCTCGCATGGAAGCGCAGGGCTCGATTTTCCAGACTAGCAGCGACACCGAAGTCATCGTGCACCTGATTGCGCAGTCGCGCGAGCATACCCTGCCCGAAGCCATGGCCGATGCGCTGCGCCGGGTTGAAGGTGCGTTTTCGCTGGTGATGATCAGTCCGGACCGCATCTTCGCGGCTCGCGACCCACGCGGTTTCCGGCCGTTGGCGATGGGACGGATCAAGGCCCAGGGCGATCAGCACCAGGATACGATTGTCTTCGCCTCGGAAACCTGCGCGTTTGATCTGGTCGGCGCAACTTATGAGCGTCAGGTCAAGCCAGGCGAGTTAGTCATCGTGGGACCGGAGGGCGGACCTAATGGGACAATTTCCCGTTTTTTCGCTTCGGCCCTGCCGCAATCCAGTTGCATTTTCGAGCACGTGTATTTTGCTCGTCCCGACAGCCGGGTCTTTGGACGCGCGGTCCAGGAGAGCCGCGAGGAACTTGGGCGACAACTCGCGCGTGAAGCCCCGGCGGACGCCGATTTGGTGGTTCCAGTCCCTGATTCCGGCGTGACTGCCGCCATGGGATATGCGTCGGAGAGCGGCATCCCGCTTCGATTTGGACTCATCCGCAATCACTATGTAGGCCGCACCTTCATCGAGCCACAACAATCGGTCCGAGACTTCGGCGTCAAGCTGAAGCTGAACCCCGTGCGGAGCCTGCTCGAAGGCAAGCGCGTCGTGCTTATCGACGACTCTATCGTGCGCGGTACCACGAGTAAGAAGATTGTTCGCATGATCCGCAATGCCGGCGCAAAAGAAGTTCATATGCGGATTTCCTGCCCTCCGACAATTTCGCCGTGCTTCTACGGCGTGGACACACCCCGGAAGAAAGAACTAATTGCGGCCAACAATACTATCGAGCAGATTCGGCAATATATTGGCGCGGACTCGCTCGCGTATCTCTCCCTGGATGGCTTAAAAAGGGCCTGCCACGACGGCGAGAAGACCACTTACTGCACAGCTTGCTACACCGGCACCTATCCGACCAACCTGGTTGACGTCGAAGAAATTCAGCCGGTTGCTGTTGAGAAACGGTGAGTTTACCCCAGAAAGCGCACGCCAGCTTTCCACATGAACTACTCGATCCCGTAGCTGCCTACGACCGGCTGGCCCCGTACTACTCGCAATTGAGCAATCGGCGTGCTGCATATCTCCACAGCGTGGAGGAGCAGGTCGCGGCGCGGACCCCTGACGGTGCGAAATCGCTGTTGGACATCGGCGCCGGTGACGGGAGCCGTGCGTTGCGAATTGCGCGCCTTGCGAAGATTTCCAGAATTGTTCTGCTTGAGCCGAGTGCGCAAATGACAGGCTGTACGCTCCCCGATTGCGAGTGGTGGCGCGTGCGCGCCGAGGACATAGAACTTGCAGGAATCGTCGAACGCTTCGAAGTGATCACGTGCCTGTGGAACGTCCTCGGCCATATCCAGGGATCTGACAAACGCACTCGCGCCCTGAGCGTTGCCGCGCAGCTGCTCTCGCCGACCGGACTTCTTTTCATCGATGTGATCCATCGCTACAACGTGCGCTCGTACGGAGTTGTGATGAGCACTGCGCGCTGGCTGCGTGACTGGCTTGCTCCATCGGAGACCAATGGCGACGTGGTCGCGCGTTGGCAAACACAGGACGGCGAGATCAGCACCTACGGCCACGTATTTACGGATGGGGAGATGAGACGGCTGGCGAAATCTGCCGGATTGGAATGTGTTGAACGAGTGGTGATCGACTATGAAACCGGAAGAATTCGGGGCGTGAGCTGTCTCGGAAACCTGCTCTACGTCTTTCGCCGAGCTTCATGAATCGACTCGGCCAGCGCTCCGGAGACTTCCTGAATTTCCGCGTGAGTCAATTCGTTGAAGAACGGCAGCGCGATCACCCGGTCGGCAACAATCTCCGTATTTGTTAGTGACGCCTCGTTGTCGTTTCCATTTTCCTCTGTGTATTTTCCTCTGTGTAACTCTGTGTCCTCTGTGGTTAATGCTTTTGACTTTCGCAGCACCGGTTGCCGATGCAGCGGCGCGAAGTATCGTCCTGTCGCAATACCGTTGCCCAGCATCGCCTCGCATATCCGATCGCGATCCCCTGCTGTAAATTCCTGCGCGAGCTGCACCGGGTAAACGAACCAGCTGATCCGTCCCACATCGCTCGCGAGCGACGGACGAACAACCCCTTGAATGCGCGCAAGCTCGCGGTCATACATTTCTGCCAACTGCTGCCGACGAGTAATCACTGTTTCAATTCGGGCCAGCTGCGAAATTCCCAGCGCGCAATTGATGTCGGAAATCCGGTAGCTGAAGCCAATCTCTGCGTGCGAGTTCCAGCCGAGCGCGGGATCGCGCCCTTGATTGCGCAACCGAGCTGCTTTGCGAGCAATATTCTCATCGGAGGTGACCAGCATTCCGCCTTCCCCACTTGTGATCTGCTTATTCGGATAAAACGCAAAAAGGCCAGCATCGGCGAGCGTCCCCGCTTTGCGGCCGTGAACGTCGGCGCCGAGCGCCTCGCAGGCATCCTCGATAACGTGAACGGGGCTGCCTCCAGAGCGCGCACGAACGGCTTCCACGATAGTCCCTACGTCCACGGGAACTCCGAAGGTGTGCACAGCAAGAATCAACCGGGTTTCCGGCGAGATCGCAGCCAGCATGGCTGCAGCAGTGCAGTTACGGGTTCGCGGATCTATGTCCACGAACTTCGGTCGAAGCCCTTCCAGCAGGATTACATTCAACACCGCGGAAAACGTGAACGAGGGCAGAATGACCTCAGCCCCGCTCTCGATCCCCAGTGCCCGAATTGCGATCTGCAACCCGGAGGTTCCAGAGTTCACCGCGACTGCATGCTCGCTGCCGGTGTAGTCACACATCGCACGCTCAAACTCCTCAACCTTTGGACCCGTACTCAGGTACGGCGTGCGCAGCACGTCCATTACAGATTCACGATCCGCGTCAGTGATCTCTGGTTTTGCGAGAGGGATCCGGATCGTCATAGCAGTTCGGTATGCTTGAACAGCAGCTTTGGTCCGAGGGGCGCGCGAACGAGCGTTTTCGCAACAATGCTTGCGGCACGACCTTCACCGTAGGCGCTCGTCAAGTTTCGAATGGAACGGCGAAAAGGGATGGACAAAGCGCGGCGAACCGCCGCCAGAATCGCAGCCCGGTTGGCAGGCGTATCAATCACGTTCGCGGCGTGTTCCCGCCCAAGTTGCCGGATGCCGACATTAACCGCAGGAACTCCGAGTGGCGTTGATTCGATGATGCCGCTGCTCGAATTTCCGACCAGCGCGCCGGCATGCTTCAGTAGCGACAGATAGGTACGGTGGTCCAGATTGACAAGAATTCTCGAGTCGCGCCTGTCGGCAACGCACTTCTCCGCCTTGCGGATCAGTTCGCGGCTGCCGGCGTCGGCGTTTGGAAAGACGAAAATAAGTTGCCCGGAAATCGCCTGGAAGGCGTCGAACACCTCGTCGGCCTCGTTCAGGGTGTCCTGCATCATCGTCACCGGATGGTAGATCCCAATAACCGCCCTTCGGGTAAGAGGCCATCCAAGCCTGTTTTCCAGCTGTAACTTTGTGAGCAGCCGTTCGCGCCGCAACGTATCGAGGGAGAGGCTGCCGCTGAATGTGACGCGCCAAGGTTCCTCGTCCATCGCCTCAATTCGTTCCACCGCTTTCCTCGTGCACGCAAAATGCAGGTGCGACATTTTCGTAAGCGCGTTGCGGACGGCATCGTCGATCGCGCCCACGGTGATTTCGCCGCCCTCGATGTGAGCCATCGGAATGCGTAAAGCGAGCGCGGCCGCTGCGGGGGCAAGCATTTCGTAACGGTCGGCAATCAGCACAAGGAGATCGGGACGCAATC
>Ga0137366_10003077_pt1 | contig 12919 bp, 9 predicted proteins | sample SagtaG_8_FD_104938 | JGI IMG/M metagenome (GOLD analysis project Ga0137366, IMG submission 104938) | Vadose zone soil microbial communities from Sagehorn Ranch, Mendocino, California, USA - Sage1_L_60_16 metaG | ecosystem: Environmental > Terrestrial > Soil > Vadose zone | place: USA: California... | reverse complement strand
TCGCCGCCGCGCGTGCCTTGACCCTGATGCCGAACAGCTTCTGCGACACCGCGTCGTGCAGGTCGCGCGCCAGCCGCGCGCGTTCCTCGATCACTGAGAGCTCGCGGCTGCGTTCGTACAGCCTGGCATTGGTCAGGGCGATGGCGGCATGCGCGGCGAAAAGAGAGAGCAGCTCCTGGTCACGTTCGGTAAAACCACCCGGCGCCCGCTTGTTCGCGAGAAAAAGGATGCCAAGCACATCGGGCCCATCCTTGATCGGCACGCCAAGGAAGTCGGCGAGCACGGGGTGCGCGCGGGGGAAGTACTCGAACCTCGGGTCCGCCCTGATATCGGCGAGCCGCAGCGGGTTGCCCTCCCTGAGCAGCACGCCGAGCATGCCATGCTGACGCGGCAGCGGGCCGATCGCCTCCTGCTCGCGCGCGCTCATCCCGGCGACCACGAACTCGGCGAACGAGCCGTCGGTGTCCGGCACGCCGAGGGCGGCGTACCGTGCGCCGATCAGCGACCGAGCCGACCTCACGATCGTGGCGAGGGCATCGCGGACAGACACCTGCCTCGTGACCGCGAGCACCGCCTGGCTGACCTGGTAGAGCGCCTGATCGAGCCGCTCATCACAGGCCTTTGCCGCCGAGGGCTCCGGGTCCGTCAGAAAACCCCGATCCGGCTCGATGGCGCCGGGGTTTCCGTTCAGGCCCTTTCGCTGCCCCATAGCCGAACGCTACCTCCGCCGCCGCGGGACTGGATCGGCCGCCGGTCCTAGGACCATGAACGCAGGCCCGCTACGGCCGCCGCCCGAGGCGCGGCGGGCCGCATGAACCTAGCCTCGCTCTCATGAACGCTCCAAACAATCCCGTCGCACTCGTCACTGGCGCCTCCAGGGGCCTTGGCGAGGCGCTCGCTGGTGGCCTCGCGCGGGGCGGCTACACGCTCATCGTCGACGCCAGGGACGCCGCCGCGCTCGACGCCGCGGTCGCTGCGCTTCCCGTCGGCGCCCAGGTGCGGGCCGTGCCTGGCGACGTCACCGACCCTGCGCACCGCGAGGCGCTGCGCCGCGCCGCCGCCCAGGCCGGCGGCCTTGACCTGCTCGTCAACAACGCGGGCACGCTCGGCGCGAGCCCGCTGCCGCCGCTTTCCCGCTACCCGCTCGCCGAGCTGCGGGCGTCGTTCGAGGCGAACGTCATCGCGCCGATCGCGCTGATCCAGCTCATGCTGCCCTGGCTGCGCGAGCGCGGCGGCGCGATCCTCAACATCACCTCGGACGCCGCGGTGGAGGCGTACGCGGGCTGGGGCGGTTACGGCGCAGCCAAGGCCGCGCTCGAGCAGGCGTCGAACGTGCTCGCCGCGGAGGAGAACACGGTCCGGACCTGGTGGGTCGATCCCGGCGACCTCCGCACCGCGATGCACCAGCGGGCGTTCCCTGGCGAGGACATCTCCGATCGCCCGCTGCCTGGCTCGGTCGTCCCCGCGTTCCTCCGGCTGATCGGGGAGCGGCTGCCCAGCGGCAGGTACCGCGCCGCGGACCTGTTCCCGGCCAGCGACGCCCATGTTTTCGCCTGAACGGCGGACGCTACCTGGCGCGCCCCCGCCAGGTGACACAGTCCCGGGCGCGCCACGCGGCGCGGCCGTTAAGGATGATCACTAAGGAACATCATGACGATTGAGTTCACTGTCCCGGCCGAACGCGAGGCGCGAGAACCGCCCGAGGCCCGCGGCGAGCGCCGTGACAGCGTGCGGATGCTGGTCAGCAGGCGGCGCGCGGGCGCGATGAGCCATCACGCGTTCACCGAGCTGCCGACGGTTTTGCTGCCCGGCGATCTGGTCGTGATCAACACGTCGGCGACGCTGCCGGCCGCGGTCCGGGCCAGCGCGGACCTCAGCGTTCATTTCTCCTCGCCGCGGCCGGACGGGACGTGGCTCATCGAGCTTCGCGCGCCGTCGGGCGGCGCCACGGCGCCGTGCCGAGGCGGGCGCCCCGGCATGGTGATCGGCCTTCCCGGGGGCGCGCGGCTGACGCTCTGTGGCCGGGTCACCGGGCGGCTGTGGGCGGCTCGGCTGTCCACCGCCGTCATCCCCTACCTGCTGCGCCACGGCAGCCCGATCCGCTATTCGTACGTGCCGAGGGACTGGCCGACGTCGGCGTACCAGAGCGTGTTCGCCACCCGGCCGGGCAGCGCCGAGATGCCGAGCGCCAGCAGGCCTTTCACCGCCGAGCTCGTCACCCGGCTCGTCACGCGCGGTGTTACGGTCGCGCCGCTGACCCTGGACACCGGCGTGTCCTCGCTCGAGGGCGACGAGGCGCCCTACCCGGAGCCCTACGACGTGCCGCCCTCCACCGCGCGGCTTGTCAACCTGACCAGGGCCAACGGCGGCCGGGTTATCGCCGTCGGAACCACGGTCGTGCGGGCGCTCGAAACCGCAGCGGCTTTCGCCGACTCTGGCAACGGCGCCCGCCGGGATCGTGGCGGCGACGGCCGGGCTGGCGGCGACGCCGGCCGGGCTGGCGGCGGCGAGCGCGGCGTGCGGGCGTCGGCAGGCTGGACCGAGCTCGTCGTGTCGGCGCAGCGCGGCACGCGCGTCACCGACGGCCTCCTCACCGGCTTCCACGAGCCACGCTCGTCACACCTACTGATGCTCGAGGCTTTCTCCGATCCAGAGCTGCTGCGCCGCTGCTACGCTGCGGCCTTGGAGCACGGATATCTGTGGCACGAGTTCGGTGACGTTCACCTGCTGCTGCCTTGACTGGGTGCTGGCCGCAGCGGCGAGCACGCGGTGACGCGCCTCCACCTCCATGCGCAGTGTGGTGAACGCGGCATTCAGCACACGGGTGAGTCCGGTGGCGCGGGTCACGTTCACGGCATATGTGGGAGCGCGTTGCTGCAATGACCACGCTGGGATCCGCTCGAGGAGCGGCATGGCCGAGGGCCGGGGCGGCGCGGCCGCGGGCGGCGGCGGCGCGGCCGAAGGCCGGACCGGCATGGCAACCAGCCGAAGCCGAGGTGAGTCAGGAGGTAGCGTTGCGTGCGCAAATGAAAGCCCCGCGCGTGACGCTGCTGATCACCTTGACCGGCCGGGACAGGCCTGGGGTGACATCCCGGCTGTTCTCGGTGCTTGCCGCTCACCCGCTCACCGTCGCCGACGTGGAGCAGGTGGTCATTCGCGGTCGCCTGGTCCTTGGCGTGCTTGTGAGCTGCGAGGGTTCCATCGACCTCACGGCCGCGCACCAGGAGATCATGAAAGTCGCCGCGGACCTCGGCTTGGACGCCGAGATCACCATTGGCACGGGCGAGGCCGCCGATGGCGGCCGACGGCGGGGGCAGCTGCATGTGACTGTGCTCGGAAGCCCGCTGCTGCCCTCTGCGATGGCGGCCATCGCGGGCAGGATCGCAGCGGGCGGCGCCAACATCGACCGGATCGGCCGGCTCGCCCGCTACCCGGTGACCTGCATCGAACTCGACGTGTCCGGCGCCGATCCGGAGTCGCTGCGTGCCGGGCTGTCCGCGGAGGCGGTGGCACAGCAGGTTGATGTGGCAGTCCAGCGCGGCGGGCTGCACCGGCGGGCGATGCGGCTGATCGTGATGGACGTGGACTCGACGCTGGTCCAGGGTGAGGCCATCGAGATGCTTGCCCGGCGGGCCGGATCAGCGGAACAGGTCGGCGCGGTCACCAGCGCGGCCATGCGCGGCGAGTTGGATTTCGCGTCGGCGCTGCGCGAACGTGTGGCTCTGCTCGCTGGGCTCGACGCCTCGGCTGTCGACGAGGTCCGCGAGGAGTTGCGGCTCACGCCCGGCACCCGCACGCTGATCAGGACGCTGAAACGGCTCGGTTACCGGTGCGGGATCGTCAGCGGCGGCTTCGCCCAAATCACCGACACGCTGGTGGAGCAGCTCGCCATCGATTACTCGGCTGCGAACAGGCTGGAGATTGTCGACGGCAGGCTGACCGGCAGGCTAGCGGGGCCGATCATCGACAGGGCGGGAAAGGCGCGCGTCCTCGCGCAGTTCGCCAGGCAGGCCGGCGTGCCGCTCAGCCAGACAGTCGCCATCGGAGATGGCGCGAACGATCTCGACATGATCACGGCCGCCGGGCTGGGGGTGGCGTTCAACGCCAAGCCCGTTGTGCGCGATGCTGCCGACACCTCGGTGAGCGTGCCCTACCTGGATGCGATCTTGTATCTGCTCGGTATCTCGCGCGACGAGGTCGAAGCCGCCGACGCCGAGGAGGCGTAGCGGTGCCCAAAGAACGTCTTTGTACTCCAAAACGTTGTTCTGGCCCCTGAAATACCGGCCAGTAACGACATCCTGGAGTACAAAGCCGCGAGAGCGGTCAGCGCTTTGCCCGCGCCGCCTTCTCGGCATCGTCCGATGCCACGCCACTGGCCCCAGTGCTATCTGTCCCGGCGGGCGTGTCACGACCCGCCTCCACCGCACCTGCGGAGCCGCCGCCAGCGCCGGTGACCTCGACAGGCACCTCAGCGGGTGCGGAGGGCCTCATGGCCGCGGAACGCCGCTTGGAAATAACGATCATCGTGACCACGATTCCGACCGCGACGACCGTCGTGACGGTCCGCAGGGCGACGTTGTGGCTGTAGGTCACCACGCTCGGGGCGATGAGCAGTGACACGAGGTTCATCACCTTGAGCAATGGGTTGATCGCCGGGCCGGCGGTGTCCTTGAACGGGTCGCCGACCGTGTCGCCGATCACCGTCGCGGCGTGCGCCTCTGAGCCCTTGCCGCCATGGTGTCCGTCCTCGACCAGTTTCTTCGCGTTGTCCCATGCGGCGCCCGAGTTAGCCAGGAACACCGCCATCAGCGCGCCGACCGCGATGGCGCCGGCCAGGAAGGATCCGAGCGGCGCGTACCCGAGCCCGAATCCGATCGCGATCGGTGTGAGGACCGCGAGCAGGCCAGGCGTGGCGAGCTCACGAAGCGAATCGCGGGTGCAGATGTCCACCACGCGCCCGTATTCGGGCTTCTCGGTGAAGTCCATGATCCCGGGCCGGGTGCGGAACTGCTCACGGACCTCAAATACCACCCGCTGAGCCGCCCGGCCCACCGCCATGATCAACAGGCTTGCGAACAGGAAGACCACCGATGCGCCTATGAGGAGGCCGACCAGATCGTTCGGCTTGTCGACCGACAGGCTGAAGGCAGGAGCGGTCTTGCTGAGCGCGCCAACGACCGCCGTGCGGAACGACCCGAACAGCGCGGTCGCCGCGAGGACGGCGGTCGCGATCGCGATTCCCTTGGTGATCGCCTTGGTGGTGTTCCCCACCGCGTCGAGGTGGGTGAGCACCTGCGCGCCTTCGCCCTCGATGTCGCCGGACATCTCCGCGATGCCCTGGGCATTGTCGGTGACGGGCCCGAAGGAGTCCATCGACACGATCACGCCGACGGTGGTGAGCAGGCCGGTGCCTGCAAGCGCCACCGCGAACAGCGCGAGTGTGGCGTTGCCGGTGCCGAGCAGGAAGGCGCCGTAGACGGCACCGCCGATCAGCAAGGCGGAGTACACGGCCGATTCGAGGCCGGCCGACACACCGGACAAGATCACCGTTGCCGCGCCGGTGAGCGAGCTCTCGCCGACCTCGCGGACCGGGCGCCTGTTGGTCTCCGTGAAGTACCCGGTCAGCAACTGGATGGCGCTCGCGAGCACCAGGCCGATGAGTACCGCGCCGATTGCGAGCCACTGCGGGCTCCCGCCGTGGGACAGGATCGCGGTGTCGCTCAGCCCGTCCAGGCCGCTGAACTTAGCGGGCAAGTAGACGAACGCAGCCACCGCGACAAGCACGGCCGAGATCACCGCCGACACGAAGAAGCCGCGGTTGATGGCGCTCATGCCGCTTCGGTCGCCCTTGCGCGGCGCGACGACGAAGATGCCGATCACTGCGGTGATCACGCCGATCATCGGGACGATGAGCGGGAAGACCAGGCCCTGGTTCCCAAACGCCACCTTGCCGAGGATGAGCGAGGCCACCAGCGTCACCGCATAGGACTCGAAAAGGTCGGCGGCCATCCCCGCGCAGTCGCCCACATTGTCGCCGACGTTGTCGGCGATGGTGGCCGCGTTGCGTGGGTCGTCCTCTGGGATGCCCTTCTCGACCTTGCCGACCAGATCGGCGCCGACGTCCGCCGCCTTGGTGTAGATGCCGCCGCCGACACGCATGAACATCGCGAGAAGTGCGGCGCCGAAGCCGAACCCCTCCAGCACGCTTGGGGCGTTCGCCCTGAAGATCAGCACCACGATCGCCGCGCCAAACAAGCCCAGGCCGACCGTGAACATTCCGGCGACGCCGCCGGTGCGGAACGCGATCCGCAGGGCGTGGCGTTCGCCGGTGTCACGAGCCGCGGCCGCGACCCGGACGTTGCCACGGACCGTGAGGGACATGCCGGTGAACCCGGTCAGCGCCGAGAACACGGCACCGACCACGAAGAAGGCAGAGCGCCCCCACCGCACGCCGATTGAATCGGCGGGAAGCAGCAGCAGGACAAAGAAGATCAGGATTACGAACACGCCCAGAGTCCTGAACTGCCTCCGCAGATAGGCCGCCGCCCCCTCCTGGACCGCGCGCGATATCTCCTGCATCTTCTCGGTTCCCTGGCCGGCCGCGAGCACCTCGCGCACCAGCCAGCCAGCCACCGCCAGCGCGAGCAGCGCGATTACCGCGACGACGACGATCAGGCTCAGGTTGCCGCCGCTCAGGTGTACTGCGCTACTCGCCCCGGCCAGGGTGAGCCCACTCATCCGTCCTCCTCAAGGCGGGCACCGACGCTCCCGCATACCAAACACGCCGCCGCCGGAAAGACCGGTGCCGGGCAGCGACGCAGACCGCACGGGCGGTCCTGGGCAATGCCATCACTGCAGTGGCGGGAGTCTACGCATGGCGGCGGCAGAACGTAACTTTGGCTAGTTTCCTAACACGTCCGTAATTGATTCGTTATAATTAGGATATCTTCAAGTAACCGTATTCTCACTCACCGGGTGCCAAGGGCCAGCTCATCCGGATGCTGACACCGCAGTCCGTGGCCGAGATCTGTACGTCATCGGCGAGACCCTCGATGACGGCGAGCCCTATGTCGGCGGGAAGGCCACCGTTGTCGTGGAGAATGCCACCGTTGACCGCGCCATCCGCTGCCGCGCCGTCCGTAGCTGCCGCGCCGTCCGTGGCCGCGCCCTCCGTGGCCACGCCCTCCGTACCGGCGGCACGGGGTGCGGAACCCGAGCCGACAGCGCCGACCGGCGGGCCGGAAACGCCACCGGAGGGGGCCGAAACGCGGGAGGGGCCGACGGAGGGTGGGGCGCCCGATCCGAGCCCGGCCCGCGTAGCTCTTCCCGACATGGCGCCCACGGGCACCGCACCGCTCGCCACGTCCACAGGCTCGGACTTGGCTGCCGCAGGCTCGGACTTGGCCGCCAGCGTGTCAGGCACGGCACGAGCGTGCTCGCCCGCCCGCTGCGGTGAGCGCTCGCCGTGCCCAGTTGGCACCGCGTCGGTCACCACAACGGAAAAACGCCCGTCGCGGTCGGATAGCTCGATTCGTATCGGTTCGCTGGGGCAGTGCACCCGGTGCGCCTCGACCGCGCGAGAGCACGCCTCGCCGACCGCGAGGCGGACCTCGTCCAGTAGCGATTCCTCAACCCGGCTGCGCCGGGCGACTGCCGTCGCGACAAGCCGCGCCGTGCGCACATGCGCGGGCAGCGGCGTAAAACTGAGCTCGACTGTGGCCATCGGGAGAATCCAGCCGCCGTGGCGGCGGCTACTTCTCCGCCTTCCTGGCCTCGATGGCCTCGTCGACCGTGTCGTGGATGCCGAAGACCTTGGTGAGGCCGGTGATACGGAAGATCTTCAGGATCCGCTCCTGCGTGCAGACAAGGTCAAGCGACCCATCGTGCGCACGGACCCGCTTGAGCCCGCCGACAAGCACCCCGAGGCCGGTGGAGTCGAGGAATTCCACCTTCTCCATGTTCACGATCAGCCGGAAATGGCCTTTGTTAACGAGTTCGATCAGCAGCTCACGCAACCGAGGTGCGGTATAGACGTCGATCTCGCCTTCTACCTCGACGACTTCGCTACCGTCCTTGGTGTGGTGGTCTAGCTTCAGGTCCACATGTCCTCCATGCCACCGTCTTCATGAGCGCGCTGACCCGCGGACGCGAGGGCACCTCCGGTGCGTGTCCCGCAGCGCGCCATTCAATCACGCTCCGACAACGTCTCTATACGAAATCACGATACGCGGCAGGACCGCGCTGGGATGACACACTGGAACTACTCGCAGAAGACACCTCCCAGAAAGACACCGCGCGCCGTCCCTGGGATGCCACCGTACCCCCGGCAGCCCTGGGTCGCGGCGCCCGGCCCGACCGTTGGAGCAGCGCAGGGCGGCTGCGGCGACCCCCGGGCACGAGCAGGCCCGGATACCCCCCAAGCGGACACCGGATACACCGAATACGAGCGGACCCCAGATACAAGGGAAGGCGGCCCGGACCCCAGAGCAGATGCTGACCCAAACAAACGCACATAACGGCTGCGCTTCGGCGACCCGGCTGCTGGTGGATGGCGCCCGGCGCGGCAGGGTGACCCATGTCGAGCACATACCTGCGAGAACGGGCCGACCCACGAGCTGGCCGAGCTGGGTACCCGGCGAGATAGTGCGGCAGCTTGGCACGACCGGAGTCGCGGTGCCCTGGGAACACCAGACCGCCGCCGCTGAGCACGCCAACCGCGGCCGAAATGTGATCATTTCGACGGGGACGGCATCCGGAAAGTCACTGGCCTATCTGCTGCCCGCGCTGACCGCTGTCCTGGACGGCGGCACCGCGCTGTACATCGCGCCATCGAAGGCGCTCGCGGCCGATCAGCTGCGCATGATGCGTGAGCTCGGCCTGCCCGGCATCTGCGCCGCGGCGCTCGATGGCGACACCCCCATCCCCGAACGGGACTGGGCCCGGTCGCACGCCAACTACGTGCTCACCAACCCGGACATGCTGCATCACACACTGCTTCCGCGCCATGGCCGCTGGTCGGCATTCCTCCGCAGGCTGCAGTACGTGATCATCGATGAGTGCCACCATTACCGCGGCGTCTTCGGCGCGCACATGGCCCAGATCGTGCGGCGGCTACGGCGGATCAGCTCGTGCCACGCCCGGCCGCGGACCGCGCGGCCCGTGTTCATCCTCTGCTCCGCGACCGTGAGCCAGCCAGGCAGGTTCGCTCGCGTGCTCACTGGGCTGGAGGCGGCAGAGGTGACGCAGGATTGCTCCCCTCGCGGTCCGCTGACCTTCGCGCTGTGCGAACCGCCGCTGACCCGGCTGCATGGCGAGGGTGGGGTGCCCATCCGGCGCAGCGCCGCGGCCGAGACAGCGGACATGCTCGCCGATTTCGTCGCTGACGGTGTTCGCACCCTCGCCTTCGTCCGCTCGCGGCGCTCCGCGGAAACGATCGCGCTCGCGGCCAGGCGCGCGCTGACCGACGCCGGAGCGGCGGATCTCGCCGTCGGCGTGGCGGCCTACCGGGCGGGCTACCTTCCCGAGGACAGGCGCGCCGTCGAGCACGCGCTGCGCAGTGGCGCCCTCAGCGGCCTGGCCACGACGAATGCCCTTGAGCTCGGCGTCGACATCTGCGGGCTTGATGCCGTGATCCTGGCAGGCTGGCCGGGCACCCGCGCCTCGCTGTGGCAGCAAGCGGGCCGCGCCGGGCGGGCGGGCCGCGAAGCGGTTGCGGTGCTGATCGCGCGTGACGACCCGCTCGACACCTACCTCGTCCACCACCCGCAGGCGGTGTTCGGTCACCCGGTCGAGGCCACCGTGCTCGACCCGGACAACCCGTACGTCCTTGCCCCGCACCTGTGCGCGGCGGCCGCTGAACTCCCGCTCACAGAGACCGACCTGCGGCTCTTCGGCCCCGCCGCCGCTGATGTTGTCGCCGAATTGACCGAACGCAAGCTGCTGCGACGCCGGGAGGCGGGCTGGTTCTGGACCAGGCGTGGGCCGCGTGCGACGGTGAACATCCGGGGGACCGACGGGTTCGGCATACAGATCGTCGAGGAGACGACGGGCCGGCTGCTCGGCACCCTCGATGAGCCGTCGGCGCACATCATGACCCACGCCGGAGCGGTGTACCTGCACCAAGGCGAGACATTCCTTGTTACCGAACTCGACCTGGCCGACCACGTCGCGCTCGTGCGGGCCGGCGACCCCGGCTACACCACCACGGCGCGCCAGCTTACCGAGATCGAGGTCGCCGCGGCCCCGCAGACTGCGTCGCTCGGGAAAGCGGCACTGCACTTCGGTGACGTGGACGTGACCCGGCAGGTGGTGTCCTACCTGCGGCGCAGCACAGAAACGGGTGAGGTGATCAGCGAGGAGCGGCTCTGCCTGCCTGCGCAGACGCTGCGCACCCGCGCCGTCTGGTGGACGATCACGCCTGATCAGCGGGCTGAGCTCGGCGCGAGGGGGGTGGATCTTGGCGGCGCGGCACATGCCGCAGAGCACGCGGCCATCGGCATCCTCCCCCTCTTCGCTGGGTGCGACCGGTGGGACATCGGCGGCGTGTCTGCGGGCCTGCATCCGGCGACTGGCCGGCTGACCGTATTCGTGTACGACGGCCATGAGGGAGGCGCAGGCTTCGCCGAGCGAGCCTTCCATACGGCACGGGCCTGGCTGGACGCAACCCGCGCGGCGATTGAAAGCTGCGAGTGCGCAGACGGCTGCCCTTCGTGCATACAGTCGCCCAAATGTGGCAACGGTAACCAGCCGCTTTCCAAGGTCGGCGCGCTCGAACTGCTCGCGATCCTGGGTTCATGAGGTGCCCGATCGAGCGCGCGTGAGACTCCCCATCGAGCGCGCGTGAACGGCCCATCGAGCGCGCGTGAACGGCCCATCGAGCGCGCGTGTGTTCCTCGTTGGCTTCGCCCTGCGCGCGGCTGGCATGCGCGGTGCCAGCCGGAGAGCCTGCCGGGCGCCAACCAACCACGGACGCCGACCAGAACGAGGCTCGCTCAATGGCTGAAGCCGGAACTCCATGGCCGGCCCACCGGCGGCGCCGACTCAGCCGCTGACGACGAGGACAGCGCCGACGAGGACAGCGCCGGGCCCGCAGCTGGTGCGGGCAGCCTCCTGCGCCATCGCCAAACAGCTATGTGGGCCAGTGCGAGGAGCGCGATCAACACGCCCGCCGCGACGACGTACCCTGCGCCCGCCGCCAGGCTCGGCCCCACGGCCGGCGCTCCCACTGTGCGCCCGTGCGGCACCGTAAGCGGACTTGCATGCGGTCCGACCGTGGGCTGGACGAGGGGGGATCCACCGGAGAACGCCTGCGTCGGCAGGTCTCGGCGACCGTAGCCGCCGACCGCGTCAAAGCCGCCTGCCCCCGCAGCGGATCCGCCCGCGGCGATGCCGGGTAGCCGCCCACCGGCCGCGCCTGCGGCGCCCGGTATGGACACGCGGACGATCGGCGAGACAGCCGATGCGAGGGTGCCTCCGGCGCCGTCGCTGCGGTACGCGACAACGGCAAATCCGACAGTCGGCCCCGCCATGGCAGGCAGGCTCACCATGGCCGCGCAGGTGGCGGTGCCGCACGCGCTGCGCACACCGAGCCAGGTGACCTCGGCGACGCTGGTGTTGCGCACCGCGTAGCCGGAGAGATCGGGTTCGGTCCCCCTGGCCCAGGTGACACGCACCGTCCGGCCGGACAGCAGGTCCGTCCGGCCGGACAGCAGGTGCGCGCCGACACTGGTCGGCGCGGCAGGAGGGATCCGCAGCCTGATCCTCGCCGACGCGGCCGTGTACCAGGGCGCGACGGCCAACTGCTGACGCAGGGCCACCGGGTAACTGCCGTTGCGCAGCGGCGCGGTGGCGAAGGTGTAGGACAGCGTGCTGCCAAGCTGTAGCGGGCCTGCCGAGCGAACGACCTTTCCGTTGAACACCAGCTGGGCCGCCTGCACGGCGTCGGTGTGGGCGACGATGGTGACCTTGGTGGCGCTCGTGACCACCGACGGAGCGGAGAGGCTGGCCGCACTGGCTGGCGCGGCGATGGCAAGCAGCCCACCACTCGCCGCGGCGATCAGGGACGTGACGATCGCAGACCGGCTAGCCGCTCGCACGGCGCCTCCTCACATCGGTGAGCATTGGCATGCTAGGCCCGAACCGCCGCTCTTGCCACGAAGTAACGAGTTCCAGTCCAGATCGTAACGATAAACGCACCTTGGTGACGTGCGTCACAGAAGGGGAGGAAGGGTCGGGAAGGGGACGAAAAGCCCCAAGGGGCGGCCAAGCCGCCCGTCTGACCCCAGACATGTGGCGACCCCCGCCGGGGGGGAGAGCGGGGGTCGCCGTACGGTCCGGCTCCGGGGGGGTAGAGCCGGCCCGTTTCGGGAAAAAGCCGGTTGCCTTCGGTGTTGCCGTAGGTTCTGCGCGTTACTCCATATGCTGCCTGATCGTGGACAGTTCCGTCGAGCCGGTGCGTTCAGCCGATCACCACTTTTTTGTCAGAGCGCCCGATCTTCGAGATCGGCGCGTCCTTGGGATCGGCGTCCCCCATCTAAGGTAGCGGCCCGGCCGGGTAAATTGACACACCTGGGGTGTGTAAGTGGGTCTTTCTTTGGCCGCGCGACGGCTGGCGGCACCCGCAGTGCCGATGCCACCGCCCTCGGCCGCACTGGGCGCTCGCCCTCCGCGCGGCCATGATGACACCGTTTGGCGCGATTGCCGTCCGCAAACCCGGACATACCCTGCCCGGCCCCAAGACACCGGACATCGCGCCACTCCAGACGCATGACGCATCAGCTGCGCGCACGCTCCGGTCCAACACCACCGGTGGCGCTCAGCCACTCTGTCACGCAGCGCCGGCCTACGCATGAAAGCGCATGAATCAATCGAGATCACGAATTGGTCACGTGGAGGGCTTTCCAAGCACGCTTATTCGTCG
>Ga0137366_10003072_pt1 | contig 12941 bp, 12 predicted proteins | sample SagtaG_8_FD_104938 | JGI IMG/M metagenome (GOLD analysis project Ga0137366, IMG submission 104938) | Vadose zone soil microbial communities from Sagehorn Ranch, Mendocino, California, USA - Sage1_L_60_16 metaG | ecosystem: Environmental > Terrestrial > Soil > Vadose zone | place: USA... | reverse complement strand
TCGTTTTCGCTACCAAGCGACGAAAGCCAAACAAGTGCAGAGCCGGATCAAAGAGCTCGAAAAGATCGAGCGGATTGAGTTGCCAGAAGAAGAAAAGACGATCCACTTCTCTTTCCCGCAGCCAAAACCGAGCGGCAGAATCGTCGCAGAGTTTTCGGGAGTCGCGAAAGCGTATCCGAAGAGAGACTCGTGTGGGTCGGACACTCCTGTCCGACCAGCTTCGGCATCTGAATTGTCGGACAGGAGTGTCCGACCCACACAGGAAGTCTTTCGCGGCGTGAACTTCATGATTGAGAAGGGCGACCGCATTGCGCTTGTGGGCGTGAATGGCGCGGGCAAATCAACACTGATCAAGCTGCTCGCAGGAACCGAGCCACTGACCGCGGGCGAATATCAACTCGGTCACAACGTCGAGTTCGATTATTTCGCCCAGGATCAATACAAAGAGCTTGACCAAGACGCGCGCATGATTGATGACATCGGCCGTGTCTCACCGTCATCGCGGGAGACCGATCTGCGCAACCTGCTCGGCTGCTTCCTGTTTTCCGGAGACGAAGTATTCAAACGTATCGGCGTGCTCTCCGGCGGCGAGCGCAATCGATATGCGCTGTTGCGGATGCTGCTGCATCCTGCGAACTTTCTGCTGCTCGACGAGCCCACTAACCACCTCGACATGCGTGCCAAAGACGTTCTGCTCGAAGCACTCAGCAAATACACAGGCACCGTAGTCTTTGTCTCCCACGACCGCTACTTCATAGATAAGCTGGCAACCCGCATCTTCGAAATCGGCGGCGGACACGTCGAAGTCTATCCGGGAAACTACGAAGACTTCTTGTGGCGCAAGCAGGGCGGCGCAGCAAAGCTGCAAGAGCAGGTTTCAGCCTCAACCCATGCGTCTCAATCTGGCAATGGCCACGTAGGGGCGGGTGCCCCCACCCGCCCAGCGCCCGAACACGCCGCATCATCGAACGGCGATAAACCCGCCAAGCGCCTGAACCCGATCAAACGCAAACAAATGCAAGACCGCGCTCATGAACTAGAAGAAGAAATTTCAACTTTGGAAAGCGCGATTGCCGCCTGCGAGAGCTCGCTGCAGAATTTCGTCAGCGCTGAGGAGACAGCTCGCATATCGCGAGAACTCGAACGGAACCGCTCCGAATTGCAGCAGCGAACAGCCGAGTGGGAAGAGATCGGGCAGGAGCTAGAGGCGTAGGAGCAAACTTACCTTAGTCGGCCGCGCGTTTTTTCGGACTAACTATGGTCAGAGTTTCAAATTCAATGGACTTTGCTCTTTCCGGATGTCACTCACGAATTGAGGCTTTGCGGTCATCCTGACCCTGGATAGAAATGCCGTCGGTGTCGAACCAGAGATTTTCACAAGGCATCACTCAAATACAGCCTTCACCTGATGGTACAAAATCGTGATCGAGGTAGATTGAGTGTTACGCGCACAAATCGATGTTGCTGTCTGTAGGAACTCCACAGTTGAGGAACTCGCGATACCTCCGCTTAGAACGACCGAAGTTCTGAAGGGCAAAGTCCCAACCTGCACAAGCCTTACCGCGATGAGGTTTTTGTCGCTCCCGCCGTAAGCTCAAGGCTCAAAATTCAAAAAAGGAGTAGTCGTATGCATCCGTATTTCTCGACATCCGTTCAGCCGTGGCAGCCCTTTAACCCAATCGACATCGGTATGACCCAGAGGCCGTTCCCATGGTTTGATCCTGCCGCTTATCAAGCTATGTACAATCCAGCGCAGTACAACCAGGCGCAGTACAATCCAGCCCAGTACAATCCGGCAATGTATCGAGGCGCATTCCCAGGCTTCGAAACGAACCCGTACTATGCTGGCATTTTCCCCAGACCCGTCTTCCACGTACCTGCTGGGTCACTGTCACCCGAAATCGCACGTGGAATGTCTCCAATAGGCTACGCCGGATTCGGCGCAACCGAGTACCTTTCGCCGGAAAACTTCGTTTCCAGTTTTGGCAAAGCCACTGGCAACTATCTCCCTCCTGAGTTCCTTGAGTTTCTGCGTGCGGAGTTGCTCCGCTGCGGCAAAGCTCTGCGAACAGTCGCTCCCGCTCTTGAACACGAGAACGGGGACGTGAAGGAGCAAGCGCACCTTGCTGCTACGGCCCAGTTCTTCTACGCTCTCGGTCTTCTTTACACTCGCGGGCTCATCATCCCTCCGGAGGTGCCTGGGGCTTCGAGTCGGGCAGACGAGCAGTCTCCGGCCACCGCGTGTGAGGTGTTTGGAGAAGCCTTAGAGCGCTTTGCCCGGGAACAGTTCCTGGGACGCGGAAGCGGACGGGAGCTCGGAGAACTCTCAGAGAAGGCCCGTATCTGTTTCCACGCCTTGGCCCCCGACTCGGAACAACTGGAGCGGGTCAAGGACGAGAGCATTAGGCTTAACAGGAAAAAAGCCGTGAACGCATAGCAGGAAAGATTGCAGCTTCCAAACTATGGACCGACACTCGGTGTCGGTCCTTTTATTTGCACGCTCTTCGCGAATCCAGCCACCCGTCCCACTCCTTCCGTAACCTGCCGCACTTTGGTAACTCCGTGGCATAGTCACTGTTAGCGCACAAATTTTGCCGCAACGCGCGGACATAAACAAAGGAAGGCTCCTGATGCTGCACTCTAACGACAACGCTCCCAAGACGCAGTACACACCCTCAACCCTGAACCCAGCCGCGCCCGTAAAGACCGTCACGTCGCCGATCGAGCAGGCCACCATCGGACGCACGCTGGTGATTAAAGGCGAAGTCAGCGGCAGCGAGTCGCTCTACATTGACGGCCGCATCGAAGGCACCCTGAGCTTTAAAGATCATCGTGTGACGGTGGGCCGCAACGGCGTCGTGCAGGCGAACATTGCCGCGCGCGAAGTTGTCATCATGGGCAAGGTCACCGGCAACGTCGAGTGCAGCGATCGCGTGGATATCCGCAGCGAAGGCACGTTGACCGGCGATGTCGTCAGCCAGCGCATCAGCGTGGAAGATGGCGCGATGCTCCGCGGCAGCGTGCAGTTGACACCTTCTGAGCAGAAGCACGAGAAGTCGGAGACGCCAAAGTCATTTGCGGCAGCAGCGGGCAAGAGCAATTAATCGTTAAGCGCACGTTGTTCGCGCGTTCAAGTCAAAATCCCCACCCTGTCCAGAGAATGCGACAAGGGTGGGGCACGCCAAAGTCCAACTAGGTCTCAGTTGTCGGTGATCGGTGAACAGCGAAACGGCTTGTCACTGACCGCCAGCCACTGATCACTTCCTCCATCAATCCAAATCTGCGCCAACTACCGGTCCGTTTCGGCCAGCGGGTCCAATGCCGAAATTGGGATCGGCCTAAGCGTCGAGCCACTGAACACCGCAACCTCTGACGCTCCCGCCAATTGCTTCGTCAAATAGAGCCGGTTCGTGAGCGGATCAAGAGCAATGTCGTTCACGCCATTGCCAATGTTGCCGGTTGTAGTCGATTGATTTGTCTTGCCGTCAATCGCGGTAATGCAATTGCCATTTCCATTCGAAACGTAAATCAGATTTCTGAATTGGTCCACCGCCACCCCATTCGGGTTGCCGCCGGTTGCCACTGTCACGGTCGAATCGTCAACCCCGTTAATGACCGTCACACTATTGCTGCCAAGATTCGCCACATAGATCCTGTTCGTTACTGGATTGACGCGAACATTGCGCGGAATTGAACCGACTGCAACCGTGTCGACCACCGCACCAGTGCTGTCAATAACTGAGACTGTATTGGCGTCGCGATTGACAACATAAATCTTATGCGTCGTGCGGTTGACTCCGACTGAATATGGGTGCAGTCCGACTGTGACCGTCGAAGTGGTATTTGTTCGCCCATCAACGATCGTGACTGCGTTGCTGGAGAAATCGGCAATGTAGATCTTGTTGCGCTCGACGTCAATGCCGATCGCCAAGGGCTCGCCGCCAACATTCAACGTGGTGGTAGTCGCGGTGTTACCGTCGAACACGGTCACGGTGTTGTCCGAGGAATTCGCGACGTAAACCTTGTTGGTGTAAGGATTGGCCGCCAAGGCGACCGGAGCATTCCCGACCGGCACCTGCGTGACCGCGAGAGTTACACCCGACCAGTACCGACATTACGTTATTGACTCCGTCCACGACATAAATCTTGTTCGTGAACTGGTTGATCGCAATGGCGCCGTTAAGTGATTGCTGTCTGGCGGGCGGCAAGGGAATCTTTATTGCTGAGTTCGTCAGCCCATCGATTTCTGTGACAACGTTTGCCGATTCCTCGAGAACATATGCCCGGTCAGTAAAGGTGTTAACGGCCATCGCCTGTGGGTAATCGAATATTGGCACGGTGGCCAGCAGGGTTTGTCCGGACGCACTCGACGCAACGAACAGAAGTAAAGCGACAAAGAGGCGCATAAGCTTCCTCCGAAGCATACAGTTTCAGTGATCGCGGCCGGAGGGGAAGGAGAGGAATCGCGGCCAAATTGAGCCCGGAGTATAGCACGCAAACGCCAACCAAATCGTTAAAGATTGACTAGCCGCTACTCCGCTGACCGACCACCGACCGCCGACCGCTGAGGGAGGATCGCCGGTCATTTCTTTTCTTGCGGCTTCAATTCCAGCGAAGCCGAATTCATGCAATAACGCATTCCCGTCGGTCGCGGACCGTCTGGAAACACATGTCCCAGATGCGCTTCGCAGCGTGCACAGCGTACTTCGGTCCGCCGCATGCCATAGGCTGTGTCGCTGTGTTCCTCGACAGCCCCTTGCTCCAGCGGTTTATAGAAACTAGGCCAGCCGGTGCCGGAATCGAACTTCGTCTCGGAACTGAACAGAGGCTGTCCGCAGGCCGCGCAGGTGTACGTCCCCGGATCTTTCGTCTTGTGATACTTGCCGGTAAACGCAGGTTCAGTGCCAGCCTTGCGCATCACTTGAAACTGCTCAGGCGTCAGTTCCTTCTGCCATTCGGATTCGGATTTGTTGATCTTCGTCATAAATCAGCTCTCAGCGAATTCTAAAAGATTTTAACCGCAGAGGTCGCAAAGGATGCGCGGGGGCGCAAAGATTTTTCCCTCAATCGCGCTCCGCATAAATGAGATTCCGTCGTCGGCAAGAAGTTTCCGGTTTTCTCTGCGAAGTCGGCGTTCTTCACGGTTAAATGCTTTTGCTCAGCTAGAAGCTAGAACCTAACAGCTATAGCTTGTTTTTTCGCCTTATATTCGCCTACAATGCTCTCATGGCAATCACCAAACGTCAGCGGCAGGTGTACGACTTCATCGCCGAATTCGTGCAGAAGAACCAATACTCGCCGTCGTTCGAAGAAATCGGCGACGGCCTGGGGCTAAGCTCTCTCGCCACGGTCCACAAGCACATCTCGAACCTCGAAAAAAAAGGTCTGCTCAGCCGTGATTACAACCGCAGCCGTTCCATCGATCTGCTTCCTCCCAAGGGCCGCTTAAAGCAAGCCATGTCTGTGAACAGTGGAATGGTTCTGCCATTACTGGGCAGAATTGCCGCTGGGCAGCCCATCGAAGCCATCGAACGCCCTGAGACGATTTCACTCGCCGATTTCACCCGTTCGAAAGACGTGTTCGTTCTAGAGGTCCGCGGCGAGTCCATGCAAGACGAGCACATCCTCGACGGCGACTATGTTCTCGTCGAAAAAACCAAGATCGCCCACAACGGAGACATTGTCGTCGCGCTGGTTGAGCGAACCGACGCCACCCTCAAGCGCTTCTATCGCGAGGGCGACAAAATCCGCCTGCAGCCTTCGAATGCAAGAATGAAGCCGATCATCGTTCCTGCTGCAGACGTGGCAATTCAAGGCAGGGTAATCGGAGTACTAAGAAAGTACTGACCGGCAGCCCGCGAAGCATTCGCTAAGTCATATGTCAGCAACGCATGAATCGGGGTCCTCAGGAAGTACTAACCTTCTACGTGGATGGGATTGGTTTTGGGCGGCTTCCACCACCGATTCATCAGTAATGAGATCGTCAGCCCAATGAACAACATCACCGCCAGCACGCCATTGACCCTCGAAACTAGTGATATCGGCCCTTTCGGGCGAGGGACTCCGGAGAGCGGCAACACGATCAAGTTCATGAACAGATAGACTGCCAAACCGTAAAGCAGCCCGCCCAAAATCGGATGTCGAGTGAGAACCATGAGACGGCGACTCGCGACATAGAAGATTGTGGTCCAACTCATCGCGATGAAGTAATGCAATATGACGCCCAGCACAGCCGACTCGGCGCCCATTGAAAATGCCTTCATGCCAATCAGCCCGCTGGCTATGTATTGACAGACTCGTTCCGCCGTCACTCCGCGGATATGCGAGTAAATAATCGCATCAGACATGTCCAGAGTTCCCGCGATCAATCCGACTGAGACTACCGTTAACAACGCGGCTTCTCTTGGCGATCCATCCGCTGTTTGCTTAGCGCTCATGATGCGTCCGAATGAAATGCACTCGATTTTAAGCGCGCCGAGGGCAAAACTGAAATTGCAGCAGTACTCGAAACCATGAATTGGCGTTGGGAATAACTACGCCTCACGCGTCACGAACATAGAAACGCCCGGGCCTAAGACCCGGGCGCGTTCCGTTTAAAACTGATGGCTGACGACAGAAGGCTATTTACCCGATGTGCTTATCCAGAGCCTTCTGGATCTGTTCCTTCGCAACGTATCCCACGATCTGCTCTTTAACCTGACCGCCCTTGAATACCAGCAGCGTCGGAATCCCGCGCACTCCGTAGCGCATTGGGGTGGCGCTGTTGCGGTCCACGTCCATTTTGGTGACCTTCAGCTTGCCGGCATATTCGGTTGCCAGCTCATCCACGATGGGGGCAATGGCACGGCAGGGTCCGCACCAAGCCGCCCAGAAATCAACCAGCACCGGCTGCTCCGCCTTCAGAACGTCCTGGTCGAAGTTCGAATCGGTTACCTCTACAATTCCATTACCTGCCATTGTTCCTCCAACGCCAAAAGCTATAAGTTGCGCCGCTTTATCCTAGCACCACTATTGGATGCGATTTCGTGCCGGAAGTCGCAGGAAGGCATTCAGCTGTCAGCTCTCAGCTTTCAGCTTATAGCCAACCCACTGCAAGAATTGCCAAACGGATCACGCGTCCCAAGCTGAGGGCTGACAACTGAGAGCTGAAAGCTAAAATAAAAAAGCGCCCTGACTAATCAGGACGCCTCGGCAGCCCTCCCCCAGGTCTGCCAAACCACGACTGAATGGTAGCTGCCCGGGATGGAAGCGTAAATGTCACTTCAGTAACCGCAGATCTGCTCCGATGGGCTACTTGCGGCGCCAGCTACGGCCTCCGTCGGATGTGATCCAAACCTCGCCGTTTGTTGTGCTTACGGAGCCGTTGGCTGGGTCGGAGAATTCAATGTGGGTAATGTTGGAAGTCAACTTCTGATCGGCGGCCGAAGGCTGCACCTGGTTCCAGGTCTGGCCTGAATCAACCGAGTGAAATAGGGCCCCAGTATTGCCTCCAACCCACACGTGCTGTCTAACTGAGCAGAGGGAGCGGAACGCAGCATTTCTTGAAACCACAACCTTCTGCCAACTGTGGCCGGAGTCCAACGACTTCTGCACCGCGCCTTCAGCCGAAAGCCTCCACTGCGCGATGGTAACTGTCTTCATCTGAGGTGGAGCGTTGGTTGCAACCGCCTTCTGCAGCATGCTTCCCGTACCTTGGCCGCCGGCGAATTCGGTCATCGTTGCTGGCGAGGGCGCCGCGTCAGCACGAGCGTCCTCCTTCATCGGAACAGCTGCTGCGCTCACTTCCACAGTCTCTGCCGCACTTCCTGGCTCGAGTCTGACTCCAACCGTTGCCGGCTTGTTGTCCAGCACAATCAAATTTGTGACCTCGCTCGACTTGAAGCCGTTGGCCTCCGCCTTAATTGAGTACGTGCCCGGGGTTAAAGAAGTGAAGGCAAATTTGCCCTCGGGATCGGAAGTCGCGGTCTTCGCGCCGACCGGACCAACCGTAGTGACCTTGGCGTTGACGACTACAGCGCCTGACGAATCAAGAATTGTTCCTCCCAAGTTGCCTCCTGCAGTCTTCCCTGCGGTCAGCAGGTCGAGACTCGCCGAGCCGCCAGCAACATCAGCCTTATCCTTCGCGAGCACACTCGCTGCTGCGAGAGGAGTGGGGGGAGTTACCTCCCTGGCAGGCGCGGTTACGGCAAAGTTGCGTCCCTTGACGGATAAATCGTCGCTGCGCGATTTCCTACGCTGATCGGCCATCGGGGCAGGCGAGACTCGCACTTGCCCGGAGTCATCGAATTCCATGCTTGCCTGCGGTTTCGCCGTCATGTGCTTGGCTTCGGGCCGTCGTTCCTTGCTCGGCATCTGAGGCGCCGGCTGCGGCGTTAAGCGATCGCGCATGGCTCCACCTTCAGACGGAGCCTTTTCGTCCGCCACGTTTGGGTAAGAAGGAACCGGGGACGCCGCTGCCTCAGGCCTTTGCCGAGCGGCATGAAACTGCGGGTGCCTGGCCGTGACTGCAACTCCCACAATTACAAGTGAGGCCGCCAAAGCTCCCCAGCGAAACACCAGGCCCGATCTAGGTTTCGGCTGGAAGGAGAGAACTTTTTGCGCCGCCGCGGAATCCGGCGCCGCCAAGTACAGAATTTCGCGGCAGTCATCGCATGCTCCCAGGTGCTGCAATAACTGCGCGCGCTCTCCTTGGACCAGCGCGTTCTCCGCAAAAGCAGCAAGAACATCCGGGTCAGGATGTGGTCCCACCACCTGCGTCCGCAAGCGCCCTGAAACGAGTTTTCTCAACCCGTCCATTTCCGGCTTAGCTCCCTCCTTCACCAGCTTTTGCTCCTTTCTCTGAGAACGCTGGGGCCACCGAATCTTGCGCCAAGCTAGCGCGAATATTCAGGGTCACATCGCGCACATCAGCACTGAGTGCCTCTTCTGCTTGCCTGCGGCCCATCCCCTGCTGAATCAGATTTTTCAGGACCTGTTTGCGAATCCCTTTGGTGAGCTTCTCGACTTTGCGGCTAATCGTAGATTCATGCACAGACAATGCACGCGCAATTTGAGCCAGCGTGCGCTGATCCAAAAAGTAGGAGGCCAGGACAAAGCGGTCTTCGGCGGAAAGTGACCTAAGCGCATCATCCGTCGCACGCTCAAGCCGAGTGTCGAGATGGACCACGGCTTCGGCTGCCGGCGCCGCGTATTGTGTGCCATCTTCCGACTCCTCGTCCAAACTTACAAGCCGGCGCTGCCGCCGATACCGGTTCACATACTCCTGCGCCAGAACAGTGCGCAGCCAGCCATCGAGCGATCCTCTTCCGCTGTAAGAATTCAGTTTGCACAGGCGCTCGCCATCGCGAGTCTTTGTCCCGTACAAATCGGCATACACGGAATCGGCCAACTCCCTGCCCGCGGAGTCTTCCCGCGTGATCTGCCTCGCGACGTCGTAAAGTTTTTCTCTGAAGCGCAACATGAATACTTCCCATGCGCGTTCATTTCCCGCAGCACACATGCGCGTCAGTACCAGGTCTTCCACGAAAAGTCGGCGGCAGAAATCTTCCTTTTGTTTCGGTGAAGCTGCAGGTGCGCCCTTGGCCGCCACTTCTTCCAGTGTCAGCGCAAACTCGGCAGGCCCAAGCCCGAATTCTGCAGCCTTGCTCTTCGCATAGAGCTCCGCAAGGAGTGGCTGCAACCCAGCGCCTGCGGCGGGTTCGACAACGCGTTGGCCGATTGCGGACATGTCCCTCCCCGGATGCTACCAAGTTTTAGACGCAAGAACCTGGAATTTTGCCGTTCCTCAATCGCAAGGAACTGAAAAAGCTCCTGGCATTTCGCAGAAATCGGGAAGGACGGCGCGAGTTCAGCTCGTGCCAAGTCATAGGAGGACTTATGTCCAAGAAACTTTGGCTTGTGCTGGTGGCTGGGTGCGTTTTGGCTGCGCTGGCGGTAATCGTCCCCTGCCTGCGCGGAGGCGAAGTTACTTCTGGCTCTCGTTATCAGGTACTCGAGCCGATTCGTCATGGGAACCTGACCATCTTTCCGGTCGTCACTTCTTCTTCGCATGATACTCGCTCGTTCCTCACTCTGGACGAAGGCCTGCGCTCTGGCGATGTGATCGTCTCTGAGTCCGGCAACGTTTCTCCTTTGGTGCGTCCGCGCCGTAGAGATGGAGTCTGGCATGAGCAGCACGGAGATGGAGCGCAGGTGAATCGTCTTGTGCTGGTGAACAATTCGAGAAAGCCATTGCTTCTCCTCGCCGGCGAGATTGTGACCGGCGGCAAACAGGACCGCATCATCGGCAAAGACCGCCTGGTTCCGGCAGAGAGCGATCCCATAGATCTCAGCGTATTCTGCGTTGAGCCCGGCCGCTGGGTTGCGGCGTCAGGGGGATACAATTTCAAAGCTCCGGTTGCAATGGGCGGAGCTGCCGGCGCCATGGTTCAACCTTCGGTGCGATCCAAAGCGATGGCGGACAAAGACCAAAGCAAAGTCTGGGACGAAGTCCGAAGCTCGAAAACTGGGATGGCTCAAGGATTGCCGTCGTCCGTGAGCGAAGTCGTAGAAGTAACTAGTTCCTACGCGGGTGCGATGCAGAACGAAGCAGTCCAGCACAAGCTCGAATCCGTCGCCGCCCCGGTGCAGCAGGAATATCAAAGCGTGATTCGTCAACTGCGCGACAAAAATGCGGTCGGCGTGGTGGTCGCGGTCAACGGGGAAGTCATTTGGGCCGACCTATTCGCCAGCACGAACCTGCTGGAGAAATACTGGCCGAAGCTGGTACGCTCCTACGCGGCTGAAGCCATGGTAGAGCGGACAAATTCGACGAGTGCAAACGTCAAATCCGCGCAGGAATTTCTGGCCCGTATAGAAGGAAGACGTGAAGTGGTCGAAAGCGAACCTGGCCTCTACCGCCACACCGAAATCTCCGGCGATGGCTTCAAAGTGTTTGAGCTAACGTCGCTGTTGCCCGGCTCGGGCTTCGATCTGCATATCGCAAAGATGAGCAACCAGTAGAGCAGTAGCAGAGTTTTTGTGGCACGATGACGGTTACTGCGATGATAGCGCTTCTATTCGCCAACTACGGCCTTCAACACCCGCATCAAATTGCCACCCATGATTTTCTGAATATCCGCCTCGGTGTATCCGCGTTTGAGCAGGGCAGCCGTCAGATTCGGCATTTTCGAAACATCTTCGAGCCCACTGGGAACATCTGGGATTCCGTCAAAATCGCTCCCGATTCCAACGTGGTCGATACCTGCAACCTTCACGACGTGATCAATGCAGTTCGCCGCATCGTCGAGGGTGGCGTGACCAACGTGAGTCGTGGCGTAGTCCGCGCGATATTGCTTGGCGGCGTAATCGTCTAATGCTGCGCCGGTGAGAGTGGGTTCGAGCGCATTCTCCTGAGTAGTTTTTTTCTTCAAATTTTCGGCATCCTGCTGATTGAGAAAAGCGGCGGAAAAATTCACGCCGACAACACCGCCATTGCGTGCCAATGCGCGAAACATATCATCGGTCATGTTCCGCGGAACATCGGATAATGCGCGGCACGATGAGTGCGAAGCGATGACCGGCTTCGTCGTGACTTCGAGCACATCGTAAAAAGTTTGGTCCGATACGTGCGAGATGTCCACAATCATGCCAATTGCATTCATTTCGCGCACCACCTGCTTGCCGAACTCCGTCAGGCCGTTGTGCTCAGGCTTGTCGGTGGAGGAATCGGCCCAGTTGTTGTTGCGGAAATGGGTGAGCGTCATCGAGAGAACGCCCATGCGCCGGTACATTCGCAGCACCGCCAAATCGTCGGCAATCTGGTGCCCGCCTTCGACAGTCAGTACCGCGGCGATCTTCTTCTGTCCAACGATACGTTCGATATCGTGAGCGCTGGTGGCAAGCTGGATTTGGTCAGGATACTTATCAAGCACCCGCTGCATTGCATCGCGCAAATCCAAAGTGCGCCGCACCGCCTCAGAGCCTTTGTAGTAGGTCGGGACCCACAACGCGAAGAACGGAACATGCATCCCGGCTTCGCGCAGCCGGGGAATGTCAATCATTCCATCCGACGAGCGCTTGCCTAGATCAGCGTTGAAGTACAGGACGCGCTGCACCGTGTCGTTGTGAGTATCGAAACCGAACACCTTGGATTGAATTCGGCGAGCAGCTTCGTCCGGCTGCTCGGCCAAAATGGAAATAGACATCGCGAACAGCAGACACAAACAGGCAAGCAGTTTTCTCATAGGCCTCCCGGAGCAGCTGCGAAGTCCGGAATGTAGCACACGTATGGCGTTTGAGAAAACCAGCTTCGAAAAGCGCACGCCGGCGTCCGAGCGTCCACGAGCCACTTGTAGTTCCCCAATTTTCGTACGCCTTGTAAGATTAATGAGACCGCTGACTCAGAAGTGATTTCTGCGAGTCTTTTGGGGCGCGTAGCTCAAACGGATAGAGCATTGGATTTCTAATCCAAGGGTTGCAGGTTCAAGTCCTGCCGCGCCTACCATACGATTGAGGTCCCTCGGCTGCGCTCGGGATTTCGGCACGCGGCTCGGCCCGTCCCGCGAAGACAGATGTTCGTGGGCAGAAACGCGCACAGTGATGGTTGCTGGGCAGCCGTGGGGCTGCAAAACGTCGGTTTGGAGCGATGTAAAAATGTGCTGGGTGAATACAACCGATTGATGCTTACCAGCCTATACACCGCCCGATATGTCCATAATTTCTTTATGGACGGAGGTTTCTCCTTTAAAACCGAGCGCTTGGACATCTTACGGAGAATGTAATGCGTTCGACACTTCAATTGGATGGAGTCCTTGGTACTGTACTCCGGCAGCAGACGTGCCAATTGCGTACAACAGTACAACACCATCTTTGGGCTTTTGCACACACAATCCCTTACCTTAGGCCCATAGGAGAAACAGGATGCAAAAAGATAACTTAATGCCCACGAACGAATACGTTGA
>Ga0137366_10003068_pt1 | contig 12949 bp, 15 predicted proteins | sample SagtaG_8_FD_104938 | JGI IMG/M metagenome (GOLD analysis project Ga0137366, IMG submission 104938) | Vadose zone soil microbial communities from Sagehorn Ranch, Mendocino, California, USA - Sage1_L_60_16 metaG | ecosystem: Environmental > Terrestrial > Soil > Vadose zone | place: USA... | reverse complement strand
GTATGGAGTGAAGCCGCCGAAGGTATCGCTGTAATCGCTCCAGCCGGTGAGAGGCTGAGGTGAGTTGATCGGGCCGCGCTCGGCCACGCCCACAAAGCCTGTGATGGCGCTGCCGAGTGGCGGCGCCGGCGTTTCGACGCCCCGAAGGTACAGCCCCGGCGCCGTGAGCGTGGCAGGCATCGCTCAGTCCTCTTCCATCACGGCCTTGTTGATGCGCGCGATCTCCCCCACCCAACGACGCCGCTCCGGGTGCGGGAAGTCGAGGATCTCGCCGTACGACCAGTGAAAGTGGTACGCGATGTAGGCTACCTCCTGGTGGAGCTGTTCCAGGGGGTAGCTCAAGATTCCCCCGCGCCATTCAGCTCCATCTCGAAGCGCGCGTTGCACTCGGGACAGGTGGCCGGATGCCGCGCCTTGCCGTTTGCGTTGATCTCGTTGTAGAAGCTCTGCAGGTACGCAAGATCCGTCGCAAACAGGTTCTCCACGATCCCGGGATTGACGTCCCGCATTTCGCCCAGGCGCGTGATCACGCGGGAGAGCAGGATCACGATGTGGTACGCATCGTTGCGCTGAACGCGCGGATCCTGGAGCGGAAGAATCTCATCCTTCGCGTTGGCGAGCCGCATCACGCCATCGCGGTGCAGGTTGCCGTCCTTGTCGACGTAGCCCTTCGGCAGCCTGAATTCGAATTCGGTCTGCAAGTTCATCATCCGAGGGTCACTCCTTCGTGGGCGATTTCGAGCTGTTCGATAGCCATCTCGCTTGCGCCACCCTTGAGATCCGGCCCCACCCACTTCGAGGGCCACGCATTGCGCAGGTTGTAGCGCACCTGCTCGTTCTTCTGCTCGTCCTGGACGATGATGGACACCTCCAGGCGCTGGATGTCGCCGATTTCAACGGCGTGACGCCACGCCATGAGGTCCTGGTCGGGCGAGGCGGCGAGGCCGCTCTTGAGCGTCACGTTCCCGAACTTCCTCATTCCAGCGATCTTGCGGTTCGTCGGGTCGTCGCCGCCGGTGCGATACTCGATCACATCGCTCTCGGAGTTCAGACCCGTGATCTCGGAGAACCCGGCGCGGAGCACACCGCCTGACTCCAGCAGGAAGTTGAAACCGGCAAGCGGATCATCATTACGACGCGCCATATTCATGGCCTCCTTTGATGTTGAGCGGGCACCCCATGCTCATTCGGCGACGTCCGATCCGCCCTCGAACTGCTCGATGCGGAAGATCACGAACTCCGCCGGCTTGGATGGGGCGATGCCGATCTCGGTAATCACGCGTCCAGCCAGGATCGACTCGGGCGGATTGTTCTCATCATCGCATTTCACGAAGTAGGCTTCCTCCTCCGCCGCGCCGACGAGCGCACCCGCGAGCCACTGCAGTCGGAGAAACGCGGAGATGTTGCGAACGAGCGACTTGCGCAGCGTGTCGTCGTTCGGCTCGAACACTGCCCAGTTCGTGCTGCGCGCGATCGACTGCTCGATCATCAGGAACAGGCGCCGCACGTTCAGATAGCGCCATTCCGGATCGGTGCTGACGGTGCGAGCACCCCAGATCGCGTTGCCGACGCCCGAGAATGTCCGGATGATGTCTATGCCGGCGGGGTTCAGCTTTTCCTGGTCCGATTGACTGAAAGCAGCCCCGAGTCCGATCACGGTCGCGAGACGCCCGTCCGTAATTCCAGCCGGCGCCTTGTGCACGCCCCTCGTTCCATCCGTGCGCGCGTATCGACCGATGACCGCACCGCTCGGCGGGATGCGATGCGGAGTTCCGCTGCGGGGGTCGATGATGTCGATCCACGGGGCGTAGAGCGCGCCGTATTTCGAGTTGAACGCGTTGCCGCCGGAGTAAATACCCAGCGCCCGCTTGTAAGCGAGCACGCGTGTGGCCGAGACCGCGTGCTCCTCGACGTCAGCGACATAGAAGCAGTCCTTCCGTTGCTCGCAGTACGCCATGCCCTGCAAGTGCACGTCCCGATTGAGGTACTCGGGAATCGCGATGATGTTGACGTCGTCGGTGGCGTCGAGTGCGTGCAGGCCGATGCCCGACGCCTCATCGCCGATGTAGTCGGCGGTGAAGAGCGTGATTCCCGTCTCGGGCGGCAACCCGTCCACCGCGGGAGTGAGCGCCTGCGGTGAGGTGGTATCGGCGGGCCTGTGATTGCCAAACGGTGGGGCCGCAGTCGCCAGTAGATCCGTTACGCGGATCAGGCTGGACATGCGCTCCACTCTGGCAGGTGCGTAGTCGCGCGACATCGGATCCATGACCAGGCGGTCGAGTTTCTCGACCGGCTGCCCAGCGTCGGCGACGATGATCTGGAACGAGTCCAGCGGACCCGGTGGATCCGTGAGCGGCCCAGTGCGCTTCGTCTGAATCGTCAGCGTGTTGGCCCACGAGCCGGGCGACGAGGCGTTCACCGTGATCGCGTCGACCGGTGTGGTATTCTGAAAGTTCCTGGTGCCCGTGCTCGCTCGTGGCGTCGGCGGGGACACCGCTGTGTCGTAGCTACAGGTGCGAACGACGTAACAGCTCGTGCCGCCTTCGTCGAAGAACGCCTTCACGGCAAAGGCGAGGTAGCCGTTGTCCATGGGCCCGCCGAACGTGCGCTCGAATTGCGCGTAGCTGTCGAGCGATTCAGCGACCGCGAGCGGACCTTTGCGCGCGTGGCCGACAAACCCGGCGACGGAGGTGCCGACTCCCTGAATCGGCCTTATTCCCGAGGGCGGTTCCTCGATGAAGACTGCGGGCGATAGATATTCGGCCATGGCGACTGTCCTGTCGTGTTATGGTGTCTCTACCCCGTCTCAGCTTTCGCGGCCGGCAAACTGGAAAATCCGGAAGACCACGAATTCCGCCGGGCGTGATGGAGCGACGCCGATCTCCGTGACGACCATTCCCGAGTCCACGACCTCGGGCGGATTGGTCTCCTCGTTGCAGCGCACGAAGAACGCTTCCTCTTCCTTGGCGCCGACGAGCTTCCCCTCGCGCCACTGGATGCGGAGAAATCCCTTCACCGATCTCTCGATCGTTTTCCAGAGGCTGGCGTCGTTCGGCTCGAACACCACCCAGTTCGTGCCGAGCTGAATCGAGCGCTCGATGAAAATGAACAGCCGGCGGACGTTGATCTGCAGCCACAGCGGATCGGCGGCAATCGTGCGCGATCCCCACACAACGATGCCGTCGGTGAGATTGCGGATCGCGTTGATGTTCAGTGGATAGATGACGTCGTTCTCACCGCGGGTAACGAGGTGTGCGACTCCCGTTGCCGACGAGAGGATGCCGACGTCGATACCCGCCGGCGCCTTGTGCACGCCACGGTTGCCATCGCTGCGCGCATAGATGCCGGCGATCGCACCCGAGGGAGGCATCATCACGTTCTGGCCTGTCAGCTGGTCGGTGGCCAGAATCCAGGGGAAGTACAGGGCCGCGTAGGTGGAGCTCAGCGTTGACTTGAACGTCCTGACCTCATCGACCGCGGTGTTCGTTGAGGTTTGGGGTGGATCGATGATGTAGATCATGTCCTTGCGCTTCTCGACCCAGGCAATCGCCAGTTTCGCAAGCGCAAGTTGATTGTCAGTGGGAGACGGGACAGCTGTCGACGTCACGCGCGAATAGGCGGTGACCAGAATGCTCGCGTCATCAACACCATCGAGTGCGTGGAGTCCGTTCTTTGCAGCGTCGCTTCCCTCGAAGTCGGTGATCGACAGGTTCGCGAGTCCGTCGGCGGTGGCGGCGCCGGTCAGCTGTCCTGACGCGGCGGTGGTGAGCAGCTGCGCGGCGGCCGCGGTCGCCGAGACTTCGTTCGCGACAACGTACCGCGAGGCGGCGCGCTCCGCTCCTAGCCTGACATTGACGTAGTCCGTGGGGTGTCTGGCGCTGAGCGACAGATTGGAATGCGTCTCCACGACCTCGCCCGCGACCTCAACCTTGAGCGAGAAGTCTCGTGCGTACACGCGCGTTGCGGCGCGCGGCAACGCCAGCAGGGGGACGGTCGTCGCCGTCCCCGTGTCGAGTATCGCGCGCAACGCGGGAGTAGTCACGGTACCGACGGTGACGGTCGTCTTCTCCGTCGCCGCGACCTCCACGAAATTCTGCGCGACCACAAAATGAATCGCGTCGCCTGGTGCGAGTCCTTCGACGCTGCCGAGCGGTACTTGTATTGTGGGGGGATTCGTCGTCGCGAGGTTCACACCGGCGGTCCCGCCCAACGCGGTCACGAGCGAGAAGTCCGGCTTGAATACCACTGCGCCGACCGGAATGGTCGCCGTCGACACTGCACCGCCCTGGAGCAGCGGGTCGGCGGTGAAGGTGAACGTCGGAGTGGCGCCCGGGGTGACGCTCGCCACCACGCCCGCGATCTCGTGCACCAGGTGCAGCACGGTGCCCGGCACGACGTCATCGTTGTCCACCAGTGTGATGCTGCTGTACGCCCCAGCGGCTATGTCCGGTCCGGCGAGCGTGAGCTGAAACTTGCTCGTGGGCGTCACATACACCTTCAGGGATTGGCCCCACCTCCCACGACTGTTGGCGGCGACACCCAGTGCGTTGCTGACGGAGGTGAGCAGTCCCGTGGTGCCATCGATCTGGCTCGCGTTGAACGTGGCCGCGGCGGCGGCCGCTTGCACGCTGTCCGCATCGCTGATGACGTTGTAGTGCGCCGTGCGCACGACGTAGCATCGGGTGCCGCCGTGCTCGAAGAAGTGGCGCACGGCGTAGTACAGGTAATGTTCCGTGTTGTCGGCTATGATGCGGATGGGACCACCGAACGTCCGCACGAATTCGGCGAAGCCGGTGATGAGCGTCGCTTTCCCCATCGGGCCGCGCTCGGCGACGCCGACGAACGCCGCCGTCGACGTCGACACACCCGCGATCGGCCGCGCACCGGTACTCCGTTCTTCGACGTAAACGCCGGGGGCATTGTAGGTCGGCATTGGCTAGTTCTCGGGTTTCGTCGGCTTGTGCTTCCCCGTCTTCGACGTTTTCGACGTCTTCGACCCGCTCTTCTTGCCTCTCAGCCTCTGCAACAGGCTCGATTCTTCCGACGCTTCGCCTTCGTCCTCCTCCTCACGTTCACGCGATCGCGCTTCGACTTCATCGGGCCGACGCTCTTCTTCGCGTTCCTCCACCGGCCCCTCCACTCGCTCTTCCGCGCGCTCTATCACGGACACCATCTCCTCTTGCACGGCGCTCTCGTTGACGAGGAGACGTGCGTTGCAGAAGCGATGCAGGTCGGCATTGCCAAGCCACTCGCCTGGCATCTCGACACGCTCCCCGGGAGCCAGTCGCACCGTCTGGCCCGCGACGTGAAACGTCAGCGGGCGGCGCATCGTGTTCCGGAGCACGATTGGGGTTTTGTCTGGCATACCTGATCTCCTTCGTGGCTCTCGCGGTTAGCTTCGCACGAGCTGAACGACACTCGACGTTCGTGCGCCTGCGGTCACGGCTACCGTCGTCGTCTGGGTCACATAGCCTGTCTTCGTCACGCTCAAGGTCAGAGACGTCACCGGCGTGTTCGCCGCGTAGTAGAAGACGGCATCGCCGCGCGCGTTGGTGAACGTCCCAAGCGCCTCCAACGTGCCGATCATGAACGGAGTTGGCGTGGGCGGCAGGTCGGCGCGAAAGAGCGTGACACCGTCCACCACTACTGGCGTCACCGCCGCGCCATTTGCGGCGGTGATTTCAACTGCCGCGTCCGAGATGGGCTCCGATCCAGGCAGCGAATCGACTACGCGAATCGCGGCGACGGTGGTGGATAGCGGGAACGGATAGTATGGTCCGGGACGGAGCAGCAGCCGCTTACCGCGAACAATGCGCAACACCTGATCGACAGCGAGCCCGGTCAGCGAAGCCAACACGGCACCGTCGACCTCGACGCCCTCGAGTGTCTCATCGAGTGTCGTGACCACTCCGCCTTCGCCGAAGACCTCGGCATTCTCCGCAATGTGCGGCAGGAAGAGCACTGTCGCGAAGGACACCCGGCTCATCCCTGCGTCGATGGCTGTGATGATGACCTGCAGCTCGTCTTCACCGTCGGTATCGACTTCCCCCATGCTCGTGCCGGTGGCCGTGACATCGAGCCGTCGCGTCTGGAACTGGCGCCCCGCGAGCACGACCTGGTAGTCCGGCGGCGACCCGGGCAAATCGGCGAAGACGAAGTAGCCGTCGTCCTTCTGGACGGCCTGACGTCGGTGATTGAGCAGCGAAGCCGCGTAGCGCCGCGGATTCAAGTCCGCGCGCGTCAGCTCGTCGGCGACGCGACCGACGATGGCCACCTGACGGACACGCGTCTCGACCGCGGTCATGCGCCGATCCCGTTGCTGCCAATACTGGCGGACGACCGCGCATCTGCCAATCGCCGCACGGCGGAGACCAGTTCGTCCGGGGATAATTCGCCAAGGGGTGTCCGTTGCGGACGGAGTTCGTAGACGAACGTCTGACGTCCCTCGCCCACGACACCCAGGACCCGCAAGCGTGGATCGTTGCCGTACAGGTCCCATCCCAAGTCGGGGGGGCCCGACTCGTCCATCCCCATGATCACGACGTCCGGATGAAGTCGACGCGCCAGGTCGAGCAACTCGGCGTAATTCGCCGCCTGGCCGATCAGGCGGATGTCACCGGCGGATTCAAAAACGGTGCGGATGATATCGCTCAGTATCCGGGGAAGGGCGGCTGTGACGACACGTATTGACTGCAAGCAGACCCCGGTGCTGGATTGGGATCGCTAAGGTACTAGCGGACCAGAAACGGTGAAGAAGAGCGAAAGGTGGAAATTCGATCCAGCGCCGGGTGTAGATCAGGATCACGCCACCGAACCGGAGTTCGGGCGGAGTGCCCCTGCTCCGCCCGGCACCGGCGCGGCGATCCGCCGCGGCGAGGTTCAACACCAGATCAAAGGATTCAGGAGAGGATTCAGTGGTGATTCAGATCCGCTAAACGTGACAAGAGTCGCCGGAGCGCGGCCCAACAAGCGCTCGAAGTTGCCGAATGCGGGCCGTGCTCCGTCATTGTTGGGATTCGTCGCGCACGCGGTGCGAAGGGCCCGGCTGGTCGTGCCCTGAGCACGTCGCTTCGTAGTCTGAGAGCGATCCGTTAGCAACTGTGTTGGAATTCGAGCGCTGGGGCGACCCAACGCGTGTTGTTTCGGACGAAATGCTGAACCGGCACGCGGAGATCTATCTGCAGGGCAACGACAAGGGATATGCCGGGTTCTAGTATTCGACCAACACCAAAGAACTCGCGGAGCTGCTGGCCAAACGAATCTCGTTGATTAAGGGAGAGGGACGGAAGGGTCTGCCAGGGCCGCCGCTCTAAAGAGTTGGCAGCGGCTCAGCGCCGACTGAGGACGTTGTGCAACGCGACGTAGTGTCGAGCGTGGCACACTTCCCGACCGGAGGAAGCGTTCTGGGTTAGGTACTGATGACGATAGCCGGGGCGATTGGTGGGCAACGAGCCTCTTCATGCGGCTCAACAACGTTGGGGTGGAGCTCCGAGGGCGACCCGCTGCTGTTGTTCTACACTGGGCTCCTCAAGCCATTCATTTGGCAATCGTGGGGGGCCTCTTTGCCTGCGCGGGCGTGTCGACCGGGTTGGTAACGATTTCAGGTCCCCGGTCAGACAGCCTCGCCGCAAGTATTCTATATGGCGATCGCGTTCCTCGCAGAATTCTCAGGGCGATTCGCGAAGGACCTGACCGAGACTTCCGCGGGCCTCGAGAAGAAGGAACAAGCGAACTGAAGCCGAGCCACCAAACGGAGAAACTCTGATGCTAGGCGAGGCCGCCAAGGTGATCGAGCTGAACAAAGCCTTTGCGACTGCTGAGTTGGCTGCTGATGTAGAGTTCTTTAGACGCTACCTCGCAGACGACCTGAAGTTCCGCAGAGCGAGCGGCACAGTTGTCGACAAGACCACCTTTCTCAAAGACCTTGGGGCTTCAGGGAATACAACTGAACGGCTGGAGCCCGGCGACATCGAGGTTCTTCTGTTTAATGAGAACCTCGCTCTATGCTCGACGGCCGTACTCTTCAAGGGGCTAAGAGGGGGAAAGCCCGTGGACGGCGTGTTTCGGAACACTCGTGTGTTCATGAGGTTGGAACACATGTGGAAATGCGCGATCTGGTTCAACACGAAGGAATCGCAGATGCAATAGGGTGTGGCAGCTCAATCCCCACAGCATTGTGTAGTCGCTTGGTATCGTGCTCGGTCGACATCACGGCTCCTCGGCTTCGCCTGTGGCGAGGTTGTGGCGCAGTTCGCGTCGTTGGCGGATTCGATGAACTCGGGCGTATCTCGCTCAGGATCTCCCGCTCCACCCACTCCGACCCACGCTTGCGCACTTCGCCCCACGTCACGCCGGTGACTTCCTTGACGAGGCGGTAGCAGGCACTCGGATGCCGGTGCCACCGCAGCGCGAGACGGAACAGCGAAGTGCCCTCCCGCTCCGCCGCCGAGACCCAGCCATCGATCGCCGCCCAGCCGGCGAGCCGGCGCAACGAAGGAAGCCCCTCGCGTTTCAGCAAACGGGCCAGTCTGAACCGGCTTCCCAGGCGAAGCTCATCGGCGACGAAGCGCGCCGACCCGATCGACCCCTCGGACAGCAGGATGGCATCGAGGATGGCGCGCGGAAAAACCGTCATCCCGGGCCGCGCGGTCTGAATCACGGTATGGAGTCTCTTGAGCATGTGGCGCACGCACGACACGCAGGAGGGCGCCTATCATGACGTCTCCCCAGGCGTCTCGGAAGGGTGCGCTCAAACTGTCATAGGGCCCGCTCGAACTGTACTAGCTGCCGGCCCCCGTTCGCGGCAGCGTCGTGGACCGGGAGCGTACCATGGACCCGAGCCAGCAATTCACAGCCGACTACGAGCAAACGTGCGCCTACTTCCACGTTCTCCACGAGGTACGCTTTAAGCTTCTTGCTCTCCTCCCCATCGTCTCGGGCTCCGCCGTCATCCTGATGCCCTCCGGTACCTCAGTGGAGCGGCAGCTGGCCCTGGCCTCCATCGGCCTCATCGTGACCATCGGCCTCACGATCTATGACCAGCGCAATTCGATGATCTATGATCGGCTTTTTCGGCGCGCCAGAATGCTCGAGCTCCAGATGGGATTCGATCCGCTCCCGGGCGATATGGCCGGTGGAACGTTTTGGTCACGGCCGGGCCGCCGCGAGATTGCCGGCATACCTATCATCTGGCACGACCTCGGCCTCGCCCTCGTGTACTCAACGTCGCTTGGTGCCTGGGTCTTTCTGGCTGCCGACGCGCTTCTCCGGTCGCCCTGGGTCTGGTTGTTTGCCCTTCTTGCGACCTTCCTCTTCTTTGTTTGCCTCCTCGCGCTGGCGAGGGCCAACGACACCGTGAACAAGCCACTCGACGCCGCGATAAAGCAGGCGGCGACCAAAGCGGCCCGCGTCTGACATGCTGAGCCTTTCCGCCGCCACCGATGTCGCCACCATCGGCGCCGCGGTCGTGGCGGCGATCTCGCTGATCGTCGCCGCTCATAACACCGGCATCACCCGCCGCACGAACCGCGCCCTCTTCTGGCTCGACTTGCGGCGGATGTTCGCCGCCCACGAGCGGATCCACCGGCTGCTGCGGCCGGACGGCGACTGGGCGAGTAACAACCTCGGCCCGAAGCCCGAGGAATGGCCGGAGGTGGAGGCCTACCTGGGATTGTTCGAGATCTGTGAAGACCTGCTGGCCGAAGGCCTGATCGATGAGGCGACCTTCCAGAAGGGTTACGCCTACCGCATCGGCAACATTGTGGACAACGAAACGATCCGCCGCGAGAAACCCGTCAAGCGCGCTCAGTACTGGACGCGCTTTCTGAGTCTGGCCACGAGAATGGGAATCGAGGTCCCGTCGACATAGGCGACGCTCCAACCGGACCCTCTGCACGGAGAATCGAAAATGTTGAGTCTACTCTTTAGCGGGTTGGTGGCGCTGATTCTGTTGGGGTTCTACGTCTATGCAATCGTCATCGCGATTCTCGCCGCCCAGTGTCTCAGCGCGCCAAACTGTGCGGGTTATACCAGCGATTTGGGGGAGGGCGTCGTAACCGTTCTCAGTCTCGTCGGCGGCCTCGTGTCCGCTCTCGTGGTTGCCGAACTCGCCATCACCTCACCCGGGCAGCCACCGGCGGCGCGACTCCTGGCGGCTAGCGCAACGACAACTACGAAGCGCGTGCTGACCGTGATTACCACGATCTACGTGCTGGTGTGGGTGATCACCGGCGTTTTTTCGTTGATCGTGGGCTACATCCAGCATCCCAACGTCGTGCCAGCCTTGACCTCCGCTGCCAAGTCCTGGCTCGGCCTGGCGGTCGCCGCAGCCTACTCCTACTTCGGGATCAAGCCAAGCGGTGGCACGGTTTAATCGGAGGCAGACGACCACCGCTCGAACAGGCCGGGATATCCCATCGAATCCGCCTTGCGCAGCGGGAGCTCCTTGGGCCACCCCCGGCCCAACGCCCAATCCATCCCTTTCATTAGGACCTGCTTGCTGACGTCCAGGCTCATGTCACCAACGACCTCGAGCTGCAGCGACCACCAGGGGCCGCGATCCGCGACGCTGAGGGCGACCAGCTCGATCAGCAACGCCGAGTTCGGTTTGTCGCTCTTTTCCTTCACCGGCAGGAACCGATCATCCTGCGATTGAAACTTGACGAGCGTTCGGTCCTTCTGAGTCCGAAACCGCGCGCCCCGCAGCGCCGAATTCGCGAACTGGTCAAAGACGGGATCCGGAACGCTGGGCACCCCGTCCGGGCGGTATTGCCATTCTTGTTTCGTCCAGAGCTCGACGACGCCGCTCCACCCTCCGGACAGGGTGAACGCTTCTCCCGGCGTCGTCCGCAGCTTGAGCTCCAGGTTTCCGCGGCTGATCTTGAGGCCGACCTGATCACCCGATTTGAGATACACTTCGTGTCGCGTGGGCTGCGTGTCCGCCGGCGACTCCAGTGCAGCGAGCCAGGTCCAGACGGCTCGCGGCATCTCGCCTTGGAAGAACCAGCGCGTCTCGAACAAGGCCCTTACCTCCCCTCACCCGATGCAGGTGCCAGTGCCCGTGTTGTTCACCTCGTCGGACTCGACGACTACACCACCTGCATCCACGGAGATCTTGAAGACACAGTCCGGGTGAAAGCAGGTTGGAGGGACGGGCACGGGGGCGAGCGTGAGGGAGCCGCCGGCCGGGATCGGGGGCGTCGGTAGCGAAACCGTCCCGGCGGCGCCGAAGTCCACAGTCGTCTGCGACGGGCCGGCGTCCGCCGTTCCCCGGTTCTGGACGGTGATCAGCAGCCGGCCGAGGCTATCGCGCTTGCAGAAGCCGTCCCGAGGATCCGGAACCGGTACGAGATCCGGCAGCCCGACGAGCACGCGCCGTGCCGGCACCCGCTCGATCTCCAGCGTTTCGACCTGCCGCGTCGCCCCCGCCGCCGTATAGACGGCGACCACATCGAGGTCCGTGGCGCTGTCTGGTTGGATGATCGCGAACCCCTTGAGAAACCGAGGCAGGCGTCCGGTCGGAGGGAAGCCCGGGCGCCTCACCCGGAAGTGGTTGAGGATGTCCTGACAATCGATCTCCAGCGCTTCATCCGGGCCGAGCTTCGCCGCAAAGAACCCGCGAATCTCACCAGCCCGCTCGAAGGGGAGTGCGACGGCGAACTTCTTCCTGAAGCCAACGAGCCGGCTGCTCGGGTTGTGGACGTTGATCGCCGTGTAGTACACGCCCGGGGCAACGGGCGGCATGATGGTATCCGGTGAGATCGGCCTCCCACACACGAACTTCACCGCGTACTGAATCGTCGGTACCTGTTGCGCGCCCACGATCGAGCTAAAGCACAGGCTTGCGACGAGCAGACTGCCCGCGATTCGGGACATGGAGCACCTCCTGCGGAGTCGATAGCCTAGCCGCTCCTCCAGGAGGTGGCTGTGACGTTTTGAGCGACTCTATGAACCGCTCTTGTGTCCGGAGCCGAGGCGCTTCACAATGAGGGCCGGAATTGCACGCGCGCGCGACATGGTGTTGGGCAAGGTTGTGCGGTCGATCCGGGCCCACAGGCCCGACCTGTCCCTGTTCAGCCGAGCCGTCATCGAGGCGTCGCTGCTCACCGGCGGATCGATCGGCACCGCTCAGCAGGTCGCTCCCAGCCTCGGCCTCCGCAATCGGTTCGAGCTCGCCCGGCTCCTCAAACGCGAGGGTTTGCCTCCTCTCCACGAACTCGCCGGGTGGGCGAGCGTTCTGACGTGGATCGACCGCGCCGAATGTACCGGGTGTTCGCTGTGTCATCTCGCATTCCGTGAGCGGAAGGACCCGGCCACCTGCTACCGCACGGTAAAGCGCATCACGGGTCTGCGTTGGCACGAGCTGCGGCTGCGGGGGTCGGAATGGGTTGTGAAGCGATTCGTCGGCCACTGCGACCCACTCGGCCATGATGCCCGTTTCGACAAGCCCAGCCCGGGCACCCGAGCGTAGAATGCGGGGGTTGTCGGCCGGGGGGCCAGGGCTCTAGTTTCAGGGCCCACGGGGCTGTAGCTCAGCTGGGAGAGCGCCTGGATCGCACCCAGGAGGTCAGGGGTTCGAGCCCCCTCAGCTCCATGTAAAAACTGCCCCTTGGTGTAATTGGCAACACGCCTGACTCTGGATCAGGAGAGTCCTGGTTCGATCCCAGGAGGGGCAATTGCAGAAGGCCGCTCGGCCTCGGCCTGCGGCTTTATTGTACCTCTCCCCTCACCCCGTCCCTTTGACCAAGTTTAGACCATGCGGACCGAGACCCTGATCTTGTCCGGCGCCGTCCCCGCGCCCATCAACCGGGTCTTCGCCTTGATGACGGACCCGGCCCAGATCCCCGACTGGCTGCCCCGCTGCTCCAACATCGATCCCCAGGGACCGCTCAGGAAGGGCAGCCGCATCAAGGTCCACTTCAACGGCCGCGCCACCCAGTTCGAGATCGTG
>Ga0137366_10003067_pt1 | contig 12953 bp, 10 predicted proteins | sample SagtaG_8_FD_104938 | JGI IMG/M metagenome (GOLD analysis project Ga0137366, IMG submission 104938) | Vadose zone soil microbial communities from Sagehorn Ranch, Mendocino, California, USA - Sage1_L_60_16 metaG | ecosystem: Environmental > Terrestrial > Soil > Vadose zone | place: USA... | reverse complement strand
CGAGTCTGGCGCGCACTGGCGAATGCGGAAGAATTCGGCAACTGGTTCGATGTGGCGCTCAAGGGAAAAACCTTTGCAGCCGGTCAACGTGTACAGGGACAGGTCACCTATCCCGGTTACGAGCACCTCGTCTGGGATGTGCTGATCGAACGCCTGGAGCCAGAGCGATTGCTTTCCTGGCGCTGGCATCCGGCCGCAGTTGAATCCTCGCTCGACTATTCACAGGAGCCTACTACGCTAGTCGTTTTCGAGCTGAAGGAAGTGGAGGGCGGCACGTTACTGAGCGTACTCGAATCTGGCTTTGACAGTTTGCCACCATCGCGTCGTGTGGACGCGTTTCGCATGAACAGTGGGGGGTGGGACAAACAGATACAAAACATCGAAGAACATGTCGCCACGCCTTAGCAAACCTTCGAAGAATGCCCGGCTGAGGAAGTCAGCTTTGCGGAATTCTGCGCCGATCTTCGCAGCGCTTGGCGACGAGACGCGTCTGCGTCTCGTCGCTGTGCTGTGCGCCGGCGGAGCGATGTCGATCGCACAGCTCACGTCCGGAACGCAAATCACCCGGCAAGCGGTTACGAAGCATCTGCATGTACTCGCGGATGCAGGCCTTGTACACGACGTCAAAGTTGGTCGCGAACGCCAGTGGGAGTTTGAGCCAACCCAGCTTGAGGAGGCGCGGCGCTCGCTCTATGCAATCGCGCAACAGTGGGATCAGGCACTCAACAGACTGAAGATTGCCGTGGATAGCGAATAACCGTAAGACGACCATCGAGAGCATGGATCTTTTATCTGCGCAAAGACCAATTGAAACTGCGTTACCGTCCCGGTTATTTCGCCAAACCACCAACTCACCTCGTCAGTTCTCTTGCTGGACCTGCAGCTGAGCTGGCTGACCCTCATCTCTGGTGGCAGCAATTGTCTTCTTCCTAAGAATGGCTGCCGAGATCAAAGTAACGATCAAGCCGATAGGTAGCCAATGATTTCGCCTTTGTCAACACCGATCCTGTTCGGACATAATATGTATTATCAGACGCAGAAGGAATTTAACGACCTCATCCCTGGATGGCTCATGCTTTGATCGCTTTCGGCAGATTCAACGCGTGAGTGGTTCGTGTCTGAGGTTGCGGTTGTTCTGTTCTGCCCCTGCCCTCCCACTTGACCGCCCTGCGGGGTTGCACCTACAGTTGCTGATTTCGCGTTCGGCAATTAATTCATCAGAGGTAGGAAAGTTTATAAACTGTGGCCATACGAATTGAGAACCAGTATGAGGGTACGCTCCCTAAAGGCAGCTTAAAGCAGATTGAGGACGCGCTGGAAAGTCTGTCACGCGAGCATACACGCGGTATCGAGCGAGTCAGGCTGGTAGACTTTATTTCGGATCCGAGACTCAAGGGGTCGTTTCAAGCGACTGAGTTGCCTGGCCTCTATCATCCTCGTCAGGGGCCAAAAGGACCCTGGCTTGAGATAGCGGTGGGTGTTTTACTTCCTGCCGACAAGCCCTTTCACAAGCGGATTGTTCCCCGGCTCTCGTTCAAGAGTAATCTGGTGGCACTCGTCTTCTCGCTTGTGGGCCAACATTATCATCTCACTCTCAGACACTCGCTCAAGAAAACACAACTAGAGCCAGCAGTGCGGATCTATACGGAAAAGCAGCTCAGGATTTGGAATGAAAAGAAGCACACATTAAGAGCTCGTCTCTTCAAGCCGCTTCAACCGACGCTCGAAAAATGGGCGAAGGGCTTGCAGAAGCGTGCGGCGGCCGAGAAGAAGAAAGGCCTTGCTTCCAAATCGTAGAGCCTGGTCGGCAATGTATCCTATTCGGAAGGACGATTCTGGTGGCCCAGTTCATCGGCAACGGTTCTCAGAGCCGCGGCAACCTCAGCAGTCTCGACCCGCGAGCGGCGATAACGGATTTCTAAAGTGAAGTCTTTCTCCGGTGAGGCATACTTAAAAGTGTAAGGTACGGAGTCGGCCAATACGCGTGGACCCATTTCCTGCTTTCTTACTTCCCTTGCATCATTGCGGTTCAATCCCCGCGTGGCTATCTGCCTGGCAAAGCGCCGCATCGAGTCGTCGTCAGGTTGGCGAACAATCTGCAATAGCGCAGACTTGGCTGAAATCTCGGCATCTCTGCATATCTCGCGAACGTCTGCGGGTATCGCGGCGATTGAGAGTGCCTCTGTGACAGTACTTCTGCTCTTTCCCACTTTGCGCGCCACCTCTTCATGTGTGTAACCAAAGCGATCGCAGAGCGACGACAATCCATCGGCCTCTTCCCATACAGTGAGGTCTTTCCGCTGCATGTTTTCAATCAGGGCAATTTCGGCGACCGCGCCTTCGTCGACTTCCATTTCAACACAGGGCACTTCCTTTAACCCTGCCTTTTGCGCGGCACGCCAGCGACGCTCGCCCGCAATAATTAACCAGCGGCCTGTGGGACGCATCGGCTTTACCAGTAATGGTTCCAGTACGCCTTTTTCCGAGATAGAAGCCGTTAGCTCTGCAAGGTCTCCAAAATCGACGCGCGGCTGTTCCGGGTTTGGATCAAGTTTATCGACAGCGATCATTCTGCCAACTTGTGTCGGTCGATGCTGCGACAATTCTTCCACGTAATGCGCGTCGTGACGCATTTGCAAACCTGTTGGCAATCCCCTTTTAGACACGGCTCATTACCTCTTCGCAAAGTTTTCCGTATTCAATTGCACCGGACGAATTTGGCGCAAAACTAAAGATCGATTCCTTGTACGCGGGCGATTCTTCAAGCCTAACACTCTTCGTAATCACAGTCTCAAACATCTTCGGGCCAAAGACGGTGCGAATCTGTTCGTAGACCTCTCGCGCAAGAGTAGTTCGCTTGTCATGCAAGGTTACCAACACCCCGAGCAACTCGAGGTCCGGATTCGGTCGGGCTTTCACCTTCTCGATTGTCTCCAGAAGGTCGTCAGTTCCTTCCAGCGCAAAATAGGAAGACTGAATAGGCACAAGGACATGAGTTGCAGCGACCAATGCGTTAACAGTAATCAAGCCCAGGGTGGGCGGCGTGTCAATGACGATAACCGCATACTGATTGCGGAACGGCTGCAGTCGGTCCTTAAGTCGAAACGGCGCGTCAAAGTCGCCAACCAGCTTTGATTCGAGTTTGGCCAGATTGATGCGGGCGGGAACGATATCAAGACCTTCAACCGGCGTCCGGTAGACTGACTGCTCAATCGAGGCCTCGCCATCCATCATTAACTCATAGACAGACCTTTCAATCGTTAGCGGATCGAGAAAGGATATTGAACTGTTAGCTTGTGGATCCAGATCGAGAAGAAGGGCGCGTTGTCCCTGGCGGGCGAAAGCAGCAGCCAAATTGATGGCGGTAGTTGTCTTCCCTACCCCACCTTTTTGATTTGCGATGGCAATTACCATTCGCTGCACAGTGGCAAACTCGCGCTAAGTAGACTTGCTAACTTAATTGAAGGCATGTTTGAAACGAGTGACAGTTCACAAATCTTACATTGGCAGATCGCCGGCTTCGCCAATAACGTCGGGCCACTCCTCTTCCCCGGAAGTAACCTCACCTTCTTCACTCTCTTCCGTCGGTAAGGTGTTGTGTGAAGCCTTGATAACTTCCATGTCCACATAAATGGGACAGTCTGCTCTTAGTGCCAGGGCAATGGCATCGGAAGGACGCGAATCAAGAACCATCGGCGCCCCCTCACTGTCCCGCATCTCGATTACGGCAAAGAAGGTGTTGTCACGCAAGCTGGTTACAACTACGCGTTCAACCTGAACGCCAAGCTCTATAATAAGATTGCGTAGTAAATCATGCGTCATCGGTCGGGGAGGTGCTATTTTTTCTATCTCCAAAGCTATGGCATTCGCCTCGTATGCTCCGACCCAAATCGGCAACATCGTATCACTTTGAACGTCCTTTAAAATTATGATTGGCGTGCCGCTGTTGGGGTCCATCATTAGCGCTCGGATCTTAACCTCGATTTCCATACCCAATACCTCTTACGCTATTTCTGGTCTGTTGACCATAGTTCCGTAAAGACTGTTCGGCTTGGCTGCGGTTATTAAGACGTCGACTATCTCTCCTTCAAGGCCGCCGGCGCCTGGGAAGTTTACTACTTTGTGGCAGGTAGAATGCCCTACAAGATCGGCCTTTGACCTTGAGCTCTCTCTTTCAGCGAGAACACTTAATGTGCGCCCGAGATATCCGCGATAGAGTTTTTCCTGCGCCCTTCTTTGAACTTTCTCGAGTTCGAGGAAGCGTGTCTTTTTCTCACCTTCCGGAACGTCGTCGGCAAGATTTGCTGCGGGCGTGCCTGGACGTCTTGAGTATTTGAAAATGTAGAGGCCATCGTACCTGCACTGCTCGATAAGCTCCAGTGTCTGTCGAAAGTCTTCATCCGTTTCGCCGGGAAAGCCGACAATGACGTCGCTGGTAAGAGCCAGATGCCTGGGAGAACGCTTGATGCGATCTATCTTTTCCAAGTAATCAGCTCGAGTATGACCTCGTCGCATCAACCGCAACACTCGATCACTTCCCGACTGGACAGGTAAGTGGACCCAATCACAAAGGTTCGGATTCTCTTCAATGGCTGAGACTATGTCCGGATGAAAATCGCGCGGAAACGAGGTGGTGAATTTGATTCGTGGCATTCCAGTGGCAGCGACAGCCCTGAGCAGACGGCAAAACGGCGTGGCTCCGGAGAATCCCTCAAGACCACGTTCCATCCTGGGCCGGTAGCTGTTAACGTTCTGGCCAATCAAATGTATTTCCTTGTATCCAAGCGTCAGTAATCGTTTCGCCTCGGCAACGATCTCATGCGCAAGCCGGCTTTTCTCCCGGCCGCGAGAATAGGGCACGATGCAGAAAGAGCAAAACTTATTGCAGCCCTCGATGATGGGTACAAACGCCACGTGAGGAGAGTGGCGTTCAACCTGTGAAACGTCCCATGATTCGCTTTCCAGACGTTCGCCCAGATCAGAAACATTTCGTTCACCACTTCGCACTCGTGCGATCAAGGACGGAATGCGATCCGTGGCGCGCGTTCCAATGATCATATTTACGGAGGGGCTGTGGTCGAAAACCTGCTCTCCTTCCAATTGAGCGACGCATCCCATCACTCCGACCATCGGTTGCTTATCGCCAGTTCGTGCGGTGCGTATCTCGCCGATCCGCGTATACACTTTTCGCTTTGCTCGATCGCGCACTGAACAGGTGTTCAGCAAGACGACGTCAGCATTTTCGGCCGAGTCACATAACTCGTAGCCGGCCTTCCGCAATCCAGTTGCCGCGCGTTCAGAATCCGCGACGTTCATCTGGCAGCCAAAAGTTTCTATGTATACCTGGGGCTTCATGTTCATTTAGAAAACATTAACGTGTTGACTAGTCTACCAGAAATCATTCGACAAACGCGATAGCGATACTTTTATCGCCTTCTTAAATTGAGGGCGCTTGACCCTTCGCCTCCACGCTAGTAGTATCGCGGCGTTTTCACGTATCCCGTAGACTAAAGAAAGGCTCCTCATGTCCTTCAACAGAATTATTCTCGTGGGAAACCTTGGTCGTGATCCTGAGCTGCGTTATACACCGCAAGGCACGCCAGTTTGTAGTTTTAGTATGGCTACCAATGAGCGGCGCAAGGATAAGACCGGCGAAATGCAGGATCAAACAACCTGGTTCAAGGTTACGCTATGGGGTCGGCAGGCGGAAACTGCCTCACAATATCTGGCAAAGGGTCGTCCTGTTTACATTGAAGGCCGGCTCCGTGTCGAAGAGTGGACTGATCGTGACGGAAAGCCGCGGCACACACTCGAAGTGCACGCCACAGATATGCAGTTCCTGGGCGGGGCAAGGACTGAAGAACCGCTTGCTGAAAAAGCTGCAGCAGGAGTTGGTCAAGTGGACCAACAGCAGCAGCCAGACTTATCTGACGAAGATATCCCGTTCTAGAAAGACGGCAGGCAAGACTAAAAACGGCTAGGTAGCCGGTGTTGGCGCAGCTTCCTTACCAGCAACGCCCCAACGACCGAAATGCCGAAGCTTGTTATATCGTCGGGCCAGTCGGTCATCCTGAGAGCAACTGACGGCCTCTGCAAGGCGCTCACTCAAAGCCGAGTCGAGATAGCGAGCAGTCTGGTCGTGGTCGTTGTGAGCCCCACCGGCCGGTTCGGGGATGATCTGGTCGACGAGTCCTTCATCATAGAGATGTTGCGCGGTCAAGCGGAGTCCTTCAGCCGCTCGGTCTGCCTGTGCGGCATCCTTCCAAAGAATCGCAGCGCACCCCTCAGGAGTGATGACGGAGTAGATTGCGTTCTCGAGCATCAGTACCTGGTCACCTACACCAATAGCCAAGGCGCCACCGGAACCCCCTTCACCGATGACGGTAACTATGATCGGCACTTTGATCTTCGCCATCTCACGCAGGTTGTAAGCGATGGCTTCGGCCTGGCCACGTTCTTCCGCATCGATTCCCGGGTATGCCCCAGGAGTGTCGATGAAAGTGAAAATCGGCCGGCCAAATTTCTCACCAAGTTTCATCACCCGCAACGCCTTACGATAGCCTTCCGGTTTGGGCATCCCAAAGTTTCTATAACTACGCTGACGTGTGTCGCGCCCCTTCTGGTGTCCGATAACAGTAACCGGCAGTCCATGAAACCGCGCGAGGCCGCAAATGATTGCTGGATCTTCAGCGAATCTTTTATCGCCGTGAAGTTCCGTGAAGTCTTCAAACAACCGTTCGATCAGGTCCAGCGTATAGGGACGGTCAGCATGCCGAGCCAAAAGCACGCGCTCAAAAGCCGTTTTTGGCTGCTCCGCAGATGGTGGCAATACAATTTCCGCTGCTGCCTCTTCCGTCTGTCCCTTATTCTTTTTCTTGCGCATAACCTTTAGTGATCGTTCATTATCAGACCCGAGCAGCCTTTTCCACGCTTACGGCACAGCCAAGACGCCTCAGCGACTGCTCCAATTCGCTACTTCGGGAGACACGTAGAGCCGCATTCGTCTTTATTCTAACAAGAGTGTGCTCATTGATAAGCACCTCCACGGCCACATCGCTGTTGCCGGGATGCGCGCTCAGCACGCTAAGGATAGCGTCGAACAGCTGTGGAGAATCATCCTGCATCGGCGTACGTAATACTACGAATTCACTATTCTTTGAGATGACCTCTAAGCTTTGGACCGTGTCGGCAATGACTGTGACAGGGTTGTCTTCACTGAGCTCAAGCCGTCCGGATATCACAACGGGCAACTCATTTTGCAGTAGTGTCGCATGTTTTCTGTAGACTTCAGGCCACAATACGCATTTAGTTCCACCTGCCTCGTCCTCAACGCGAAGCAAGGCGAATTTATCACCCTTCTTTGTAGTGCGTAACTGCAGTTCGGCGATCACTCCTCCCAAACTCACGCGGTTCCCACTGTTCAAAGTTAAAAGCTCAGAGGACCGGATCGCCTTCAGGTCTTGCAGCACATCCATATAACTCTCAAGCGGATGGCCAGTGATGTAAAAGCCAACGGCGGCCTTCTCCGCAGCCAGAAGTTCCGATCGAGTCCAACCCTTTGCGGTTGGGGGCAACTCGTTTGTGAACTGCGCCTGATCTATTGCAGATCCGAACAGCCCGTTCTGTCCGTGTTCGCGTTCTCGCTTTGCCCGCTGCGCGCGAGAAAGAACTGAATCTATCGAGCTGTGTAATGCGCCTCGCCATTCACCGGTCGAACGCGCATCCTTCAGAGAATCAAAAGCCCCTGCGCTGACTAGGCTCTCAAAAACCCTTTTGTTCAAGGTCGACGTTTCGACCCTTTCGGCAAAATCAAAGAAGGATCGGAACGGTCCATCCTGACGCGCTTCAGCAATAGCATTAGCTGTCGATTGCCCGAGTCCTTTGATCGCTGTCAGCCCATATCTGATAGCGCCGCTTAAGGGAGTAAAGCCGGAATTGCTCTCACTCACGTCAGGTGGCAATAACTCGATCTTCTGGGCCCGCAGCTCTTTTGAGTACTTAAACACCTTGGCGGCGTCCTGGGCTTCGTTGGAAAGCACGGCTGCATAAAAGTGTTCGGGGAAATGCGCCTTCAGGTAGGCCGTTTGAAACGCGAGATAGGCATATGCCACGCTATGGCTGCGGTTAAATCCATAGTCTGAAAATTGGGCCATTAACGAAAATATCTTCTCCGCCTTGTCACGTTTGATCGCTCGTTCAACAGCTCCATTAACGAACTTCTGTTCGTGGAGCGCCATCTCCTCTCTTTTCTTTTTGCCCATCGCTCTGCGCATTAAGTCAGCTTCACTAAGCGTGTATCCAGCAAGTTTCTGAGCGAGCTGCATGATCTGTTCCTGGTAAACAATGATCCCATATGTATTGCTTAAGATCTCCTTCATCTCCGGAACGATGTAGCGCACACTCTTTTTTCCGTGGTGCCGCAGGATAAACTCATCAACCATGCCCCCATCGAGAGGCCCGGGTCGATAAAGCGCATTCAGGGCCGCGAGGTCCTCCACTCCCTTTGGCTTAAGCTTGCGACATATCTCCTGCATCCCCGAGGATTCAAACTGAAAAACGGCCTCGGTTCTACCTTCGGCGAAAACAGCCATTGTCTTAGCGTCGTTAAGCGCTATATCAGGCCAGTTAATCTCGACCCCAAGCAGCTGCTTAATGCTCTTTAAGCAGTCACTTATAACAGTAAGCGCGGTAAGCGCTAAGAAATCCATCTTAAGCATGCCGGTCTTTTCGAGGTCCGACATTACATATTGCGTGGTCACTTCGTCCTTGCCAGAGACGGCAATGGGTATTAGTTCTTGCAAAGGCAATGGGGAAATGACTACTCCAGCCGCGTGCACCGACGAGTGGCGCGCACAGCCCTCGAGGCGACGGGCGATCTCGATGATCTCGCGGACTTGAGGATTGGTTTCTATCTCTCGTTTCAGTTCCGGAACCTGTTCGAGGGCCTGGGTGCTGCTGACATTCCGACCCCTGACAGGTGGAGGAATCAGTTTCGCGATTCGGTCGACTTCGGCATAAGGAACTTCAAGTGCCCTGCCAACATCCTTGATGGCCGCCTTCGAGGCCAGCGTACCGAATGTAATGATCTGGCAAACCGAGTCGCGACCGTAAAGGTCGGCGACGTGGTTTATCACGTCGGCGCGGCCCCTAACACAGAAATCAATATCGATATCCGGTAGGGAGACGCGACCTGGATTAAGAAAGCGTTCAAAGATCAGGTCATACTGCAAAGGATCGACGTCAGTAATGTCGAGGCAATAAGCGACCAATGATCCCGCGGCCGAACCGCGTCCGGGACCTACCGGAATGGAATGGTCTTTCGCATAGCGGACGAAGTCCCAAACGATTAAGAAATAGCCAGCGAAGCCCATTTGCTTAATCATTTGAATCTCCCGGGAGAGCCGCGTCTGATAATCCGACATCGGTTGCTTGAGCTCCCCTCGGGCTGACTGACGCTCCCAAACCTGCTGGCGCCGTTCGAAACCCTCTCTCACTACCTTTTCAAAATAATCATCCGCGGAAAGACCGTTCTCAGATTCGGGTATTGGATACTGAGGAAGATAGCTAACATTCTCCGGTAACTTCAGATCGCATCTTTCCGCAATCTCGACTGTGCGTGTCAGCACATCGGGAAGCTCATCGCCAAAAATGCGCCACATTTCCTCGGGTGAACGCACATAAAAGTTCGGACTGGCATAACGCAGTCGATTAGTGTCGTTGACGGTTTTTCCGGAGCCGATACACAGCAATACATCATGCGCACGGGAGTCCTCGGGGGTGAGGTAATGAGCATCGTTGGTGGCAATCAGGGGCACACCCGTGCGTTTGGAAAGCTCAACCAATGGTTTTCGTATTCTGCGCTGGCCATCAAGCCCGTGTTCCTGGATTTCGAGAAAGTAGTTACCCTTCCCAAGGATCTCTTCAAATTCAGAGGCGGCAGCCGCCGCTTCATCACATTTCTCCTGCGCCAACATCGCCGAAGGTACACCCGACATGCATGCAGACAGCGCTATCAGGCCCTTGCTGTGTTCTGCGAGGAGTTCCTTATCAATGCGAGGCTTGTAATAAAAGCCTTCCGTATAAGCTTTTGAGGTTAAGCGGACGAGATTCTGATACCCCTCGAAATTCTGCGCGAGCAAAATCAAATGAAAGTTGGCTTTCTCGCCCGGCGCTCCGGCAGCGCGATCTTTCCGGCTACCACGAGTGATGTATGTCTCACAGCCGATTATGGGCTTTACGCCATGACCCTTCATTGCGTTGTAAAAGGAGATCGCGCCAAACATGTTGCCATGGTCGGTCATGGCACACGCGGGCATACCCAATTCCTCAATGCGGGTTGATAAAGGCTTAATCTGAATGGCGCCGTCTAGAAGGCTGTAGTCGGTATGAAGGTGGAGGTGTACGAATTGACGGTCTTGCATTAGTCCTTTAAGGGTGTTCACGCTACTTGCCAATTCCAGCGCAAACGCAAAAAAGTATTGGAGTTAATCACACTATACTAACAACATCTGTCCGGCAAACCACAATATTTGCAGGCACCTGAGAATAGGCAGATTAGCTGCTAAGAGAAAATACTTTAAAAGTCTTGCCTCAACTAATGCGCCTCATTCCCACTCAATTGTGGATGGCGGTTTTGAACTAATATCGTAGACAACCCGGTTAACACCACGGATTTCGGATACCAATCTCGATGAAATCCGAGCAAGCAAATCCTGGGGGAGTCGGGCCCAATCAGCTGTCATTCCATCAACGCTCGTTACAGCGCGAATTGCAATCACACGTTCATACGTGCGCTCATCGCCCATCACACCAACCGTAGACACAGGCAGCAACACTGGGAATGCTTGCCAGACTGAGTTGTATAGTTCTGCCAGTCGCAGTTCCTCATCGAGGATTCTATCCGCGGCCTGAAGTAACCGAATTCTCTCTTCCGTGACTTCACCCAATATGCGAACCGCGAGACCGGGGCCGGGAAATGGGTGCCGCGAAAGAATCTCTTCAGGTACTCCCAATTCCCTTCCAATGAGTCTCACCTCATCCTTGAACAGTTCCCGGAGCGGCTCAATCAAGCGTAAGTTCATTTTCTTCGGCAGGCCTCCCACATTGTGGTGGCTTTTGATGACGGAGGAAGGCCCACGCACGGATACTGACTCAATAACATCCGGATACAACGTGCCCTGGACCAAATATTCGACATGTCCCAACCGTCTCGCTTCCCGCTCAAACACGTCAATGAATACTTTGCCAATCCGCTTTCTCTTAGCTTCTGGATCTATAATTCCGCGCAACGCTTCGAGAAATGACCCGCCGGCCCGTACCCCTGCGATGTTCAACTTCATGGTTTGCTTTAGCAGTGACAAAGTCGACTCAAATTCAGCTTCCCGCAAGAGCCCGTTATCTACGAAGATACACGTTTGCCGATCACCTACTGCCAGATGCACCAGAGCGGACGCCACCGTTGAGTCAACGCCACCGGACAAGCCTGAAACCACGCGGCCTTTATCACCAAGTTGAATACGAATTCGCGCGACCTGCTCTTCGATCACAGCCTCCGGTGACCAATCCCCCCGGCACTCACATATCGCGAACAAGAAGTTTCTAATTACCTGAGCTCCGAGCGGAGTGTGCGCAACCTCCGGATGAAACTGCACGGCAAAGATGCGACGTGTTTCGTCTTCCATGGCATTTAGTGCATCGTCAGTAAGCGCCGTCAGACGAAATCCTGGTGGCACTGACGTCATCCGGTCGCCGTGGCTCATCCAAACATCCATTTCCGGCGGCAGACCTTTGAATAAACGACTCTCGTTGTGCAGAATCTTCAGCCGCGCGTATCCAAACTCACGGCTGGGAGAAGCTTCAACTGCGCCGCCAAGCTCGCCGGCAAACACCTGCAGTCCATAACAGATCCCCAAAACAGGACAATCGATGAACTGCAGGAGGTTTGGTTGGGGTTTAGGCGCGTCTGCGTCATAGACGGAGGAAGGTCCACCGGAGAGAATCAGTCCCTTGGGCGTCCGGGCCAGAATGTCTTCCAGCGAGGAATTAAACGGCAGGATCTCGCAGTAGACTCCTGCCTCTCGAACGCGACGAGCTATTAGCTGTGTATACTGTGATCCGAAGTCAAGAATGATAACCGTTTCATGCTGGAGGGTGTTCTTCAAAAAAACCTCTGACTGACTCTTGGTATCAAACGTGAACTCGAATGGAAGGAGTGGCAGATTATACTTTTGCTGTCGGAGAACGCAAACCAAACCTCTCTTTTTTTTCGTATACCTCTCTTGCTGGCATCATAAGAACCGTGCATCAACAGACTATGCATTACAAACCACTTTTTGTCGTGGCGATACTCATGACAGGTATTGCCTTCTCTCTAACGCCACAGACGGGTGGCATGAACACCGACGCGTCGCAGATGCTTCTTTCGCAGCCGCTAACGATCCGATGGCGCTATGAATCAAGCACGACTCTGAATCTAACACCGGCTTCCGACAGCGAAAGAATTTACCTGCCGCTTGCCGGCGGAACGATTGTCTCGCTAAAGGCGAAAGACGGACAGCTTTACTGGCGTTCGGATATGGGTGGTGAACTCTCCGCTTCTCCAGCGGCGGACGAATCCATGATTTATGTAGCTTCCGAAACTGTCGGTTCGCAGGGAGAAAAGCACCGTTCTGAGGGTGCTGTGCGAGCGCTCGGGCGGGAAGGAGGGGTAACTCTCTGGATGACCCCATTGGTTAAGCCATTACGGGGCTCATTGACGATCAGCGGAGGAAAACTTTTTGCTGGTGGAAGCGATGGTAGGGCATACTCTTTTGATAAACGAACCGGCGGAGTGTTTTGGTCGATTCCCTTTGGTACGCCCTTTAGCGGCCAACCTGTAGTTGATAAGGGGCGCGTCTATCTGGGAAACGAAGACGGTACGCTGCTGGCACTAGAAGAGTCGGCAGGAAGAGTAT
>Ga0137366_10003062_pt1 | contig 12957 bp, 7 predicted proteins | sample SagtaG_8_FD_104938 | JGI IMG/M metagenome (GOLD analysis project Ga0137366, IMG submission 104938) | Vadose zone soil microbial communities from Sagehorn Ranch, Mendocino, California, USA - Sage1_L_60_16 metaG | ecosystem: Environmental > Terrestrial > Soil > Vadose zone | place: USA: California... | reverse complement strand
TTGGATCGACGTTCCGAAAGATGGGGTTGTTACCGCGCTCGATATTTTGGCCGATGCGATGATGAATTCGACTTTGCCGCCGGAGGAATACCAGAAGGAGCAGGAAGTGATCCGGCGCGAGTTTGCCATGGGCATGGATGATCCCGATCGCATGTCTGGGTTGCTCCTTTTTTCAACCGCGTATCAAATACATCCCTATCGGTTCCCCGTCATCGGCGAGATCGAAATCTATAACCAGCTCACCCAAGAGCAGGTCATGCAGTATTACAAAACGCGCTACGTCCCCAACAATCTCACCTTCATCGTAGTGGGCGATGTCGATGCCGAAAGAGTGCGCCAACAGCTGGGCGACTTGTTCAAGCCTTACCCGGAGAAATCACTCCAACCCGTATTCATTCCGGCAGAACCGCCGCAACTCGGCCGGCGCGAAGCGCATCAGGAATTTGCCACGGAGCTGACGCATCTCTCGCTGGCATGGCACATCCCGGCAGTTACGAACCCAGACGTACCCGCGCTTGATTTGCTCTCAACGATTCTCGGTGAGGGGCGCAGCTCGCGTCTGTACCGGCGCGTTCGCGAAGAGGCGGGTCTCGCGTTTCGCATATCGGCATTTTCCTACACGCCCGGGGATCCCGGTTTGTTCGGCATAGATGCTACAGTCGATCCAAAGAAACGCGAAGCAGCTGAGCAACTGGCCCTTCACATTGTTGACGATGTAAAGCATGCTGGTGTCATTGCGGATGAACTTGCCAAGGCAAAAAAAATCATGCTCAGTCATCACCTGGGCGCGCTCACGACCATGCGGGGCCAGGCGTCGGACATCGGCTCGAACTGGTTGCTCACGCGCAATCTGAATTTTAGCCGCGATTATCTTGATGCTGTCCAGAAAGTGTCGGCCGACGATATCAAGCGCGTCGCCGCGAAATACCTTACGGAAAACAATCTGACGGTTATCTCGTTGAATCCGAAAGGTTCGCTCGCCGCCAAAGCCGAGGGTCCGAAGGTTGCTGCCGCCGGCGAGATTCAGAAATTTGAATTATCGAACGGATTGCGTCTTCTGGTTCGCGAAGATCCTCGCTTGCCACTCGTGGCGATGGGCGCTGTTTTTCGCGGCGGTCTTCTTGCGGAGAGTCCCCAAAACAACGGTATCACGCACTTGATGGCGAAAGTGCTGCTCAAAGGAACCAAGACGCGCACCGCTGAGCAGATCGCCAACGAGATCGAGGCGGTTGGCGGTTCCATTTCCAGCGATTCGGGCAACAACAGCTTTGGCGTATCGGTCGATGTCATGAAACCCGACTTGAAACTAGGGGTGGACTTGCTCTCGGATGTGTTACTGAATGCCACCATGCCGGAGAAGGCGGTCGCGCGCGAAAAGGAGATCCAGATCGCCGCGATCCAACAGGAGGAGGAACAACTGACGGCGGTCGCCCGCAACATCATGCGGCAGGCGCTTTTCCCGCAGCATCCTTACGCGCTGCGCGGCAGTGGTTCCGTCGAATCCGTTAAGGGTTTAACGCAAAAAGATCTCATCGAATTTCGTGATCGTTACGTGGTCGCGAAGAACGGAGTGATTTACGTCTTTGGAGATGTCAAAGCAGCTGAGGTAAAGCAGCTTGTCGAGCAAGCGCTCGGCAAGATGAAACCTGGCGCGCTTGCGCTAACTGATGCAAAGCCGTCCATGCCGCTAAGCAAACCGGAGACCGTCGAAAGCCGCAAAGACAAAGCGCAGGGCGTGATCATGGTTGGATTTCGGGGCGCGAGTTTGTCGAGTCCAGATCGGTACGCGCTGGAATTAATTGATGAAGCGAGCAGCGATCTGGGGTCGCGTTTCTTTGTTCGCATTCGCGAGCAAATGGGCTTGGCCTATTATGTCGGCGCAAGCCAGATGCAAGGCCTGGTGCCAGGTCTCTTTGCATTTTATCTCGGTACCGACCCGCAAAAAATTGAGAAGGTAAAGACCGAGTTGCTTGATGAAATTCATAAGCTGGCAAATGAGGGATTAACCCCTGACGAATTGGCGCGAGCGAAGAAGAAACTGATTGGTCAACAAGAAATCGCCAATCAAAGCAACGACGCTTTTGGTTATCATTGCGCGCTCGACGACCTATACGGACTCGGATTTGATTATTACAAGCATCTTGAGCATGATGTGAACACGGTAACGCTCGAGGATACCAAACAAGTAGCTGCGAAATATTTTCGCGATCAACCGTATGTTTTGGCAACGGTGCGACCCCCGGAAGGCTCCGCAGCTGCGAAACAAAAATGACCCATGGCTGAAGTGCAGAAAACCACGTTGAGCGGCGAGCTTTCGCAGCGCTTCATTGAATTTGTCGTGATGCACGCGCAAAACGCCGCGCTGTTTCTCGGCCAAATTCCAAATCCAAGAACCGGTGAAGCGGAAGTGAACCTGGACCTGGCCCGAATGTTTATCGATCAACTCGCCATGATTCAGGAAAAAACGCGCGGCAATCTGACCAGCGAAGAGGCAAAAGTCTTGAGTAACGCGCTTTCCAATTTGCAAATGGCATTCGTGGAAGCTTCGGGTGGCGCGCGACCCCAAGACGCGCCTGGGCCTGAAGCTCCGGAGGCCGCGCCACCACCAGCGGCAGCTGAGCAAGCAGCAAAATCGGAGTCCGAACCGTCAGCACCTAGCAAGTCGGCTGAGCCTGAGACGGAATCGCGAAAGAAATTCACCAAGAGCTACGGGCCGTAAGGCATCATCCACCCTTAGCAAACGCAAAGATGAAACGCGTTGTCCTCAACGCGTTGGCAACTAAAACGCAGTTTGTCACCTGACGTTTAATATCGAGGAAGCCTTGGTGCGCGACGCTCGAAATCTTGCGCCTTCAGCGGTTGGCTTACCCATCGTCTTCGGAGAAGCCGATCCAGCTTTAGTAAACGCAAGGTGGAACGCGTCGTTTTCGCGATCACGCCCTCTGTGTGAGAATCATTATCGCGACCGAGTCTCGGCAAAGTCCGGTTTCGGTGAAACACCAAAACGAGCATGTCTGCCACGGCGAGTGCCTCCTGTGGCGGACGAGACGCGGTACGCTGCTCTAACGGCTGCTCTGACGCGAATTGGGAGTCGAGCTTGGACGTGATCGTGTTCTAGCGGTCTTACGCACATTGATGGTGCCCTGAGAAGGAGCGGGAGTCGGTGATGCTTCGGCGTACTTTTTTGTCGTGGGCCAGATTAAACGCCACGGCTGAGTTTTGATTGTCTCGCTGAATTGCTTGATGTTTTCGCCGGCTGGCCCGAGCTCAGTCGTCGCGACCTTTAGTTTCTCTGACGAGTTTCGCAGGTTTCGCAACGTGACCTCGATGTTGTCGTTCTCCGTGAGACTGGTGCTGATCTTTTCGATGTTGGTAAGCGAATGTGAAAGCGCGCTGTCGGGCGCGGTCAAATCGGAAAGATGTTGCCCGAAGGTCTTGAACTGCCCGAGCGCAAGGGTCAGCTCTGAGTTTTCGTCGGTGAGACGATTAATGTTTTGCGCAGTCTGCTGAAGGTCTTTCATCGTATTAGTGGCTTCGGCCGCGACCGGCTTGATGACTTCCAGCATTTTTGCCGCGGCTTCGCCGAGATCGGGCGTGCGTTCTCCGGCGAATATCTCGCCGTCTTTCGCGCGTCCGGATTTCTCAGTGCCCTGGGTGATGTCGATGGCCATGTCGCCAAGCAATCCCAGCTGTATCATTCGTGTTTTGGCATCGCGATAGACCTTCGCACTTTTGTCCACCTGAACATCGATGCGAACTTCAAATCTGGATTTGCCCGGCGTTGGAGAGGGGTTGGGACCGGCGTTGGGTTCGGGCGGTTTAATCGCGGCGGCAGCTTCCTCTGCCCGTTTTTCTTCTTCGGGCGAGACCGGTGAATACAGCTTCTGGACTTGTCCAATCTTGCGACCGGCGAGCATCACCGGAGCTCCCTGTTTAATTCCAACCGCGTTATCAAAGTAAATCTTGTAGGTCACAAGCGGCCGGAATAATCCCGGTGCGCCAAGCAACACCAGAAGGAAAGCGACTACTGCGATCGTTCCGATCACGAGCAGACCTGTCATGATTTCATTTCTTTGTAATTGCATCGAGGCTGCCTTCCAGGATTGGACCTTCAGTGCTTCCGCTCACGAACTGCGCGACCACAGGATTTTTGGATTGTTTAAATTTTTCAGGTTCGGCTTCTTCAATAATTTTCCCCTGGTACAACATAGCCATTCGCGTCGCGATGCGAAAGGCGCTGTCCATTTCGTGCGTTGCGGTGATGGACGTGACCTTGGATTTCTCGCTGAGGCTGATAATTAATTCGTCGATCACCGAGGCAATGACTGGGTCAAGGCCAGCCGATGGCTCGTCCAATAGGATCAATTCGGGCTCAAGCACGAGGGCCCGCGCAAGGGCGACGCGTTTTCGCATGCCACCGCTCAACTCCTCCGGCAACAGCTCTTTGGAATCCTCCATCCCAACAAGCTCGAGTTTTCCGTCGACTATCTTATCAATCTCATTGGGCGATTTATCAGTAAGCTCTTCCAGTGGGAGGGCAACGTTATCGCGCACATTGCGGGAACTCAGCAGCGCCGAATACTGATAAACCATGCCAATGTGTTGTCGTACCTGCTGAAGCTTCCGGCGTCGGAGCCGCGTGATTTCAAAGCGCTTGAAGAAAATCGAGCCGGAATCGGGACGAAGCGTGCCGAGAATCAATCGCAAAATCGTGCTCTTACCACTGCCGCTCTGACCCATGATGACCAGGCGTTCCTGCGGCTCGACCTTCAGCGAAACACCGTCGAGCACTTTCTTTTCCTCGAACTGCATATGCACATCGCGCAGTTCGACCATGTCAACCGGGGTGCTCACGTCGGATAAAAGGTAGTGTAAACGACGTTGTAGAGTGTATCGCAGCCAATCACCGTTGTGATCGCAGTGACGACGCTGGAGGTTGTCGATGCGCCAACCCCGGCGGCACCACCTTTCACTGTCAGGCCCCGGTAGCAAGCGATCGCGGCGATGAGGAGACCGAACAGAAAACTCTTCAAAATGCCGGTGATAATGTCGCGGATGAGCAATGAATCTTTCACCAGATCGAGAAAATAGGGAAAGGCGATACTGAAATAGGCTTTGCAGACGAGGCTGCTCGCCAAAACGGCTGCCATGTTCGAAACCGTGGATAGACACGGCATCAGCAGAAACAGCGCAAGCATTCGCGGCGCGACGAGGAAACGGAGCGGGCCGATGCCCATCGCCTCAATCGCCTCGACCTCTTCGGAAACTTGCATGGTGCCGAGTTCCGCCGTAAAGGCCGCCCCGATGCGTGCAGCGAGCATGATACCGGTGAGCAAGGGGCCGAGCTCACGCGTAAAAGCAATTGCCACCAGACCGGGGATCAGCCGTTCTGTTCCGAAGCGTTGCAACTGGTAGCCGGTCAACAGCGCCATGGTGAGGCCCAGGAAAAAGGAAACCAGTCCCACCAACGGCACCGAATCCACACCGGCACGTTCGGTATGGCGAAAGAAACTGGCGGCACGAAACGGGACGCGTCCGTGTTGAATCCGCTCGAACGTTTCTTCGAACGTGTTCACAATGAACCAGAACACGCCGCCTACTTCGCGAAGAAAATAGCGCGTGGCATGGCCGATTCCCTCGGCAATCAAAACGGGGGGCGGTTCAGCGTTCGCCATGGACGAGAAGTTGCCTCACTTCGCCATTGGGAAAAGCGCAAAGTATTAAGGCGTTCAGATGTTAAACGGGTTACAAAGTGAAAATGGAGGCACGATTTAGCGGTTTAACCGATAACGCCCAGCCGAAAGTTTTCGACGCTCAGCCTGTGAACGTTAAAATCAACAAACATTAAATGAGAGCTTTGAAATTGTTTCGCATAACGAATTGCTTCTTTGCCATCGTACTATTTAGTGCGGGGGCGCTGTCGGCAGCTCCAGAGCAATCACCTCCGGCGGAGGGTTCTAGCGAACGAAAACCGGATCATCAACCAAACATGGAAACGAAGAAAATTGGACTCGCGATCCACGGCGGCGCCGGCACTATCGAGCGAAGCAATATGACGCCGGAACGCGAGCGCGAATTTCGCGCCGGACTGGAACGCGCACTCAAGGCTGGTTACGAAATTCTCAAGCGCGGCGGCTCGAGCCTCGACGCGACAGAGGCCGCTGTGCGCACGCTCGAAGACGATCCGCATTTTAACGCAGGCAAGGGTTCAGTGTTCACAAGCGCCGGAACCAACGAGATGGACGCAGCGATCATGGACGGGAAAACGCTCGCTGCCGGCGCGGTCGCTTCTTTGAAGCATATCAAAAGCCCCATCAGCCTTGCCCGGCTGGTAATGGAAAAATCCGGACACGTCATGATGGATAGCGAAGGCGCAGAGGCGTTCGCGAAAGAGAACGGGATTGAACTGGTGGATCAGAAATATTTTTTTACACAGGACCGCTGGGATGCTTTGCAGAAGATCAAGGCTGCTGAAAAAAGTCGCACGAGCGGCGGCGGAAAGGCCTTTCTGATTACCGATCAAGATCGGCACGGCACGGTGGGAGCAGTAGCGTTGGATCAAAACGGGAATCTTGCTGCAGCGACTTCAACCGGCGGGACAACCAACAAGCGGCCGGGACGTATTGGCGATACGCCAGTCATCGGCGCAGGCACTTACGCAAACAATGCCACCTGCGCAGTCTCCGCGACCGGCGACGGTGAATATTTTATCCGCGCGACGGTTGGGCGCGATGTTTCAGCGTTGATGGAATATCGCGGGATGTCGCTGAAGGATGCTGCCCAAGCGGCGCTCGACAAGGTTGCGAAACTCGGCGGCACGGGTGGATTGATCGCAATCGATCAGCAGGGGAATGTCACGTTGCCATTCAATACGTCAGGAATGTATCGCGGCTACGTCGATGCGAATGGCAAGTTTGTTATTGAAATTTACAAGTAGGTTCGGGATTCGTTGAACCGTTGAGGCGGAAAACGGGATTGTCATTCTGGGCGAAGCGAAGAATCTCTGGTTGTTTTCCGGCCGCGCTGAAAGTGATAATCAGAGATGTTTCGCTTCGCTCAACATGAGATTCGCACAATGGCCTTGTGACGCTTCAATCCTTTAACGCTTCAACGTTTACACGATGCTTCCACCCTTTTCCGTCGTTATTCCCTGTTTCAATGAAGCGGCGCGTATTGGAGAAACGCTCCGCCTCACGCTCGATTATCTCAACGCTAACGCGCCGGAGAGTGAATTGATCGTCGTGAATGACGGATCAACTGACGCGACTGCGGCGATTGCGCGTGAAAGATTGAAGGACGCAAAGATCGAAACGCGCTTGCTCGAGAATTTTCCAAATCGCGGCAAAGGCGCCGCGGTTCGTTCCGGATTACTTACCGCGCGAAAACCGATCGGCCTGTTTTTCGATGCCGATCTTTCCACGCCTCTGGGAGAGACGCCGAAATTGATCGAGCCGATTGCAAATAACGAGATCGACATTGCATTTGGGTCGCGCGCTCTCGATCGCGGACTGATTGGCATCCATCAGCCGTGGCGACGTGAGCAGGCTGGTCGCGCGTTCAACTTGCTCGTCCGCATCGCGACTGGACTGCCGTTTTGGGATACGCAATGTGGGTTCAAGGCTTTTCGTCTCGATGTGTGCCGCCCAATTCTGGAGGCCGCCCGCCTGGACGGCTTCGCCTTCGATGTCGAACTGCTTTATCTGGCGCAGCATGCCGGATTGCGAATTCGTGAAATTCCGGTGCGCTGGAACCACGCTGAGGGTAGCAAAGTCAGTTTTTTTCGCGATAGCTTGCGAATGTTGCGGGAAGTGATCGCGCTGAAAGCGCGCGCGTAACGTCGCTGCTCGGCCGGGACGCATTCCCAAGGTGGAACGCGTTGTCCTCAACGCGTTGGCAAAGATGCGGCTTGTCACCGGCATTTGTGTGCGATAGGCCATGGAACAGATTACTGCGTTTTCGGAGACTGCCATCGTCTTCAGGAAAAGCCGATCCACCTCGGAAGGTTTCGCGAAAACTTTTCTTTCTCGCGTCGGCACCTAAATTAATTGTTCAGCTCTTGCCTTTATGCACTCCCTCCGATTTCATCCCGCGGTCGCGCAGTGGTTCGAACAGACGTTCGGATCACCGACTGAACCGCAGCTGCGCGGCTGGCCGGCAATCCAATCCGGCCGGCACGTGCTGATTTCTGCGCCGACGGGTTCTGGCAAAACGCTGGCGGCGTTTCTTGCTTCACTCGATGTGCTTTTTCGCGAAGGCGCACAGGCCGATTTGCCGGATGAAACGCAAATCGTTTACGTGTCGCCGCTCAAAGCGTTAAGCAACGATATCCGAAAAAATCTGCAGGAACCGCTCGTTGGAATTCGTGCGTTGCTACAGCAAGCAAATGGTCGCGAGATTGATGTGCGCGCCGAAGTTCGCACCGGCGATACAACTGCCGCGCAACGGCAGGCGCTGATCAAAAAGCCGCCGCACATCCTCGTTACCACACCGGAGTCCCTGTATCTGCTGCTCACATCCGAGTCGGGTCGGCGCATGTTGCGCACAACGCGGACGCTGATTATGGACGAGATTCACGCTGTCGTTGATGACCGGCGCGGCGCTCATCTGGCCCTGAGCGTGGAGCGCTTAGCTGCGCTAACGAAATCCGCCTCGGACGGACCGCTCCAGCGAGTCGGTTTGTCCGCGACACAAAAACCAATCGAGGAAGTCGCGCGTTTCTTAGTCGGCGCGCACGCTGTGGATGCGGCCGGCAATCCGGATTGCGAAGTCATCGACATAGGTCATCGCCGAGAATTGGATCTGGCGATTGAACTTCCGAAGTCGCCGCTTGAGGCGGTGATGTCGAATGAAGTCTGGGAGGAAATCTATCATCGCCTCGCGGAGTTGATCCAAGGGCATCGGACCACTTTGGTTTTTGTCAACACGCGCCGAATGGCCGAACGCGTGACGCACCATCTGAGTGAACTGCTCGGCGCGGACGCGGTGACGTCGCATCATGGAAGTCTTTCTGCGAAACTGCGCCTGGATGCGGAAGATCGATTGAAGCGAGGCGAACTGAAGGCGCTGGTTGCCACAGCTTCGCTGGAGTTGGGCATCGATATCGGTTCGGTTGATCTCGTTTGCCAGCTCGGCACCACGCGATCCATCGCCAGTCTGCTGCAGCGGGTCGGGCGTGCCGAGCATAAGCGCGGTGGTTTGCCGAAGGGCCGTATCTTCCCATTGAGCCGTGATGAACTGGTCGAATGCGCTGCATTACTGCGTTGTATTCGTCGCGGCGAGCTTGATCGCCTCAGCATTCCCGAAAAACCGCTGGATGTCCTCGCACAACAGATTGTCGCCGCAGCGTCTTCCGAGGATTGGGATGAAAATGAGATCTTTAGCCTGGTTCGTTCATCCTGGTCGTATCGCAATCTCGCTCGCGAAGAATTCGACAGCGTAGTGAAAATGCTCGCTGAAGGTTTCAGCACCAAGCGCGGCCGTCGCTCGGCGCTGATTCATCACGATGCAATCAATCATCGTTTGCGTGGGCGACGCGGTTCACGGCTCGTTGCTCTGACGTCGGGTGGCGCAATTCCTGACAATGCAGATTATCGTGTGGTGCTCGATCCGTCGGAAACTTTCCTCGGCACAGTGAACGAGGATTTTGCGGTTGAAAGTCTCGCAGGCGACATTTTTCAGCTTGGGAATGCGTCGTGGCGAATTCTGCGCATCAACTCAGGCGTCGTTCGTGTTGAGGATGCAAAAGGCCAGCCGCCAGGAATTCCATTCTGGTTAGGCGAAGCTCCGGCGCGCACTTCCGAGCTGTCCCAAGCCGTATCGGATTTTCGGATGGAAATCGAGAATAGGCTGGCCGATGGACAAAATCCCACGCAATGGCTAGCCCAAGAAATGCACTTGCCAGCTGATGCAGCCGAACAATTAGGCGACTACTTCGCGGACGCTTATCGGTCGCTCGGCGCAATTCCTTCCCAGCAGACTCTGGTGATGGAACGCTTCTTCGATGAATCGGGCGGGATGCAGCTCGTCCTTCACTCGCCATTTGGCAATCGGATCAATCGCGCATGGGGACTGGCGCTGCGAAAACGTTTGTGTCGTTCGTTCAATTTCGAGCTCCAGGCGGCAGCTACAGATGATGCCATTGTGATTTCGCTTGGCACGCAGCATTCGTTTCCGCTCGACGAGGTTTTTCGTTATCTGAATCCCAAAACGGTGCGTGACCTGCTGGTCCAAGCCTTGCTCGACGCGCCAATGTTCACGATTCGCTGGCGATGGAATGCGACGCGTTCACTTGCCGTGCCTCGGTTTCGTGGCGGCGCAAAAATCGCCGCGCCACTGCAGCGCATGGAGTCGGAAAATCTTTTGGCAGCAGTTTTCCCGGATCAGCTCGCTTGTCTGGAACACATCGTGGGTGATCGCGAAATTCCGGACCATCCGTTGGTAAAGCAGACAATCGACGATTGTTTGACTGAAGCCATGGACATCGATGGATTGGAAGAGCTGTTACGGAAGATCGAGCGGGGTGAGATTCGCTATATCGCGCGCGATTTGCCGGAACCCTCATCGCTCGCTGCCGAGATTTTGAATGCGCGTCCCTATGCCTTTCTGGATAACGCGCCATTGGAAGAACGCCGCACTCAGGCGGTGTACACGCGTCGGGCTTCCGAACGTAATGGAAGCCATGAACTGGGAATCCTCGATGCAGCGGCAATTGAGAAGGTGCAAAAGGAAGCGTGGCCCCAGGCAACGAATGCGGATGAATTGCATGACGCATTAATGTTGCTCGGCGTGATGACGCCGGAGGAGGTTCAGCGAACATCGGACGGCGAGAACGCGGAACAGTTCTTGTCAGTACTCACAACTGAAAACCGGGCGACGCGGTTGATTCCTACCTCGCAATTCCCGGATGACGGTGATGTTTTGGAGCACCGTCCTGATCACTCGGAATCGCGTTCAAGTATGAACGGCGATTCCGAAAAGCGCCGGAGCGCCGGTGTACTCCCCATGAGTCGCGGGACTAGCGCGACCAAGACATTCTGGATCGCAGCCGAGGGGCTACCAATGATCCAGGCCATTTACCCTAACGCGCGTGTTGAGCCTGAATTGACTGTTTCCGACTCGCTGCGGGGAAAAACGTGGGAGCGCGCAAACGCCATTCGCGAAATGGTTCGCGGGCGAATGGAAGTTTGCGGTCCGATCACTGTTGGTGAGCTGTCGGATATATTGATATTGCCAGGGTCAGAGATCGACGCGGCATTACTGGCGCTGGAAGGGGAAGGGTTTATTTTGCGTGGTAAATTTCACCCGCACGCAACAGAACAGGAATGGTGCGATCGGCGATTACTGGCGCGAATTCATCGGCTCACGATCGATCGTTTGCGTGCGGAGATTCAGCCGGCTTCACAGCAGGATTTTTATCGCTTTCTATTCGCATGGCAGCGCGCCGATCAGAAACACCGCGTCGAAGGGCTTGAAGGTTTGCAATCTGTTCTCGAGCAACTCGACGGGTGCGAGTTGCCGTTGGCCGCGTGGGAGTCTGCTGTGCTCGCCGCGCGCGTTGCTGACTACGACCCCGAATGGCTTGATCGCCTTTGTTTTTCCGGCCGTATTGGTTGGGCACGCCTGAGCGCGCCGCAAAATCCAAGCGCGCGCACGAGCGCTCCGTTGCGAACCAGCCCCATTGCACTTTATCAACGCGAGAACCTCCAGCATTGGCTGGTGCTGACCCGCGCAAATTCGGAGATGGAACTTTCCGTCGCCGGCCGAACTTTGTTCGATACGCTTGCAGCGGGCGGGGCGCTCTTCTTCAGCGAACTGGTGCGCTGCAGCGGGCTACTGCCTTCTCAAGTCGAAGAGGCATTGTCGCAGCTTGCCGCACTCGGCCTGGTTACTTCGGACAGCTTCGATGGATTGCGGGCTCTTCTGGTGCCCTCAAATAAACGTCCCACGTTTGGCCGGAACATTGGGAAACGGCGACGCAAAACAAATCTTGCCAGCATCGAATTTGCCGGACGTTGGTCGTTGTTGAGAACTGACTTTGCTTTGCAACCATCAGGAAATGGAGCGGAAAGTTCCGCGCGCGCCGCGGCCATCGAACAATTTGCGCGGGTGTTTCTGCATCGGTATGGCGTCGTGTTTCGCCGCTTGCTCGAGCGCGAAAGTTTCCCGGTTACTTGGTATGAGCTGGGGCGAATTTATCGTCGCTGGGAAGCGCGCGGCGAGATTCGCGGCGGGTATTTTGTGGGAGGGGTCAGTGGCGAACAATTTGCCCTCCCTGAGGCCATCGGCTTGTTGCGCTCAATCCGCAAGACGCCTCCGGATGGCGACCTGATGGCACTGAGTGCGGCCGATCCGCTGAATTTGCAAGGCGTTCTGACGCCGGGCCCGCGAATTGCCGCGCTGACAGCAAATCGCATTTTATTTTTCGATGGATTACCAATCGCGGCGCTGGAGGCTGCTGAGATCCGAAAATTCGCGGAGGCGCCGGTACCTGATTCGCAAATTGAGACGGCGCTTACAGTGGGAAAGCTGCGGCCGTCCTTACGACCGTATTACAAGTAACCTCATTGTCATCCTGAGCGGAGCGTAGCGAAGTCGAAGGATCCCGCAGACTCACTTGAGCTCCGGCAACGGGATTCCTCGACTTCGCTCGGAATGACGGTGTAGTTAAAGGCCTACTTCTTAACGATCTCGGCGTTCTCGATCATGGCCATGCCGCCACGCTCGGCAAGCTTGCCTTTCACAGTGATGTTTTTGCCACAGTACTCAGCGAGTTGATCGTTGATTGGCTTATGTTCGCCAACTACGAGATATGCTTTTCCCTCGCTGACGATACCGACTGGCCCACCACTCTTGATGCACTTCGCGCCGCAGGACTGGCCATGTTTTTCGCCGACCGCGTTATGATCGACGTAGCACATCATATCCACCACTTCGCCGGTCACTTCTTTTGAGGCGGCG
>Ga0137366_10003060_pt1 | contig 12960 bp, 8 predicted proteins | sample SagtaG_8_FD_104938 | JGI IMG/M metagenome (GOLD analysis project Ga0137366, IMG submission 104938) | Vadose zone soil microbial communities from Sagehorn Ranch, Mendocino, California, USA - Sage1_L_60_16 metaG | ecosystem: Environmental > Terrestrial > Soil > Vadose zone | place: USA: California... | reverse complement strand
ATGGACGAGAAGGGCGTGTTCGACAGGGAACTGATCGGGCAATTCTTCCATCTTGGGCTGATGGGGATCGAGATTCCGGAGCAGTTTGGCGGTGCTGGCGGCAAGTTTTTTGAAGCAATTCTCGCAGTCGAGGAGCTTTCGCGCGCGGATGCGTCCGCCGGCGTAATTGTCGATGTGCAGAACACTTTGGTCAACAACGCGCTACTCCGCTGGGCGACCGCCGAACAGAAGAAGCGTTATCTGCCGCGCATGGCGGCAGACACAGCAGGGGCTTACGCGCTGAGCGAAGCAGGTTCGGGATCGGATGCGTTCGCGTTGCAAACGCGAGCGGAACTCAAGGGCAGCGACTACGTCCTGAATGGCCGGAAGCTGTGGATCACGAATGCAAAAGAGGCTGGCCTGTTCGTGCTGTTTGCGACCGTAGATCTCTCGGCGGGATATAAGGGGATTACCGCATTCATTATCGAAAAAGAATTTCCCGGGTTCACGGTCGGCAAAAAAGAAGACAAGCTGGGGATTCGGGCGTCGTCCACGTGCGAGCTGATTCTGGAAGACTGCCGGGTGCCGAAGGAGTATGTCCTCGGCGAAGTAGGCAAGGGATACAAGATCGCAATCGAGACGCTGAACGAAGGCCGCATCGGGATTGGCGCCCAGATGACGGGGGTGGCCCGCGGTGCCTGGGAGTACGCAGCCAAATACTCGCAGGAGCGAAAGCAGTTCGGGAAAGTCATTGCTGAGTATCAGGGAATTCAGTTTCAGCTTGCTCAAATGGCAACTGAGATCGAAGCTGCACGGCTGATGGTATACAACGCTGCGCGAATGAAAGATGCCGGGGTGCCTTTCGTGAAAGAAGCGGCCATGACGAAGCTGTTTGCGTCGCAAGTGGCGGAGCGGGTGACGTCGCTGGCGATTGAGATCTACGGCGGCTACGGGTTTACGAAAGATTATCCGGTAGAAAAATATTGGCGCGATGCTAAGATCGGCAAGATTTACGAAGGAACGTCGAATATGCAGCTACAGACGATTGCGAAGCTGGTGCTGGGCGGTAAATGAACCACCTGTTCGTAGGGTCCTAATTGCAATCGGTTCTATTCCATCTGATTTAGCTTTGGTTCGACCGAGGATTTGAAGTACGCGGATTCCTCAAAGTTGAGAAAAAATCTCTCATGGATCTCCTGTTAGGTGGGCACGGATGAGGGGTCGACATCTCGGCGACTCGCACCAACGGTATCGAAAGAAACACCCCGACGTCATACGCACGCAAATAAACCTTTCCCATCGCCATTAGTAGATCGCGTACGTCTGTTTCGCGAAGATCGGATAGTGACACGGCAAGTCCCCTCATGACTGACTCTTGGTTGGCTTTGCCTGTTACCTTCGCGACCTCCCACTAGAGATGATTCACCAACTGTCGCGGGAGACCAGGGTAGTCTCCTACTAATTTGCGAGCTTCTTCTCGCTCGTCTGCATTCATGCGAATATAGGTCGCGCATACATCACACAATTGCTCATGTAGCCGATCGTGTTTCTCTGCCAAAGCCATCTTAACTGCAGCGCCCGCTGCTTCAATTGAAGGTGCGTCCAGTTGCCCATCTCACATTTTTTCGAACAACTTCTGTTCCTCGGCGGCGTAACCTGAGCAAACGGTCCCTAGTCGTTGAAGCTGCGTTCCGAATTCCTTGTCTAGCATTCGACTCTGCTCTCGAAGAAATGGGACTACCAGTCTTGTGGAATGAGAAGACTCAACCAGGCAGTGGCTTAGCTAATCTTCTCTCCCACCGACTTCGCCTGTGTGAATAGATTCAAATAGTCCGGGCCACCAGCTTTGGAATCTGTTCCGGACATGTTGAATCCACCAAAGGGATGCGCGCCCACAATCGCTCCCGTGCATCTGCGGTTGATGTAGAGGTTGCCGACGTGGAATTCGCGCTTGGCTATTTCGATCTTCTCGCGGGATCCGGTGTAAACCGCGCCAGTGAGTCCGAATTCGGTGTCGTTCGCGATTTGTAAGGCGTGCTCGAAATTGCGCGATTTAATCACAGCCAGCACCGGCCCAAAAATCTCTTCTTGCTCGAGCTTTGACTTTGGCTGGATGTCGGCAATCACAGTTGGCTGGATAAAGTAGCCTTCGCCGGCCTTAGTCGCGCGCTCGCCGCCGGTGATCAGTCGGCCTTCGCGTTTGCCGGTTTCGATGTAGTTGAGGATCGATTTCATCGAGCTTTCGTTGATAACCGCACTCATATTGGTATTGATGGCGGGATCGCCAATGCTGATGCGCTCCACCCGGTCCTTCAGCCGTTCCAGAAACTTGTCATAAATCCGTTCATCAATGATTGCCCGCGAGCAGGCCGAGCATTTCTGCCCTTGGAATCCGAAGGCCGCGGTGGCGACTCCCTCAACTGCGGAGTCAAGATCGGCGTCGGCGTCAACGATGATGGCATCCTTACCGCCCATCTCAAGGATGGTGCGCTTAATCCAGATCTGGCCGGGAGCACGGTCTGCAGCTACTTTGTTGATGTGTAAGCCGACTTCCCGTGACCCTGTGAATGCGATGTAGCGTGTCTTGGGATGGCCGACGACGGCATCACCAAAACTCGCCCCTGAGCCAGGACAGAAATTCACCACGCCCTCTGGCATGCCCGCTTCTTCTAGAATCTCAACAAACTTTGCGGCAATGGTGGGCGAATCGCTCGAAGGCTTCAGAACTACTGTATTCCCGGAGACGATCGAAGCCAGGGTCATCCCAGCCATGATTGCGCAGGGGAAATTCCACGGCGGAATTACAGCGCCCACACCTAGCGGGATGTAGAAAAGCTGGTCGTGCTCGCCGGGTAGTTGCACCAGAGCATCCACATTCTTGAGTCGGAGCGCTTCGCGGGCGTAAAGCTCACAAAAGTCGATGGTCTCGGCGATGTCGGCGTCGGCTTCCGCCCAATTCTTGCTGACCTCATACACAAGCCAAGCCATGAGTTCAAACTTGCGCTCGCGCAGCAATTCGGCCGCGCGAAAAAGCAAGTCAACGCGTTTCTGAAGAGGCGTTCTGCTCCAACTCTCGAACGCTCCGAGCGCCGCTTGCATGGCCGGTTCCACGTGTTCTTTGCCTGCTTTTTGGTGAATGCCGACGATCTGCGATGGACGAGCGGGATTAAGAGAATGAATCTTCTCAGGTGTGCGAATTCGGTGGCCGCCGATGATGAGATCGTATTCGCGTCCTAGTTGCCCACGAACGCGATCTAACGCGGCACGCATTTCCCGGGCGGCCTCAGACCTGGAAAAATCTACCGCCGGCTCGTTTCGAAATCGGCGTTCATGAGCACGCGTGCGGGGACGGACTGGAGCTTCGAGAGTCGCCATGACAAAACCTCAGGAAAGTAAGATCAGCAGGAATCTCTATTTTACACTTTTCTGAAACGCACGCTGCTCTTTACTGCACGGAAAAATAGCAAACACCAGCTTTACATAATGAGACAAAATATCAGATAATAAATTTTATAAATGGTTCATCGGGACGAATTCGCTGCTCTATGCAGGAGTCACGGTCTGGCGACGACGCATCAGAGACGTGTGATCTATGAGACTGTCGTGTCGCTGCACGGACATCCTAGCCCTGAGTTGATTTACGAAAAGGTAAAGAAGAAGATTCCTTCCATCTCGCTAGCAACCGTGTACAACAACGTGCGCACATTTTTGGCGAGCGGAATGTTGCGTGAGGTGAGCCTGCATCATGGCTCGTTACGCGTAGAACCGAATAAGCACGAACATCATCACTTAGTGTGCGTCCGCTGTAGGTCGATTACTGATCTGGATGCGAAAAACCTCGGCCCATTGCGTTTCAAGACTCAACCTCGGGGATTCCGGGTGACGCGCATTGCCGTAGATGTTTTAGGAACTTGCGCAGCCTGTGCTGCCAAGGAAATTTCGAAGTAAAACTAATCTCAATCGAACGGACCTAATGGCCGCCGCCAAGATGTGCGGCCGGCGACTCCGCGAATACAAATGGACACCAAGGAGGGTGCAAATGGACAATAAACTCGCCACCGCAGCGGGGGCTGGTGCCCCCCCAACTCAGGAACTAACCAACCCAACCGAATCCAAGTGCCCAGTAGCCCATGGCGCAACGCGCGCATACATAAACCGCGACTGGTGGCCGAACCAGCTGAACCTCCATGTTCTTCATCAAAACTCTACTCTCTCCGATCCGATGGGCAAGGAGTTCAATTACGCGGAGGAATTCAAGACACTCGACCTGAATGCCGTGGTCAAGGACCTTCACGCCTTGATGACGGACTCGCAGGAATGGTGGCCGGCCGACTTTGGCCACTACGGTCCCCTGTTCATTCGCATGGCATGGCACAGCGCCGGCACGTACCGCATCGGCGACGGACGCGGTGGCGCCGGAGCCGGCCAACAGCGCTTCGCACCGCTCAACAGCTGGCCGGACAACGTGAACCTCGACAAGGCGCGCCGCCTGCTGTGGCCGATCAAGCAGAAGTATGGCCGGAAAATCTCGTGGGCCGATCTCATGATTCTCGCAGGCAACGTCGCCCTGGAATCGATGGGCTTCAAGACCTTCGGTTTTGGCGGTGGGCGCGAGGACGTTTGGGAGCCGGAGGAGCTTTTCTGGGGACCTGAAGGCAAGTGGTTGGCCGACGAGCGCTACAGCGGCGACCGTGACCTGGCAAATCCTCTCGGCGCGGTGCAGATGGGTCTGATTTACGTGAATCCGGAAGGGCCCAATGGAAAGCCGGATCCAGTCGCTGCGGCGCGGGACATCCGCGAGACTTTCGGCCGCATGGCGATGAATGACGAGGAGACAGTTGCGCTGATTGCCGGCGGGCATACGTTCGGCAAAACCCACGGCGCTGCTGCTTCAGCCCAATATTGTGGCCCTGAGCCTGAGGGCTGCGAGGTCGAAGAGCAAGGCCTCGGCTGGAAAAGCACATTCGGCACGGGGAAAGGCGGTGACGCCATCGGCAGCGGCCTCGAAGTCATTTGGACCACCACGCCGACGAAGTGGAGCAACAACTACTTCGAGAACCTGTTCAAATATGACTGGGAACTGACCAAGAGCCCCGCCGGCGCATACCAATGGACGCCGAAGAATGGCGCAGGAAATCGCACAGTGCCGGATGCACACGATAACTCGAAGCGCCACGCGCCATCCATGCTGACCACGGACCTCTCGCTGCGCTTCGATCCTGCTTACGAAAAAATCTCACGGCGGTTCTACGAGCATCCCGATCAGTTCGCAGATGCGTTCGCCAAGGCCTGGTTCAAGCTGACGCACCGCGACATGGGGCCAATCTCGCGCTATCTTGGCCCGCTCGTTCCGAAGGAGCCGCAGCTCTGGCAAGACCCGGTTCCGACGGTGGATCATAAGCTAATCGATGAGAAAGACGTCGCAGCGCTAAAGGCCAAAGTCCTCGCCTCTGGTCTATCGATTTCCGAGCTGGTCACCACGGCGTGGGCGGCGGCATCGAGTTTTCGCGGATCGGACAAGCGCGGCGGAGCGAACGGCGCACGCGTTCGCCTCTCCCCGCAAAAGGATTGGGAAGTGAACCAACCGGCGCAGTTAGCCAAGGTTCTGGAGAAGCTGGAGACGATCCAGAAGGAGTTCAACAGCTCGCAGACTAATGGCAGCAAAGGCAAGAAGGTCTCGTTGGCCGACCTCATCGTTCTCGGTGGCAATGCAGCCGTTGAGGAAGCCGCGAAAAAGGCCGGACACGACGTGAAGGTTCCTTTCTCGCCAGATCGCACGGATGCTTCGCAGGAGCTGACGGACGTGCACTCGTTTGCCGTACTCGAGCCGGCCGCAGATCCGTTCCGCAATTACGTCCGCAAAGGAGAGATGAGACCGGTCGAGGAGCTGATGTTGGATCGGGTGCAGCTGCTGACGCTGACAGCTCCCGAGATGACCGTCCTCATTGGCGGCATGCGCGTGCTGAACACTAATTTCGGGCAGTTGAAGCACGGTGTCCTTACCAAGCGGCCCGAGATGCTGACGAACGATTTCTTCGTCAACCTGCTCGACATGAGCACGCAATGGCAGCCGTCCACGAGCTCCAATGGCTCTGGACCCGTGTACGAGGGATGTGACCGGAAGACTGGACAAGTGAAGTGGACCGCGAGCCGCATCGACCTTCTCTTCGGTTCGAACTCACAGCTCCGGGCAATCGCGGAAGTCTATGCACAAAACGACTCGAAGGATAAGTTTGTGAGGGACTTCGTGGCTGTGTGGAATAAGGTCATGAACCTCGATCGGTTCGACGTCGCCTGAGATCCGGCGGAGGAGAGAGCCGTCGACTTTGGGTACTAACCACAGTGGTGCAGTTTCCAAGAACTGCACCACACCAGCTCTCATTTACGGACCTGCGACTGCAGTAGAAGCAGAGAACCCAAGGTGCTTAGCCCCTTGATCGCCTAAGTACGACATAATTGAAAGATGCGAGTGCTGATCTTCGGCGCTACTGGAATGCTAGGGAAAGCCCTCATGGGTCGGTGGAATGAAGATGAGGTAATTGGACTGGGAAGCTCAAAAGCCGACATTCGGCAGCCCGAGCAAGTCAGGGGCGCGGTGAAGCTAGCAAAGCCTGACTGGATCGTACTGGCCGCAGCCTATACCGATGTTGATGGCTGCGAAGTCAACCCTAGCCTGGCAGCATCTGTAAACACTCAAGGTGCAATCAACGTCGCCAATGCCGCGGCGGAGGCCGGCGCTCACACGCTTTTTGTCAGCACAGATTACGTTTTCGATGGCAAGAAGAGTTCGCCATACGAAACGAATGATCTGCGCAACCCGATCAACATATATGGGAATACCAAGGCAGATGCCGAAGAGGAGATCATTCGTATCCTGCCGGATTGCTGCATTGTGCGCACCTCGTGGCTGTTTGGGCCGGGAGGAAAATGCTTTCCGGACACAATTCTGAAACTCGCGGCAACTCGGTCTGAAATTGACGTGGTGAACGATCAGCGCGGCTGTCCGACTTACACGTTCGACTTGGCCGATGCGATTATCAAACTCTGTCGATCCAGCGCTCGGGGAATTGTCCACTGTACCAACAGCGGAGAGTGTAGCTGGTATGAATTTGCATCGGAGACTCTTCGGCAAGCAGCAGCGAAAACTGAGGTCCGGCCGACCACAAGCGAGCAATTCGTTCGTCCCGCAGAGAGGCCGAAATACTCTGTGCTGTCGCTGGCAAGCCTAACTGCGTATGACATCTCGATGCGAACCTGGCAACAGACCCTGCCCGAGTATCTCCAGCAACGCTCGGCCGCTTAAGCGAACCGTAATATCCCGAAGGCTTCCGGCACGTGGAAATTGGGCTGCGGGGTGAATGTGGGTTGCCAGGCTAGGTATTGCCTCGGCTCAGATCGGCTTTCCACTCGATAAAAATTGGCGCGCCAGCGTGCATTCGGCTCAATGCTCCCGGCCACCGCTCGTGTAGGGATAGCTAACTCCGCGATCCAAATTCGCTCCGATTCATCAATATGTACTGATCGGGTCATGCCGCTCTTGAGATCGGCAAGTCCAGAAGGCGAAATGTCCAAGTCAATCCACATTCCGTTGGGAGCGATTTCGAATTCTTTGTAATAGCGATCCGGCGAAGGCTCAGGCTGTAAGAACGCCTCGGCCACATCGCGGTCCCAGAGATGATCGCGGCGACCGTTGAGATCGGAGTCTTCAAAAACGAAGAGCTCGCGAAAGTGGCATACGAATCTCAGGTATAGGGTTCTAGGCGACCACAGAACGCGGACTTCTGTTCCGAGCGTCGGATCAGGATTCTTGCCTTGCCAGTCGGCGGAGAAGCTGATGGGTGTGGCCAGTTCCCATTCCATGGCTGGATTTGCAGAATCCAACTGAATGTCGCTAGCTATTCTGGCGGCAACGACTTCGGAATCGGTGGGCATAGGCGGAATCAGCATAGTGCAAAAAAATCGGTTTGACCGCAAGATACGGATGGTGTCATTCGCGACCCAGGCTTAGTTTTAAGCCATGAACAATGCGATACTGAGCTTCGAAAAACCAAATGTTGGACAGCTGGAAATGGCGACTTTAACTGACGATTCTCGCTGGCAGGCCGTGCTGGCGCGTGACGACGCAAGTGACGGCAAATTCGTTTTTGCTGTGAGTTCGACCGGCGTGTACTGCCGGCCTTCGTGCCCCTCGAAGCGGCCGCGACGCGAGAATGTGGCTTTCTATCGACTGCCAAGTGAAGCGGAATCGGCGGGCTTTCGCGCGTGCCTTCGCTGCCGGCCCAAGGCAGAGAGCGGTAATCCGCGGCAGGAGATGGTCAAAGCGGTCTGCCGCTACATCGAACAGCGGCTCGATGAACCGATTACGCTTTCGCAACTCGGCAAGGAATTCCATCAGAGCCCGTTTCATCTCCAGCGCACGTTCAAGGCTGTGCTCGGGATTACGCCGAAAGAATACGCGAATTCGTGTCGTATGCGGGGATTCCGCCAGAACCTGAAGGCTGGGCATTCGGTCACGCGAGCTATGCATGAAGCCGGATATAGCTCCACCAGCCGGCTCTATTCGCGCACCGCATCGGAACTGGGGATGGATCCAGCAAAGTATCGTCGGGGTGCGATCGCGGCTCCCATTCGTTACACCTTCGCCGATTCTCCGTTAGGTCGAATTTTGATTGCCGCCACAGATAAAGGAATTTGCAGCATTCAATTCGCTGACTCAGATGAAGAGCTCGAACAAGGACTGAAGCAGGAGTTTCCGTTTGCCGCGCGACGTCGCGATGACGAAGGCATGGCTACTCTTAGCGCAAATTTGATGCAGCACATGCGCGGCCTGGAAACGGCAACTGCACTTCCGCTAGACATTCAAGCAACCGCATTTCAGCGGCGTGTGTGGTCCTACCTTCAGTCCATTGGATTCGGCGAGACGCGTTCATACTCCCAGGTTGCCAAGGCAATCAAGCAGCCGACTGCAGTTCGGGCAGTGGCACACGCCTGCGCAACGAATCCAGTCGCGATTGCGATTCCGTGTCATCGCGTTCTCCGCTCGAATGGGGACCTTGGCGGCTACCGCTGGGGGCTAAATCGCAAGCAAATATTGCTCGACATGGAAGCGTCGGAGGCTGCGACCAGCCGCTAACAAACACAGATGGTGCTCGTCTATTGAGCATTGGTGGCTGTGTGCGAAGTGGGGCCATCGGATCAAGGTCATGCCCATCCCCCGGATTCTACGGCTCATTCCAACATTCTTGTCGTCCTGCCTGCTCTTCGCGCAGGCCACTGATTCAACTTCCAACTTCGATCCGGTTCCGCAAATGGCAAAGATAGCCCAGGCACTCGTGGGCGACTGGAACAACGTTGAAACCATGGAGCCCAGTGAGCGCTGGCCCCATGGGGCTGAGCGGAGGGGTAGCTCTCACTGTGGAATGGGCACGGACGGAACTACTTTGATCTGCCAGGGTAGTTCTGACGGCTCCGCAGGCAAACTGGATCATCTCATCGTGATCTGGTGGGACAAGGACGCGAAACTCTACGGTTTCTTTATTTGCTTTAAAGATTGGGGCTCTGGATGCGAAATCCGTGGCACAGCACACTGGGAAGGAAATGCGTTGGTGAACGACTACACCGAAGATGTGAAGGGTAAGCCTGCAAAGATGCGCGACATCTTCACAGACATCAGACCCGGTTCCCACACGTTGATCGCAGCCATCGAGACGGCGGATGGAAAAATGAGAACCCTGATTACGACCCGAAGTACACGGCGTTAAACCGCAGCTGTCCAACAAAATTATTCAAAGGTTTACCCGTGTTTGACAATTCTTTACGTCCACTGATTCTGAGCGCATGATTGAATTGTTTTATGCCCCCAGCGGCAGACACATCAGGGCCAAACCACTGGTTTCGCGGACAACGCTTCGCGATCGTGGCTCTATTTCTCTTCATCGCTTGCCAAAGCTACGCGCAGACTACGGCCGCGAAAGCAGTCGGAAGCGTCAAGTCCGTGAATGGGAATTCGCTTGTTGTGAGTGTAGATGCCAGCGGGGACACATCAATCACCATTGCCGATTCCGCGCGCATTCTGCGCACCTCACCCGGGCAGACTGACCTGAAAACCGCGACTCCGATTTCTGCTACAGACATTCATGTCGGAGACCGCGTGCTGGCACGCGGTCAGGCCGGTGATAACGGCGCGCTGGTTGTCTCTTTAGTCGTCGTGATGGCGAAGAGCGATATCGCACAGCGGCAACAACAAGAACAGGAAGAGTGGAGAAAAGGAGTTGGCGGGATTGTTAAATCAGTTGATGCCGGCGCCGCGACGATAACAATGGGAAATTCATTGCTTGCTTCCGGAAAACCGATTGTTGTTCGCGTGAATCAGGGAACGCAGTTTCTGCGTTATGCACCCGACTCGATCAAATTCGACGACGCTAAGCCGGGAAGCTTGGACCAGATCAAAGCCGGCGATCAGTTGCGCGCTCGTGGCACCAAGAATGCCGACGGAACAGAATTCGCGGCGCAAGCAATTGTTTCAGGTTCGTTCCGGGATGTCGCGGGAACGGTGATTTCTACCGACATCGCGAGTAACAGCGTTTCTGTGATGGATCTCGCGAGCAAGAAGCCTGTGACGGTGAAAGTCAGCTCCGAAACTCAGCTTCACAAGCTTCCGCCGCCTGTTGCGCAGATGATTGCGTTTCGACTGAAAGGTGGCGCGCCCGGAGCGCAAGCCGGTCAAAGCGCGACGCAAGCATCAGCGAGTGGCGGCACCTCTGGTGGTTCAGGTAACGGGAGCGGCCGCGGGCAAGGCACCTGGGCAGGACAAGGTAGCGCGGCAGGCGAGCATGGAGGCGCTGGTGGTGGCGCGCCTGGTGGAAACTGGCGCAATGGCGGTGGAGCACCCGATTTCCAACAGATGCTGAGCCGCATGCCTGCGGTCACAATCGCTGATCTGAATAAAGGAGACGCTGTGATGCTAGTGGCCACCGAGGGCACGGCGAGCACCGTCCCCACAATCATTACTCTGGTCGCTGGAGTCGACCCGATTCTAAGCGCAGCACCTGCCGGAACCAGCGCTTCAACTTTACTGTCCCCGTGGAATTTGGGGACCCAGGCTGGCGCGGGCGGCGGTGATGCTGCGCCGCAGTAACCATTGTGAGAATGAGAAATTTAACAAAAGCACTTTGCATATTGGCGTGTCTCTTCGGTTGCGCCATTCTCGGGCAGGCACAGGCGGGGACTTTGCGGGGCAAGGTCACCGACCAGACCGGCGCTGTCATTCCTCACGCAACTGTCACCGCAACTGCATCCTCTGGAAAACAGAGTATTGCAACCACAGACGGTAATGGTTCCTTCGAAGTGACGAACATCGCTCCCGGCCCGTATTCAATCACCGTGACCGCGAAAGGCTTCGCGCCATTTCGCAAGGAGTCGGTTGCGGTGGCGGTGGACAAGCCACAAACGCTGGATGTTGCTCTTGAAATTCAAACGCAAGAGGAGAAGGTTGAGGTAGAAGCACAGGGCAACAACCTTGATGTGAGTTCTTCTGGTTCGAGCGCCGGCTCGCTGATCATCAAGGGCAAAGACCTCGAAGCCTTGTCGGATGATCCTGATGAATTACAGTCCGAGTTGCAGGCGCTCGCGGGGCCGGCTGCCGGTCCAAACGGCGGGCAGATTTATATCGACGGGTTCACTGGCGGCCAACTTCCGCCAAAGTCGTCAATACGCGAAATTCGCGTCAATCAGAATCCATTTTCAGCGCAATACGACAAGCTGGGCTATGGCAGGATCGAGATCTTTACCAAACCGGGATCGGACAAGTTCCACGGGCAATTCTTCTTCAACGACAGCAATTCGATCTTGAACTCCAAGAATCCATACGTTCCTGTGAAACCGAGCTACAACTCGGACATTTTCGACGGCAACCTGGGTGGTCCCATCAACAAGAAGGCTTCTTTCTTCATCGATGCATCGCGCCGGAACATGGACGACTTTTCGGCAATTTCGGCCATCGATCCAACACAGCTTCCCAATCCGCTGACCTCGACTTCTGTGATTCCGCTCATAACCGAGTCGATTTCGAATCCGCGCACGCGCACAAACTTCAGTCCGAGAATTGATGTGCAACTCACGCCGACCAACTCCTTGACCGCGCGATACCAGATCACGCACGACAGCGAAGATAATTCGGGACTGGGTACGTTCTCGTTGCCTTCAGTTGCTTACAACCTGAATGAAACCGAGCACACTTTTCAAATTAGCGACACGCAGATTCTGAACCCCCGGATGGTCAATGAAACTCGATTCCAATTTCAACGTGAAACCAATCACCAGTTACCCCTGGGACTAGGCCCGACCATTGACGTTCAGCAGTCATTCACTTTTGGGCAGAGTTCTGAGGGGTTGGTGCGGACGACGCAAGACAACTACGAGTTTCACAACTACACGTCGCTCACCTCAGGGAAACACCTGATCAAATTCGGTGGCAGGCTGCGGGACATTACGTCCAGCGAGCTTACGAATGCCAATTTCAATGGCGAATTCATTTTTTCGTCCGTGGATCCCAACAATCCATGGAGTGCGCTCCAGGCCTACCAGAATGCTTCGCAGGGGCTTTGCCAGCCTGGCCAAAATTACAATGCCCAAAACTGCCCATCACAGTTCATGCTGACTGTCGGTTCGAGCAACGTGAGCGTGGGGTGGTTCGACGCTGGCCTTTATGCCGAGGATGAATGGCGTGTAAAGCCGAATATTTCTCTGACTTATGGCTTGCGGTTCGAGTCGCAGAACAACATTCATGACCACGCCGACTTCGCACCTCGCCTCGGTATTGCCTGGGGTCTAGGCAGCAACGGCAAGACAGCTCCGAAAACGGTTGTTCGAGGCGGTTTTGGGATTTTCTATGACCGCTTTGGCTACAACTTGATCGAGCAAGCGACGCTGCTCAACGGGATCACTCAACAGAAAGCGGTACTCCAGAATCCGACCTTCTTT
>Ga0137366_10003050_pt1 | contig 12985 bp, 13 predicted proteins | sample SagtaG_8_FD_104938 | JGI IMG/M metagenome (GOLD analysis project Ga0137366, IMG submission 104938) | Vadose zone soil microbial communities from Sagehorn Ranch, Mendocino, California, USA - Sage1_L_60_16 metaG | ecosystem: Environmental > Terrestrial > Soil > Vadose zone | place: USA... | reverse complement strand
GTCCGCCACGCTGGGCGGGGCCGAGCGGGTCAGGCTGTTCCGGCTGGTCTGGGACACCTGCATCTCGGCCTTCTCCGGGCGGCAGGCGCTGTACGAGTACTACTTCTTCGGCGATCCGGTGCGGATGGCCGGCCCCTACGTGGCCAGCTACGACCGCGAGCCCTGCAAGGCCGCCGTCCGCGCCTTCCTTGAGAGGGGGTAACGGCGCGGCTAAACCCCATATCCGGATACGGCCGCTACTATCGCACCAAGCCCAGGGGCCGCGGCCGGCGGAGGAAACGTGAGCGTAAAAAGAGGGACGGTGATCCTGTTCATATGGCTGATCATCGGAGCCGTCGCGGCCGGGCAGCGCGGTTACTTCAGCATCAACAACGTCGGCTGCACGCAGGGCGCGACGATGGCCGTGACGATCCTCGCGGGGCCGCTCAACTACCTCGGCTTCAACCCCATGATCTCCTGCACCGCGCCCAAGCCCAGCGGCGCCTAACGAGCCGGGTATCCCGCCTTCCGTCCGGCCCAGCCGGGTCGGGGGACGTGCTTACCCGGGCTTACTCTGCGGCGATCGCGGTCAGCATGTCGAGCCGGACCGCCCGCCTGGCCGGGGAGATGCTGGCGAGCACACCAGCCGCTCCGGTGGCCAGGACGTAGATGACGAGCTGCCCGGCCGGGATGGCCACGGTCGCCTGCTGGGACCTGGTCAGCGCGGCCGCGAGGGCCGCGCCGAGGCCGAGCCCGAGCACGGTCCCGAGAAGCGCGCCGATCACCGAGATGATCATCGATTCGGCCGCGACCATCTGCCGTAGCTGGCCGCGCTGCATTCCGATCGCCCGGAGCAGGCCGATCTCCCTGGTGCGCTCGGAGATGGAGAGGGCGAGAGTGTTGACGACCCCGAGCAGCGCGATCACGATCGCCAGGATCAGCATGGCGGTGACCAGGGTGAGCAGCGAGTTCAGCACGCTGGTCTGGCTCGCGATGTAGCCCGTCTGGTCGAGCAGCTGCGCGCCGGGATATCCGGCCAGCGCGGCCTGGATCGTTCTCCTGGCCGAGGCCGGTGCCCGCACGAGGTCCACGTGGTCGGATCGGACGCCGCTGTCCGCGGCCAGGGTCGTGTTGCCGACCAGGTATCCGCTGAGCGGGCCGACGTTGGCGAAGATCGCCACGATCCGCAGCCGGTACACGCCGTACGAGCCGAACTGCACCTGGATTTCCTGGCCGGCCTTCCAGCCGCGGCCCGAGGCAACGTCGGAGGAGACCATGATCCCGCCGCCACTCAGCGACCCGGCCTGGCCCGCGGTCACCCCGAGGTCGGTGAACCGGCCGATGGCCGCTGGGTCGACGCCGTCCACGGTGCGGTTGGCCGCTCCGGCGACGGTCGCGCCGGTCTGCCGCACCTCGGTCACCGCAAGGACGCCGGGCTGCCGGGCGATGGTCCCGGCCAGCACCGGGCTGAGGCCGGTGTCGCCGTTGGCCGCCTGCACGTAGAAGTCGGTGCGGCTGGCCGCGCCGACCTGTCGGCCTATCGTCGCTTGTGCCGAGCTGACCAGGACCGACGTGGCGGCTATGACCGCCAGGCCGATCATCAGCGCCGCCGCGGTGGCGCTGGTGCGCTCCGGGTTGCGCATGGTGTTGCCCCGGGCGAGCAGGCCGACCCGGCCGGGGAGCCGGACGAGCGGCGCGCCCGCCAGGTAGGCCAGCGGCCGGACGACGAGCGGGGCGAGCAGGGTGGTGCCGATGAAGCAGCAGGCCGCTCCGGCGCCGGCCAGCACGACCTGTCCCGTCCCGCCGAGGATCCCGGCCAGGAGGGCGGCCAGGCCGGCCGTGGTGACCGCGAGCCCGGCGGCCAGCCGGCGGGCCGGGAACCGGGCCGGCCCGGGCGCCGGGTCCCGCATCGCCTGGACGGGGGAGACCCGGGTCGCGCGGTAGGCCGGCGGCAGCGATGCGACCACGGTCATCGCGATGCCGGTACCGAGCGCCACCGCGAGTTCGGCGGCCGGCAGTACCAGCCCGCTGACCGGCAGCGAGAAGCCGAAGGCCGACAGCAGTGCGGCTAGCCCCCGGGCCAGCCCCAGACCCAGGCCGACCCCGACGGCACTGGCGACCGCCGCGATCATCGCGGCCTCGGCCAGCACCGAGCGGAACACCTGGCCCGCGCCGGCGCCGAGGGCCCGGATCAGGGCCAGTTCCCGGGTCCGCTGGCCGACCAGGATGGAGAACGTGTTCCAGATCACGAACGCGCCGACGAGCAGCGCGATGCCGGCGAAGCTCAGGAAGAAGGCGGTGAGGATGCCCAGCTGGCCGTTGATCTGCTGAGCCGCGCTCGCCGAGGCGGACGCCGCGGTGACCGCCTCGTCACCGGGCGGCAGCACCGACGCGACACGGTCGCGCAGCTGGGCGGCGGACACTCCGGGGACGGCCTTGACGACGATCCGGTCGTACTCGCCCGCCTTGCCGAACAGGTGCTGCGCGGCGCCGAGGCCGAATATCGCCATCGAACCGCCGCCGATGCTGTCCGCGGACCCGTAGCCGGTGATCCCGCTGATGGTGAATTGGGCCGCGCGTCCGGCGATGGCGATGGCGATGGTCTCGCCTACCGCGAAGTGACCGCACCGCGCGGAACCCCGGTCGATCATGACCTGGCCGGGGCCGGTCGGCGGCTGCCCGTTACGCCGCGAGAACGCCGCCTGGAACGGGGCGTCCGCCGGCCAGCTCAGCGCGACGCCGAACGACCCGGGCAGCGGCTTGCCATCCCGGCCGAGCAGCACCGCCTGCGCGGCGATCTCCCCGTCCGCGGCGGCGACGCCGGGGACCCGGCGTACGGTCGCGAGCACCGAGGCCGGGAGCGGCCGCGCCGGGCTTCCCGTGATCGTCGGCCCGGTCGGCGAGTTGTGCCTGACCTCCACGTCGGTTCCCATGCTGGCCTGGGCGAACAGCGAGTCCAGGCCGCGGGTGAGGGTCGCGCTGAAGACGAAGCTGCCCGACATGAAGGCGACGCCGAGCGCGATGGCGAGCCCGGTCAGGACCAGGCGCAGCCGGTGTGTCAGCATGCTGCGGAACAGGGCCCCGACGAAGAGCGCACGGATCACGGCGGGTCACTCCCCGAGGGTCTTCATGGCGTCGAGCACGGACTCCGGGGTGGGCCCGGTCAGGCTGCCTGCGATCCGGCCGTCGGCCAGGAAGACCACCTGGTCGGCGTAGCTGGCGGCGACCGGATCGTGAGTCACCATGACGACGGTCTGGCCGAATTCCCTGACCGACCCGCGGAGCAGGCCGAGCACCTGGGCGCCTGCCTTCGAGTCGAGATTCCCGGTGGGCTCGTCCGCGAAGACGATCTCCGGGCGGCTGGCCAGCGCCCGGGCCACCGCGACCCGCTGCTGCTGGCCGCCGGACAGCTCGCTGGGCCGGTGCCGCAGCCGGTCCTTCAGCCCGACCACCTCGATTACCGTGGCCACCCACCCGGGGTCCGCGGCCCGCCCGGCGATGTCCAGCGGCAGCGTGATGTTCGCGGCGGCGTTCAGCGTCGGCAGCAGGTTGTAGGCCTGGAACACGAACCCGACCCGGTCCCGGCGGAGCCTGGTGAGCTGCCGCTCGCGCATGCCGCCCATCTCGGTCTCGCCGATCCACAGCCGCCCGCCGGTCACCGTGTCGAGACCGGCCATGCAGTGCATCAGGGTGGACTTGCCGGAACCCGATGGCCCCATCACCGCGGTGAAAGACCCGGCCGGGATATCCAGGCTTACCCCGTCGATCGCGGTGACCGCCGCCTGGCCCTGTCCGTAGATCTTCGTCACGTCGCGGGCGCGGGCGGCCAGTGTCGCTGATTCCATACGGGGACCGTAGGTCCGGCAGGCCCGGCGGGCATCGGCCCGGCGTGCTGTCCCGGCCTCGATCTGAGGATGGAGACGTGACCGGAGTCGATCTCAGGATGGAGACCGGGCCAGCCTGGCGTCGTAGGCGAAGATCACGAGCTGCACCCTGTCCCGCGCGCCGAGCTTGGTCAGCAGATGGTGCACGTGGGTCTTCACAGTGGTCTCGGTGATCACCAGTTCGGCCGCTATCTCCGCGTTGGACAGGCCCCGTGCCACCAGCCTCAGCACGTCGAGTTCCCTTCCGGTGAGCTCGCGAAGCCGGTCACGGCCAGCCTCGTCTCCCTCGGCGCCTTTCCCGGCGGGCAGCTGGCGGGCGAACTGGTCGAGCAGCCGCCGTGTCACCGCAGGGTCGATGATCGCCTGCCCGCCCGCGATGACCCGGATGGCCTCGGTCAGCTTGGCCGCTTCCACGTCCTTCAGCAGGAAGCCGCTGGCACCCGCCCTGAGCGCCGCGATCACGTACTCATCCAGGTGGAACGTGGTGAGCACGAGCACTCGCGCCTGCCCGTCCGCGGCGATCTGGGTGGTCGCCGCGACGCCGTCCTGGACCGGCATCCGGATGTCCATCACCACGACGTCCGGACACAGCGCGCGGCACTGCCGTACCGCGTCGGCGCCGTCGCCGGCCTCGCCGGCTATCTCGATATCTGGTTCCGCGTCCAGGATCATGCGGAATCCGGTTCGCACCAGCGGCTGGTCGTCGGCCAGCAGCACCCTGATCATGCCCTCTCCAGCGGGATCGTCGCGTGCACCCGGTAGCCGCCGCCGGGCCTGGGGCCGATGCTCAGCCTTCCGCCCAGCGCCGCCACGCGTTCCCGCAGCCCGGCCGCGCCCCGGCCCGCGCCGGGGACCGCGCCGAGGGCCGCGCTCGCGCCGCGGCCGTCGTCGGTGATCGTGACGCCGAGTTCGGTGGCGAAGTCCAGCTCCACGGTCGCGGCGGCGGGCCCGGCGTGCTTCAGGACGTTGGTGAGCGACTCCTGCACGATCCGGTAGGCGGTCAACCCGATAGCTTCGGGCACGTCCCGCGGCTCCCCGCGGCGGAGCACCGTAACCGGCAGGCCCGCACCGCGCATCCCCTCGGCCAGGTCGTCGATGTCGGCCAGGCCGAACGGCGGCAGGTAGGCGGCGCCGGGCGCGGCCGCGTTGGTCTCGCGGGCATCGCCGGCGTCGGCGGGCTCGCCCGAGCGGAGCAAGCCGAGCAGGTGGCGCATTTCGTCCAGGGCCGTCCGTCCCGTCCGCTCGACATCGGCCATGGCGGCTTTGGCCATGGCCGGGTCCCGGCCGGCCGCACGCTGCGCGCCCTGCGCCTGGATCACCACGACGGTGAGGTGGTGCGCCACGATGTCGTGCAACTCCCTGGCGATCCGCAACCGCTCGGCGAGCGCCGCGCGGCGGGCCCGCTCCTCCTGCTGCGCGGCGATCAGCCCGGTCCGTTCGGCCAGCACCGCGATGTGCTCGGCCCGGGCCGCGAACTGCTGCCTGATCACCAGCCCTACCAGCCCCGCGCCGGCCGCCGCGATCAGCGTCCGTACCGGGAGGTGAGCGTTGATCCACCCGTCCGCGCCCAGCGCGGCCAGGGCGCCCAGACCGAAGAAGGTCACCGGTGCCGCTATCGCCAGCAGCCGCGCGATCCGGCGGCCGCCGTAGACGGCGGCGCTGTAGGACGCGATGAGGACGGCGACGAACGCACCCTCGACCGAAGCCCGCAGGACCACCAGGATCGCGACAAGCGCCGCCATCAGCGCCAGCACGGTACCCGGGAAGCGCCGCCGCGGAAACGTGACCAGGCCCATCGTGACCAGCGCCGCGGTGGTCACGAAGGCCGCGTGCTCTCCCTTGGCCGCCGCGCCAAACCCGCCGGCCAGGCCGAGCAGCGCCACGCCGAGCGCGATCGCGGCGTCCAGTACGCGGCCGGAGATTACTGGCCGGGCCCGGCCGTCCTTGCCTGCCATATCGTGTTTGTATCGTGCCGCCTCGGTTCCCGGCTAGCCCGTTCCGCCTCGGGCAGGGATCCGGCGAGCCCGAACCGCGGGTAGAGCTCGTCGATGTGGAACCGGGTGATCGCGTGGATCCTGGCGCCGGCCATGCCGAGCACGAATAGCCCGGACGGGAAGGCGGCTCCGCGGGCCCGGTCGCTGACGTAGCCGGCCAGGGCGGGCTGGGTGTTGGCCCGAGTAGACACCAGGTACATGCGGTCGTCGCCGCGGTATTCGAAGCTCGCGCGCAGCATGGACCGGATCGCGGCGATGCCATGGTACTGGTGCGGCGCCGGGGGCATGGACAGCCAGGCGTCGTCAGTGAGCAGCGCCACCACGCGGTCGATGTCGGCCGCGATGTACGCGTCGGCGAAACGCCGGGCCAGGGCGCGCTCCCGGTCCGACCCCGGCCGTAGTGCTCGTCCGCGCCCGGCTTGGTCGCGGTGCTGGTCCAGCGCGGCGCGGGCGCGTTGCAGCGTGCCCTTGACCGCGGTCGGACTGGTGCCGAGCATGCCGGCCACCTCGTCGGCGGCAAAGCCGAGCACATCGCGGAGCACGAGCGTGGCTGCCTGGCGGGGCGGCATGCGCTGCAGGCCGGCGATGAAGGCCAGCTCGATCGACTCGGTGGCCTGGTAGCGGGCATCGGGGCCAGGAGCGGTGTCGGCGATACCCTCGAGCAGGGTGTCGGGGTAGGGCTGCAGCCAGGTGATCTCACCGCGCCGGCTGGGCTCGGGCGGCTGGAACGGCGGGATCGGCTCGGCCGGGATCCGGCGGCTGGAGCTGCGCAGGGCGTTGAGGCACTGGTTGGTCGCGATGCGGTACAGCCAGGAACGCAGCGATGATCGCTGCTGGAATCCGGCCAGCCCGCGCCAGGCCGCCAGCAACGTCTCCTGCAGCATGTCCTCGGCGTCGGTCAGCGAGCCCGTCATCCGGTAGCAGTGCACCTGCAGTTCGCGCCGGTACGGGTCGGTCAGCTCGGCGAACGCCCGCTCGTCGCCGGCCCGGGCGCGCTCCATCGTGGCCTGCTCCACCGCATCAGCTTGCCATGCTAATCCGTCATTTCTCCCCGCAGCGTTCCGTTCGGCGTGGCCGCGGTGTCTGCACAGGTATGACGACCATGAAGGAGACGAATTCGATGAACAAGGCCGCCAGTCCCGCCCTGCGCACCGCGCTCGCCTACTACCACGCCTGGACCGGCCACGACCTGGACAAGGCCATGAGTTACATCGCCGACGACATCGTCTGCGACGCACCGGCGGGCCGCCTGGAGGGCGCCGCCGCCTACCGCGGCTTCATGGGCCCGTTCGTGCAGATCCTCACCGGGTCGACACTGATCGCCGCCTTCGGCGACGACACGACCGCGCTGATCATGTACGACACCGAAACCGTCCCCGTCACGAGCGCGCCCGGCGCCGAGTGCCTCACCGTCTCCGACGGGAAGATCACCTACAGCCGGTTCATCTTCGACCGGGCCCCGTTCGACGCAGCCCGGCAGGCCGCGGCCCGGCAGACTGCGACCTGAACCGCTCCTCACCGGGCGGGCCGGCGATCCCGTTCGCGGGCGACGACCCTGGTGGCCAGGCGCCACCGGGCCCGCCGGGCCCGGCTCGCGGGCCGGCGCCGATCCTCCTCCTCGGCCAGGGCGTCGTTTTCCAGGTACAACTTCACGAACATCGGGTGCATCGCAGCCTCCTCATCCCCGTACCCTCAACCATCGCCCTAAGGACAGGTCCCTCGCGTCGGGCAATCGCCTCAAATCCGCACCTCAAGGGGTCCTTAGACGCCTCCGCCGGGGTCCTTAGGACCGCCCGGTGCTCGCGCGCTGGGCCCGGGAAACCTGCGGATAACCGGATACGGCGTGTCCGTTCGGCCCGTGATATTTACCCCGAACGTGCCTGCAGTTTTTCCCCTGCCATCTGCCGGAGCCGGTATCGCTGGGTCTTGCCGCTGATGGTCTTGGGCAGCTCGGAGACGAACTCGATCACCCTGGGGTACTTGTAAGGCGCGATCGAGGCCTTGGTGAAGTCCTGCAGCTCGGCCGCCTTTGCGGGGTCCGCCGCGGCGCCCTCGCGCAGCACCACGTAGGCCTGCACGACCATGCCGCGGCCCGGGTCGGGCGCGCCGATGACCGCTACCTCGAGCACGTCCGGGTGGCCGAGCAGCGCCTCCTCGACCTCGGGCCCGGCGATGTTGTAGCCGGCCGAGATGATCATGTCGTCGCTGCGCGCCTGGTACCAGAAGTAGCCGTCGGCGTCGCGGATGTAGGTGTCGCCGGTGATGTTCCAGCCGTGCTGCACGTAGGTCCGCTGGCGCTCGTCGGACAGGTAGCGGCAGCCGGTCGGGCCCTGCACCGCGAGCCGCCCGGGCACGCCGTCGGGCACCTCCTCACCGCGCTCGTCCAGGATCGTCGCGCGGTACCCGGGGATGGCCGTGCCGGTCGAGCCGGGCCTGATGTCACCGTCGGCGGCGGCGATGAAGATGTGCAGCATCTCGGTCGAGCCGATGCCGTCGATGATGGCCAGGCCGGTGGCCTGGCGGAAGTCCTCCCAGACCGACTGGGGCAGGTGCTCGCCGGCCGAGACGCAGCGCCGCAGGTTCTTCAGCGCCGGGACCTTGCCCGCGGCCAGCATGGCCCGGTAGGCGGTGGGCGCGGTGGACAGCACCGTCACGCCGTGGGCCGCGATCGCGTCGGCCAGCTCGGCCGGGGTGGCGCGCTCGATGAGCAGCGTCGACGCGCCCGCGCGGAGCGGGAACAGCAGCAGGCCGCCGAGCCCGTAGGTGAAGCCGAGCGGGGGAGTGCCGGTGAACACGTCGTCGCGGTCCGGCTTGATCAGGTACTTGGAGAAGGTGTCGGCGGTGGCCAGCACGTCCCGGTGGAAGTGCATGGCCACCTTCGGCTGGCCGGTGGTACCCGAGGTCGACGCGAGCATGGCCACGTCGTCGGCGGCGGTATCGACCGGAGTGAACGCGCCGTCCTTGGCCGCGCAGCGGGCGGCGAGGTCGCCGGGGCCGTCCCCGCCGTAGCTGACCGCGGTCAGCCCCGGTGCCCCGGCCGCCAGGTCGGCGGCGAAGCGGTGGTCGCACAGGACCAGGCTCGGCTCGGTCAGCCCGACGATGGTGGCGATCTCCCGGGGGCGAAGCAGGGCCATGGTGGTGACCGCGACCCCGCCGGCCTTGATCACGGCGAGCCAGGCGGCGGCGAGCCACGGGGTGTTCGGGCCGCGGAGCATCACCCTGTTCCCCGGGCGCAGGCCGAAGTCCTCGGTCAGTACCCGGGCGAGCTGGTTGGTCCGGCGGACCGTCTCGCCGTAAGTCCAGGTCTCGGTGGCGGACACCAGGCAGGGACGGTCGGCGCCGTCGCGGGCGGCGGTCGCGTCGAGGAGTTCTGCGGCGCAGTTGAGCCGCTCCGGGTAGTTCAGTTCGGGCAGGTCAAAGCGGAATTCCGGCCACTGGTCCCGCGGCGGGAGGCGATCACGACAGAAGGTGTCGAGGTGCGCCGAATCCGATAGCCGCATCTGGCCCCACTTCCTTCTTTCCCGTAGGGTAGATCACCAGTATTCAACTTCTGTGACGACAGTCAAGAGTACGCAATAGGAGTGCCCGCGATGAGCCCGTTCCGAGCCTCGGCGCCGCTGACCGACAGGTGGGAGCACTTCCGGTTCTCGGTGTCCGACGGCATCGGCACGGTGACCCTGGACCGGCCGGGCAAACTCAACGCGCTCACCTTCGAAGCGTACGCCGACCTGCGCGATCTGCTGGCGGAGCTGCCGCACCGCGGTGACACGCGGGTGCTTGTCATCCGGGGGAACGGCCGGGCTTTCTGCTCGGGCGGGGACGTCAACGAGATCATCGGCGCGACGCTGGCCATGTCGCCGGACGAACTGCTCGCCTTCACCCGGATGAGCGGCGAGGTGATCAAACAGATGCGCGACTGCCCGGTGCCCGTCATCGCGGCGGTGCACGGCATGGCGGCCGGGGCCGGCGCGGTGATCGCACTCGCAGCCGACTTCCGGGTGTGCACCCCGGCGGCCAGGTTCGCGTTCCTGTTCACCAAGGTGGGACTGTCCGGCGGCGACATGGGCGCCGCCTACCTGCTGCCGCGGCTGGTCGGGCTCGGGCACGCCACCCGGCTTCTGATGCTCGGGGACACGGTAAACGCCGAGGAGGCCGAACGGATCGGGCTGGTCTCCCTCCTGGCCGGGAAGGACACCTTCGACGACGAGGTCAGCGCGCTAGCCGGGCGCCTTGCCTCCGGCCCGGTCCAGGCCTTTGCGCAGACCAAGGCCCTGCTGACCAGGGAGCAGGACATGAGCCTTTCGGCGGCGATCGAGCTCGAGGCGATGACCCAGGCCCTGCTGATGAAGGGCGAGGACTACGCCGAGTTCCACGCGGCGTTCAACGCGGGCCGCCCGCCGCAGTGGACCGGCCGCTGAGGATCTGCTCCCGCAGGATGTCCGCGTGGCCGCAGTGCTGCGCGAACTCGCGCAGGGCGTGCAGGTAGACCCAGCGCAGCGGGAGCGGCCCCAGCCAGTGGCCGCTCAGCACGTCGTCCAGGTTCAGGCTGGCGGTGGCCCGCCGGGACGCCGCGCACGCATCGTCGTGCGCGCTGCGGACGGAGTCGATGGTGTCCGCACCGGTCAGGGTGAACGCGTCGGCGGCGCGCGGCGGCAGCCCCATCTCCTGCCGCGGGCGCCCGGTGACGGCCTCACCGAACCACACCCGCTCCGCAAAGGTCACGTGCTTGACCAGGCCGAGCAGCGTCGTTTCCGAGGGGACCAGGCGCCGCCGGGCCTGCTCCTCGGTCAGCCCGTCCAGGCACCCGCGCAACGCGGCCCTGTGCTCGTCGAGGAACGTCTCCATCTGCACTTTGAGCGGTTCGCCGGTTACGTCGTACGACGTCCGCCCGCCTCGCATCGTCACCACGGGAGTATCACCCGGGCCGCCCGCCGGCTTCAACGTAATTCACCTGCCGATTCGGCGCGGTGTACGGCCCGCATGGCGGCGGAGAACAGCCGCTGCTGACTGAACATCAGGCGCGCGGCCAGGAGCCCGGCGGTCGCCGCCGCCTCGCTCAGCGGTCCGCCCGGCCTGCCGCACATCCGCCGCGCCCAGCGCGGCAGGGTCGAGAATGCCAGGGCGCTGACCGGCGGCATCCCTAGTCTCAGCACGCGGTCGCCATCAGGCACCGGCGGGAGCAAGATCACGCGCAGCGCCTGTCTCGCCTCGTCGCCCGCGTACAGCCGCGGCTTGATCTGCTCGTAGTAGGCGTCGAGCTCGGCCATCGAAGCGGCAGCCTGCTGCGCCGGGCTATGTCGGCGCACGAGGCGACCTCGCCGCAATGCACCCACAGCAGCAGGTCGGGTTCGTCCAGCCGGTACCGCGTGCCGTCAGGGTCGGTTCCGGTGAGCGACTCGTGGATCTTGCGCACGCGGCGTCCGGCGCGTTCGGCCTCGGCCGTCGTCCCGAACGTGCGCGTCTCGATGAACTTCCTCGTCCGCCTCAGCCTGGCCCAGCCATCTACCGGCTGCGTGATGCCAGGGGCGTTCTGCAGTGTGCCGCGTACCACCCGGGGATGCAGCGCCTGCAGGTACAGCGCGCGCAGGGCCGCCACCCAGATGATCCGGCTGTTCATGATCTGCCAGGTCACCGACCCGGGCCCGAACAGTCCGTTGTCTTCCCGGTCGGGATCATCCGGGCTGGTACACGTATATGGCGTGAAGGGCATAGTGAGTCCAGGCTGGCAACGAGGACTGGAACGGTGCTGATGCGGCGCTAAAACGCGGGCACCGGGCAGAATGACGGCCATGGCGACGGATGATCCCTATGACCTTCAGCGGTTCGTGACAGCCCAGGACGCTGACGGCACCTATCAGCACGCCCTCGCCGAACTGCGGGCCGGGCGCAAGACCAGCCACTGGATGTGGTTCGTCTTCCCGCAGATCGCCGGGCTCGGTTACAGCCCGACATCACGCATCTACGCGATCACCTCGCTGGCCGAGGCCCGGGCGTACCTGGCCCACCCGGTCCTGGGTGCGCGGCTGACCGAATGCGCCGGCGTCCTGGCCGGCCTGCGCGGCCGCACCGCGGAGCAGGTCTTCGGTGAGGTCGACGCGCTGAAGCTGTGCTCGTCCATGACGCTGTTCCTTCGTGCCGCTCCCGGGGAACCGGTGTTCCGCCAGGTGCTGGACCGGTACTTCGGCGGGACGACCGACTCCGCGACCGAGCAGCGTATCTGAGCCCGGGCATCTGAGCCCGGGCCTGTGAGCTCAGCCGAGGAACCTGGCGAGTTCGGCCTCCGCGGGGTCGCCGGCCGCCCGGTTCTGCACCGAGTGGCCCGCCGTCGGCACCACGAACAGGTGGCCGTCCGGGGCCAGCGCGGCCTGAGCCCGTGCGCCCGCCAGCGGAGTCGAGAGGTCGTGGCCGCCGGCCAGCAGCAGGACGGGGATCCGGGGCAGTTCGGCGCGCGGCGAGGCCGGGGACGGGGCCGGGGACGGCGGCCAGTGCAGGCAAGTCTGGATGAAGCCGTTGCCTGCCGCGGTGGCTCGGTCGAACGGCCAGACCTGAGCCGGAGTGAGTCGGCCGACCGCCCGGGCCAGCGCCGCGGGCCGGCCGGCCAGCGGGGTGTCAGGCCCGCCCCACGGCATCGGCATGTCCGCGCAGAGCGCGCTGGCGTGCAGCCCCTGGCTGAGCTCACCGGCTGTGGCGGCGTCCGCCGCGCGCACCCGGGCCATCAGCGCCGTGAGCGCGTCCGGATGCCCGGCCGTGGCCGCGTGCAGCGCGGCGGGGACACCGGGGAAGGACGGATCGCCGACGCTCAGCGCCACCAGCATGTCCAGCAGCGCGGGCCCGTCATGGTACCGGCGGACCACTGCGGCCAGGTCGCTGGCCAGATCGAAGCCGCACCGCTGCGCCGCGCACACGTCGCGCAGCACGGCGGCGCTCTGCCGCATGTTCACCAGCTGCAGCGGGTCCACGTTCCAGCTCGGCACCACCGAGTCGAGCACAAGCCGGCTCACCTCGCCCGGATGGGCCAGCGCGAACCGCTCCGCGACGTAGGAGCCGTACGAGACCCCGTCCACGGTGAGCCGGGCGACACCGAGCGCCGCCCGCAGCGCCTCGATGTCGGCGACTGTATCCGCGGTG
>Ga0137366_10003042_pt1 | contig 12993 bp, 6 predicted proteins | sample SagtaG_8_FD_104938 | JGI IMG/M metagenome (GOLD analysis project Ga0137366, IMG submission 104938) | Vadose zone soil microbial communities from Sagehorn Ranch, Mendocino, California, USA - Sage1_L_60_16 metaG | ecosystem: Environmental > Terrestrial > Soil > Vadose zone | place: USA: California... | reverse complement strand
GATGCCGAGCACGACGAAGACCTTCAGGCTCGTCCGGAACAGGTCGTAGAGGGTGATGTTCAGCACGATGTTGTGCTGGGAGAGCGAGACCCCCGCGCCGAACACGAGGGCGAGCGGGCCGGCGATGGCGAAAAAGGCGACCGTCGCAACGAACGTCATGAACGCGGAGGTCATCGCCTCGGGCAGCGTCACCCCGACCCGGGTCATCGTCCACATCATCATCGGCCCGGCGCCGCTCTGGAACGGCGTCAGGTAAGCCCCCCACGCGCTCATCCCACCGGAGATCACCATGTCCCGCCAGCGCACGCCCGGGTGCACGTGGCGCGCCATCACCCACAGGCGGGTGCCGCCCCCGAACCAGTCCATCGAGGCGAGCGTCAGCCCCACGGCGAGCCAGGGGAGCCGCAGGGACAGCAGGGCCGACCAGAACGCATGGAAGTTGTCGCCGTAGAGGAGCAAGCCCCCGACGCCCAGCAGCGAGATGACGGCGAAGAGTTCGAGGCCGCGGCGGAGCAGCCGCGGAGTGAGGGCGAGCGCCATGCGGGCACCAAACTACACCGCGCCTGAACGAGGGCGCCATAGCCGCTCCCGGACAGACCTGCCCACATCCCCACTCCCCCACGCTGTTATGTTTACGGGTTATGCGCGCCGCTCCCGACCGCGTGGTCCTTCGCAACGTACGTCAGCACAATCTCAAGGGGATCACCGTCGAGCTGCCCCGCCGCGCCCTGACGGTGATCACCGGACCGTCGGGATCGGGCAAGAGCTCCCTGGCTTTCGACACCCTCTACGCCGAAGGCCAGCGGCGCTACATCGAGTCCCTCTCCACCTACGCCAAGCAGTTCCTCGAGCGGATGCCCAAGCCGCGCCTCGACGCCCTCGAGGGGCTGTCGCCGGCCGTGGCGATCGAGCAGAAGAACCCCACCACCTCGAGCCGATCGACGGTCGGCACCGCGACCGAGATCTACGACTACCTGCGCTTGCTCTGGGCCCGCGCCGGGACCCCGCATTGCCGCAAGTGCGGGGCCGTGGTCAAGGCCGATACCGTGCAGGGCGTGGTGGACGAGCTGATCGGGCGCGGGGAGACCGAGCCGACCAGCATCGCCTTCCCCCTCCCCGCTTCGGCCCACCGGCCGGACGTGGAGGTCGCGGCACAGCTGCGCGCCGCGGGATTCGTCCGCGCCCAGGTGGAGGGGAGTGTGTTCCGCCTCGACGAGGCCGATGCCGAGCGACGGGTGCGGGCAGGAGGCGAGGTGCTCGTGATCGTGGATCGCGTCGCCGCGGCGGAGGGCAACCGCGGCCGGCTCGCCGATGCCGTGGCGACGGCGTTCAGCGAGGGCGAGGGCACCGCCGTCGCCGTGCGCAACGGCGACCGCCGCCGCTTCTCCGAGCACCCCACCTGCTCCACCTGCGGGACCCCCGCCCCCGCCCTCACGCCCACGCTCTTCTCCTTCAATAACCCGCGTGGCGCCTGCCCCGGCTGCAACGGGTTCGGCGCCGTGCTGGAGTACGACGAGACGCTCATCGTACCGCGGCCCGATCGCTCCCTCGCCGACGGGGCGCTCGACCCCTGGACGAAGCCACGCTACGAGGGCCGGCGCCGGGTGCTGCGCGAAGTCGCGCGCGCGAAGGATATTCCGTTCGATCGGCCGTGGCGGAACCTGACGGACAAACAGCGGTACTTCCTCTTGCACGGGGCCGCCGGGCGCTTCCTCGGCATCTTTCCGTTCCTGGAGCGCCTCGAGGAAAAGCGCTACAAGCAGTACATCCGCGTCTTCCTGCGGCAGTACCAGCTGGCCAAGACCTGTCCTGCTTGCGGGGGCGCCCGGCTCAAGCCGGAGGCCCTCTCGGTCCGCGTCGCGGACCAGACCATCGCTCAAGTGGCGGCGCTCCCCGCGGCCGCGCTCGCGCCGTGGCTGGCGGAGCTGCGGTTGTCGCCGTTCCAGCAGCACGTCGCGGTGCACATCCTGCGCGAGCTCGCCGCGCGCGTCGGGTTCGTCAACGACGTCGGCCTCGGGTATCTCACGCTCGACCGGCAGACCCGCACGCTCTCGGGCGGCGAAGCGCAGCGCATCGCCCTGTCCAACGCGCTCGGCTCTCATCTCGTGGACACGTTGTATGTGCTCGACGAGCCGACGATCGGCCTGCACGCCGGCGACACCGACCGCCTCCTCGCCCTCCTGCGCCGCCTCGCCGACGCCGGCAACACCGTCGTCGTCGTGGAACACGACCCGGCCTCGATGCGGGCGGCGGACTGGATGGTCGAGCTCGGCCCGGCGAGCGGCGCGCGGGGAGGCGAGGTCGTCTATCAGGGACCGGCCGCCGGTGTGCTGCGCGCCGGGACCCTGACCGGCCAGTACCTCTCCGGCGAAAAACGCATCGGGGTGCCGTCGGCCCGGCGGCCGGCCGCACGTTGGCTCACCCTCCGGGGCGCGCAGCTGCACAACCTCCAGGGCGTGGACGTCCGCGTGCCCCTGCACACGCTGACGGCGGTCACCGGCGTGTCGGGCTCGGGTAAGTCGACCCTGGTGCACGACGTCCTCTATCACCAGCTCGAGCGCCGGCTCACGGGGGGGCACAGTGCCAAGGAACACCTCGGCGAGGCGGTCGGGGCCGTCCACGCCCTCGAGGGCTGGGAGGCGCTCGCCGGCGTGGTGCTCATCGATCAGTCCCCGATCGGCCGGACGCCCCGCTCCAACCCCGTCACCTACGTCAAGGCGTTCGACGAGCTGCGGGCGTTGTTCGCCGCGCAACCGCGCGCCCGCGAGCGCCGCTACACGCCGAGCACCTTCTCGTTCAACGTCCCCGGCGGCCGCTGTGAGGAGTGCGAGGGCGCGGGTCACGTCCTGGTGGAAATGGTGTTTCTCGCCAACGTCTTCGTGCCGTGCGATGCCTGCGGGGGCCGCCGCTTCCGGCGCGACGTTCTGGAAGTGAAGGTCGACGGCGCTTCGATCCACGACGTCCTGGAGTGGACCGTGGATGAAGCGGTGCGACGCCTGCACCGCCAGCCGCGGCTGGCGCGCGCCCTCTGGCACCTGCAACAGGTGGGGTTGGGCTACCTGCAGCTGGGGCAGCCGGCGACGACCCTGTCCGGCGGCGAAGCCCAGCGCCTGAAGATCGCCCGCGAGCTCTCGCAGGCCGCCGGCCGCGCCGCGAAGGGGCGCAACCTTTACCTCCTGGACGAGCCGACCACGGGCCTGCACCTCGACGACGTCCGCACCTTGTGCCGCGTGCTCGACCGGCTCGTCGACGCCGGGCACACGGTGGTCGTCATCGAGCACAACCTCGAGCTCGTCAAACGGGCCGACTGGGTCATCGACATGGGTCCCGGCGCCGGCGAGAACGGCGGCCGGGTCGTCACCGCCGGGACCCCGGAGGACGTCGCGCGCGCGGACGGCTCGTCCACGGGGCGGTACCTGCGAGAGCTGCTGTGACCCGCCGCGACGCGGATCTCCTGCTCATCGCCGCGACGCTCGTGTGGGGCGTGACGTTCGTCGTGATCAAGGACGCGCTCAGCGCCGCGACGCCGCTCGCGTTTCTCGCCGTGCGCTTCGCCATCGCCGCGGTGGTGCTCACGCCGTTTACCCCGCTCGCCGCGCCGTTCACGCGGCGCGAGCTGGCTGCGGGCGCCGTCCTGGCCGCCGTGCTGGGCGTGGGGTTCGCCACCCAGGCGGTGGGCCTGGTGGATACGACGCCGTCCCGCTCCGCGTTCATCGTGGGCATCTCCTCGGTGTTGGCCCCACCCATCGCGTTCGTCGCCGTGCGCGAGCGGCCCAGCCGGTGGGCGCTCTTCGCCCTGGTGCTCGCGATGGCCGGGATGTACCTGCTCACGGACCCCGAGGGCGGCGGGCTGAACCGCGGCGACCTGTGGACGCTCGTCACGGCAGTGTGCTTCGGCGGCCAAATCGTGGCCGTCGCCGAGCTCGCCCGGCGCCACCATCCCGCCCGCCTCGTGTGGATGCAGACGGTCGGGACCGCCGTGCTCGCGGGCGTCGCGGCGATCACACTCGAGCATCCCGTCTTGCGGTGGAGCCCGCGACTCGTGGCGCAGCTCGGCTGGGCGAGCGTGTGCGCGACCGCAGTCGCGCTGCTGTGGCAGATGAAGGCGCAACGGGAGATGTCGTCCGCGCGCGCGGCGATTATTTTCTGTCTGGAAGCCGTCTTCGCCGCTACCGCCTCGTGGCTGTGGCTCGGCGAGCGGTTGTCTCCGACGCAGTGGCTCGGCGGAGGGCTGATCCTCGCCGGGATGGTGACGGCCGAGGTGAGACGCTAGATTTCGCGCGCCTTCCCGAGTAGCTCAGTTGGTAGAGCAGCCGGCTGTTAACCGGCGGGTCGCAGGTTCGAGTCCTGCCTCGGGAGCTCCCATGACGGCCTCCCGCCGCCCCCCTCCCCGTCGTGGTCCCGGGCCTGTTTCCCGCGACCCCTCGCCGGGCGAGGTCACGCGCGAGCAGACCCTGCAACAGAGTCGCGACCTCCTCGTGTCGATCACGGAGGGCACGGGCGACGCGGTCTTCGCCAAAGACCTCTCCGGCCGCTACCTGATGATCAACACCATCGCCGCCAGGCTGCTCGGGACCACGGTCGACGCGGTCGTAGGCCACACCGATGAAGAGCTGTGGCCTCCGGAGATCGCCCGGCGGTTCCGCGAGAGCGATGCCCGGATCCTCGCCACCGGCCGGTTGGAGACAGGCGAGGAGACCCACGAGAGCCCCGCCGGGCTGCGGACGCTGCTCGTGGCCAAGGGCCCGCTCCGCGATCAGGACGGCCACCTCATGGGGATCTTCGGCGTCGGCCGCGACATCACCGACCGCCGCCATGGCGAGCAGGCGCTGCGCCAGAGCGAGGAACGCTACCGCGCGTTCATCGTGAATTCGGGCGAGGCGGTCTGGCGCGTCGAGCTCGACGAGCCGATCCCGGTGGACCTCGATCCGGAGGAGCAGGTGACGCGGATCTTCCGCCACGCCTACCTCGCCGAATGCAACGAGGCGATGGCCCGCGTCTACGGGGCGCCGTCCGCGGAGGCGTTCGTCGGCAGCCGGATCGCCTCCTTCCTCCTCCCCTCCGAGCCCCGCAACGTGGACCATCTGCGCGCGTTCGTCACCGGGGGATACCGGCAGACCGAAGCGGAGTCGTTCGAGCGCGACCGCGAGGGCCGGCCGAAGGCGTTCATCAATAATCTCGTCGGCATCGTCGAAGACGGGCGCCTGGTCCGCATCTGGGGCACGCAACGGGACATCACCGACCGCAAACGGGCCGAGACGGTGCAGGCCGCGACCTACCGCATCTCGGAGGCCGCGAGCACCGTGCGCAACCTCGACGAGTTGTATCACTCGATTCACCAGATCGTCAGTGAGCTGATCCCCGCGCGGAATTTCTACGTCGCCTTGGTCGACCCGGATGAGCGACTCATCACCTTCCCCTATTTCGTCGACGAATACGACACCCAGTATCCCCCCAAGCGGCTCGGGAAGGGACTCACCGAATACGTGCTGCGGACCGGACGCCCGCTCCTGGCGACCCCCGACGTGTACACGGACCTCGAGCGCCGCGGCGAGGTGGAGCTGATCGGGGCCCCGTCGCTGGACTGGATGGGCGTCCCGCTGCGCGTCGGCGACGAGATCATCGGCGTCCTGGTCGTGCAGACGTATTCCGAGGGCGTGCGCTACGGCGAGGCGGAGCTCAGCATCCTGCAGTTCGTGTCCGACCAGGTGGCGCGGGCCATCGAGCGGCGGCGCGCCGCCGCGCGTCTGGCTGAAGTCGCCACGCGCTACCAGCGCCTCTTCGACGCCAACCCCGAAGCGATGTGGGTCTACGATGAAGAGACGCAGCGCATCCTCGCGGTGAATGACGCCGCCGTCACGCGCTACGGGTACAGCGAGGCCGAGTTCCTGGACATGACCATCGAGGATCTGCGGCCGCCCGAGGACCTGCCCGCGCTGCGCCAGCTCATCGCCGAGGGCTTGAATCGCTTCGGCTACAGCGGGCACTGGCGCCACAAGAAGCGCGATGGGACGGTGATCGACGTGGACGTCACCTCCCACGAGCTCTCCTTCGCCGGGCGGCCCGCCCGGCTCGTGCTCGCCCGGGACGTGACCGAGACGCGCCGCCTCGAGGACCAGCTGCGCCAGGCGCAGAAAATGGAGGCGGTGGGCCGGCTGGCCGGCGGGATCGCGCACGACTTCAACAACCTCCTGACCGCGATCCTCGGGACCACCCAGCTGCTGCTGCGCGATCTCGAGGCGGACGGGACGATGCGCGACGACGTCGAGGAGATCCGCAAAGCGGCCCTGCGCGCTGCCGACCTGACCCGGCAGCTGCTCGCCTACAGCCGCCGCCAGGTGCTCGCCCCCAAGGTGCTCGATCTCAACACCGTCGTGTCGAACCTCGACACCATGCTGCGGCGGCTCATCGGCGAAGATGTGCAGCTCATCACGGAACTGGCCCCGCTCCTCCCGACCATTCAGGCCGACCCCAGCCAGCTCGACCAGGTCATCCTCAACCTGATCGTCAACTCCCGCGACGCGATGCCCCACGGCGGCCGGCTCACGATCCGCACCGCGGAAACACGCTTCACCGGCGCCGAAACCGCGGCGCCCGCCCCCGCGCCTGGCGTGTACGCCCTCCTCGAAGTGATCGACACCGGCACGGGCATGTCCGCCGACGTGAAGGCCCACCTGTTCGAGCCGTTCTTCACCACCAAGGAAGTCGGCAAGGGGACCGGGCTCGGCCTCGCCACCGTGTACGGGGTCGTTAAGCAAAGCGGCGGCTACATCTGGGTGGAGAGCGACATCGACCGCGGCACCACCGTCCGCATCGCGTTCCCGGTGGTCGCCGCCTCCGCTCCCCCCCGCGAGGTGCCTCCCGCGCGCGTCGAGATGACCCCGGCCGGCGAGACGGTCCTGCTGGTCGAGGACGAGGAGGCCGTCCGCCGCGTCGCGGCGAGGATCCTCACGGCGAGCGGGTACCGCGTGCTGACCGCGCATGACGGCCCGGCAGCGTTGAGCGCCGCCGCCCGGGAGGCCGGTCCCATCCACCTGTTGCTCACCGATATGGTGATGCCCGGGATGACGGGCCGTGAGCTGGCGGAGCGCCTGGTGGTGGAGCGGCCCGGCACGCGGGTGCTCTACATGTCCGGCTATACCGAGGACGCGGTGGTCCGCGAAACCGTGGCCACGGCCGGGCATGCCTTTCTTCAGAAACCGTTCGACCCCGAGGCCCTCGCGCGCAAAGTCCGCGACGTGCTGGACGGCCGGCCCGTGCCGCGCTAGCGTTGCGCCAGATGGCCCACGCCGCCCCGCCTGTCCGGCCGCCGGAGGTGTCGCCCGACGGGCGCGCCGGGGGCGCCGACCACCTGCTGAGAGGACAAACCCTCGTCCTCGAGCGCATCGCCCGCGGCGCCCCGTTGCCCGAAGTCCTCCAAGCCATCGTCACGCTGATCGAGAGCGCCGCTCCCGGCATGCTCTGCTCGATTCTCCTTCTCGACCGCGAGGGCCGGCGGTTGCGTCACGGTGCCGCGCCCACGCTGCCCGCCGCGTACAACGCCGCCGTCGACGGGCTCGAGATCGGACCGCACGCGGGCTCCTGCGGCACGGCGGTGTTTCGCCGCCAGGCGGTGGTCGTGCGCGACGTGCAGGTGGATCCGTTATGGGAGCGCTACCGGGCGCTCGCGGCGCCCCACGGCCTGCGCGCGTGCTGGTCCACCCCGATCCGGTCGGCGGCGGGGCGTGTCCTGGGCACGTTCGCGATGTATTACCGCGAGCCCCGGGAGCCGACCGCCACCGAGCAGGATCTCATTACCACCGCGACCGATCTCGCAGGGATCGCCATCGAGCGGGGGCGCGCCGAGGAAGCCCTGCGCGAATCGGAGCAGCGGTTCGCGAAAGCCTTCCACGCCAACCCCGCTCCGCTCTGCATCACGCGGCTTGGGGACGGGCTGTTCCTGGACGTCAACGCCGCGTTCCTGCGTCTGACCGGGTTGCCCCGCGACGAGGTGATCGGCCGGACGTCGGTGCAGTTGAGGCTGATCGGGGCGGCCGAGCGGACGTCGTTCCTCGACCGGCTACGCGGATCCGGCGCCATTCCCGAGATGGAGTCTGTGGTGCGCCATCGAGACGGCGGGCGACGCTCCGTCGTCGTCTCGGTCGTGTTGTGCGACCTCGGCGGGGATGCCTGCATTCTCTCGATCTTCCAAGACGTCACTCAGCGCCGCCAGGCTGATGACGCGCTGCGCACCCGCGAACGCCAGTTGCTCCTGGCGCAGCAGATCGCCCACATGGGCAGCTGGGAGTGGGAGATTCCCACCGGCACCGTCACCTGGTCCGACGAGCTCTGCCGCATTCTCGGGCTCGAGCCCGGCGCCGTACGCCCCAGCTACGATGGGTTCCTGGCGCTGGTCCACCCCGACGACCGGGACGCCGTGCGCGAGACCATCGACCGCGCGGCCGGCGACGGCCAACCGTTCCGCTTCGACTTCCGCACCTGCCGGCCCGACGGCGCCGTCCGCATCCTGCACTGCCGCGGCGAAGTGACGTGTGACGCCACCGGCCGGCCCATGCGGATGTTCGGCACCGACCAGGACGTGACTGAGCTGCGCCTCGCCGACGAGCAGCTCCGCCTTTCGCAACAGAAGCTGCGGAATCTCACGGCGCACCAGCTGGAGGTCCGCGAAGAAGAGCGCGGCCGCATCGCCCGGGAGATCCACGACGTGCTCGGCCAGATCCTGACCGCCCTGAAGCTCGACGTGTCGTCGTTGCGGGAAATGGTCGCCCACCGCGAGCCCGGCGTCGACACCCGCTTGCAGGAGATCGCGGGCCTCCTCGACACCGCCATCAAGGATGTCCGTCGTCTCGCCAGTGAGCTGCGACCGGTGGTCCTCGACCAGCTGGGCCTGCCGGCGGCCGTCGAGTGGCTCTCGCGCGACTTCCAGCGGCGCACCGGCATCGAATGCCGCGTCCGCGCCCAGCTCCCCGACGTCACCCTCCCCGAGGAGGTCACCACGGGTCTCTTCCGCATCGTCCAGGAGGCCCTGACCAACGTCGCCCGTCACTCCGGCGCAAGCCGTGTCGACGTGACGCTGGACCTTGCCGGTCGCATCGTGTCGCTGAGCGTGACCGACAACGGCAAGGGACTCTCGGAAGCGGCGCAGGCCAGCCAGGACTCCCTCGGCATCCTCGGCATGCGCGAGCGGGCTCTGCTCCTCGGCGGCGCGCTCGAGCTGAAAGGCGAGCCGGGGAACGGCACACGGCTCACCGCCCGGGTCCCCCTCAAGTGACCGAGGCCCCGACCGGGATCATCAGCGTGCTCGTGGCCGACGATCACGCGATCGTCCGCAAGGGCCTCATCGAGCTGCTCGGCCGCCAGGCCGGCTTCGGCCATTTCGGCGAGGCGGCGACCGTCCGCGAGACCTTCGCCCGCGTGCAGACGGATCCGTGGGACGTGATCCTCCTCGATCTCGCCTTTCCCGACGGCAGCGGCATCGACGCGCTGCGCGACATCCTCCGCCTCCGCCCGGAGGCGCGTGTCATCATCCTCACGATGCACCCAGAGGATCAGCTCGCCCTGCGCATGCTCAAGGCTGGCGCCGCCGGCTATCTCACCAAGGAGAGCGCTCCAGAAGAGCTGGTAAAGGCCATCCGCCTGGTGCTCGAGGGCGGCAAGTACTTGAGTCCCGCCATGACTCAGGCGCTCGCCACCGGCGCCGAGGCCGGTGGCGGCTCGCTTCCCCACGAGCAGCTCTCCACCCGGGAAGTCGCCGTGATGCGGCTGCTCGCCGCCGGCAAGCACATCAAGGAGATCGCGAAGGCGCTGGGCGTTTCTTCGAAGACCGTGACCACGTACCGCGCCCGACTGCTGCGGAAGATGGGGATGATCACGAACGCGGAGCTTACGTTCTACGCAACGCGCCACGGCCTGCTGTCCGACGCCATGTTGCGGGGGGGTACAAACACGTCGTAGGGCTACCCCGACAGATTTTCCCGCTCCATTTGCAACATTATTCCTCGTCGATACATCCCAATCCATAGAAGGCATGACAGCAGATTCAGACGGTCGAACGAGTCGTAGGCTCGTGATCGCGTGCGCGGGTGTCGTCGCCACCCATGCCGCGGTCGTGCTGCTTGGGTGGTGGCAACAGTGGCGGTTGTTCACGCAGCCACCGGCTGGCTTCATTCCGATGGCCCCGACGACGGCCGCGGCGTTCTTGCTCCTCGCGGCGGCGCTCCTGATCCAGGCACTGCTCGACTCGCCCCAGCGTCGATGGGTCGCTCGCGGCGTGGCCGGACTCGCGCTGCTGCTCGCGGCGTTCGCTCTGGCCGCCCGCCTCGCCGGCTGGACACTCGATCCCGACGCCGCCGTGCGAGTGACGACGGCTACGCTCGGTGCCGTGCCGCTCGGCGTCATGTCGCCGGTCACGGCTGCCGGCGTTCTGCTCCTCGCGCTCGCGCTGCTGCTGCAGTCGGTCGCGCATCCCGCGCTGCGCTCGGCCGTCGCCCCGATCGCCACGGTGCCGGCCCTCGCCGGGACGGTCGTGGGGCTGGGGTACGCGTATGGAACGCCGCTGCTTTACGGGTCCACCACGATCCCTGTCGCGCTTCCCACCGGGCTGAGCCTGCTGCTCGTTGGCGTGGCGGTCATCGCCCTCGCCGGCCCGCACGCCTGGCCGCTTCGGCACCTGCGGGGCGAGACGGCCCGCGCCCGACTGCTCCGCGCGTTTCTGCCGGCCACGATCGTGATCGTCGTGGCGACTGGCCTCATCGAGACGCGGCTCGGCACGCTCGCCGGGCCCGACCGGGTGCTGTTCTCGGCGTGGCTCGTGGTCGTTGCCGCGGCGGCGGTCGCTCTCTTGGTCGGTCGCATCGCCCGGCGCCTCGGCGGGGAGCTCGACGCCGCGCTCGCCGAGCGTCGCCGCGCCGAGCAGCGCTACCGGCGGTTGTTCGAGCACGACCTCGCGGGCGTCGGCATCGTCTCGCTCGACGGCCGCTTCCTCGGGTGCAATCCGGCCTTCGCGCGCATTCTCGGATACGATTCCCCGGAGGATCTCCAGGCGCACGACGCCGCGGTGATTTACCTCCACGCCGAAGACCGGCCTGCCGTGCTGGCCCGGCTGCGCGAATCGGGCCGGCTCGTCAGCTTCGAAAACCGGCTGCGGCGCAAGGATGGCCGCGAAGTCTGGGTGCTGGCCAACATGGCGCTGGTCCCCGGCGAATCAGGGGAGCAGGTGATCGAAAGCACCATCGTGGACATCACCGAGCGCAAACAGCTCGAGCAGCAGCTGTGGCAGTCGCAAAAGATGGACGCCCTCGGCTCCCTCGCCGGCGGCGTGGCCCACGATTTCAACAACGTCCTCACGGCAATTCTCGGCTATGCGGATCTGGTGCTGCTCGACCTCGCTCCCGACAGTCCCCACCGCAAGGATCTCGAGGAGATCAGCCGCTCGGCCCAGCGCGCCGGCGACCTCACCCGCCAGCTGCTGACCTTCAGCCGCCGACAGGCGATCGAGCCGCGGACCTTGAACCTAAACGAGGTCGTTGCCGACACGGACAAGATGTTGCGCCGGCTGATCGGACAGGAGGTCGAGCTCGTCACCGTCCTCGCCCCCAGCCTCGGAGCGATTCGCGCCGATCCGGCACAGGTCCACCAGGTGCTCTTGAACCTCGCGGTCAACGCCCGCGATGCCATGCCGGACGGCGGCATCCTCACCATCGAAACCCACGAGATGCAGGTCGACGGCGCGTATGCCCAGGAGCACGTCGATGCCCAACCGGGCGCCTACGTTCTCCTCGCCGTCAGCGATACAGGCACCGGTATGGACGCCGCGACCCGCGCGCGCGTGTTCGAGCCCTTCTTCACGACCAAAGAGAAGGGCAAAGGCACCGGGCTCGGGCTCGCCACGGTGTACGGCATCGTGCGCCAGCACGGCGGTCACATCGCGCTCTATAGCGAGCTCGGCCGGGGAACGACTTTCAAGATCTACCTGCCGCGCGCGGAGGCCTCGGCGGAGCCCGAGAAACGCATGCGGCCCGCCGAAGCGCGCGGGGGCACCGAAATGATCCTGCTGGTCGAGGACGAAGCCCCCGTCCGCGACTTCGTCCACTCCGCCCTGAAGCGCGCCGGGTACCGCGTCCTCGCGGCCGCCGACGGCGATGAGGCCCTCCGGCTCGAGGCCGCCTGTCCCGACCAGATCGACCTGTTGCTGTCCGACGGCATGATGTCCGGAATCCGAGTCCCCGAGATGGTGGCCGCGTTCCGCAAACGACGGCCAGACACTCGCGTGCTCCTCATGTCCGGTTACGCGCAGGAAGCGTTTATCCGCCAAGGCCTCATGGTCGCGGGGGGCGCGTTCCTTCAAAAGCCCTTCACCGCCGCGGGGTTGGTCTCCAAAGTCCGGGAGGTCCTCGACACCCCCCCTTAGCAGTACCAAACAGACACCGAAATACGAGGATTCTGCTGGACGATTTGTGGATGTATGCACTCACTTTGACTCAGAAGAGCTTTTTCGACAATTAGTTACCTAGCCGCAAGTCCAGGTTGCAACTCATAACTCATTACTCCACAAGGTGTTCCGTGAATGACCACCGGCCCAAAACCGGAGTGAGGCTAGATTGCCACATGCCTCTCCACCCCCTGTACGGGCATGAGGGAGTGCGTAACCGACTGGCCGGCGCGTTCGCCTCCGGCCGTTTGCCGCAAGCCGTGCTGCTCGAGGGCCCGCGCGGGGTCGGCAAACAGCGCCTGAGTCTGTGGCTCGCGCAGCTGCTGCTGTGCGACACACCGACTGTCGGGGGCCGAGAGCCGTGTGGGGCGTGCCGGTCGTGCCGCTTCGTCCTGGCGCTGACGCATCCGGACCTCCACTGGTTCGTGCCGATCGATCCCGGTAAGCGCGGCGGCGACGCGGACAAGCAGGTGGAGCTGACCGAGGAGGCGCTGGGCGCGGAGATGGCGTCGCGGCGCGAAAAACCGCTCTACGAGCCGGCTTCCGGGCTGGCGGGCCATGGG
>Ga0137366_10003041_pt1 | contig 12997 bp, 12 predicted proteins | sample SagtaG_8_FD_104938 | JGI IMG/M metagenome (GOLD analysis project Ga0137366, IMG submission 104938) | Vadose zone soil microbial communities from Sagehorn Ranch, Mendocino, California, USA - Sage1_L_60_16 metaG | ecosystem: Environmental > Terrestrial > Soil > Vadose zone | place: USA... | reverse complement strand
CTTCCAGGCCTGGAAGGTCGAGCACGGCTGCACCGGCTGGGGCTACGAGGACCTCATGCCGTACTTCAGGCGGGCGGAGGACAACTCCCGCGGCGCCAGCCCGTACCACGGCACCGGCGGCCCGCTGGCGGTCACCGATCCCCGGTACAAGTCGCAGGCCTGTGAGGCATTCATCCAAGCCGCCCAGGAACAAGGCGCCAAAGCCAACGACGACTTCAACGGGCCGCGTCAGGACGGCGTGGGCTGGTACCAGCTAACGCAAAAAAACGGCCAGCGCTGCTCAGCCGCCACCGCTTACCTGCACCCCGCCCTGTCCAGGCCGAACCTCACCGTCCTCACCGACGCCCTGGTCACGAACGTGATCATCGAGGGCGGCCAGGCGACCGGGGTGAGGTACCTGCACCACGGCGAGCCCCAGACCGCCCGGGCCAACGCCGAGGTCATCCTGTCCGGCGGCGCGGTCAACAGCCCTCAGCTGCTGATGCTGTCCGGCATCGGCCCGGCCGAGCACCTGATCGAAATGGGGATTGACGTCCACGCCGATCTCCGCGGGGTCGGCGGCAACCTCAGCGACCACCCGGTGCTGCCCGTTATCTGGTCTACGCCCAAAATCCGCGGCCTATGGGAGAAGGCCAGCCATACAAGCCAGCTGCGCTGGCAGCTCACCCACCGCGGCCCGCTGACCAGCAACGTGGCGGAATCCGGCGGCTTCGCCCACTCCGAGCCCGGGCTTCCAGCGCCCGACCTGCAGCTGCACGTGCTGCCCGCGCCGTACCAGAACCAGGGCCTGGCCGACCCGGCCCGGCGCGCGATGACGGTGCTGGTCGGCCTCGTGGACGTGGCCAGCCGGGGCCGGATCAGGCTGCGCAGTGCCGACCCCAGGCACCGCCCGGCCATCGATCCCGGCTACCTGTCCGACGAGCGGGACGGCCGGGCGCTCGCCGCCGGGCTGAAAATGGCCCGGGAGTTCGTGACGGCCCGGCCGATGGCCGCGATCTGCTCCAGCGAGCTGGCCCCCGGCGCGCACGTGCGCTCCGACGCCGAGCTCCTGGACTACGTCCGCAGCAGCGTGGTAACCCTGTACCACCCGGTCGGCACCTGCACGATGGGCGGCGAGTCCCGCTGGAACAGCGTGGTCGACCTTGAGCTCAGGGTCCGCGGCGTGACCGGGCTGCGGGTGGTTGACGCGTCGGTGATGCCGGTCGTGCCGCGCGGGAACACCAATGCGCCCACGATCGCGATCGCCGAGCGGGCCGCCGACCTCATCGCCGGCCGGGCCCCGCTGGCCGCGATGGACCCCGCCGACCCCGTCGACGCCATGGTCCTCGCCGGCCAGGCCGCGGGCCCCACAAGCCACACTGGCCACACCGGCACCTAAACGCCAATACCTTAACGCGCCCGGCGCCCTCCGCCGGCGCCGCGCCGCGGCCGGTACAGCCGTCCGTGCAGCAGCGTCACCAGCGTGACGATCCGCCGTATGTCCCGGTCCGTCCGGCCGAACGTGGTCAACGCGATCAGCGGCCGCATCCGCTGCCGCGTGATGGCCTTGGGCCGGGTGAACTCGCGCAGCCCGTCCGCGCCGTGGATCCGGCCGAACCCGGACTCGCCCACCCCGCCGAACGGCAGCGCCGGCACGATCGCGAACCCGAGCACGGAGTTGATCGAGGTCATCCCGGACCGCAACGAGCGGGCCGCCGTCATAGCGGCCGAACGGTCCCGGGCGAACACCGCCGACCCGAGCCCGTAACGCCCCGCGTTGGCGAACGACACCGCCTCCGCCAGCCCGGCTACCGGCGTCACCGTCACGGTCGGGCCGAACGTCTCCTCGGTAACCGCCGCCGACCCCTCGGGCACCTCGGTCAGCACCACCGGCCGCACGTACGGCGGGGCCACCGCGTCCGCGCCCCCGACCACCGGCCGCCCGCCCAGAGCCAGCGCGTCCGCCACGTGCTTGGCCACGGTCTCCGGCTGCGACGGCAGCGTCATCGGCCCGTACGACGCCTCGCTGTCGAATCCCGGCCGCAGCGACGACACCTTTTCCGACAGCCGCTCGAGGAACGAGTGGTACACCCCGTCGGCCACGTAGACCCGCTCGATCCCGATGCAGGTCTGCCCGGCGTTGGACATCGCGCCCCACGCGGCGGCGTCGGCGGCCGCTTCCAGGTCGGCGTCGGCGCTCACCAGCAGGGCGTCCTTGCCGCCGCACTCGGCCAGCACCGGGGTCAGGGTGTCCGCCGCGGCGGCCATCACCTTGCGCGCCGTGGCCGCCGAACCGGTGAACGCGAGCTTGGCCACGCCGCTGCGGGCCAGCGCCTCGCCGGTCGAGCCGGGCCCGGTGACCAGCTGCAGCACCGGCTGGACCTCACCGAAGATGCCCAGCGCCTCGCTGAACGCCTGGACCAGCCATTTCCCAGTCGCCGGGGTCAGCTCGGACGGCTTGAACACGACCGCGTTCCCGGCCGCCAGCGCGTACGCGATCGAGCCGATCGGCGTGAACACCGGGTAGTTCCACGGCCCGATCACGCCGACCACGCCGAGCGGCTGGTACTCCACCGTGGAGGCCTGGTTGATGGCCGCCAGCCCGCTGCGCACCCGGCGCTGGCGCAGCACCCGGCGGGCGTGCCGGGCGGCCCAGTCGATGTGCACGATGGCCAGGATGATCTCCAGCGTGGCGTCGTCGAGGGGCTTGCCGGTCTCCTCGTGCACCAGCTGGGCCAGCCGGCTCATGTACCTGGTCAAGTGCGACTTCCAGGCGAGCAGCCTGATCCGCCGCCCGGCCCAGCCGAGCCCGGCCCACCACGCCGCGGCCTCGCGGGCCTGGGCCACGGCGGCATCTACCTCGCGGCGCCCGTGTACGGGGAAGGTGGCCAGCACTTCCCCGGTCGCCGGATTCACTGTCTCAAGCATCGTTTGACCAGTAAAGCATTGCGGTCAGCACAATAGCTACGCTGGGTCCGTGCCGCCTCGTCCCTACGTCCTGCTGTCCTGCGCCACCTCGGCCGACGGCTACCTGGACGACGCCAGCCCGGAGCGGCTGATCCTGTCCGGCCCCGCCGACCTGGACCGGGTGGACGAGGTGCGCGCGGGCTGCGACGCCATCCTGGTCGGGGCGCAGACGGTCCGCGCCGACAACCCGCGCCTGCTCATCAGGGACCCGCGGCGCAGCGCCCGCCGGGCCGCCCGCGGCCTGCCCGCGCACCCGGCCCGGGTCACCCTCACCGCCACCGGCGACCTGGATCCCGCCGCCCGCTTCTTCGCCCCCGGCGCGCTCCGCCTGGTCTACTGCGCTACCCCCGCGCTGCGGCCGGCCGCGAAAATCAAGGACAGCGCCGTGCTCATTGACGCAGGTGACCCGGTGTCCGTCGGTTTCATGCTGCAGGATTTGGCCGAACGGGGCGTGGCGCGTCTTCTCGTCGAAGGCGGCGCGCGGGTCCTGGGTGATTTCCTCGCCGCCGGCCGGGCCGACGAGCTCAACCTGGCGGTAGCTCCCTTTTTCCTCGGCGACCCCGCCCCGGCGACCGCCCCCCGCCTCGACCTCCCCGCTCCCGGCCCCGCCGGCCCGATGACCCTGGCCGAGACCCGGCGGGTCGGCGAGGTCGCGCTGCTGCGCTACCTGCTCGGCCCCGGCGGCCCGGACCACCGGTTCCTGCGCTGGGCGGTGGAGCTGTCCCGGCTGTGCCCGCCGTCGGACTCGGCGTTCTCCGTCGGCGCGGTCGTCGTCGGCGAGGACGGCGAGGTCCTGGCCACCGGGTTCTCCCGCGAGCAGGAGGACCACGACCATGCCGAGGAGGTGGCCCTCCGTAAGCTGGGGCCCGATCCGCGGCTGCGGCACGCCACCCTGTACAGCTCGCTGGTGCCCTGCGGCGCCCGCGCGTCGCGCCCGGTGACCTGCGTCGGGCACATCGTCGCGGCGGGCATCCCGCGGGTCGTCTTCGCCTGGCGCGAGCCCCGCCTGTTCACCGACGGGGAGGGGGCCGAACAGCTCCGGGCCGCTTGTGTCGCCGTCACCGAGGTGCCCGAGCTGGCCGAACGCGCCCGCGCGGTCAACGCCCACCTTGTCGGTACCGGCGCGTGACGTCTCCCGAGCTTCGTCACTCCAGGGTTGCGATTCTCGGCTACTTCTTCATCCTCGGCGTGGCCTTCGCGGCGTGGGGCGCCCGGCTGCCAGCCATCAAGCAGTCGCTCCACCTGAGCGACGGCCGCCTCGGCCTGGCGCTGTTCGCCGTGCCCGCGGGCAGCGTGCTGACGCTGGCGCTGAGCGGGCGGATCGCGGACCGGTTCGGCGCGGTCCAGGTGCTGCGGGTGGCCGGCGTGCTGTTCCCGGCCGCGCTCGTCCTGCCCGGGCTGGCCGGGAACCTGGCCTGGCTGATGGTGACGCTGGCCGTCTTCGGCGCGCTGGCCGGGCTGCTCGACGTGTCGATGAACGCCTGCGGCGCCCGGCTGGAGCTGGGTTACGGACGGCCCATCATGTCCTCGCTGCACGCCGGCTACAGCATCGCCGGCCTGGGCGGCGCGGCCATCGGCGGGGTCTCGGCCTGGCTGGGCGCCAGCGCGCTGGCCACGTTCGCCGTCACGGCCGCCGCGCTGCTCGTCCTGGGCCTGCTGGCCGGGCCGCACGTGTTCATCCCCGCCGTCACGCCCCGCGAGGAGCACCCCGGCGACCCGGCCCCGTCCACCCGCAGCATCCAGCGGGTGATCTGGGTGCTCGGCCTGCTCGCGCTGTGCGGGCAGGTAGGGGAGGGCTCGGCCGGCGACTGGAGCGCCGTCTACCTGCACGTCGACCTGGGTACGTCGGCGGCCGCCGCTGCCGTGGCGCTGGGCGCCTTCTCGGTCACGATGGCGGTGGGCCGGGTGGCGGGCGACCGCCTGGCCGCGCGGTTCGGCCCGGTGCGGCTGGTCCGGGCGAGCGGCCTGGTCGCCGGATTGGGCCTGGCGGGCGGCCTGCTGATCGGGACGCCGGCCGCGGCCATCGCCGGCTTCGCCCTGCTCGGGCTGGGCCTGGCCGGCGTCTTCCCGCAGATCGTCACGGCCGCGGCGCGGCTGGACCCCGAACAGGCCGGGCGCAACATCGGCCGGATCGCGGCGGTGTCGTACACGGGCCTGCTCAGCGGCCCGGTCGTGATCGGCGCGATCGCCTCCGGCGTGGGCCTGCGGGACGCGCTGCTGGTCCCGGCCGCCCTGGCCATCCTGGTCGCCGCGGCGGCCGGCGTGATGAAGCCCGCCCGCGCCGGAAGGGTACGAACTAGGACATTACCCCGCTCAGGCTCGGCACAGCCCGGTAACTGGTGACTATAATTCAGGTCATGACGACGATTCCATTGGCGGACGCGAAGGCCCGCCTGTCGGCCGTGCTGGACGAGGTACGGGACACCCACGAGCGAGTGGTGATCACCCGCAACGGCCGGCCCGAGGCGGTGATCATGTCGGTGTCGGACCTGGAGGCGCTGGAGGAGACCTTGGACCTGCTGTCAACGCCGGGCGCGCTGGATGAGATCCGTACCGCGGAGGCCGAGATCGCCCGCGGCGAGACAACCGGTGCCGATGAGCTTCGGCGGCTGATGGAGCAGCGCATACGGGCCGAACAGGGCGGCGAGTGAGCGACGAGGCGTTCACGCTGTCGCTGGCGTCCTCTGCTCGTCGCGTTCTCGTCGAAGGGCCGCCTCGCGGTCTGCCGCTAGCCGTGGCGGCGGCGGTCTCCGAGTTCCTGACCGGTCCGCTACTGGACAACCCGCACCGAGTGGGCAACCCTCTCACCCGCGAGCTGGACGGCTATCACTCCGCACGCCGCGGCGCCTACCGGGTGATCTACCGCATCGACGAGACCGAACGCATGGTTCACGTCGTGCGCATTGACCACCGCGCGAACGTCTACCGGACCCGATAACGTGCCGCTAGAACAGCGTGCCCTCACGTTCAATTCCGCGCATAGCGTCGTAGTCTAGGACTACGCAGCGGATGCCCCTATCCTCAGCCAACGTCCGCGCTTGTGGCCTGATCGACTGTGCGGCCAGTACGCCCTTAACGGGCCGTAGCAATGGATCGCGGTTCAATAGTTCTAGGTATCGAGTCAGTTGTTCTACGGCATCAATTCCAGCAACGCGCTTGACCTCCACCGCCACATGAACCCCGGCCGCCGGAGCGGTATCTTTAGCGGAACTGGCCCCGTCGATCTCGCCGCGGCGCTTGATTTCCACCGCCACGCTGACGCCCGCGCCGTCCCGGCACATCAGGTCGACCGGTCCGATCGGCGTCGGGTACTCGCGCCGGACCAGCCGCCAGCCGTCGCCGAGCAGCCCGAGCTGGACCGCGAGCAGCTCCTGCAGGTGCGCCTCCACGCCGTCCTTGACCAGCCCCGGGTCGATGCCGAGGTCGACCGAGGTGTCGCTCACCACCTCGGTGAGGGTGATGATCAGCGTCTCACCCGACTTTCCGGTCACCGTCCACTGGCCCGGCGCCTCGGTGAGCCGGCACGGGGGCGACATCCAGTTCAGCGGCTTGTACGAGCCGCCGTCGGAGTGCACGAGCACCGAGCCGTCCGCCTTGACGATGAGCAGGCGCAGGGCCTCGGGGAGGTGGGCGGTGAGCCGGCCGACGTAGTCGACGCTGCACCGCGCGATGACGAGCCGCACGACCGGTAACTCTACTGGCTCCGGCTCACCTAAGCTGGGCAGGCGTGAGCCCGCGCCGGATCCGCCGCGACCGCTCCGGCCCGCCGGACCCCGTGCCCGGGCCCGAGCGCGTCGAGTCGTGGCCGGACGGCGACTGGGTGGTCCGCCGGGTGCCCGGCGCGGCGACCGCCAAGGCCTACCGCTGCCCCGGCTGCGACCAGGAGATCGCGCCGGGCACGCCGCACGTCGTGGCCTGGCCCGCCGACGGTGCCCGGATGCCCGGCGGCATGGCCCTGGACGAGCGCAGGCACTGGCATACCGCCTGCTGGCAGAACCGGCTGCGCCGCGGCCCTGGCGCCAAGCGGAAAGGAGTCCCATGACGATGACGAGCGAGCGACTCGAGGTAGCGCGGACGATCGAGGCCGCCCCCGATGCGGTCTTCCGGGTGCTCTGCGACCCGCAAGGACACGTGGCCATCGACAGCACGGGCATGCTGATGGACGCGACCGGGGAGCCGGTGACCGCGGCCGGCGACACCTTCGTGGTTCACATGGACCGGGAGGCGCTGAACGACTACCCGCTCGGCCGTTACGACGTGACCGTCACCATCACCACGCTGATCCCGGACCGGGAGATCGCCTGGACCGTCAAGGGCCGGATCCGGCCCCAGGTCGGACACGTGTACGGGTACCGGCTCGAGCCCGCCGGGGACGCGGGCACGCTCGTGACCTCGTACTACGACTGGTCCTCGATCCACCCGCACTGGCGCGAGGCCGGTATCTTCCCGGTTGTCTCCGAGGCGGCGCTGCGCGCCACGCTCGGCATCCTGGCCCGGACCGTCGCCCGCGGGTACATCGGTCGCCGGACATAACCGGACGAGGCCTACAATGCCCCGGGGGACACCCGCGACTGGGAGGGACTCGTGTACCTGTTCGACCTCAGCGGCAAGGTTGCCGTCGTCACCGGCGGAACGCGCGGGATCGGCATGATGATGGCGCGCGGCCTGCTCCAGGCCGGCGCGTCGGTCTACATCAGCTCGCGCAAGCCCGAGGCGGGCGAGGCCGCCGCCGCCGAGCTCTCCGAGTACGGCACGGTGATCTCGGTACCCGCCGACCTGGCCCGCGAGGAGGAGTGCCAGCGGCTGGCCACCGAGGTCGGCCGCTTCGAAGAGGGCATCCACGTCCTGGTCAACAACGCCGGCACCAACTGGGGCGCCCCCCTGGAGGAGTTCCCCGCGCACGGCTGGGACAAGGTCGTCGACCTCAACCTCAAGACGCCGTTCTACCTGACCCGGGCGTTCCTGCCGCTGCTCGAGGCGGACGGCACCGCCGACGACCCGGCCCGGGTGATCAACGTCGGCAGCATCGACGGGCTGCGCGTGCCGTACGAGTACCCGACCTACTCCTACTCGGCCAGCAAGGCCGGCCTGCACCAGCTCACCCGGGTGCTGGCCCGCGAGCTCGGGCCGCGGCACATCACCGTCAACGCGGTTGCCCCCGGCCCGTTCGAGTCGAAGATGATGGCCGCCACCCTGGCCGCCCGCGGCGATGAGATCGCGGCCGGCTCGCCGCTCGGCCGCATCGGCCGTCCCGACGACATGGCCGGCGTCGCGGTCTTCCTCAGCGGCCGCGGCTCGGCCTACATCACCGGCGCCGTCATCCCCGTCGACGGCGGTATCTGGGCCGCCAGCTAACCCCGGCTTCCCGCGCCCCAGTAGAACGGCCCGGACGTGGTGGCGGTCACCGTGATGTCCCAGCCGATCCGCCTGAGCCGCTCCTCCAGGTCCGCCGCCTGGTAGGGCACCTTCACGATCTGGTAGGACGTGCCGTCTCCGAGCCGTCGGCGGATGGTCGATGACGCCGGGCCGTGCACCAGTTCGTCGGGGATCCGGTACGCGTCGTCGGCGAAGAACACCCGGCCTCCTTCCGCCAGGCCGCCGGCCACCATCGACCAGAAGGCGTCAAAGCGCTCGGCCGGCACGTGCGACAGCCAGAAGCCGAAGAACACCACGTCGTAACGTCGGTCGGGGACCCAGTCGAACAGGTCGGCCCGAACGAACCGGACCCGGTCGCTGCCGACCCGGGCCGCTGCCGCGGCGAGCATGTCCGGGGACGCGTCCACGGCGGTGACCTCGGTCGCGTGGCGGAGCAGTCGGCCGGTCCACACGCCGGGGCCGCAGGCGAGCTCGAGCACCTGTCCGGCCGGCCGGAATGCCTCGAGCGCCTCGGCCAGCTCCTGGCCGCCCGGCAGATCCAGGCCCTGGTGCAGGTAGCCCTCACCGAGGGCGTGATAGTAGGCGGCCTGCTCGCTCAGCAGCTGCTCGAGTTCTCCGTCTCCGGCCAACGCCTTAGCCTCCAGCCCGTTCTCTCAGGTCGTCCGGTCAGTCTCACGGTAACGGGCACAGGGCACTGGTGATAGCGTCGGCGAGCCAGCGCGAGTACCGCTCGAGCGACCACCCCTGGGTCAGCACCAGCCGTTCGTAGTGGTCGATCGCGAGGTAGTTCCACAGCACGTCCCGTACCTCGCCGAGTTCGATCCCGTCCCGGAGCTGGCCGGTCTCCAGCAGGCGGCGGCCAAGCGCGGTCATGCCGGTCAGGCCCTCGTCGTGCATCTTCTCCCAGATCGGGGCCAGCGAGTCGTCCACGTGCCGCCCGTCGCGGATCAGGATCTGAACCCGGGCCGAACGTGCCTGGCGTTGCGCCAGCCCGTCCGCGAACATCGCGATCTGGCGCCGGACGTCGGGCTCGTCCCGCACCGCCTGCATGGCCGGCCGCTCGGCCACGGGGACCGGCTCGTCGTCGCCGGCCAGCTCGATGTCGAACACCGCCTTGGCCAGCGCGGCCTTGGTGCCGAACCCCTTGTAGACACTCTCCGCCGAGACCCCGGCGTGCGCCGCGATGGCGGCGATCGTCGTCGCCCGGTAGCCGTCGCGCTCGAACAGGTCGCGGGCCGCCAGGACCACGGCGAGCCGCCGGGCCCGGGCCTGCGCGCGCCGCCCGGACGCGTCGTAGGACCTCTTGACTTCCGTCATCGCAGGTTCCAAACTTTAGATACAGTTTTACTGTATCTAAAAGGAGTCGCCATGACCGCCAGTCCCTCCGCCGCCGTGTCGGCCGGCCCCATATCCCTCGTGGTCCGCAGCATGCACGCCATGGCCGAGGGGGACCGGGCCGATTTCGACCCTCTATACCACCCGCGTGCCGTCGACCGCGAGAACCGGGTCCAGCCGCCGTCGTCGCGGGTTCACGGACCGGCGGGCTTCTACTCGACCGCGCTGTGGCTGCGCGCCGCCTTCGAGGGCCTGCACTACGACATCCACCACGCCATCGCCGACGGCAACCTGGTCGTGGTCAACTCCACGATGAACGGGCGGCACACCGCCCCATGGGCGGTCTACGCCGAGGACGCCTCGGTGGACACCGTTTTCCCGCCGACGGGCCGGCCCTTCGCCAGTACCCAGTCCCACTGGTTCCTGCTGGAGGACGGCCGGATCATCGAGCACTGGGCCAACCGCGATGACCTCGGCATGGCCCGTCAGCTCGGCTGGATTCCGCCCTCCCCGGCCTACCTCTTCAAGATGGCCCGCGCCAAGCGCCGCGCCCGCCGGGCCCTGGCCCGCTGACCGCGCCGCCAGCAGCCGCTCACTGCTCCGGGGCGAGCCAGAGCACGCCGAGCGGGGGCACGGTGATGACGGCCGAGGCGGGGCGCCCGTGGGAGGGCTCGGGCACCGCCTCGACGCCGCCCATGTTGCCGACGCCGCTGCCGCCGTAGACGGCCGCGTCGGTGTTGAGCAGCTCCCGCCAGCGCCCGGCCCGGGGCAGGCCGATCTGGTACTTCAAGTGCGGCAGCGCGGAGAAGTTGGCGATGCAGGCCACCACGTCCCGCTCGTCCTCGTCGGAATCGGCAGACCCGGCGCCGCGAGCGGCGTGGCCGGCAGGCGCGGACATGCGCAGGAAGGACAGCGTGTTGCCCTGGGCGTCGTTGGCGTCGATCCAGCTGAACCCCTCGGGCGAGCTGTCCAGCTGCCACAGCGCGGGGGTCCGCCGGTAGACCGCGTTCAGGTCGCGGGACAGCCGCTGCACGCCCTGGTGGACGTCGAAGTCCAGCACCCACCAGTCGAGCCCGTTGTCCGCCGACCACTCACTCCCCTGTCCCCATTCCGACCCCATGAACAGCAGCTGCTTACCCGGATGCGCCCACATGTAGGCCAGCAGCGAGCGCAGCCCGGCGAACCGGCGCCACTCGTCGCCGGGCATCTTGCCCAGCAGGGAGCCCTTCCCGTGCACCACCTCGTCGTGCGACAGCGGCAGGATGAAGTTCTCCGTGAACGCGTAGATCATGGAGAACGTGACCTCGTTGTGGTGGTACTGCCGGTAGATGGGATCCTGGCTCAGGTAGGACAGGGTGTCGTGCATCCAGCCCATGTTCCACTTGAAGCCGAACCCGAGCCCGCCCAGGTACACCGGCCGCGACACCCCCGGCCAGGCGGTCGACTCCTCGGCGATCATGGTAATGCCGGGCATCTTCTTGTAGCAGGTGGCGTTGACCTCCTGCAGGAACGAGATGGCGTCCAGGTTCTCCCGGCCGCCGTACTGGTTGGGCACCCACTCGCCGTCATTGCGCGAGTAGTCCAGGTACAGCATGGAGGCCACGGCGTCCACCCGGAGCCCGTCCACGTGGAACTCCTCCAGCCAGTAGACCGCGTTGGCGACCAGGAAGTTGCGCACCTCGGTCCGGCCGAAGTTGAAGACGAGCGTGCCCCAGTCCGGCTGCTCGCCGCGGCGCGGGTCGGCGTGCTCGTACAGCGGGGTGCCGTCGAACCGGGCCAGCGCCCACTCGTCCCGCGGGAAGTGCCCGGGCACCCAGTCCAGGATCACGCCGATGCCGGCCTGGTGCAGCGCGTCGACCAGGTAGCGGAAGTCGTCCGGGCTGCCGAACCGCGCCGTCGGCGCGTAGTACGAGGTGACCTGGTAGCCCCACGAGCCGCCGAACGGGTGCTCGGCCACGGGCAGGAACTCCACGTGGGTGAAGCCCATGTCGGCGACGTACTCGGCCAGCTGTACCGCCAGCTCCCGGTAGGACAGGCCCGGCCGCCACGAGCCCAGGTGCACCTCGTAGATGCTCATCGGCTCGCGCACCGGCTCGCGTGCGGCCCGCGCCTCGATCCACGCGGAGTCGCCCCAGGTGTGCCGCGAGGCGTACACCACCGACGCGGTGGCGGGCGGCATCTCCGCCGCGGCGGCCATCGGGTCGGCCTTCTCCCGCCACCTCCCGTCCGTGCCGCAGATCGCGTACTTGTACTTGGCGCCCTCGGTGATGCCCGGCACGAACAGCTCCCATACCCCGGACCCGCCGAGCGAGCGCATCGGGTACGCGCGGCCGTCCCAGCCGTTGAAGTCGCCGGTGACCCGGACCCCGTGCGCGTTCGGCGCCCAGACGGCGAACGCCGCGCCGGACGTCTGGCCCACCTCGCGCAGGTGCGCGCCGAGCACCCGCCACAGCTCCTCGTGCCGTCCCTCGCCGATCAGGTACAGGTCGAACTCGCCCAGCGTGGGCAGGTACCGGTACGGGTCGTCGCGCACCTCCTCGGCCGAGCCAGAGCCAGACTCAGAGCCAGACCCGGACCCGTACACGGCGGCGATCCGGTAGCCGGGCACCTTCTCATCCGGCACGGTGACGGCGAAGACGCCCTGATGCACGTGCTCCAGGGGCAGCCTGCGGCCGTCGTCGAGCACGGCGGTCACCGAGGTCGCCAGCGGGCGCAACGCGCGGATGATCACCCCGTCCGGACCGGGGTGCGCGCCGAGCACCGAGTGCGGGTCGTGGTGCTGTCCCGCGACGATCCGTTCGATCTCGCCCAGGCTAGGGCCAGCCGCACTAGGGCCAGACAGGCTGGGGTCAGGTTGTGTCATGACACTCGATCCCTGTTAAGAACTGCGGGCTTTCTCACAGCTCGGCAATGGACTCTAGCGGAATGGAGACCCAGGTCGGCCGGTTCCTGGCCTCGTAGAGGACCTCGTACACGGCCTTGTCGAGCAGCATCGCACGAAGCACGACCGAGTTCTCGGCCGGGTCAAGACCGCCGGCCGCGGCGTACCCGGCGCAGAACGCGTCGCCGTTGCGCCGGACCCAGTCGGCCGCCCTGGGCGCGAGGCCGGGCGCATCCGGCCGGGTGACGAGCTGGTGCCGGGCCGCGTAGTCGAACGAGCGGAGCATGCCGGCCACGTCCCGCAGCGGGGAGGACCGGGCGCGCCGCTGGGCCAGCGGGCTGGCCGGCTCGCCCTCGAAGTCGAGCACGATCCAGCCGGTCTGGGTCCGCATGACCTGGCCCAGGTGGTAGTCGCCGTGCACCCGCTGGGCCGGCACCGGCTCGATCAGCTTGGCCAGGT
>Ga0137366_10003038_pt1 | contig 12999 bp, 10 predicted proteins | sample SagtaG_8_FD_104938 | JGI IMG/M metagenome (GOLD analysis project Ga0137366, IMG submission 104938) | Vadose zone soil microbial communities from Sagehorn Ranch, Mendocino, California, USA - Sage1_L_60_16 metaG | ecosystem: Environmental > Terrestrial > Soil > Vadose zone | place: USA... | reverse complement strand
TGATCGCCCCATATTTTTCTGCCAGATCGCAAAGGCCTGGCAGCCGCCCGATATCGCCGTCCATTGAGAAGACCCCATCGCTGATCAGCAGTTTCCTGCCGGGTTGGTCTTTCACGCTGGCCAGCTTGGCCTCGGCATCGGCGAGATTTTTGTGTTCAAAGACGAGAATCTTTGCGCGGGACAGCCGGGCACCGTCAATGATCGACGCATGATTGAGCTGGTCGGAAATGATGAAATCTTCCTTGCCTAGTACCGCCGATACCGTTCCGGCATTTGCCGCGAATCCCGACTGAAAGACGACGCAGGCTTCAACATTCTTGAAGCGCGCGATCTTCTCCTCCAGTTCCATGTGGATTTTCATGGTGCCCGCGATGGTGCGGACGGCGCCGGAGCCAACGCCGTATTTGCGAGTAGCATCGAGTGCGGCCTCGCGGAGCTTGGGATGAGTCGTCAGCCCGAGATAATTGTTCGAAGCCAGATTGATTACACGCTTGCCATCGAAGGTGCAGACCGGCGCCTGCTCGTCATCGAGCACGCGCAGCTGGAAATGTGTGCCCTTTGTCTTAAGGTCATTCAGTTGATCGGTCAGATAAGAAAGGGGATCGGTGCGAGTGGCTGTGGGCATTGTGCCTCCAAATTCATTGCCGCGGATTTCGCAGATCGCGGATCAAAAGAACTGATTAGTTTAATACTCGAGCTCGCGGACAGCCGAGCCGGCTGTCCCGCGTTTTTGCGTCCGCAGTTACGGGAGCCTCAAAGCGCAAGCTCGGCAAGGGCGGCTAAGCTGGAGACTTCGATGTCCGGTTCGGCCGAGGCGCGTTTCGCTGCACCAGCGCCCGGACGAGCAGAAGCCCGATTCACCCAAGCGGTTGCAATACCCAGAGCTTGGGCGGGAACAACGTCATGGTAGAGGCTTTGCCCTGCATGTAGCCACTGAGCGACAGGCACGCCAATCCTTTTCTGGGCCAATTGGAATATCTTGTGCGAAGGCTTGTAAGCTCGCGCCTGTCCGGCAGTAGTCACGAAATCAAACTTGGTCTGTAGCTGAGGAGCGGTTGCTGCGAACAGGTCATCGTCAACGTTCGAGATGATTCCGAGTTGAAATCTGGCATGAAGTTGCCGAAGCGCAGCGACCGTGTCCGGGAAAGGCCGCCAGTTCGCTAGTGAGTCCGGCAGCGAATTCTGCTCGGCGACCGACGCCTGAAAGCCCAGCCGTTCACCAAATCCCAGTACAACGTTCCGAAGGACTTCGCGATAGCTGCGGAATTCTCCGGCCTCGGTCTCAGCTTCGAGTTCGCCGTAGAGGCCCAAAATGTCTGCATCACTCGGTTCAGCGCCATGCGATAAAAGAATCGGGCGAACCGCAGAAAGAATTCCACTTTCCCAATCGATGAGCGTGCCGTAGCAATCGAAGGTGATTATGCGAATGGACGAGAAGTCTTTTGTGGAGACGTGCATGAACATAAAAATACCCCAGAACGCGATGTTCTGGGGTAGTGGGATTCCACGACTCTTACTTTCTGATCTTCAATGGAGCTGACAACGTGAACGACACTGCTGTCTCAGCAGGCAGAACAATTTCTTTGTTTCCAGTGTAGGCAGCTCCGGCTGTTCCCGCCCCGGCCCCGGCGGCACCACCAATCAAAGCGCCTTTGCCGCCGCCAGCGAGACCGCCGATCAAAGCGCCGAGTCCCGCGCCGCCTCCGGCCATAACTCCGGTTCGCTTGCCTTTGCCCTTTAGGGTCTGCGTGAAGGTCGCGGTTTGCAACGGCAATTGCTCGCCGCTCACAGTAATCGAATTCAATTTCAATTGGAGCAGGGCCCCTCCGGCAAAACGGCCAAGGGGCTTCGCATCTACAACTACACCTTCCACCTTCGCGCCTGCGGGGATTGCCACCTCCCCATTAACATCCACCGACTTCGCCAGGCTACCGCCAAAACTTTGACCTGGTTGGCTGACTTTCGAGCCGACTTCATCTGCAAGCCGGACGGTCACCGCTTTGCCACTCGGAACGGTGATGGTTTCGGGGGCGCGGGCCTGCTTAGAACCGCCTTCCGACCCGGACGGACTTCCCTGTGTGTTGTCAGGACTCTGCGTTGTGGAATTGTCGCCAGTCTGACTCGGTTTGGTGCAACCGAAACTGGCGAGCAAAACAAAACTCAAAATAAGCACACCAATGCGAAACTTCATACGTCCTCCCTTGTGTACAACTGATTTATCAGACGGGAACCGAAGGGGCAACTCACAACAGTACAGGCGCTTCCGGGAAATTGGAAGTTAGATAATCTTGTCCCCCTGCGGGAGCGAAGGGGCTGCGGCCACAGGTTCAGGCGTCGGCTGAGTATCGAGTATCGCTGCGGATTCGGCGGCGGAGGCAACGGCCGCGGCAGCCACCTTGACCGGCTCTTTTTTGAGAAATTTCGCCGTATTCAGAAGGACTCGGCCCAACGACGAGTTGTAGCTGGTCCAATTCGAGTCGGTTTCTGCCTCCCGCTCGAAATGTGCCCGCATGCTCTCCATCTTCGAATCCAGGTCATCGAGGTAGTGCAGCATGAGCGCCTCAGGAAACATTGGCAATTTCGGCGATCCAAACTCGTACTGGCCGTGATGGCTGATGATCAGGTGCTCTAACAGCGTTTTCAGTTCATCAGGGAAGCCGGGAATGGCCGCGATCTTCGCCTGCAACATTTCCAGCTCGATGATCATGTGCCCAAGCAATTGGCCACGGCTGGTGTACGAAAAAGAGCGTGTGTAAGCGAGCTCGTGGATTTTACCGATATCGTGCAGAAAAGCTCCCGTGAGAAGCAAGTCACGGTCGATCTGAGGATAGTTTCTGCAGACCAGATCGCAAGAGCGGAAGAGTGACAATACATGGTCCAGAAGCCCGCCGATATAAGCGTGGTGAAGGGTTTTGGCGGCTGGGGCGCTGCGATAAGCCGTGGCGATATCCGGGTCAGACATGAATGCCTGCACAACCGCTTTGAGATTCGCGTCCTGAAAGGAATTGACGAATTCGGCAAGGGTCAGCCACAACTCGTCAATATTTTTTGTGGTCTTTGGAAGGTAATCGGCGAAATCCACTTCCGAATCCGCCATGCGGCGCAGCTTGTGGATCGTGATCTGAAAACGGTTTTTGTACTTGTTGAGCAGCCCTTTAACTTTCAGGAAGTCATCCTGCTCGAAGGCGTCAAGGGCATCCTCTACGTTGTCCCACATTTTGGCTTCGATTTGGCCGCAACGGTCTGCCAGAGTGAGGGCCAGATATGGCTCTCCGCTCTTCTTCGGCTTCACTTGCTTGGTGGTGACAACGAAACTCGAAGTGATGACTTTGTTTTCGAAGCGCGGGCAATCCGAGAGGAAAAAATCTTTCATAGATTCTGGCGGGCGTACTCCTGTATCAAAGTTGGCAGGGTTCACCTCTTTTGGGCAAGCTTATCCTAAAATAATCCGATTTTTTTCTTCTTTTTGAGTTCCCTGGCGCTGGATTCTTTCGCGGCAGTTGTTACGACGGGTTTGCTTTGGTTCGCGCTGGCGCCCGTATCTACATAGCCCGGTTTGATGTCAATGAATGCTTCTTCACGAAGCTTTTTGAGATAGTCGCGCAGCGCCGGTTGCAGCTTCTGCATGTAAACCGCTTCCTGCAACCTGTTCTCAATCTCACTGAACTGGGGGATTCCGGCAGCCTGGTGTTCGGTGACTTTCAGAATTACGAAACCCTGCTTGGTGCGAATCACGTCGGAAACCTGATCCTTCTTCAAACCAAAGGTCACATCTTCGAGCTGCTTGGCCAGCTTCCCGCGCTCGAAAGGCTCGCCTAGATCGCCACCTTGGGCTGCGGTCGCGCCGTCGGAATTTTTCTTGGCGATTTCTTCAAAACTTACCCCGGCACGAATTTGCTTCAGCAAGTCCTCGGCCTTGGCCTGGGCGGCGGCAATCTTTTGCGGATCGTCAGCGCCCTGTTCGGTCGAGACCAGGATTTCACTCAGCCTTACCTGCTCCTTGCGCTCCAAATCGGCCTTGTGCTGTTCGTAAAATTTCTGTTCTTCCTCTTTGGTGACATTTAAATGCCCGCCAACCTCGCGCTGAATTACCTGTTGAGTAATGATCTCAGTGCGCATGTTCTGCTTGAAATCTTCAAACGAGACGCCCTGAGCTTCCGCCGCCTTTTCCAGGTCATCTATGCTATCGAGCTTCATCTGCTTGCGCATCTCGTCGAGACGCTTGATAAGGTCGGTGTCAGCGGTGATGCTCAGCTCTTTGCCTTTGTCCAGAAGTAGCTGGCGGTCAATCAGGCCGCGCAGAATGTCCTTTTGTCCCTCGGACGCGATCTTTTCCGCCTGCTTGGGGTCCTGCTGTTGGGCCTCGTCCTTGAGTTGTTGCTGTTCGCGCTGATATTGGGTTCGGGTAATAATCTGGTTATTTACACGAGCAATGATCTCTTCGACGACGCTGTCTGCAGAGACCAACGCGGGCACGGCAACCAGCGCAACCAGGAGCAAACGGTGGAAAATCTTAGACATAAGCCTCAAGGAGTAAGATGCGCAGGAATCGCGGTAAGTGCTTCAGAGATTGTACATCGGGGGGAGGGAGCGTTCCAAGCCGCGCCTAGCTTAGTCCGTGCGGACTACAGACAACGCGGTCACATCATTGTGGGTGGGTGCGGTACACATAAACTGCTGGACCTTGGAGAGGACCCCTACACAGGTTTCGTGGGCAGTGTCGAAGTGCGCCTGGCTCAGATATTCGCGTACGCGTTCGAGGCCATATTCCTCGCCGCGGTATTTGGCTTCGACAACTCCCTTCGATACCGTCAGAAATGTGTTGCCTGGCCGCACGGCGACAACTGACGAGTCCGGAACGGAATGAGAGAACAGTCCCAGAGGAAGCGCGGTGGCGCCGAGTTCGCGAATCTTTGAGTCTTCACGGACGAGGCCCGGAGTGTGCCCGGCATTCACGTACGACAGGGTGCCTATTTCCTCGTTGTAGCAACCCAGGAACGCAGGGCAAGAGTGTACTCCGCCTGCTGCTGACATGACTGCCCGGTTGGTTTCGATCCAGAGCTCGACCAGGCACTCAGGCTCGTTCGTGTCTGCGCTTTCGAACAATCGTGCACCGGAGGAACGAAACTTTTGCTGCAGCGCGACCACGATGGCGCGAGTCTGCTGCAGGTCGCCGGCAACATCAAACAGTCCAAACAGAACACGGTCGGGAGTGGGTCGCACAAAGTCGTAGAAGTCTCCGCTGCGCCGTTGGCCGTAATAGACGGCGCCCATGTAGCCGTCCCGAATTTGTGGGATCTGCGCCTGAAGGGGATCCTTCCACGGCATGATAACCGGCCTTTCGTGATTCAAAACCGTTGACATGAGCAGGCATGAAAAAGGTAGCACCGATTGCATCGGTCGCCAACTCATACCTTAACCTTGGTTTCAGCACGAAAGTGCCGGCTCGCCGCAGGCCAACGCTCGTCAATTTCCGAATTGCCGAATCAGGAAAGCTGCGACTTCGTCTTGTAACTGGCGATAATCAGAGTGGACGGTCGAACGCAGGGCCGACTCGGCGGAGTCGCCATGACCTAGCTTCTCCAAAACGCGCAGAACATCGCTCATTCCATAGGTGCTACGGATGTATTCCACGGTAGCCAGAGATTCGTCATAAGCCAGCGCAACCTGTCCGCTAGAGAATGACGCAAAGCTGCCCTCTAAGACGTTCAGCGGAATCTCGCGTTCCTGCTTGAACAGCTCTCCCAACCGGGCGCCAAGCGGCGTCAGCGATCTTGGCTCCATGGCCTGGGCAATGCCTTCATTCAGCCAGGTAGGGCATCGTCGCATGGAAAGCTGGTTCACGAAAGAATGCGCCAGCTCGTGTTTCAGGATTCGGGCAAGATCGGGCGTCACCGAATCGAGGCCTTGTAGGGGAATACGAAGCTTTCCGTCATTCAATGCGCCGGTCCACGCAGGAGCGTGCGTCACATCAAAAAAAGCTTGATTGGTGTAAAGGATGACCTGAATGTTCGAATGCGGCTCTACGCCGAAAGCCTGGACGAGATCGGTGTAAGCAGCTTCCAGTGTTGAAAGGATCTGGCCACGAAACCCTTCGGAGCTCTGAGCACCCTCATAACGCAGGGTAAAGTGACCGGTCTCGCGCTCGGAATAATTGTTTTCCGCCGTAAGCTCGCGGCCCGCGCGGTCCACCATGTATTGAATGGAAGCATCAGGACGCAGCGCAAGTGAATGCTTCCAGCTCTGTGCGGCTTCCTTGGAATGCCCTGCTGAATATTGCGCGAACCCAAGCACTGCCAGCGCATCTGCAGAATCTGGGGCCAACCGAACTGCCCGTTCCGCGTATTCGATCGCTTCTTGTGCTTTTCCAGTTCTGATCAACAGGGAGGCGTAGAAGTTAGCAATAGCCGGATTCTGCGGATCGTAGCGCATTCCGGCTTCGAAATCACGGCGGGCATCGGCATATTTAGCGTTCTGAAATTCCTGCTTTCCCGCGATATAGAAGGCGACCGCAGTGGCGGTAGGGTTTCCGCGCGATTCGATCAAGTTCAGAGCTTCCCGGTTTACCGAGCCTTCGCGGACAACTTGACTCAGCAGCTCCCCCTCACCAAGGACTGGAGCGGTTGGTACATAAGTAGGCAGCTCAACGTGGCGAACGGGTAACGGCGTCCCGATCTCGACGCGCTCAACTTTTGATTTTGGAATGGTGTAGGAGTCGTCTCCAATTTCGTACTGCAGGGTATTCGTAGTCTCGCTAACCCGGTCTGCATAGATGACATCCCCATTTTTCATGTGGACCACTTCAGCCTGGGCAAAGCAGGGGACGGCACAGGCGAAGGCAACAGCGCCCAACCGGCACAGTAAGACAGGGGTGACAAACGTCCGCACTTTGGCGCATTCTAAAGGCATCGACACCGGGGCCGAAGGTGACTAACGTCACAGTTAGAGCTGGAAAGTTTGCGTGGCTGACCCTCGTACTAGGGTGCCTAGCGTTGGCTACAGGAGCGCAGCAAGCCGTCCCAGCGAAACCACCCGGACCCGCGGAATCCCTTTACCTCAAGCTGCGAAGCGTGGACCTCGATCCAGGTAAGGTCTTTAAGATCAGGGAGGCTACCCTGGATCGCGCTGCCGTTCACATTTCTCTCGACGACGGCGTGATCGCTTTCACGGAAAGCATCGGGGGGCACATCACCGGTGCATTCTTCCAAGGCGAGGGCGAGGTCCTGTTGTCTCCTCCGAACACGATGGAGCGTTCTTCTCTTGCCCTATTCACTGGCGGAGCCATTCTCGAAGAAAGGTTTTCGACCGCCTATTTTCGCTTCAATGACGATGTTTACGCAGAGCTAACACCTTTTCTGCGAGGCCCCGACGACGAGAGTGAGGCGTTCCTTTCGCGCTGGAAAGAGACCGCCCAGGATCTCTCCGATCAGGACGCATTGCGGCTACTGCTGACCCTGGGCGACGGACTGGCCGGGGACGAAAAGGTGTCTCCCGCCAATACCAACGATCACATGCTGCACGCGATGCTGCAGGGGAACAAGCTGGGAGCCTTCGACGTTTGGTACGACACTCTGATGAAGGAACAGATTGCCGCAGGACAGCGCAAGATGGTCGCGGGCCAGAGTTACTACGACCTCTGGATATCCTTTGCCGTGCCCGGGCCGCGTGTTGTTTCGGAAGAGGGCGAAGGCGCGGGCGCGGCGCCGAACTTTGACTTTGAGATCACCAACTTTAAGATTCAAACCGAAATCAAGCCGGCGAAAGACATGCAATCGAAAGCGGTGCTGAGCGTAGTGGCGCGCAAGGATTGCCGGCGAACGCTAGTGTTCGAATTGTCGAGGCTTCTAAAGGTCCAGCAAGTGCTGGCCGATGGCGCCCCGGTCGAATTCATCCACAACCAGGCAATCGAAGGATCGCAACTGGCGCGGCGTGGTAATGACGTGGTGGCCATCGTTTTGTGGTCTCCTCTCCGCGCTGACCAGAAGATTGAGCTGAGTTTCGAATATTCCGGGTCGGTGTTGTCGGAAGCCGCCACCGGCCTCCTTTATGTCGGAGACCGTGGCACGTGGTACCCGAATCGGGGCTTGGCCATGGCTTCATTCGATCTAGAGTTTCGCTATCCGGCGGCCTGGACATTGGTCGCCACTGGTCACAAAACGGAACAAAAAGAAGAAGGAGGCGAACAGGTCTCCAGCTGGGTGTCGGATCGTCCGGTTCCGGTTGTGGGATTCAATCTAGGCAGATACTCCCAAAGCGTCACTTATGCAGGCAAGATTCCTGTCCTGACCTACGCTACCGCAAGCCTGGAGCGAGGCTTCCCAAGAACATCCTCGCCGTCCGGGCCCGAGATTCCGTTCATTGCGCCAGGGCAGAGCATCGCCGCTCTCGCTGTTCCCAGATCCGTCCAGCCGCCCTCCCCGTCTGAGAACATGCGGATGGTTGGCGCCACCTCAGCAAGAGCAGTGGAGTTCTATGAGCGATATTTTGGACCGTTTCCCTACAGTGAATTGGCGATTACGCAGATGCCTGGAGCGGTCAGCCAAGGATGGCCCGGTCTCATATTTCTTTCCAGTTTTGCGTTCCTGAATCCGGAACAGCAAGGCAGGACCGGAATGGATCGCAACCGCCTGGCAATGGCGGAACAGGTCGTAGCCCATGAAACTGCTCACCAATGGTGGGGCGATTTGGTTGGATGGAGCAGCTATCGCGATCAGTGGATGATGGAGGCGCTCGCGAATTACAGCTCTTTGATGCTGCTTGAGTCGCATGATCCGGCGAAATTCCGGCAGATCATGCAAGCCTACCGTGACGACTTGATCGCCAAGAAGGCCAAAGGGATGGCACTCGCCGATGCAGGCCCCGTCACCCTAGGTTTGCGACTTTCATCGTCCCAGTTCCCGGAGGCCTATGACGCAATCTGCTATGGGCGAGGAACCTGGATCATCCACATGTTGCGCACCATGATGCGCGACGGAGACCGAAAATCACTTCCGGGACGCCCCAAAGGCGCTCCCGACGAGCTATTCGTTCAGATATTGCGAAAGCTCAGGACCGACTACCAGGGCAAGACCGTGAGCACGCAGGAGCTGATGGCAGCCTTTGAGGCCCAGCTTCCTCGTTCGCTGTGGTATGAGGGCCATAAGTCGCTTGCGTGGTTTTATGATTCCTGGGTGGGCGGAAGTGCGGTGCCTGGTTACGATCTCCGCGGACTGAAATTTACCGACAAAGCCAATTCAACGTTGGTCGCGGGTACGATTACTCAGGACCACGCGCCGCACGATCTCGTTACATCCGTTCCTCTGTATGCCTCCGTCGCGGGAAAGAGCATTTTTCTTGGGCGCGTGTTTGCAGAGGGGGACGAAACGCAGTTTCGGATCTCGGCTCCGCTTGGCGCCAGAAAGATCCTTTTGGATCCGGAGCAGACCCTCCTAGCACGGAGCAGATAACGGCACAACAAGTCTGCTGCGACCGAGTTCCGTATTTGGGACAATTTTCAGGAGTTGCCGAGGGCACTGGAGCCAACATTTATCTCGGCGAAGGCTCCAGCGCTACGTTTCCTCGCACCGCGGTTAAAAATGCGGAGGCTGATGCGCATCTTCGATACGCAGTTTTCCATCGGGACCGTCGGGTTGGGATGACTGCACGAAACCTCACAAAAATGGCTTACACTTACTAGGGCAAAAAATGGCATCGGTTCAGATCGAACACTTCTATTTGGGCTGCCTGGCCCATGCTTCTTACCTGGTCGATTCGGACGGAGTCGCCGCGGTCATTGATCCGCAGCGCGACGTTGACATTTACCTTGATGCCGCCCAACGAAAGAACCTGAAGATCGAGCACATTATCGAAACCCACCTCCACGCCGACTTCGTTTCCGGTCATCATGAGCTTGCCGAGCGCACCGCGGCGCGCATTTATCTCGGCGAAGGCTCCGGCGCTACGTTCCCTCACACTGCGGTTAAAGACGGCGATTCCATCCGGTTTGGCCAATGCCGTTTCGACTTTCTTCAAACGCCAGGTCACACCCTGGAGAGCATTTGTATTGCAATGACTGACTTGGTCGACCATGCCCGGCCACGAGCCGTATTCACCGGAGACACGCTGTTTGTGGGAGACGTTGGCCGCCCCGATCTCTCCCGCGACCACACCCCGCAAGAGCTTGCGGCCATGCTCTACCGCAGCCTGCATGACAAGCTGCTGAAGCTTCCCGATGAAATGGAAATTTTTCCGGCGCATGGCGCGGGTTCGCTTTGCGGTCGGCAGATGGGTTCCGAGCGTTCATCTACGATTGGAAATGAACGCCGCTTCAACTATGCGCTTCAGGCGCGGAGCTGTGACGAGTTCGTTCGCCTTCTAACAGATGGGATGCCGTCTCGTCCCGAGTACTTCATTCGCGACGTGGAGATGAACCGGCAAGGCGCCACCGCACTCGATAGTATTCCACCACCAGTTCCGGTACGCGCGCCCGATGTCTTTCGGCTCCAAGCCGAAGGTGCAGTTGTGCTGGACACGCGTCCAGCGATGGAGTTTGCAGTTGCGCATGTTCCAGGCTCCATGCACATCGGGCTCTCTGGGCAATATGCGTCCTGGGCTGCGCGGATATTGGGTCTCGACAAACGCATCATTCTCGTCGGAGAAGACGCTGACCACCTTCGCGAGTCGCAGTTGCGCCTGGCGCGCGTCGGAATTGAGAACGTGCAGGCATACCTCGAAGACGGCATAGCCGGTTGGATTGCCGGCGGCTATGAGCTCGATTACATTCCGCAAATTTCGGTGCAGGAATTTACCGATCTGCTTGGCCAAGAAAAAGACAATATGGCCGTCGTCGATGTTCGCGAGCAATCCGAGGTCAGCGGGGGAGCGATGGAGAATTCAGTCCGGATTCCCCTGGGTCAGTTGCAGGACCGCACTGCCGAACTGGACCGCAGTAAGCTGCTTGTTGTCCATTGCAAGAGCGGATATCGCAGCTCAATCGCCACCAGCATTCTGCGCCGCGCCGGATTTCGCAACATTGCCAATCTAACCGGCGGGTTCGACGCCTGGAAGGCCGTTAGCCATGCAGCATGATCCGGAAACGGATTGACGCACTCCATAGTTAAAAACACACGTAGCACTTGAAATGTGGACGGAAGTCAGTCTGCGGCGTTGGACTCGCTTTCGTTCGCTATAAGCAGAGCGAGATCGCCACCTTGTCCCGCATACCGGAAAGGTGGGCGTGGATTGCTTCGCGCAATGCGTGGACGGCAGACTCGAATTCCGGGGTGTCTTGCGTTGCGATTACTTTCGCGGAGAGGTCAATGATTTTCTGTTCGGCTGGGGACACGACAGTATGATGCCGAACAAAGATACGCAGCCGCTCGCGTTTGCTGTAGAGGCTGCGTTGGACAAAAGAAAAAGCCCTCGAGGCCGTTCGGTCCTTGCAGGCCGGTGGGCGGGGGAGGGCTTTGTCGTGCGAAGCCTACTCTATTAGGACGATTCGCAAAGTGCCAAGCGTCAACATGCGCCGAAGGCCGGGGCAAAACCCCGACCTTCTGACTTGTCGCGACGCTGAACTTTCTAATTACCGGCGACCGTGGAATCCCCCACCGCCGTGGAAGCCGTGGCCGCCATACCCGCCACCGTAGCCTCCCCGATAGCCATGTCCCCAATCTCGTCCGTGACCCCAATCGCGTCCGCGGTCCCAGTCACGTCCCCGGTCCCAATCCCGTCCATGGCCCCAGTAGCCACGCCCGCCGTAGTACCCACGGCCGTAGTACCCACCGCCATAGTAAGAACGCCCATAATATCGCGGTCCGTAATAGCCGTGGAACCAGGGGCCGGCGCCGATGAAGACGCCGCCGACAAAGTAACTCGGCCCGTAATATCCATAGGGCGCGCAGGCATAGGGATAATAGTCATAGTAGCCATACGTGCAAACCGGAGGCGGTCCAACCGCGTATCCCGGGCCATAGCCCACACCCACGGCGATCTGCGCCGGCGCATGTACTGCCGCCACCGCAACCAAAATTCCTAACAACGCGAAGTATTTTAGATGACGCATGATTTTCCCCTGTTTTTTCGGCCTAGCTCAGTTTTGAATCACGTGGAACAGGCGGCCGCCTGTCCTGACCGAATTAACCGCACACTACTTTCAACCCGTAAATGGAAGAACAGTTGCGCTCCAAAATAAGGTGCATAACTTGTCCTCCTGAGCGTGGCGTTCCGATGCAAATCGGAACGCAAAGTCGAGGGATCTGCAGTTTTTGCAGAGGGATCTTGCGTGGAGCCTTACCGTCGCGCCTCAGCCTCTGCCAGCCAGCCCCGGCGGAGTTTCTCTTCGGGGACGTTCGAGAGGTAGGGCTTGATATCGAGAATGGGAGTGCCATCCAGCATGTCCACGCCGCGCACATGCAGATTGGCTCCGTCGCGGCGAAGCAGCTCAACTGTGGTCAATGCAATCGGATTTGGCCGCCGCGGAGAACGCGTTCCAAAAACACCGTGCGGACGGCCGTCGTCAGCGGGTGGATGTGCTACCAAGTCGTAGTCCTTGGAGCGGTCGAATTCCCAAATCACGTACAGATGCGAGAAGCCTTCGATGTCGAGCAGTCCCGCCTCAAACTCTGGCAGAATCTTGAGCACGCCTTCAGCATCGTGCTTCGCGCCCAACCCTCTGGGGACTTGGCTCGTGTCCTTGTACGGGCTGCCAACAAATCCAATAGAACGCGAAGTAAACATCGTTTCTGGTGTTGAACTGGTACCTACGGAGACATGTTACTTGCTCTTGTAAGTGAACGTCACCTTGGTTTCCTCATTGACAACCAGCGGCCTCACGAAGTGGAACGCGGTTCCCGCATGAGGCACCTCGATAGCCACCGGCAAAACTCCTGCTACTCGCCGTTGCAGATTTAGCACGTTCGAGGAAGGAGCATTTTGCGCCGCTTGCGCTTGCTTTTTTGCCTCGCGCTGCTCTTTCTCATAGTCGTAGTTGCTCCCCACTGCAGAAGCCATCACCTCCACGGT
>Ga0137366_10003035_pt1 | contig 13008 bp, 10 predicted proteins | sample SagtaG_8_FD_104938 | JGI IMG/M metagenome (GOLD analysis project Ga0137366, IMG submission 104938) | Vadose zone soil microbial communities from Sagehorn Ranch, Mendocino, California, USA - Sage1_L_60_16 metaG | ecosystem: Environmental > Terrestrial > Soil > Vadose zone | place: USA... | reverse complement strand
TATCGAAGCGCGGGTCGCCGCGCAGCGGATCCCAGTATGGGTCCAAACGAAGTTTGCCATAGCTTAAATGTCCGGGCATGCGTACCGCACGGGCTAACTGTTCGAAGGCAAGGTCCTTCTCGCCTGTCCAGGCATAAATTAGCGCCAAATATTCCACCAAGTGCGCACCGATGATCGCATCTTTGGTCACTGGCAGTAACTCGACCGCACGCCGACCTTCACGAATTGCATCCTCCTTGTGGCCAAGCGCCGCATCAACCATTCCGAGGACGCAAAGTCCTTCCGCATAATCAGGTTGCTCGGCAACGAGTTTGGCCGCTTCGGCCCGGGCGCTCGTAAAGGCAGCGCGCGCTGCCGCTTTATCACCGCGCATGTCGGCAACTACGGCTTCGCACCAAGCGCGCGGAAACGGAATAGTGTCATCGTAACACCCAGCGATGGGCAGAGCAGCCAACGCGCGGAGTGCGCCGTCGAAATCGCGCTGACATAGCGATCCGCGAAGCCAAATATCCGCTATATTCCTAGCTTCGCGCGCATCTTCGGCGACGATCGCCGTAATTGTAGACATCAGCGGGCGCGTGTCGGCATGCCAGTTAAGCTCTAGCTGCGCACGTGCAGCTCGCAGCGTTGCGTCCTTGGGAGTAACAGAGATTGCACGGTCGAAAATACGCTCTTCATCAGCATAACGGCGCAAAAGATCATAACTGCCAATGATTTGCTGGAGAACGTGAGGGTTTTGCGGGTCTAGTTCGATGGCGCGTTCGAGATTTTTGGTCGATTCGGCCCACCGGCCCTGCCGTCGATCGATATAACCGGCCAGCACAAACGGCAGCGGGTCGTTAGGCAAACTTTTTTGTGCCAGACTAAGTTCCGCGCGAGCGCGGTCGTAATCATGGTAACCCCAGTACAAATGCTTGGCGAGAGCAAGATGCGCTTCACCTGAATTTGGGAGTAAGCGAGCGAGCGATTGGATCGCCGAGTCAGCCATAGCCAGCCGCGCAGGCGTATGGTCGGTGCCTCCGAAGTAGACGAGATCGTGAGCGTGGGCCAGTTGGTAATATGCAAGCGCAAAGTTGGGATCGCGTTCGATTGCCTGATCCAGCAGGCGAACGGCCTCGAACAGGCCCTCCTGCAAGGGCGTACTGTAAACAGCAGTTGCGATGAGTGTTTTGGCGCGAATATACAGATCGTGAGCAACAAGATCACTCGTTGGTTTTTCTTCGATCGCCGCCTTCTCCTCTGCTGAAAGTTTACTTTTGAGTTGAGCGATGATCTTGCCGGCCAGCTCGCTTTCGATCGCAAATACATCTGCGACATCGCGGTCGTACCGCTCGCCCCAAAGCTGTGTATCTGTCCGTGCATCGATCAACTGAGCGCTGACACGTACACGGTCGCCCGCACGCTGGACGCCTCCTGTCAGCACATGCGTCACGCCGAGCGCCTTGCCGATCTCGCGCAGATTATGCTCTGCACCGACTTTGTACTGCAGCGTCGACGTTCGACTGATTACTTTCAGATCGGCCACCCTGGCAAGGCCAGTGAGGATTTCATCCTGTACGCCGTCTGCGAAGTAGGCGTTCTCTTTCTTGTCGCTTAAATTTTCGAAGGGAAGAACGGCGATACTCTTCTCGGGGATAGCGGTTGGCCAACTGGTAGGTGTTGTTTCGGGAGGGACCGATATGGTCTGCGACGGTGAGGCTCGATGGAAAAAGATCAGGGAGCTGATCACCATGACGACAGCGGACACAAGCAGAGCCATTACAACCGCGAGCTTTGGCCAACCTGGAGAGCTAAGTGGCCCAACCGCGGACGCCTGCTTTGATCTTTTCCCTCGCCTGAGCTTCTCAGGGACCTGTGGGTTGCCGAGATTATCTTTGTAGAGGTTAAAGAGGTGCAGGTGCAGGCCGTGCTTCACTTCGCACTCGCCCAGATCGTGCAAGTACGGCTGCCAGTGCCGGTAATCGGCCAAATCTTCCGCGACATGCCCCGACAAAAGAATATGGCCGGCATCGCCGCAATCCAGCACACGTTGCGCGACATTTATTCCCGATCCCGCAAAGTTGGTTTTGTCGTTTACATCGGTCACTCGGTTGACAGGGCCGCTGTGAACTCCCATCCGCACCTGAATATGCGGATGATCTTGAAGGGTCCTGCTAATCTCGAGAGCACATCGCACCGGTTCTTCAGGGCTACGAAAGAAAAGGAGCGCCATCCCGTCTCCCGTTGGCACTCGGATGAGTTTGCCGCTTGCTTCCGCCGAGCGAAAACATTCGGTGTTTCGTACGATCTGATTCAATTCCTGGAGAAGTTCGATCTGCTCATTCACGAGCAGTTTCGAATAACCCACCACGTCGATTAACAAGAGGTGCGCGATCTCGAGCGGGAGATCTGGCTCAGTCTCCGAGGACGTAGGTTGGGCGTTCACCCTGTTGCGAAGATAGCAATACCGTTGCCGGTTATCGAGAGCAAATAGCCTGCATCAGCCCAAGGGGCTGTCTTCAGTGGCCTACGCGTGGGCCGCTTGGCAGCGAACGAATAATTGTTTCGCTCTGCCGCCAACCAAACCTGGACCGAAGGCCGCCACATTAAGAATCATCATTATAAGCGCGAACAGATACATTCCCATTGTCGCGCCAATCACAATGTGCATCGCGCAAATGCAGATCAGCCACACCTTTCGTGTCTTGCCATTCCAAATAAAAAACGGATATCCGATTTCCAAGAGACAAATAAATATCCCTGCAGCTGGGAACAGGTAATTCCATCTCACGAGTATCTCGGGATCAATGATGTTGAATGGAGGCCGGATAAGAGCGCGCCATATGTTCGAACCATCCCACCATCCACTGCCCAGACATTTCGTCAGGCCGCTGAAAAAATAGATCAGACACAAGTGGAGCTGAAGGACCCGACGCCAAAAACCGGGGAGCTGTGGATCTCTGGATCCCGTTTTTCGCAGTCGCCAGTCGAGAGAATATCGGCCTGGCAGCGGCGATAACATCAAGTAGAAGAGTCCGATCGTCATAAAGCTATCGACGCCATACGACACGAACCCACCGCTCTTGGCTGCGCACAGGTGAAGAAACCAGGCCAGAATCGCAGAGAATCGAGAGGCGAATCCCATAAGAAGACCGCAGCCGGAAGCAAGTAAACAAATCCACGTAACACTAAGGACTGTCTCTTCGCGCAGGCCAACCTGCGTCCCGAGAGCGACGAACCATCCCAGTCTCGGAACCAAATGGCTTTCCAGAGAGAGAATTGCTTCTCCGAGATTTCGGCTAATCAGCCCATGGCCTGTTCCTGCGAGAAGATAATTCCAATCGTCTCGCAGGGACAGCGCATAAAGTACGACCTGAAGACCAAGACCGATTCTTAAGACCGCCAGCCAAGTATCAGACTCGGAAGGAAAAAAGAAATCGATCAGTCGTTCCCGCCATGCCGACAATCTCTTCACGGCGTGCTTTGCTCAGTTGATTTCTCGCTAACGCTGAAGTCGTAGGCATATAGGAATTCGTATGATTCCCTTTTTCCGTGCGCGAATTCTGGCGCACTTGGTAAGATTACCGTTCCGAAGATTGCGCGAATCATTGTTGCGTCCGCGTGCTCCCGCCACACCGCATCAGCCAGCATCTTGACCATCGTTTGACGAAATGCCTCGGAACGAGTCCGCCCAATCTGGTCCAACAAACTGGCAACACGCAGGACGGATGCCGCATTGGACACGCGTGGCAGTTCGTATTCAACGCGCCCGTCTGGAAAACGCAGTTCGAACACGAGTTTGTAACTATTTGGGATATTTGGCGCAAAGAAACCGTATCCGACCTCGATTCCAGAAAGATCCAGATACCCAGTCAAAATGTGGCGGACCGGGTTCGAAGGCGACAAGCGTTGTCCTAACGCCGTTGATGCGATTTGCTCCGCTCGTTGCCAAAAGTTTTTGGACGACGCCGGGAAAATAGTGTTGCTCTTTGAGAGAAGCCAGAACGTGTCTCGCGATGACACGGTGATTATCAGGAACAGATGCAGGGTAATGCCTGCCAAGTAAACGCGGCGTTTGCTCAAGGCCATTTAGATTGGGTGCCTTGCTGAGCAATCCAAATCCCGGATCAACTATTTTATCTTGCTGAGGAAATCTGTCGCATCATCGAGAGTGTCAAAAGCCACCTTCTGCAAAAGATGAACTGGATCCGCAGGCGCCGGATTCCCAGCGGCCTCAGAACGTACTGCGCCGGTCACCTTCAGGGGTCTGTGCCATTTCTTTTGCTGCTTCTCATCGTAATAATCTACGTTACACACTTTCTTCCCGTGCTTTTCTATTAGAGCATCGAATGCTTTTTCAACATCCCCTGAGGCTCTGACTTTCACCCCAGGTTCTTTCATGAGAATAAGCACCGGCTTGTCGGTGACTAGGATGGCAGACTTCTGACACGCAGAAACTAGGACAATCGAAGCGGTGACGCCTGCCGTCAGAATCACGAGTTTTAATGCGAATGTTCCAGATGGGGTTTTCATAATGACCGCTGGTTTGACCGAGTCTGCGTCAATTAGCAAGCCTAAAATTTACGTGTCCGGCCCATCTCGCATAGAGAGATAGGTCAAAGCGGAACGGGAGCCAGCCCGGCACACAAGCGGACGTTGCAAATTCTCTTCGAACGTCTTCGTGCCAGCTCCCAACCGCGATTTGTCCCAGAGGTTTGCGAGGGCCGCAATCAAAACCATTAAACTTTTTTCGAGAACTTCGTCCCGCCGTCTCCGGAGAAGGAGGTGAGAAGCGGTTCACTAATCCAATAAATTTCTCCTGGGTAAGCCGTAAGCATGGCCCCCAGCAATCAAAAACCAGACAAACAAGAAAGAAAGCAAATGATAAGAATAGGTAATATCTGTTTCGCGATTGCCCTTGCATTCAGCATCGGATCAGCCAAGCAAGACCGGTTGGTAAATACTCTACGCCCACATTGTCGTGTGGAACCTCAGCGGCGAGCTACATTGAAGTCCAAGTTTGTGCGGGTACCACAGGTGCCCCTGCCGGATTTAGCGTTCAATGGGAAACCGCAGCAGATTTTGCGATATATGGCTGGAGTAACTTAACTCCCAGCTATTGTGCCGCAAGTTTCAGGGGGGTCCCAGGAAACAGCCGATATAACCTTGCACCGAACTCCTGCATTACCGTGCAAATTGGAGACAATCTGTTTGACGACGTTGGAGCTTCGAGTTTGTGCGGGTACATCATTAGCATGCGGCACTCAATACGTGTTTCGTGCCTTTGCGCACGCAACCAGCGGAGTTAATCGCAGCGACTTCAGTTCAACGCTAACGTGCGAAACCTTACCGTGTAACCCAGGCGGTGGTTGTACGTTTACCCAGGGCTTCTGGAAAACGCACGGTCCGCTGGGATGCGTAACCGGCAACAACACCAACCTGTGGCCAGTACCTTCGCTTGCCCTCGGCAATACGACGTACGACGACACGCAACTCTGCGCGATCTTCAATACACCAGCAGGAGGAAATGGTCTTATCTCCTTGGCGCATCAGTTGATCGCAGCCAAATTGAATGTTGCGAACGGCGCTGACGCTACAAGCATTGCTTCTGCTATCAGCGATGCAGACGCCTTGATTGGCAGTCTCATTATTCCACCGATAAGTTCAGGTTCACTCAGCCCAAGTGCAACGAGTACGTTGATCGCAACGCTAACTTCGTTCAACGAAGGCTTGATCGGCCCGGGTCACTGCCAATAAGTTCACATTTAACCTGCATCGTCTCCGGGCGGTGCAGTCCTATTTGAACAGAACAAGCGTACTTACGAACGAGCTAGATAACCACAACACGAGTCTACTGACCATTGCCACTAAGTAAGCGAAAAGAATTCTGTATCACGATAAAATAAACAAATAGTAACATACAGTAAGAAGGCGACTGGTAAAAGTACCGGTCGCCTTTCTCATTTGGTTAGGCACCGAATTTTCTCGAGAACTTCACCCATCCAATTCCGGAGAAGGAGGTGAGACATGAAAACTGTAATCCCGACGAGACTGGCGCCAGGAACTCCAAAGAGCTGGGCGCGCGGCGCAAAATCCAAGCCACTGCCCGACGAATCAAGCACTGACTAAATCTCGGGACGGGAAAGCCTGAGTGATCGCCAAAATGAAGACTAAACTCCAAATAATACTAGCTATACTGACGGTTGCTGCGCTCGTAACAAATCAGCCGATTTCGGTTTCTGCATCGCAGTCGGACGAAGCTAATGCTTCGCATTCGAAACATGGGAAACACAAAAAGAAGACCAAACATAAGAGTAGAACTCTCTCCGGCATCAAGGATGTTGACGAGGCGGCTGCTCGGGAAATATACCAGCATCTGCTCGATACAACCCCAGCGGTTGTTGCATCCGGCACATCTTTAGTAGAGGGCTCAAACAGGAAGGTTGCAGTTAATAGAGCCTTTAATCAATTGCAACAGTCCATAGCGAGTAAGCCTTGGTCTGCTAAGGCTAAGAAATATGCTCACCAGTTGGCAGAGATTCTTAAGCAGAATAATAACAATGCCTCTGCTACCTCATATTACGGAGCGTATTGTTTTTGTTGGAAGCGCACGGTTGTATTTGTTCACGACCCTTGGTATGTAGTGCATTACGAAATTGAATTATGTTGTAAGCCTACGCCTACGCCGACACCTACTCCTAAGCCGACACCTACGCCAACGCCGAAGCCGACACCAACGCCGAAGCCGACACCTACGCCGACGCCAACTCCTAAGCCGACACCTACGCCAACGCCGAAGCCGACACCGACACCTACTCCCACTTCAACGCCGAGCCCTACCCCCACCCCAACCGCGACTCCGACTGCTACACCGACCCCTAGGCCGACGCCAACGCCCACGCCAACCCCAACTCCGACCGCCACACCGACATCGACGCCAACCCCGACCCCGACGGCAACTCCAACCGGTACACCGACACCAACACCTACCCCCACGTCAACGCCCACCCCAACACCAACACCCACACCGACCCCAAGACCAACACCCACACCGACCCCAACACCAACGCCCACACCAACACCAACGCCCACACCAACGCCAACCCCGACGCCAACGCCAACGCCAACCCCTACACCAGGCACTCCTTCGGTTGCCTGCGATACATCAGCGGCATCGAATATCGGCGTGACTGTAACCGCCGGAGATGGCGGCGCGCCTACAGGATTTACGATTCAGTGGGAAACTCTGACAGACTACAATAATTTTGGATGGAATCCGGGCGGCTCAAGTTTTTGCACGGCAGATTTCCGCGGTCAAATACCGGATTGCAATATGTATATCCTCGGCGCAGGGCAAAGTGTTACCGTTGTGATTGGAGACGATCACTTATTTGATAATGGTTGCGTCACCAGTCAGTGTGCCGGCACACCACTGCTGTGTAATACAGCCTACGTGTTTCATGTGCGCGCAAATGGAGGAAGCGAATTTAGCAATTCCATTACCTGTTCGACAGTTCCGTGCGTTTCTCCGGGAAACTGCACCTATACGCAAGGTTATTGGAAAAACCATCCAGGCGCATCGCCGGTGGGCAATCTTACCCTTGGAACTGTCAACTACACGGAAGCTCAGTTACTACAAATTCTTAATCAGCCCGCGCAAGGCAATGGCCTTGTTATACTGGCGCACCAGCTTATCGCTGCCAGGCTGAACATAGCCAATGGCGCAGACCCGACAGAGACGGCGCAGGCCATCGCCGATGCCGATGCCATGATCGGCGGCCTGGTAATACCGCCAGTTGGCAGCGGTTATTTGCCACCAACTCAAACCAGCGACCTGACAGAAACCCTCACGGAATATAATGAAGGAACCATCGGGCCGGGGCATTGCATTGATTAAAGTGCCCTGGTCCGCGCACCGGGCTTCAAGAGCACTTCGTGGCGAAATCCATGAGAAATGCTAATACCATGTCGCGCACGCTCGCCGCGGGATGAGTCCGCCCGATGGCGGACTTTCGGAGTGCGCGCGCTTCCTAGCGTCGCTTTTTCGCAGACCGCCCGCGCCGAAGACCATGTAAGCTCTTCTCAACAGTTCTCGCTAAGTAATTCTTGCAATTTGGCAGCGGGATCGCAAAAAAGTAGCGAATTTCGTTATTGACCCGGGACTCTAAATGGTTTGGAGTTCAAAGTTGTCAGGAAAGACTTAACCAAAAGGAGAAATAAAATGAAAAAACTGGTGTTCAGCCTGTTGGGCCTCGCCGCGATCGCCTCAGCTAGTTTTGCTGGCACGGAAGTCTATTCCGGAAAGGAGATGAAGCAGGTGGTACCGCCGCCGTGCCCGCAATGGTACGCGGATAACGAGTTTAACGTCGGTCTGTGGGGCACTTACGTGTTCACAGGAAACGAGTGGCAGGATGATCGTTACCTGGAAGCGGATCACGCCTGGGGCGGTGGCGTTGACCTCAAATACTTTTTCCACCGTTATTTCGGTGTCGGCATCGAAGGCTGGGTGGTGGATGCCAGGCACGCGTTTGAGGATATCCTTGTCGATTTTAACAGGGAGATTTTTATCTTCAATACCACGCACGAGAGCCGCGCGGTGGGTTCCGTGCTGGGCACGTTCACGCTGCGTTATCCAATCCCCTGCACGCGTTTTGCGCCGTACGTCTTCGCCGGCGGCGGTGGCATCTTTGGCGGTGGCGAAAAGACGAACGTTGTGGTGAGCGACGGAATCATTCGGACCGAACAAACTGATTCTGAGACGAGGGCAATTGGCCAGTTCGGCGGCGGAATCGAAGTCCGCATCACTCCGCATATCGGCTGGATCAATGATTTCAGCTGGAACGTGGTGGATGGTCCGGACAACAACTTTGGCATGGTGCGCAGTGGCCTCAATTTCGCCTTCTAAGACTTGCCCTGAGCGAACCCGAAGGGTAATTGCCCCTGAGCCGAATCGAACGAGACAAGCCGCATTTGCAACGGCGGCACATGGGATTTACCGGATGCCGCCGTCTCGCTTTGTGCGCCCGACAGTGCGCATACGCTAGAGCAGATTGTTGAAGCAAACGCATCTGCCCGGGGGGCATGGAAGACCGGTGCGCGGCCCCGCCCTTTGTATGCCGCTTCTTAGGGAGCTTGGCACGTTGGGAGATGGATCTTGCTACGAACATGCTGCGCCTAGCAGCGCTCACGTGCTTGAGCGCGCGGCTTTTCAACAGAGCCACACCAATTCCGAAGAACAGCATGAGAAGGGGCGCACGGGGGTTTCAAGAGTCCCTGAGGGTAAAAGTCCGCTGCACGCCCGCCTCGCAGGGAACGCGGCACAACGCGATCCAGCATCGAGTATCCAGCGGCAATTACCGGCTTGCCAACAATCGCGCAAATGAGATTATGAGCGCCTGTGAACCCCAACGCGCTTGCTTCCGGCGAAGGCCGGCCCGACCGCTTCAAGACGACGCGGTGGAGCATCGTCTTGTCCTGTGCAGGTTCTGGAGGCGACGAGCAAAAGGCGCGCGCTGCCCTTGCGGAACTTTGCAAAATCTACTGGCGACCGGTTTTCGCTTTCATCTGCCGCCAGGGCCACTCCGTTCCCGACGCCCAAGACCTCACACAGGATTTTTTTGTCATGATGCTAAAAGGTCCTCTCCTCCAGCGGGCCGACCAGAATCGCGGGCGCTTCCGTTCGCTTGTGCTCAAGGCGCTGCAGGATTTCTTGCACGATGCCGCAGACAAGCGTCGCGCGCGCAAGCGCGGTGGCGACGTGCAAATCGTTTCCTGGGACGAGTGGATGGCCGAGGCACCATCACATTTCTCGATCCCGGCGCACGAATCGGAGAGGTGGTCGCCGGAGCGGATTTTCGATGTGCGCTGGGCGGCCACTGTGGTCGAGCGCGCCTTGAGCCGACTGGGCGAGGAATGCGAGAAGCGCGGGCGGCGACGCGTTTTCGATGTGCTGAGTAGTTGTCTGGCGGCAGAGCGGGAAGATGTTTCTTACGCAAAGTTGTCAAAAACGCTCGGCGTGCCGGAGGTATCGGTAAAACGCCTCGTACACCAATTGCGGAGACGCTATCGCTCGCTGCTTCGCGATGAAGTCGCCCAAACCGTCGAGAGACCCGAAGAGATCGACGACGAGCTGCGCTATCTGGCTGCGGCGTTGAGTGCTGCGGAATAGTTCGCGAACAGCGCGTCTCACAGAGGCACGGTCAAGGCAAAGCGGCATCCAGTATCCGGCATCGTTCGGATAGAGGACGGGCAGTTGGCAAACTTTCCCTCACATTTCCGAGAACTTCGCCCTCCAATTCCCGTAGAAGCATAAGAGGAGTGGTCTGGGCCGACGGCGGATAACTCGACTCTGGCCAATCTTGGCCCGCTTCGCATTTCTAACTTCGTACCACTTTAACCTCTTTAACATTCGCATGAACGGCATTCCTGTTTCATTCCGTCTGCAAAAGGAAGCGGTCGCCTGCCCGCAGTGTGGATCGGGATGGCGTATCAGGCGGGGACTTTGCCTGAGTTGTCTGCTCTCTCAGGGTCTGGGCGCTGACAACCACGATAGTGAATCGCTCGAGGATGTGCTCGGCGAAATTGAAGTGAGCGACGCCGATTGGCGAGTGGGCAATTATCAAATTCTGGAAGAAATCGGGCGGGGCGGAATGGGCGTCGTTTATCAAGTGCGGCAACGGCGTTCGCGCCGGATCGTGGCGCTGAAACGGATTTTATCCTATCACGCCGATTCCCAGGAGACGCTGGTGCGCTTCCGACGGGAAGCCGAAGCGGCGGCGAGCCTCGATCATCCAAGCATTCTGCCCATCTACGAAGTGAGCGAGGACGAGGAGGGGCTTCCGTTTTTCAGCATGAAATTCGCTGGCGGCGGCAGTTTGGTCGAGGCAGCGCCAGCGCTGCGCAGCGAGCCGCGCCGTGCCGTGGTGCTGATCGCGAAGGTGGCGCTCGCTGTGCAATACGCGCATGTCAAAGGCATCCTGCATCGCGATCTCAAACCGGGGAACGTTTTGCTCGATGGGCATGGCGAACCGATGGTGAGCGATTTTGGTTTGGCCAAATGGCTGGATGCTACGAGCGACCTCACGCACACCCTCACTATTTTCGGCACGCCCGGTTATATCGCGCCCGAGCAGGCGAGCGGATCGGCTGCGAACATCCCGGCGGCGGCCGACATTTACAGTCTGGGCGCGATCTTGTTCAATCTCTTAACTGGCCGACCCCCATTTTTGGGCGCGCACGCGCTGGCGGTGATCCACCAAGCCGCCGAGAAGCCTGCGCCGAAACTGCGCACCCTGGCGCCAACGCTCGATCGCGATCTGGAAACAATTTGTGCAAAATGTCTGGAACGCGAACCAAACGCGCGTTATCACTCCGCCGGCGATCTGGCCCAAGATCTTGAACTTTGGCTCGAAGGCCGGCCGATTGCGGGGCGTTCCGTATCGGTGCCGGTGCGTGTCGTGCGCTGGTCGCGACGAAATCCAGCCGTTGCGGCGATGGCGGCGCTATTGATGGCAGTCGCAGCGGCGGGGGGCATAATGACTTGGAAAAACGAAGCAGTCCAACCCCGCCAAGGCAGCGCGGCAACTGGCATTGCCGTACTGCCTTTTGAAAGTTCGAGTGAAGATAAAGAAGACGCGTTTTTTGCCGATGGCGTTCAGGATGACATTTTAACCAGGCTGGCGAAAATTCGCGATCTCAGGGTGATCAGCCGCAGCAGCGTCATGCAGTATCGTGGCAAGCGGAATATGCGCCAGATTGGTGATGCCCTCGGAGTGTCTCACGTGCTGGAGGGCAGCGTGCGCAAAACCGGCGCTCGGCTTTACATGAAGGCCCAGTTAATCGACACCCGCACCGGCGCCGCTGTCTGGGTGGAGGAATACGATCGTGATTTGAATGACGTGTTCGCAGTCCAAAGCGAAATCGCGCAAGAAGTCGCAGAGCAGCTTCGCGCCAACATTTCAACCGCTGAGAAACTGGCCATTCAGCAACCGCCGACAGCCGACCTCACTGCTTTCGATCTCTACACTCGCGCTAAAAATCTTCTTCTGCTACGCATTAGCAATGCCATGAGAGCGAATTTGCTGCAGGCAGCCAATCTGCTGAACCAGGCCGTTGCACGTGATCCATCGTTTCTCCAAGCATACTGCGAGCTCGCCTACGCTCATGACATGCTTTACTTCCTTGGCTTCGACCATACTCCTGCACGCCTGGCGTTAGCGGAAGCAGCCATCCAGCGGGCACTTCGCCTTCGTCCGGATTCAGGTGAAACGCATCTCGCGCATGCCCAAAATCTTTATCATGGACATCTTGATTACGATGACGCTCTGGCTGAACTGGAAGTTGCCCGCCGGACCTTGCCCCACGACTCTCGGATATTCAGGTTGACGGGTTATATCCAGAGGCGCCAGGGACATTGGGAAGCCTCCGCACAAAGCCTCGAGCGCGCGATTGATCTCGACCCGCGCAATATTGAAACGCTCCAACAGATTGCGCTCGGCTACGGAGTTCACCGGCGCTACGTTGAAGAAAAATCCGTGCTGGATCGCACGTTGGCCATTGAGCCGAACGATGTCGATACGAAAGTCGCGCTTGCGTCCCTCCAATTTCATTGGAAAGCCGATATCCGGCCATTGCGTCAAATCTATTCCATTGGAGCCGCAAATCCCGATGCCCTCGTGAGTGTCGCCGATGAGTGGCTGAGTTGGGCGTTGGCCGAACGCGACGTTGCTGCGGCAAAAAATGCATTGAACACAATCGGCGACACGCCGCTGACCGACTATACGGTTCACCTAAATCGTCTGGTTATGGAAGGCGTTATCGCCCGTATGACGAATGACGAAGACAAAGCCCGCGCTGCATTCACCGCGGCACGCGTGGAGCAGGAGAAAACCGTTCGAGCTCAACCCAATTACGGCCCGCCGCTGTGTGTGCTTGGTTTGATCGACGCCGGTCTTGGGCGCAAGGAGGAGGCATTGCAAGAAGGCCGGCGCGCAATCGAGCTTCTCCAAGTGGAAAAAGATGCACTGGTTG
>Ga0137366_10003031_pt1 | contig 13016 bp, 8 predicted proteins | sample SagtaG_8_FD_104938 | JGI IMG/M metagenome (GOLD analysis project Ga0137366, IMG submission 104938) | Vadose zone soil microbial communities from Sagehorn Ranch, Mendocino, California, USA - Sage1_L_60_16 metaG | ecosystem: Environmental > Terrestrial > Soil > Vadose zone | place: USA: California... | reverse complement strand
TCCAATCCGGAGTTATTCGTACGATGAGATAACGAAAATTCCCGGTGCTCAGACTCCAGCTCAGGTCTTGGCCAACGACCCGAGTATCACGATTAGCCATCGGTAGCAGATCTTGGAGTGCGCGGACATGTCCGCGCTTTGATAGCGGCTGACTGGAGCTGATACCACCCCTCATTCTCGCGGCCCAAATGCAGGCACGTGGGCTTGGTGCGTTTTCCGGGAAATACCGGCTGGCAGCCCTGTGCTTTTCGGCGGCGTACCGTAAAGCTCTTCGCATAAGGGGGGTATTGCGCGCGCAAGTTTGTCGGCGGCAAACTGCCGACGACTGCAGGCTGGCAGCCCTGCGCTCCCCAGGCAACACCGCAACCGAGCTGCTAGAGATTGTCGCGAATGATCTCAAATATCCTCGTGTTATCGAGGACGCCGCGAAGAACGTCTGTCCCGGGGCCGCTGCCAAACGCAATGACATCCTCGACCGTGCAGAGGGCTGCTTTTGTGTAGACAGCAGCCGGCTCGCGCGGTTCCACGTCCGGTTGCTCATTTCCGTTTCCGTTCAGGTTGCCGGGTATCTTTGCTGCTCCATAGGATTTCGTGCCATTCGGACCGGTAGCCCAAGTTATCCATGGCTGCCCGGCGGCATTGAATCCGAGCAGGGCGATGCCGCTGTCCTGGCGAAATGGAAATCCATTTAAACTCAATCCGCCGATTGCAACATCGCCACAGGCAATGATTGTCGACTTCGGCCCGGCATAATTCCGCGCCACGGCAACCGCGCGGTCTAATTCAATGGTCTGTCTGAACGTTCTTTCTGCATTATTTTCTTGCGCGGCTTTACGCATTAGTCCCGCATCGACGACGAGCAAGTACCCGCCAGTGTTGTACTGAAGTAATTCGATAGCTCGCCGCACCATGTCCGAAAGACTGGGTTGTTGGCTTCGCTCTTCGACTTGATTGATGAACGCAAGCTCCGTCTTGCTAAAGGCACCGAAAACTTTCGACCGGCGCCATGCGGGAATCGCCTCCAGGTCAGCTCGCGTTCGAACGACATAGAACCCATTGCGACGAAGATCGAGCAAAAGATCGCGTCCGTCCTGTCTTTCGCCACCCTTTGCGAGCGGAAGAAATTGCGCCGCTCCGCCGCCCATCGCGATGTCAATTTTTGCACCGTTGACGAACTCAGCCGCAATGCTCTCGAGGTCATCTGGATCAGTCGGATGCGCATAGAAGGCTGCGCTGGTTGGATTAGTTAGTTTTGCATCCGTTACCAGCCCAGTGGCCCGTCCCTGCTCTCGTGCCAATTCAATAAGATTCGTGATTGCCGACATATCGGGATTCGTGGCGAGGGCGCGATTGGCCACTCTCACACCAGTCGCAATTGCAGTTGCAGCAGCCGCCTGATCCTGAGCAGCGAAATCTTTCGACCAATTCGTAAGCAAAGCGACATGCGGCATCGAATCCAGGCTCAGACGATTATCCGCCCCGCCGGCAAAGACTCGCGTTGCCGCAAGGCGATCGGGCGCAAGCCCCTCTCCGACGAACAAGATAATTCCGAAAGGCTTCCGGACGACCCAGTGTTGAAAATAGAGAACACCCAGCCCCGCAAAGGCGAGCAAACAGAAAAGGGCCAGCAATTGATTGCGCCATTTCATTTGCTTTCCTGTAGCGGCGGTCTGCTTGTCACGCCGGAGCCTAGCGAAGGCGGATGAGCGTCGCAAATATCAATGAATCCTGGTTAAATGCTGTAGCTCCGAAAGCTTTCGTGGCGCGACGCGCGCGTCTTAATCATTATCTCAGCGCCGCACTTTGCAGAGCGAAGCGACTGCAAAGAACGACTTGTCGACCTCGACGATCGTCGGCAGAGTGCCTGCATATGGCTGGTCCGGTGATGCTCATTATTCGCGATGGCTGGGGCATTAATCCGGGCGGTCGGCAGAAGCGCGAAGAAAATTCGGACGCAACGCTTCTTGCGCGGACGCCGTTCCACGACCAGCTCTATCGCGACTATCCAGGTGCTAAATTGAGCGCGAGCGGGGCTGACGTCGGCTTGCCTGATAGACAAATGGGTAACTCCGAAGTTGGCCATCTTAACCTGGGAGCCGGCAGGATCGTCTATCAGGATCTAACGCGAATTAACGAGGCGATCGCGAACGGCGAACTCGCCCGTAACGGAGTATTGCAGGAAACCTTCGCCGGCGCGCGAGATCGTCGGCTTCACCTCCTCGGGCTGGTCTCTGACGGTGGTGTTCACAGCCACTACTCGCACATGACTGCGCTTGCGAATGCCGCTCATGATGCGGGCGTCGGCGAAATCTTCGTTCACGCGTTCATCGATGGGCGCGATACTTCGCCCACTGGTGGTGCCGGTTATTTGAAAATCTGCGAGGAAGAACTTCAGAAAAGCGGCGGCCGGATTGTCGCCGTGGTGGGACGTTACTTCGCGATGGATCGCGATCGGCGCTGGGATCGCACCAAAAAAGCCTGGGACGCGATCGTCCTCGGTCGCGGCGAAATCTGCAAATCATCGCCCTCGGCCGCTGTCGATCAGCAATACAAAAACGGCAAGACCGACGAGTTCATGCCGCCGCTGATTTTTTCCTACGCGAACGAGCAGCGGGTCCGCGATGGCGACGCCGTCTTGTTTTTTAATTTCCGCGCCGATCGCGCGCGGCAATTATCTCAGGCTTTTTTACTAAGGAACTTTGATGATTTCGATCGCGAGGTATGGCCGCAAGTTCGGTTCGTCACTCTTACGCAATACGATGTTACGTATTCCTCGCCATTCATTTTCGCTACCCCTGAACTGGCGCACATCCTGGGCGAGGTCGTCAGTGCGGCTGGCAAATCGCAACTGCGCATCGCCGAGACGGAAAAATATGCGCACGTAACCTATTTTTTTAATGGCGGAATCGAGAAGGCGTTCCCTGGCGAGGAGCGAAAAATCGTACCGTCGCCCAAGGTCGCCACCTATGATCTGCAACCTGAGATGAGCGCACGGGAAGTGACCGACGAGGTCATCGCACGCATGGCGAATTACGATCTGATTATTCTTAACTTTGCCAATCCGGACATGGTCGGGCACACCGGAATCCTAAAAGCCGGAATTAAAGCGGTCGAAACGGTGGATGAATGCGTCGCCCGCGTCATCCCAAAGCTACTCGACCTTGATGGTAAATGCGTCGTCACGGCCGATCACGGAAATTGCGAGCAGATGCGCAATCCCGACGGTTCACCCAACACCGCGCACACCAACTATCTTGTGCATTGTATCTACGTCGCTAAAGACGCGCGGAAGTTCCACGTCCGGGACGGAATCCTCGCCGATGTCGCGCCAACGCTCTTGGTTTTGCTTGGATTGCCGCAACCAAAAGAAATGACCGGACGGAATCTGCTTGTGCCGGTTTCGCAGAAGATGCCTGTCAGTTAGGAGAACGCCATTGGCTGGCAGGATTGTCTGCGAACGTGATTTCCAGTTGTCGATTGAAGGCTCGCGTCCCAGCCATGGCGATTCGCTGTAATAAGCGAACTTGATTTTCCACGACTGTTTCCTGCCAAATCGGTTTACGCATGAGCGTGAGCGCGTCATCCGATTCCACAAGCGCGCCCCATCCGACCGGGATCTCTGAGTCCCGGAAGAGTTCGTTGGGCAGGACCAGGAACAACAAATTCGCACTGCGGTAGCGAATCAACTTATCGAACTTCGTGCAGTCGTAGAGGCGATTTTGCAACGCATTCAGCTCACGCAAAACGCGCGCATAACCGCGGTGCCCGATCACGGTGAAATCAAGCGAGTCGAATTCGGGAAATAGTGAATCACCGCTCCGCAAGTTCGGATAGTGCGTGTGGAGGGCCTTTCGAGGAGCTGGCGGCGTTCGCAAATCGTTTCGAGCCGCTGGCGCGCGGCATCGCTCTGGCAGTTGTCTCGCCGTAGATCGCAGAGCGCTTGTTTGCATTCAAAGATGGCTGTGGACCCAACCTTCTTGGGCTCCGGTCGATACGCTGCCACGTCGGCTCGATACCGGCAGCGGGGCAAGCTCACTTCCAGTGCGCACGCGGAATAGCCGCGGGCTTGAGCCCAGAGAAATGCGAGACGCTTCAGCTGGGTGTGCTTCGCGGTTTCGCCGTGCCCGTTCGTTACGCTGCCAGCCATTGGGTGAGCTCGCGTGCCCAATAAGTGACGATAATGTCTGCGCCGGCGCGTTTGAGCGCAGTCATGATCTCCAGAACGGCAGCGCGTTCCTCTACAATCCCTTTTTCGGCCGCCGCTTTGACCATCGCGTATTCACCGCTCACATGGTAAACGGCGGTCGGTTTTCCAAAATGTTGACGGACCCGCCAAAGAATGTCGATGTACGGCAACGCTGGCTTTACCATTACGATGTCCGCGCCTTCGTCGATATCCAGAGCAACTTCACGCAGCGCTTCCTCCGCGTTCGCGTAATCCATTTGGTAAGAACGACGATCGCCAAATTGCGGCGGGCTCTCGGCAGCGTCGCGGAACGGCCCGTAAAAAGCCGACGCAAATTTGGCGGCATAACTCATGATCCCAGTTTGATCGAAACCGGCGGCGTCGAGTGCCTCACGAATAGCCCCAATGCGACCGTCCATCATGTCGCTCGGCGCCACCATGTCGGCGCCCGCTACGGCATGGGAGAGCGCCGTTTTAACGAGAAGTTCTACAGTCTCGTCGTTGAGCACATGGAAATGATCCCCGTCGATGCGGGTTACTCCACAGTGGCCGTGGCTCATGTATTCGCACAAGCAGACATCGGTGATGGCAACGAGCGCCGGACATTTCGATTTGATGGCTCCCAGCGCTTTTTGCACAATGCCGTTTTCGGCATAAGCGGCGCAGGCCTGTTCGTCTTTTTGTTCGGGAATCCCGAAAAGAAGGACGGCTTGCAGACCGAGATCTTGAACGCGTTGTGCTTCATCAACAACCTCCTTCAAGGAGAGCTGAAAGACCCCCGGCATGCTCGCGACCGGGCGACGCTGCTCTAATTTTTCGCTTACAAAAAGCGGGAGAATAAAATCGTGCGCGCTCAATTTTGTCTGGCGGACAAGGTTTCGCAGCGCGGGGGAACGCCGCAAACGGCGGGGCCGATGCACTAGCTTTCTCACAGGTGAAGGGTATCCGGTTGATGGAAGCGTCGCAAGCTCGCCACAGGACGAATCCGTCCGACAAGCGAACTGGCCGGCTTGACTGGGCGAAGCGTTCCATGTAGCCCGTGCATGACATACTGCTCGCCGTATGATTAGGCCGGGAAAAAATCGCAGCTTTGAAGCGTTTCAGGGCTGCCTCTGCAACGTATGACCGATTACTTATTGCTCGATATCAGCAATTCGTACACGAAGCTGGCGTTCGCGTCGATAATGCGGCTTTCGGCTCCTGTACGGATCGCGACGACTAAACTCTCCAGCGGCCTAATTGCGGGCCTTTTGAGAAGGCAAAAGGTCAGGAAAATCGTCGTTTCGTCAGTGGTTCCGGAAAAAAATCCCGCGATCTTGAAAGCCGCGAGAAGGGTCGCCGTACTCTGGCTGGATTCGACATTGAAATTGGGCATGGGCATTGATTACCCGAAACCGAAATCAATTGGAGCGGACCGGTTGGCGAATGCCGTGGCAGTTACAGAGCTTTACGGATTTCCCGCGATCGTCGTGGATTTCGGAACTGCAGTGACCTTTGACATCATTTCCGGTCACCGGAAATACATCGGTGGCGTGATTGCGCCAGGGTTGGAAGCGATGACCAATTTTCTTTATCAGCGAACGGCGCTCTTGCCGAAGATCTCATTGAAAGAGCCGCGACGCGCAATTGGTAAATCGACAATCGAGGCGATGCTGTCCGGTGCAGTAATTGGTTATCGCGGGCTGGTCCGTGAAATCCTGGCGCGAATCAAAGCAGAGCAGTTCCCGCGCAAAGAATTTTATGTTGTGGCGACAGGCGGCTACGCCCGGCTTATTGCAAGACGGTTGCCGGAAATCGGCGCAATTAGGCCACATCTGACATTAGAGGGATTGCGGATCGTGGCGAATTTAAACTAGTGATTTGGGGTTGCTACAGCAGGTCTGTCGAGTTGATTCTGGTCAGCAATTTTCCCGAATCAGGCTGAAAATTACTGCGTCCAGCGCAAGTTTCGACTTGTCAGGAGCGGTGATCGAAGCTTCAGTCCATACTTCATGAAAATCTGGATTATCGCTGCGGTTGCGGCGCTGGGGCTTGGGTCGTTGGCAGCGGAAAATGTCGCTCCGACCAAATCGGAACTGGAGGAAATGTACAACAAAGCGTTCCGCGAGTTCGACGCGAACAATTTTTCGCAAGCGTTAAAGGAGCTCGACGCAATCGATGCCCGCCAGCCTGATTTAGCCGCGTCGAAAAATTTGAGGGGCGTTATCCTGATGCGGCAAGGCATCTACGACAAGGCAGAAGCAGCGTTGCTCGAAGCGGCCCGGATTGATTCGAAATTTTGGAATGCGCGTTTCAATCTGGCGGAGATTCCGTTTCTGAAAAAAGATTGGGTGCAGGCGCGCACTCGCTTTGAAGAGCTTCTTTCAAGCGGTCAATCCGATCTGGCAGGCGAAGCTTCGCAGCTGATTCAATACAAGATTCTTCTGACTTATCTGCTCGAGGGAAAAGACAACATGGTCGATTCCATTTTGGCCAAGTTGGAGCTCTCGCGCGATACGCCGGCTGTTGACTACGTAAAGGCGGCCGTCGCGCTCCAGCACAAGAACCAAAGCGAAGCAAAAGATTGGATAACAGTAGCGGAGAAGAACTTTTCGCCGCAGCTGAACAAACTTTTCGCAGAATCGCTGTACGAAGTCGGATGGCTCGAAAGACCAACCGGAGGAGCGCGTGCCTCTTTGCCGCTAACGACGGCCGGCGAACGCGCGGAAAAAGGAAAGGCTTTGGCGCGTTCAAAATTCGATCAGGCGCAGCAGGCGCTGCGGCAGCGCGATTTCGTCACCGCCCGTAAACTAGTCGACGAAGCCGATCAGGCGCAGCCGAATCAACCGGCGACCCTGAACTTGCGTGGCGAAATTCTGATGGAGCAGAAGCAGTTTGGTGAAGCCGAGGCCGCCTTCAAGAAAGCAGCAAAGCTAGATCCGAAATTCCGCGAGGCGCAATACAATCTCGCACAAATTCCATTTAAGAACAAAGACTACGCCAAGGCGCGGGAACGTCTTGAGGCGCTGCTGGAGCGAACCCCGGGGGGCGATAAGAATCAGGCGGCAGAGCTCATGAAATTCAAAATTTACATGACGCTTTTGCTCGAAGGGAAAGAGAGCCGCGCGCAGGCGATGATGGAGCAGTTCCAGTTCACAGGCGAAACGCCCGCGCTCTATTACGCCCAGGCGGCATGGGAATTTAAGCACAGCAATCCGGAGAAAGCCGCTGACTGGACCGCCTCGGCGAAAAAGATTTATTCGCCGGCGCTCAATAGCGTTTTTGCCGAAGCTTTTTATGACGTCGGCTGGATGCAAAGCCCGGAGCCTGCGTTCGACACCGGGAGTGCCATTGCAGCGCAGGCGGAGGGCAACCCGGCGGTGGAACCGAGTCCTATTCCCGACGCCCTTGCAGCCGCGAACAAAGAGGCGGAGAAGTCGAAGGGCGAGCCTGCTGCTTCTTCGGTCGTTGCGACAAATCCGCCCGATTCAGGCACGCAAACCACAACTGTAGCACAGACGGCGGAAGAGCCGCCTGTGCCCTCGACCGGGCAGACTGCGCCGGAAACAGGTGTTCGGCCAGAGGAACCGGCCGGCGCTGGAGTTTCCGGATCGGCTTCTGAAGGATCGATAACGGCGACAGCTTCGCCCGCTGAAGCCGCGATGGCCGCATCTGTTCCCGCCGGACAAAGCGAGCAGGCGACGGCTGCCGATACGAAACCGTCCATGGCACCCGCTGTCCCTCCAGTACAGGGCGAATCGATTTCGCAGCCCGGCATTGTTGGCTTGAATCGCCGAGCATGGGTCGTCGGTGGATTGCTCTTAGCGGGTATCTTTATGTTGGCTTGGGCGATTGTACCCGGTCTTCGCCGTCGCTACTCATTCAATATCGCGGGTTACCTGCAGCCCGAGTCTGTGGCAACCTCGCCGAGACGCGGCCTCGCTCCTGCAGCAAAACAACCTGCGCTCGGCAATGGCCTTTTTTGGGGACCCCGTCAGATTTCGCTCCGACTGACACCATCGAAACCTTCCCTGATTCACACGGCCTTGCCTTCAGTCAAGTCTACCCGGTCTCTTGATGAGTTGGCGGATTTGACTTCCAAAGAGGCACAGGTCTCTGCCTATCACCATGCGGAACTACGTGAGATGACACCGGTCACTGAACCATTCTTCAAATCAGAATCAGTCGGGCCGGTTATCGACTACTCAGGAGAAAAGTCGCGACAGACTGAACCCGAATCGCCGTCATTTACTGGATCGGTTTTTGGGTCCGGCGTCGGCCCCGTTATCGAACGAACCGCCGAGACTTCGCAGCCGACCCTACGCAAGGCTGAGGTCTCGGCCGTTAGTGCGGTAAGCGAATCTTCTGCAATAGCGGCGGAAGAGCCGATTGAAATTCCCACGGTCGCAAAGGGGCTCGCACGGCCTAGTGTAGCAACACGAACCTCACCAGAGCCAGAGATCGAGCCGATCCGACAGGAGTACTCCCTGTCGCACGAAGACGCCGTGACTTCAGCGAAATCTCCTGTAGCCGAACCGGTCACGGCGCCCGCGCCCGATATACAAGCCGCAATTTCTGCCGAGCGCGAATTTCCGCAAACAACCACACCTGCAACCATGCCTGAACCAACCCAAACCCCGCCTGCTCCAGTAACCAAACCTCCAGTCGCTCCGATGACCAAGCATCAACCCCCTCCGATGACCAAGGCGCAACCCACTGCGACGATGCAAACATCCGTGCAGCTCACGTTCTCTTTCGAGATCGCAGCGATGCAGCTGACGCCAAGCTTCAAAATGGGAAGCGTGAATGTGCGTCCCATATCCAAGGTCGTCACAATGCGCCTGGCTGGCTCGCAGCAGCCGCAACCTGCAATGAATTTTCAAGTCAGCTTCGAGATCGCGAAGATTCAGCCGCTCGGAAGCACCCTTGGCACAATTCGGATGGTTCCGTCTCAACAGCGGGCTCCTGTGAGCGGTTCCTCTTCAGTCGCGGTTGGAGGCCTGCAACTGGTATCGAATTCCGAATCTGCCCCAGTCCAACTCACGCCATCTCAACCAAGGCAGGCCACTGTCTTCGTGACAGTGCCGTGCCAGATTACGACAATTGAGTTCGCACCGTCACTTGAGATTGCATCGGTTATTCTCCACTCGAATTCCAAACAGGTTCGTCTCCAGTTACCCGGCGCCGGCCCTGGTCCGCGCGAAGGAGCGCCGACGTTCGAAATTACGAATTTGCAGCTTGGCGATAGCGGCGACATCGCGGTGATGCACCTAAATCTGGTCGGTTCCGAACCGAAGCAATCGTAAGCGAGAGCGCTTATTAGGCAGAAACGTCTTCGCAGGCCCGTTCAGGCGCGTTTGCGGAACGGGTTTCGATTCAGGGAACGCAGTTGTTTTGGTAAAAACTCTCCGTCGCGGCGAATCAATTTGCCGTCGAAATAAATCTCCCCACCGCCGTATTCTGGGCGCTGGATGCTTACCATGTCCCAGTGAACCTGGCTGCGATTCCCGTTGTCCGCTTCGTCGTAGGCTTGTCCTGGAGTAAAATGGAACGATCCGGCGATTTTCTCGTCGAACAATATGTCTCGCATAGGTTGTAAGACGCGGGGATTAAATCCGAGGGAAAATTCGCCGATGTAACGCGCCCCTGGATCTGAGTCGAGAATCTTGTTTAACTCTTTTGTGTCGTTGCTTGTGGCATCGACGATCTTTCCGTTCTTGAACTCAAGACGGATGCCATCGAAACCGATCCCCTGATAAACGCTCGGAGCGTTGAAAGTCACATTGCCCTGAACCGAATCTTTCACCGGGCAGCCAAAAACTTCGCCATCGGGAATATTGCGATCGCCGCCGCAGATCACCGCCGGAATTCCCTTGATGCTAAAACGCAGATCGGTGCCGGGGCCTTTAATTTCGACGCGATCCGTCTTTTCCATCAACCGCTTGAGCGCTTTCATGCCGGGCTGCAGCTTGCGATAATCGAGGGTGCAGACATCGAAATAAAAATCCTCAAAGGCTTCGGTGCTCATTCCGGCAAGTTGTGCCATCGATGGCGTCGGCCACCGTAACACCACCCATTTAGTTTTTTTTACTCGCTGGTCCTGCACTGGGCGCATTTTCCTGGCGATCAATTTCATCTTTTCCGCCGGCACATCGGATAATTCCGTGATGTTGTTGCTGCCGCGAACGGCAATGTATGCGTCTATTTTTTTCATTCGCGCCAGTTCATGGCTCGCCAAAAGATTGAGCTGTCGCTCGGAGGCTTCGAGCGCAAGCGCCCGGTTCACTCGGGCACGATAAGTCTGCACAAAAGGAACTCCTCCCACCTTCCGCGCCGCTCGGATAAGCGCGATCGTCATTTCATCCGGTGCGTCGAATGCTTCGATCAATACGTTTTCGTTTTGCTTGAGCCGGATGGAATATTCTACAAGAAGTTTCGCCAGATTGTCGAACCGAATATCGTGCATACGAGGCTTATGATTCCATCGGTCAGACGAGATGCAACTGAGCTTTCTTATTGGCGCCCGGCTAGTCCGGATTGACAAGACGCGCGGCAAAAGCGCCGTCGAAATGATCTCGAAACGGCAGGCAGAACTCCTGGCGCGAAAGTCGCATCTGTGGAAACTGGTCTAACATGAGCGTAACCACGTGATCATTTTCTTCCGTTTCGAGACTGCAGGTGCTGTAAACAAGAACGCCGTCCGATTTTAACAAGCTGACTGCGGAACGCGTAATCTGAAATTGTTCGTCTGGCATTCGGGTTAGATCTCCGGGCCGGAGCCGCCATCGCACATCTACGCGGCGTCGCATCACTCCGGTGTTGCTGCACGGCACGTCGACGAGAATTCGATCGAATGGCGCGACCGACGCGATCTCTTCCGGGACGCGACCGCGTGTCCAATCATGACGCACGCGGTGAACAATTCCGACGCCGAGCCGCGCCATATTGCCTTGTAAGATCGCAAGCCGCTCTGCATCGCGATCGCATGCCACGATCGTTCCCTTATTCTTCATGAGCAGCGCGATGTAGCCGGTTTTTCCACCCGGCGCGGCGCAGGCATCGAGGATTTTTTCTGTCGGTTTGGGATCAAGAAGCTGGCAGGCGATCACCGTGCTCGGATCTTGAATGTAGCAATGGCCTCGGTTGAGAGCCTCGAAAGCTTTCGGGGCCGGCAATGCGTCAAATTCTACAAAGTCAGAATTGCGCGCCACCGGCCTCGCTTCCGGAAAAAGCTGAAGAAACTCTTCGCTACTGATTTTTAGCCGGTTGATTCGGCCATAAATTGGCGGCGGAAGATTATTCAAGCGACATAACTCTTCCACATTTTTAGCGCCGAAATGGTGTTGCCACCGTGCGACCAGCCACTGCGGATGCGAAGTTCGAACGGATAAGGGCTGCGCAACGGCGCGCCTCAGCAGATCCTCCCGCTGTCGTGCAGCGGTGCGCAGCGCGGCATTGGTTACTGCTTGTTGGCGTCTGGATGCGAGCTCCACGGTCTCGTAGACCGCCGCATGTTGCGCTGTTTTGAGAAAGAAAAGTTGGTACAAGCCAAGTCGCAAGAGATCGCGAAGACTGTCTTCAATCTGAGAAGAGCGCAGGCAGCCGATCCAAAAATCAAGCAATGTTAAATTGCGCAGGACGCCATAAAAAAGCTGCAGAGCAAACGCGCGGTCTGAATAGGTAAGGTCCGCCTTCGCAAGAAGTCCCGAGATGATGGAATCGGCAAGGCGCTTTCCGCCCCGCCATCTTCGTAGCGCTGCCAGCGCGATTCGGCGAGCAGAAGGCTGCGCCATAAATCCTTGGGAAAAGCTTATCCCGGCTTCACGTTGGCCCGCCCAATCGAATGGTAATGAAAACCCAGGTGTCTCATGGTTTCAGGATCCAACAGGTTTCGCCCGTCAAAGACAATGGGCGTTCTCATTTTTTCCCTTACCACCGCCAGATCAACATTCGCAAATTCGTTCCATTCAGTGGCAAGAATGAGCGCTTCGGCGTTGTGCACCGCATCGAGAGCGGACGGAGCAAACTCGGCGGCAGCGATCGCTTTTAGGGCGCGGGCCTTTTCCATTCCTTTCGGATCATAGGCGACTACATGCGCGCCTTCGCGCAGCAAGTCTGCGACCAGCGCTATCGCGACAGACGAACGGACATCGTCTGTATCGGGCTTGAATGTCAGTCCCCAGACGGCAATTCGTTTTTCTCGTAAAACCCACAGTGTTTCCCGAATCGTCTTCAGGAAACGCTCCGTTTGCGCCGTATTGATTCTCTGAACTTCCTTGAGCAAATCAAAAGGGACACCAAGCCGTTCGCTGATGGTGATGAACGCGGCAATGTCCTTGGGAAAACAGGAGCCGCCGTACCCGATCCCGGCATTCAGAAAATCCCGGCCAATGCGGTGATCCATCCCGATTCCATCCGCTACTTTCTCCACATCGGCGCCGCTCGCTTCACAAATCGCCGAGACCGCGTTGATGTATGAAATTTTGAGGGCGAGAAATGAGTTTGCACAATGTTTGATGAGCTCGGCGCTGTTAATATCGGTAACGAGGATCGGCGCCATGAATGGTTCGTACAGCTTCTTCATCAAGTCGATAGCGTGCTCGCTTTGCGCGCCAATCACGATGCGATCCGGATGCATGAGATCGGCAACTGCACAACCTTCGCGCAAAAATTCGGGATTGCTGACGACGTCGAAGTTTGCGCCGTGACGATTGTATCTCTTGATCGATTCAGCCACGTTTTCGCCTGTTTTCACCGGCACCGTGCTTTTGTCCACGATCACCCGATAATCCGTCAGCACGCCCGCGATTTCGCGCGCGACTTTCTCGAGAAAGCTCAGATCGACATCGCC
>Ga0137366_10003022_pt1 | contig 13029 bp, 8 predicted proteins | sample SagtaG_8_FD_104938 | JGI IMG/M metagenome (GOLD analysis project Ga0137366, IMG submission 104938) | Vadose zone soil microbial communities from Sagehorn Ranch, Mendocino, California, USA - Sage1_L_60_16 metaG | ecosystem: Environmental > Terrestrial > Soil > Vadose zone | place: USA: California... | reverse complement strand
GCTCGGAGCGGACGGCGTTCGAGGCGTGGTCGAGCCAGTCGGCGGCGAGCGCGGCGGCCGCGGCGGTGGTGCCGCCGCTGGCCCAGCGGGCCGCGAGCCGAGGCGGCCAGGGGGGCCAGGCGGCGCGGGTCGCGACGCCGGCGCAGAGCGGCGACGGGCTCACGATCGACGCGTACATCGCGGCCCACGCGAACGAGAGCGCGCAGTCGCAGGCGGCGCGCATCACCGTGACGTGGGACAACGCCGACCTGCGGGAGGTGGTGGCGGGCTTCGCGGCGTTCAGCGGCCGGACCATCATCGTGTCCAAGGACGTGAAGGGCCAGGTCTCGGCCGAAATCAAGAACCAGCCGTGGGACCTCGCGTTCAATGCGGTGCTCGAATCGCAGGGACTCGCCGCCAACGTGCTGGACGGCGGCATCATCCAGGTCATCGACAAGCGCGACCTGGCGCGCGCCGACTCGACGGTGCCGGTGGAGACGCGGCTGGTGCGGGTGAACTACGCCAAGGCCGGGGCGCTGGTGCCGTCGGTGGCGTCGATCCTCACCAAGCGCGGCGCGGTGGTCGCCGATTCCACCAGCAACGCGCTGGTCATCACCGAGATCTCGAGCCGCATCAACCGGGTCGAGGAGTTCGTCAAAGGGCTGGACATCCGCACGCCGCAGGTGTCGATCCAGGCGAAGATCATCTTCGTCGACCGCACCGACGTGGAGGAGCTGGGCGTGAAGTACGACCTCGGCTCCCAGACGCAGTTCTTCAACAAGTTGGTGCAGCGGCCGGACCCGCGCACCGCGAAGGCGGTCGACACCAACGGCGACGGCATCGACGACGCGTTCGTGCCGCAGGACAACTTCGCGCCCAACGACATCATCGTGGACCTGGGCGGGAACTCGCTGGCCGCCATCGGGAACGCCGAGCAGGAAGTGGTGAACCCGGCGCTGAACCTGATCTTCTCCACCGCGATCGGGAACTTCGATCTGACGACGTTCCTGCAGGCGCTGCAGCGGGTCGAGCTGGCCGACGTGCAGGCGGAGCCGACCATCACCACGCTCGACAACCGGGTGGCCGAGATCCTGGTCGGCGACCGCGTGCCGATCCGCGTGATCGACGTCGGCACGGGCACGGTCGCGGGCGTCGCCCCGCGCGCCACGATCCGCTTCGAGCAGACCGGCATCAACCTGAAGGTGACGCCGCACGTGACGGCGAACCGGCAGGTGCTGATGGAAGTGCACGCCGAGCGCTCCAACGTGAAGCCCGCGTCGGTGGACATCGGCTTCACGTTCCAGACGCAGCAGGCGGACAACCAGATCCTGGTCAACGACGGTGAAACGGCGGTCATCGGCGGCCTCACGGTGACCGAGGTCACGGTAACCAAGTCCGGAATCCCCTTCCTTGTAGACTTGCCGATCCTTGGCAAGCTGTTCGGCTTCTCGTCCGAGCAGGAATCGCGGCGCGATCTGCTGATTCTCATCACGCCGCACATCATCGACGACCTGGTGACGCCCAGCACCGGGAAGTGACCAGGAGCGTTCTTATGCCGCAGCGGCGTACGGCTCGGGAGTGGTGCGCGGTGGTCGCGCTCGCGGCCGCCGTCGGCGCGTGCGAAACGGCCCGGAACCCGGGCGGCGTGCAGCCGGACGTGATCTCGCCCAGCATCACGCTCAGCGCGGCGGACACGCAGCAGATCGCCAGCGGGCTCCAGTTCACGGTCGACGCGGCGGACAACCTGGGCCTGAAGGAGGTCCGCGTCACGATGTCGGGCGGCTTCCTCGGCCAGACCGACACGGTGTTCACCTCCACGAGCACCAGCTATAACCACGGCACGACGATCTCGTTCCCGGCGGGCTCGGGCGCTGGCGGGAACATCACGATCATCGGCCGCGTCACCGACGGCGCGAACAACTTCGCGGAAGACACGATCGTAGTGTTCCTGTCGAACGTCCAGGCGCTGAGCGTCGAGCTGCTGGCGCCCACCGCCCCCGCCATCGCCTCGAGTGGCAAGAATATTCCGGTGACGGTCCACGCGCAGCAGCTGGGCGGGATCGAGCGCATCGGGTTCATCATCGTGCCGCGCGCCGCCGTCACCGACGCGACCACGCCGCCCAGCGACTCGCTCGTGTTCACGCCGCCGGCACGTCAGCCTCCGGACACGGTCTACACCGATACGCTCACCGTCCAGCCCGGTTTTACGTCTTTCACCGTGACCGGGTTCGCGTTGGACGCCGGTGGACGCCGGGCGTTCTCGAGCACCGTCACCGTGACGGTGCAAACGCCGGGGAATGACGTCACGCCGCCGGCCGTGTCGCACTCGATCTCCTCGCGCGTGGAGGTGAACGACAACATCGCGGTGCACGCCACCGACCCGAGCGGGATCAAAGTGATGGGGTTCCGGGTGGACACGGCGCTGGGAGCCGTTCCCCCGTTCACGGGGGTCGTGCCGCTCAAGTTCGTGCTCGACTCGAGCATGGCCGGGGCAAACCTGACCACCGTCGACAAGGTGTTCGCACTGGCGCTGCCGCTCGCGGACAGCGGGTTGCCGAAGAGCGTGGTGATACGCGGCTACGCCTGCGACCTCGCCACGGCCCGGAACTGCGCCTACTCGCAGACCAGCACGGTCATCACGGGGAGCGCGCCACGCCGTGCCGCGGCGCGGGCCGCGGCGGCGAGCGGCGGCGTGGACACCGTGATCGTGGTGGCGGGGACCACCCATCCGCTGCCGTTTGGTGGGCACATTGCCGACGCGATCTACAACTCGAACCGGCGCGAGCTCTACTTGACCAACGACGTGCTGGGCCGGGTCGAAGTGTACGACCTCGCGACCAACACGTTCGATGCCAACGGCATCATCACCGCGGGTCCCGTGCCGTGGGGCATCGCGCTCTGGCCGGTGGACACGCTGGGCACGTACGACCCCAACCGCGTCGTGGTGGCGGACGCCGGCGGCACGGAGCTGTCGATCCTCGATGCGAGCACGCGGCGGCTGCTGTGGCGGCAGGGGTTGCCCAACTTCCTCATCGAGAAGTACTCGATTCAGGTCATAGGCGCCTTCACCCGCGCGATCATCACGGTGCACGACGTCTCCGATCGGCCCCAGTACCTCGGGACCGTGTGCCGGGTGGGCGCGGCGCCGAACTGCGACCCGAACCAGATCTACGCCATCTACTCGACCACCCCGACGCAGAGCAGCTCGTCTCCGTTCAGCGGGCGCGCCACGCTGCGGATGGAAAAGCTGATCAACACGACGGATACGACCCAGCTGTTCGGCCACCTGTTCTGGGAGCTCGGTGCGCTCGGCCAGAACGTCGCGGGGGACACGCTCCGCATCGAGATGATCCGGCCGACCTTGGGGCAGCGCGCCGTGGTGCTCACGGCGTGCAAGCAGGTCACGATCGAATTCTCGTCCTTCGGTCTCGGCGACCAGACGTTTGTCCGGAACACCGGGAACTTCACGCACGCGTTCGTGGGCGAAGGCGGCAGTAACGTCTCGGCCGCATTCGCGCGCGTCTTCGCGTATTCGGCGAAGCAGCTATTGATCAGGCCGGCCAACAGCTGCGCCATGGGCGGCGTCATCCCCGAGTCGGGCACCGACGATCAGGATTTCGGGATGTCCCCGGCCACGCACGTCAGCGACTTCATCAGCAACACCGGGGTCCACGTCGTCTCGATCGCGACGAACTTCAACGGCCTCACGAATCTGGTGCGGGCGGGGACGGACTCGACCTACTACCTCGACGAGGGGCTGCGTTTGTGGGGCACGTCGTCCGTCGGGTCGGCGACGCCCGGGATGGACATGAACTACAACCACAACTTCGAGCCGGGTCCGAGCTGCGCCGTCAATTGCGGCGGGGGTTCAGGCAACATCAACGAGCGCATGGTATTCACCGCGTCCCCGGACACGAGCATCCGCGTGTTCGACACCTTCTTCTTCAACCAGCAGAAGAAGATCGCCATTCGCGACCCGATCATCGGCCCGCTGCGCGTGGCGCTCGACGCGTCGACCGGCCAGCAGTATCTGTTCGGGATCACGACGCGCGGGCTCGTGGTGGTCTCGTTGCCGACCATCACGAACACCAACCCGCAGGCGCCGCCGCGACGGTGAGACCTCACCCTCTGGGGGCACCGCGTGAAGATCTCGAGAGCCCGGCCCGCAGTCGGGCTCGCGTGTTATTATCGGGAGGCCGACATCGGAGGCGAGGGGACGTGAAGAGCGCGAGTGAACTCGCGGCTCGGCACCTGCCCGTAAACGGGCGCAATGCCGCTTCAGCGGCAATGCCGAGTCGCGGCTTCAGCCGCGGGCCAGCGTGATGTTCCGCTTCACGACCGCGGGTGAATCGCACGGACGGGGCCTGGTGGCGGTCCTCGAGGGGATCCCCGCCGGGCTTCCCCTGTCCGCCGAGCGCGTCAACGCCGAGCTGAAGCGGCGGATGGGTGGCTACGGCCGCGGCGCCCGCATGAAGATCGAAGCCGACCAGATCGAGTGGCTCGCGGGCGTGCGCGCCGGCGAGACGCTCGGCTCCCCCATCGCGATGCTGGTGTGGAACCGCGATTGGGAGCACTGGCAGGACGTGATGGCGCCCGAGGCCGACGCGGGCGGCTCCGAGCGCCGCCGCCAGGTCACGCGCCCGCGTCCCGGGCACGCCGATCTCGCCGGCGCGCTCAAGTACGACCGCCAGGACGCGCGCGACATCCTGGAGCGGGCGAGCGCGCGAGAAACGGTGGCGCGGGTCGCCTGCGGCGCGGTGTGCAAGGTGTTGCTGGAACAGTTCGGCGTGGAAGTCGGTTCTCACGTCGTGGAATTAGGTGGGGTCACCGCCAAGCACCACGCACCACTCCCCACGCCTTTGAACCAGGCCGCGGATGCGAGTCCCGTGCGGTGTTTGGATCCGACCGCCGAGCAGGAAATGATCGCCCGCATCGACGCGGCCAAAGCGGCGGGCGACACGCTGGGCGGCGTGGTCGAGGTGATCGCGCTGGGGGCTCCCGTCGGGCTCGGCTCCCACGTGTCATGGGACGCGAAGCTGGACGGGCGCCTGGCGCAGGCCTTCATGTCCATCCCGGCGGTGAAGGGGATGGAGCTGGGGCTCGGGTTCGAGGCGGCGCGGCGCAAGGGCTCCGAGGTGCACGACGAGATCCTGCCCGGGCTGGCACGCGCCACCAACCGCGCGGGCGGCACCGAAGGCGGCATGACCACCGGGGAGCCCGTGGTGGCGCGCGTCGCGATGAAGCCGATCTCCACCCTGATGGCGCCGCTCCGCACCGTGGACTTGAAAACGGGCGGGCCGGCGCAGGCGCAATCGGAGCGGTCCGATGTGACGGCGGTGCCCGCCATGGGGGTCATCGCCGAGGCGATGATGGCCCTGGTGCTGGCGCAGGCGTTGCTCGAGAAGTTCGGCGGCGACGCCCTGAGCGAGACCAAACGGAACTACGAGGGGTATCTCGCGCAGGTGCGCGCGCGCACGCCGCGGGGAGCGGCCTCGTGAAACGGCACGTGTTGCTGATCGGCCTGCCGGGGTCGGGCAAGAGCGCCGTGGGCCGGCTCGTGGCCGAGCAGCTGCAGGCGGGATTCGTGGACATCGACGCGATCGTCGAGCGGCGCGAGGGGCGGCCGATCACCATGATCTTCGCGGAGAAAGGCGAAGCGGCGTTCCGCGAGATGGAGCGCAAGGAAGTGGAGACCGCGCTCGCGGGCGAGCCCGCGGTGATCGCGCCGGGGGGCGGCTGGGCGGCGCAGCCCGGCGCGATCGACGCCGCGAAGCCGCACGCGCTCGTGATCTATTTGCACGCGCGGCCCGAGACCGCGACGCAGCGCGCCGCGCCCGAGGGAACCCGCCCGGCGTTATCTGCAGAGGATCCCGTGGCGCGCATGCGGCTGTTGCAGAAGGAGCGCGAGCCGTTTTATCGCAGTGCGCACGCACAGGTCGAGACCGACCGCAAATCGCCGCCGCAGGTGGCGAACGAGGTCGTCAGGCTTGCGCAATCGAGTGCGGGATGGTAAAGATGCGCTCTTGTCTCGTTTGACGAAGGATTGATGCGTGGCTGCTAAGAAGGAAGCGGTGAAACGGAAGAAGACCGCCCCCGAGCGCAAGCCCGGGGATGACGGAGGCGCGGACACCGCCGTGGCCGTGGCCGTGGCCTCCCCTCCCGCGCCCAAGCGGCGGCCGCGGAAGCCCAAGGCGCCCGCCACCGGGGGCGGGGGCGGGGGCGGGGGCGGCAAGGGCGCGCTCGTCATCGTCGAGTCGCCCACCAAGGCGAAGACGATCGGCAAGTACCTCGGCGCGGGCTACACGGTCAAGGCGACCGTGGGGCACCTGCGCGATCTGCCGCAGCGCAAGCTGGGCGTGGACGTGGAGAACGGCTTCACGCCCGAGTACGTGACCATCAAGGAGAAGGCGAAAACCCTCGCCGAGATCAAGCGCGCCGCGAAGGCGTCGGAGCGGGTGCTCCTCGCCACCGACCCGGACCGCGAGGGCGAGGCCATCGCCTGGCACGTGGCCAGCCAGCTCTCGAACGGGGGCAAGGTGCGGCGGGTGCTGTTCCACGAGATCACCAAGGACGCGGTGGCGCACGCCCTGGCGCATCCGCTCGACATCGACCAGCGGAAGGTCGACGCCCAGCAGGCACGCCGGGTGCTCGACCGGTTGGTGGGCTATAAGACGTCCCCGCTCCTTTGGAAAAGCATCAAGACCGGCCTGTCGGCTGGCCGGGTGCAGACGGTGGCGCTGCGGCTGATCTGCGAGCGCGAGGAGGAGATCCGCAAGTTCGTGCCGCAGGAATACTGGACCATCGAGGCCGACCTCGAGAAGGACGCCCAGGCGTTCCAGGCGCGGCTGCACAAGCTCGACGGGAAGAAGCCGGAGATCAAGGACGAGGCGACCGCGCGGGCGATCGTCGCGGACGCGCTCAAGATTCCTTTTAAAGTAACAACGGTCGAGAAGGGCGAGCGGCGCCGGGCGGCGCCACCCCCGTTCCGCACCAGCACGCTGCAGCAGGAAGCGGCCAAGCAGCTGGGCTTCTCCGCGGCGGTCACCATGCGGATCGCGCAGCAGCTGTACGAGGGCATCGAGGTCGGCGAAGAGGGCCCGGTCGGGCTGATCACGTACATGCGCACCGACTCGGTGCGGGTGGCGGACTCGGCCATCGCCCAGGCGCGCGACTACATCCGGAAGGAATTCGGGCCTCGCTATCTGCCGGCTGAGCCCGTGGTCCACAAGGGCGGCAAGAGCAACAGCCGCGTCCAGGACGCGCACGAGGCCATCCGACCCACCGACGTGTTGCGGACCCCGGACGGCCTGAAGCAGTACCTCGACTCGAAGCAGTTCAAGCTGTACCAGCTCCTCTGGCGGCGCTTCGTGGCGTCGCAGATGACCCCCGCGGTGTTCGAGACCACCAAGGTGGACTTCGACCTGGGTCGCTTCGTGTTCCGGGCGACCGGGTCGCGCGTCCTGTTCGACGGCTACCACAAGCTGTATCACGAGGCGCACGAGCCGGAGGAAGCGAAGACCCTCGAGGACCTGCCCCCGATACCGCCGCTGGCGGAGGGCGAGGTCGTGACGGTCAAGCAGATCACCCCGAGCCAGCACTTCACCGAGCCACCGCCGCGCTTCAGCGAGGCCAGCCTGGTGAAAGAGCTCGAGCGGCTGGGGATCGGCCGCCCGTCGACGTACGCGAGCATCATCTCCACGCTCAAGATGCGGTGGTACGCCACGGCCAAGGACCGCCGCTTCGCGCCGACGCCGCTGGGGGAGACGGTGTGGCAGGTGATGAAGCGCTCGTTCCCCGATGTGTTCGACGTGGGGTTCACGGCGCAGATGGAAGACGAGCTCGACAAGGTGGAGGAAGGCGATCTGGCGTGGCAGCAGGTGCTGGGCGACTTCTGGGGGCCGTTCGCGAAGGCGCTCGACGCGGTGGACGTGCAGAAGCTGATCCACGACGTGCACGACCTCTCGGGCCTGCACAAGGAGAAATGCCCGACGTGCGGCAGCGGCTTGGTGGTGCGGAGCGGGCGGTTCGGCCCGTTCATCGCCTGCGCCCGCTACCCCGACGAGTGCCGCTTCACGCGGCCGCTGCGGCGCGACAAGGTGCCCGACCGACCCACCGACGAGATCTGCCAGGAGTGCGGCGCGCCGATGGTGATCAAGACGGGGCGCTACGGCGAATTCCTCGCCTGCACCAAGTTCCCCGCGTGCAAGCACACGCGGCCGGTGCCGCTGGGCGTGAAGTGCCCGAAGTGCGGCGTGGGCGACCTCGCGGAGCGCCGCACCAGGAAGGGACGAAACTTCTTCGGGTGCCTGCGCTACCCGGAGTGCGACTACTCGACGTGGAACCGCCCGGTCCCGGTGGCTTGCCCAAGCTGCGGGTTCCTCGGCATGGAAGAGAAGCAGACCAAGACCAAAGGGGTCTCCCGCAAGTGTCTGAAGTGCGGACACGAAATGATGGTGGAAGAAGCAGCGCCCGCGGAGACGGTGGCGAGCTGAGGGGGGGGGCGGCAGTGGTGGGCGGCGGGCTCGCCGGCAGCGAGGCCGCGTGGGCGCTCGCCGAGCGGGGAATCGCGGTCACCCTGCACGAGATGCGCCCCGTGAAGATGACCGCGGCGCACCAGACCGACCGGCTCGCCGAGCTCGTCTGCTCCAACTCCTTCAAATCGGTCGAGCTCACCAACGCCCACGGGCTCCTCAAGGGCGAGATGCGCCGGCTCGGGAGCGTGGTGCTGGATGCGGCCGACCAAGCCCGCGTCCCCGGGGGCGCAGCGCTCGCCGTGGACCGCGGAGCCTTCTCGAGAAGCCTGCACGATCGGGTCACGAGCCATCCGGGAATCACGCTCCTCCGGGGCGAGGTGACCGAGCTCGAGTCCCCCGGCATCGTGGCGACGGGCCCGCTCACCTCCGAGGCGCTCGCGGCCGCGATCGCCCGAAGGCTCGACGCCGCATCGCTCGCCTTCTTCGACGCCATCGCTCCCATCGTCTCGGCCGAATCGCTCGATACCGGGCTCCTGTTCCGCGCGTCGCGCTACGGCAAGGGCTCGGGCGATGACTACTGGAACGCCCCGCTCACGGAGGCGCAGTACGACGCGCTGGTCACCGCGCTCTCGACGGGCGAGCAGTACCAGCCGCACCACGAGTTCGACCGGACGCCCTATTTCGAGGGCTGCCTGCCGGTGGAAGAGATGGCCGCGCGCGGGCGCGATGTGCTGCGCTTCGGGCCGATGAAGCCGGTGGGACTGACTGACCCCGGGCGCAAGCCCGGGGATAGCCAACCGTTCGCGGTCGTGCAGCTGCGGCAGGAAGACCGGGCGGGACAGATGTGGAACCTGGTGGGCTTCCAGACCCGGCTCAAAGTGCCGGAGCAACAGCGGGTGTTCCGAATGATTCCGGGGCTGGGAGCTGCGGAATTCCTGCGGTTCGGGAGCATCCACCGGAACGCGTACATCAACTCGCCGCGCGCGCTCACCGCGCACCTGTCGGCCCGGGACGATCCCACCCTGCTCTTCGCCGGGCAGCTCACGGGCGTCGAGGGCTACACCGAGTCCGCCGCCACGGGGATCCTCGCCGGGATCAATCTGGCGCGGCTGCTCGCGGGCGACGCCCCCGTCGTGCCCCCGCCCACCACGATGCTCGGCGCGTTGTATCGGTACGTGCACAGCGCGGACCCCGCGCATTTCCAGCCGATGAACGCGAACTTCGGGTTGCTCGAGCCGCTCGAGCGACCGGTGAAGGACAAGCAGAAAAAGAGGGAGCAGCTGGTGGAGCGGGCGCTTGCGGACATGGACGCTTTCGTCGCTCGGGTCCTCACCCCCCGTCCCCCTCTCCGCCACGCGGAGAGGGGGAGTGAGGGGGTGAGGTCGTGACGCCAGTCCCCGAGATCGCCGACTTCGTCGCCTTCCTCGAAAAAGAGCGGAACGACTCGCCGCACACGGTGAAGGCGTATGCGCGCGACATGGCCGACTTCGCCGCGTTCTGCACGCGCTACTACGGGGGCGGGTGGAGCTTCGCGGGCGTGGATCGCCTGGCGATCCGCGGCTGGCTGGGGGCCATGCAGCAGCGCGGCCTCGGGAAGCGCTCGGCCGCCCGCGCGCTCTCGGCGCTGCGGACGTTCTACCGATTCTTGCATACGACGCGCGGGCTGGAGGTGAACCCCGCGAAGGCAGCGCGCACGCCGAAGCTCGAGCGCACGCTCCCCGCGCTCCTGGACCGCGCCGAGGTCGAGCAAGTGTTCGCCGAGGCGGAGCGCCGGGCGGCGGCGGGCGGGTTCACGGAGGCGCGGGATCTCGCCATGCTCGAGTTGTTCTACTCGACGGGCATCCGCCTCGCCGAGCTGGCGGGGCTGAACGAGCCGGACGTGGACCTGGTCTCGGACCAGGTGAAAGTGCGCGGCAAGGGGAAGAAGGAGCGGCTCGTTCCGGTCGGGAGCCACGCGGGCCGCGCGCTGCGCCGCTACTACCGGCGGCGCGACGCCCTGGGCGCGGGCCTCGCCGGAACGCTCGACCGCCGGGCGGTGTTCGTGGGACGGCGGGGGCGGAGGCTCTCGCCGCGGGGCGTGCAGCTCGCGATCAAGCGGCTGCTGGGCGCCCTGACGCGCGGCCACGACCTGCACGTTCACTCCCTGCGCCATTCGTTCGCCACGCACCTGCTCGACGCCGGCGCCGATCTACGGGCGGTACAAGAGCTGCTGGGTCACGCCTCGCTCTCGACCACGCAGGTGTATACTCATACGTCTGTGGAACGACTGAAGAAGGTCTATCACAAGGCACATCCCCGCTCATGAGGGACATGCAGCCCATACATTCGACGACCATTCTGTGCGTCCGGCGTAACGGCCACGTGGCCCTGGGCGGCGACGGCCAGGTGACCATCGGCGACACCGTGATGAAGGCCAACGCCAACAAGGTGCGCGCGCTCAAGGGTGGGAAGATCCTCGCCGGGTTCGCGGGCGCCGCCGCGGACGCGTTCACCCTGTTCGAGAAGTTCGAGGAGAAGCTCGAGCGCTACCCCGGCAACCTGCCGCGGGCGGCGGTCGAGCTGGCGAAAGACTGGCGGTCGGACCGCGTGCTGCGGCGCCTCGAGGCGCTACTGGTGGTGTCGGACCGGGAGCACGGCTACATCATCTCCGGCTCGGGGGAGCTGATCGAGCCGGACGACGGCGTGCTCGCCATCGGGTCGGGGGGAAGCTACGCGCTGGCGTCGGCGCGCGCGCTGCTCACGTCGTCGGAGCTCCCCGCCAAGGACATCGTGCAGCGCTCGCTCGAGATCGCCGCGGAAATCTGCGTGTACACCAACACGCACATCACCATTCTGGAGCTCTAGATGGCTGAGCCGACCCGCACGCCCGAAGACAAGCTGCCCGCCGCACCGGCGGCGCCGGAGGAGACGCTGCCGTGGCTCGAGGAGCTGCCGCCCCGCAAGATCGTGGCGGAGCTGGACCGCTACATCGTGGGCCAGGAGGTGGCGAAGAAGGCGGTGGCGATCGCGGTGCGCAACCGCTGGCGCCGCTCGCAGGCGCCCGAGGACATCCGGGACGAGATCCTGCCGAACAACATCATCATGATCGGCCCCACCGGCGTGGGCAAAACGGAAATCGCGCGGCGGCTGGCGCGCCTCGCGGGCGCGCCGTTCCTGAAAGTCGAGGCGTCCAAGTTCACCGAGGTCGGCTATGTGGGCCGCGACGTCGAGTCCATGGTGCGGGAGCTGGTGGACGTGGCGATCAACATGGTGCGCACCGAGCGCGAGGACGACGTATATCCCCAGGCCGAAACGCGCGCCGAGGAGCGGCTGCTCGATCTGCTGCTGCCCCCTACACCCGTCCCGCCTACGGCCCCACCCCCCCAGCCACCCCAGGGAGCGGGGAGCCCTAAAGGAGTCCCTGGCGGTCCCGGGGAGCTGGGAGCAGGCACCCGGCCGCTGTTCGTCGTGTCGTCCAAGGGCGATGTGACGCCCAAGGCGGCGGAGGGCGACGTCGAGGCCCAGGAGCGCCGGCGGCGCACGCGCGAGAAGCTGCGCCAGCAGCTCAAGGAAGGGAAGCTCGAGGAGCGCGAAGTCGAAATCGAGGTGCAGCAGCAGGGCTTCCCTGGACTCGAGATGATGCAGCCGCCGCAGGGCATGGAGGGCACGGACGTCAACTTCACCGAGCTGCTGCAGGAGATGCTGCCCAAGAAGAAAAAGCGCCGCACCGTGCACCTGCACGAGGCGCGGCGCATCCTGGTCGACGAGGAGCTGAAGAAGCTGGTCGACATGGACGACGTGGTGAACGAGTCGCTCGACCGCGTCGAGAACCACGGCGTCATCTTCATCGACGAGATCGACAAGATCGCGGGGGAGCGGGGCACCGTCGGGCCCGACGTGTCGCGCGAAGGCGTGCAGCGCGACCTGCTGCCGATCGTCGAGGGCTCGACGGTGCAGACCCGCTACGGCTTCGTGCGCACCGACCACATCCTGTTCATCGCGGCCGGCGCGTTCCACGCCACCAAGCCCTCGGACCTGATCCCCGAGCTCCAGGGGCGCTTCCCGATCCGCGTCGAGCTGCAGCCGCTCACCGAGGCGGACTTCGTCCGCATCATGACCGAGCCCGAGAACGCCCTCACCAAGCAGTACGCCGCCCTGTGCGCCGCCGAGGGCGCGACGCTAGAGTTCACGCACGACGGCATCAAGGAGATCGCCCGCATCGCCGCCAAGGCGAACGAGCGCATGGAGAACATCGGCGCCCGCCGGCTCCACACCGTCATGACCACCCTGCTCGAGGACGTGTTGTTCGATCTCCCGGAGCTGGCCGAGAAGCGCATCAAGTTCGACGCTGACAAGGTGCGCGACCGGCTCGGCAAGATCGTGGATGACGAGGACCTGCGGCGGTACATCCTCTAGCTACTCGGCCCGAACACATTAGCGTGACGACCCTAGATCGACTCCCGGTCCCCGGCGGCGCGCTGGCGGTTGCATTCGAGAGCTGGCCCCGAGCGACGTATCCGTGCACGGCCTTCGCGCCCGCGTCGCCTTCTATCACGTGCGACGACTGGGTGCCATCTGTCTTGGAGACCGCATAGAG
>Ga0137366_10003014_pt1 | contig 13038 bp, 7 predicted proteins | sample SagtaG_8_FD_104938 | JGI IMG/M metagenome (GOLD analysis project Ga0137366, IMG submission 104938) | Vadose zone soil microbial communities from Sagehorn Ranch, Mendocino, California, USA - Sage1_L_60_16 metaG | ecosystem: Environmental > Terrestrial > Soil > Vadose zone | place: USA: California... | reverse complement strand
ATTGAGTTTGCAATGCTTGGTTGGCTAAACAGATTGGCAGGTATTGTTTTATATGCAGCACTGTATACAATGGTTTATAGCATCATTCTGTTTTATGCAACGCAAATGGGAATCATTAAAACGGAAACTATAAAGGCATCAGCAACATACAAAACTGTTGAACCATTAGGACCTAAATCAATTGACATGTTGGGTTCCTTAGTACCTTTTTTTAAGAATATGTTCAGGGATCTTGAAAACTTTTTCAGCTCACTTGCATCAAAAGCAAAATGATTGTTTAGTTACAAATGATATACATATAAAGTCCTGCCTGAAATGACAAGACCAGGCAATACTAAAAAGCTTGCACCATCGTTACTTATATCGCTGAAATATTTTTATAATTATTTTTTTATGAACCAAACGCCAATGCTGTTATTAAGCCTTTCTTCCGCCTTAGGCGGATTCTTCAACTTTTTAAACCTTAATCAACAATATAGCTTTCTATACAACATCATTAGCAGGAATTGACATTTCTGCAATTAAATTGTTGTTGCCAATTATAATGCCTGTGTCAATTTATTATGAACGGCAAAAATTAGTGGATAAACAAAACAGCCTTTTGTTTTAATGGCGTGTCTTGAGGTAAAGCTGCTTGTGAAAATTCGATTTTTTTGCGTAAAAAATAATGCACTTTATATACTCATATTTTAAAAGCTTTCTTCTTAGCGCATGAGAAAACACATGTTTAATTATTATTTGTTAACCAAAAATTGATTGTATGAGAATTAGCATTTTAATTTTTACGTGCTTGCTAATATGGGTTAGCTCTTTTGCCCAGCAAACACGAACCGTAAGTGGAAAAATCACTGATTCAAAAGATGGTTCACCTTTGGCAGGTGTAACAATCAAAGGCAAAGGACAGACGAATATTGTTTTATCAAAATCAGATGGTTCTTTCACGATAACCGTGCTCCCTGGTACAAAAAGTTTAGAGTTTTCTTATGTTGGCTATGGTGACCAGGAAGTGAATATTACGGAAAATATGACCGTAAAAATGTTTACTGCCGAAAGAAGTCTGAACGAAGTTGTGGTAGTAGGGTATGGACGTGCAGTAAAAAGAAATATAACAGGATCTATTTCAAAGGTAGGTTCAAAAGACATTGAAAATATCCCTGCACCCAGCTTTGAATCTGCACTGCAGGGTAAAGCTGCGGGTGTTGTAGTTGAATCCGGAAGTGGCAAAGTGGGGCAGGCAATAAAAATAAGAATAAGAGGTACATCGTCTATTTCGGCAAGCAGCCAGCCTTTGTACGTGGTAGATGGTTTGCCAATCGTATCAACTAGTCTATCTGATGCAGCTAATGATCCCACCAACCCTTTAGCTGATATTAATCCAAATGATATTGAATCAATAGAGGTGCTGAAAGATGCATCAGCTTCTGCTATTTATGGTGCACGTGCGGCCAATGGTGTTGTTTTGATTACAACTAAAAAAGGAAGAAACAATCAAAAAACAACGTTCGAACTTAACTTATCAAAAGGTTACAGTAACCCTACGCGCAAAAGAAAATTTTCAGACGCGAGGCAATATGTTGACTTAATAGAACTTGCAGCAGTGAGTGACGGCACTTATGATTTTGAGAATGACCTTGAGTATTTTGGACCCCACGCTAATGCAGAGGATGCAATTACTGATTATAAAAAATGGTATGAAGACATTTTAGATTACTATTCCCTAGGGACAGACTGGCGAAATGCTGAAGTAAATACCAATTGGACGGATCTTTTATATACTGATAATGCACAAACAAACCAGGTAGATTTATCTGCTTCTGGCGGCGATGCCAAAACCAGATTTTTTGTTTCGGGTTTTTATAACACTCAGGAAGCTATCGTGATTAATAATAAATTTTACAGGTATGGTGGAAGATTAAATCTTGAACATAATGCTTCTGATAAATTAACACTTGGTATAAATATTTCTGTTGATCGCTCTCAGCTTAATAAGGTTTCAAATGATAATGCTTTTTCCACACCCGGTCAGTTGGTGGCACAAATGCCTATTTCTCCTCTTTATGACTCTACCAGTAAAATAAATGGAAATACATTATATCCCAACGGCATATTTGATGCACAATTTAGCCGGGATAAACAAGTAACCAACCGAACATTGGGAAATGCGTTTGCTAACTATACTATCATTCCATCTTTATCTTTCCGTTCCGAATTTGGTGCCGACATTCTTAATCTAAATGAAGATGAATTTTTAGGTAAAGAAACCATAGACGGAAGTTCTGTTAATGGATCAGGAAGTTTTATTTTATCGCAAAGCACATCATTTAATACCAATAATTATTTTACATATATTCCTAAATTAAATGAAAATAGTAAACTCAATGCTATATTGGGTATGAGTTATTTACAAAATGATACCAAAGGATCCTCTGCAGCAGGTGAACAATATCCTTCGGATGCGATAAAAAATTTATCAGGTGCAACATCAATAACTGCTGCAAATTCAACTAATATAAGATACACTTTCCTTTCCTATTTTCTCAGAGGCAATTACTCTTTCATGGATAAATATTTAATTGGAGCAAGTATCAGAACAGATGGTTCATCAAGGTTTGGTCCCGAGAATCGTTATGGATGGTTTCCTTCAGCATCTGTGGGCTGGGTATTATCGGAAGAAAATTTTCTTAAAAATGTTTCTTTCCTTAGTTTCTTAAAATTGAGAGCAAGCTGGGGCTTAACGGGTAATGCAGAAATAGGCGAAAGTAATTTCCTTTCATTGTATAGTGTTTCCAATTATCCCGGTTTGCCAGGCTTTGTTCCTGCGCAATTAGGCGACCCCAATTTAAAATGGGAAAAGACTTCACAAACAGATATAGGCCTCGAATTTGGCATTATTAAAAACCGTATTTCAGGTGAAGTTGATGTATATAAAAAGCATACAACAGATTTATTATTGGCTATTAATATTCCTGCAACTACAGGTTATACAACCATTTTGGAAAACCTTGGTACTATGGATAATAAAGGAATAGAAGTAAGCCTTAATTCAAATAACCTTGTTGGAAAATTTAAATGGTCTACATCGCTTAATGTCGCTTATAATAAAAATAAAGTAGTTGACATTAAAGGTCAAATTATTGAATCAGGATTTAGTGTTGTACAAAGAGCAGTAGAAGGTGAACCGATTGGTGTGTTTTATGGACAGAAGTTTTTAGGTGTTGATCCCGAGACAGGTGATGCACTTTATCAAGGCGAAGATGGAAAACCTACCAGTGATTTTGAGAGCGCAGCAAGGGTTGTTCTTGGCAAATCAAACCCAGAATGGACTGGTGGCTTCACCAATACCTTTTCTTTTGCTGGTTTTGATTTGAGTGCCTTCTTCTATTTTGTTCAGGGCAATAAGGTAAATAATGCAGCAGGATATTTTCAGTCTGAGGGATTTTATAATGGTTTTGATAATCAAACAACTGATATATTAAATGCATGGAGAAAGCCCGGTGATATTACAAGTGTTCCAAGAATCGGTTATTTCTCGGGCTCCGGTTATCAAAATACGTCATCAAGATGGCTATATGACGGGTCTTATATACGTTTAAGAAACGTTACGTTTGGTTATACACTTCCCAAATCAGTTGCTAAAACATTGCATATTCAATCAGCAAGAATTTATGCAACGGGTATTAATTTATGGACTAAGACTGATTACCCGGCAGATCCGGAAGTGAACACACTAACCTTAGGTAACATTGATAATGGACAGGATTTTTACACAATTCCTCAGCCAAAAACAATTACAGTTGGCTTAAATGTTAAGTTTTAATCGTGTTTATACAATCAAATTTATAAACTAAAAAATGGAACAATGAAACGAGCATATTTTTATATAGCTATTATTACAGCACTTATTACAACTTCCTGTGATAAAAAACTGGACGTTCTTCCTGAGAACAATATTACTCCAGGGCAAATACAAACAGCAGAAGATCTGAAAGCTGTATTGTTTGGAGCCTATAAGTTATACCAGGGACCTGCTGCCTTCGGAGAACAATTTATGTTGATTCCAGACCTCCTGGCTTCTGAAAGCCAAGTAAGTTGGGTGGGAACATTTACCGAATACAGACAATATCAAAATAAAGAACAACTAAAAGACAATGGTCTTGCAACAGGCATTTGGGAAAACACCTATAAAATAATACTGGATGCAAATACAGTACTCGATAAAATAAGTTTAATAGAAGATGAGGACGAAAAAAATGTTATTACTGGAGAAGCCGAGTTTATTCGGGGTGTGGCATATTTTGAACTGGTTAATTTATATTCCCAGCCTTATTCTGCAGGAAATATAACTGATCCAAACAGCGGTGTGCCAATTGTTTTGGAACCGGTTTATATATATGACTCGACCAAACACAAACCTTCAAGAGCTACAATTGATGAAGTGTATAAACAAGCGTTGACGGACTTAACAGATGCTGTTGCAAAACTTCCTGAAGACAATGGTACTGGACGGGTTGATAAGTACACCGCGAAAGCATTCCTTGCACGTGTATACATGAATATGAATGATTATGAAAATGCCGCTACTATGGCTAATGATGTTATCAGTTCAGGTAAATATGCATTGGTATCTCCTTACGATAAAGCATTTAACAATGATGGTTATTCTCCGGAGGATATTTTTGCTATTGCCCAAACCAATCAAAGTAATGCTGGTACTTCTAATAATGGATTAACGACTTTCTATTCCCCACAAGCACCTGAAGGTGTTGGTCGTGGAGACGCACAAGTCAATCCTGATTATCTTTCAATTTTTGATCCTGATGATACAAGGGGCTACTTTTTTACTTATGGCATAAGCATCAGTGGTTTTGACGGTTTATATACCAACAAATGGTTACAGGCTTACAAGTATATACCGGTTGTGCGCCTGGCCGAAATGTACCTGACAAGAGGCGAAGCCAATTTAAGAAAAGGTGGCGCACCGATAGGCGATGTTGATCCTCTTGATGATATTAATATTGTAAGAGAACGTTCCAACGCATTTCCTTTGTCCGGTGTAACCGGAAATGATTTCGTGGAAGAGCGATTCAGGGAACTTGGCTTTGAAGGCGACAGGCTTTGGACTTTGAAGCGTTTACAAAAAGATGTTGACGGAAGATCATTTGACGATGAAAAACTTGTGCTTCCAATACCCCAGAGAGAAACAGATGTAAACAAAAATCTTACACAAAACCCGGGTTATTTATAACTATAAAGAGATAATAACCTTTTAAAAAATTGTCATCCCGTTAGTAAATATTATTTGTAATTGCCCGCGAATAAAATTTTTTTGTGCAGCCTGATAAAGTTTCAAGTGGACAAGTGAGTGAGATAATAAAGCCTGATAGGTAGCAATATCTCCTGCTACAAGAACCTTTCTTAGCGATTAATATTTGTTTGCGAAGTACTCTGCGCATTTGCTACCTTAAGCCATTCACCAATTACATTATTGCAATTTGTGTAGTCTTTGTCTACAGTAATATAGTAATTGGGGATATGATCTTTAAACCATTTTTCAAGCGCCTGTTGCTTTTTTTCTTCCAATGCTCTTTGCGCAATTTTGTTGTAATCATCTTTAAGATTTTCGCGATGCGGCTCTGTGCGGGTTTTTAAATAAAGTATTCTTACAACTTTACGATTACGTTCATCCGTATAAGTTTGCGGTACAGAGATATCGCCAACCTTCATATTCTTTAATGCTACTACAGCATCTTTATCCAACTGGTCTATTGTAATATAAGTAGAGCCATCTCTGTTGTTGGTAAAAAAGCCGCTCGTAAACTTACTGTTTTCATCTTCGCTGAACCTATTTACTGCTGCGGCAAAAGACATCGTGCCATCGGTAATTTTTGAACGAATACTGTCTAATTTTTGAATACCCGATTTTACTTCCACATCTGTAACCGGAGGGATAAGCAAAATATGCCTTACCACTGCATCATCACCTGCACGGCTTACCATTTGAATAATATGTAATCCAAATTTTGATTTTATAACATTCGATATTTGTCCTTCTTTTAATTTAAAAGCCGCAGCAATAAAAGTAGGATCCCATGATTTATCGTTCCTGTTAATGCTGTACTGACCACCGTTATCTTTACTTCCCGGATCTTCGGAATATAACTTCGCTAATGCATCAAATTTTTTCTGACCGCTCTCTACCTGCTTTTTCATTTCGTTGAGTCTTCCGGTTACATAATCTTCTACTTCCTTATTTGCTTTGGGGTATAAAACAACCTGGGCTACTTCTACTTCACTTTCATAGAAACGCAAACTGTCTTTTGGAATCTTGTCAAAATATTCTTTTACTTCATTGGGTGTAATTTTTACATTCGCCAATATTTTATTCTGCATTTTCTCAGCTAAAGTCTTTTCTTTAAAAGGCTCGCGCAAATCTTCTTTTATCTGGTAAACGCTTCTTCCCGCAACCTGCTCGAGCACTTCCTGTGAACCATAGGCGCTTATGAAATAGCGGATTTTGTTATCAAGCAAAGCTTCCAGTTCATCATCCTCAACAAGGATAGAATCTTTTTCTGCCTGCAACACAAGTGTTTTCTGTATTAATTGTCCTTGCAAAAAAAGGCACTCAGCGTTGGGAGGCAACTGCGCATCGGGGTCTTGTCTTTTAGTATCAATTATTGCATTATCAATATCAGATTTCAGAATGATCCTGTTACCAACCTGGGCAATTATTTTATCAGCAACGACCTTTTGTGTTTGACCAAAAGAGAAACAAGGTGCGCAACATGCTGCAGCCAGCAAAACGAATACTAATTTTTTCATAACATGCGAATAGATTCAAAAATATACAATCGGCCGACGCAATAATAAAAATGAGAGGCTTTTAACAAAATAATGAGCCTCTCACTTAAACGAATTTTTTTTATAGACTAACTTTAGTGCTTATGGCATTGCCGTTGCGTCACTTGTTTCATCAAGAGGTAATAATGAATAATCAATAACCAGTAATAACACCAGACATCACACATTTTACAGTGTTCGTTTTACTTCTTCCTCTTCATACGCTTCAATGATATCACCTACTTTAATATCATTATAATTCTTCACTGTTAATCCGCATTCTGTACCTGATGCAACTTCTTTCACATCATCTTTATAACGTTTTAATGAACCAAGTTCAGCACTTGCACCTTCGCCCGTAGGATATATTACGATGCCATCACGGATAACACGCACTTTATTGTTGCGGCTTATTTTACCTTCTATTACCTGGCAACCTGCAACAGTTGCTTTATCAAACCTGTATACTTCGCGTATTTCAACATTTGCTACCACTCTTTCCTGGATCTTCGGTTCAAGCATACCTTCCATTGCACTCTTAATTTCATCAATGGCATTGTAAATAATAGAGTATGTTCTTATTTGCACACCTTCATTTTCTGCCAAACGAGCGGCCTGCATAGAAGGTCTTACATTAAAGCCGACAATAACAGCATCTGATGCAGTAGCAAGCAATACATCACTTTCAGATATTTGGCCCACACCTTTATGCACAACAGAAATTATAATTTCATCTGTTGATAATTTTTGCAATGAATCACTTAACGCTTCTACAGAACCATCAACATCACCCTTAATAATAAGGTTTAACTCTTTAAAGTTACCCAATGCAAGACGGCGGCCAATTTCATCGAGGGTAATATGCTTTCTTGCACGTAGTCCCTGTTCACGTACAATCTGGGCACGTTTTATTGCCACCTCTTTTGCTTCGGCTTCATCTTCAAACACACGGAATTTTTCGCCAGCCTGTGGTGCGCCGTTTAAACCAAGTATCTGTACAGGTGTGGAAGGCGGCGCCTCATCAACTCTTTGATTTCTTTCATTAAACATCGCCTTTGCCCTGCCATAGTTCTGACCACTTACAATGAGATCTCCTTGTTTTAAAGTGCCATTCTGTACTAAAACTGTAGCAACATATCCGCGACCCTTATCTAAAGAAGCTTCTATAATAGTTCCTATGGCTTCCCTGTCAGGATTGGCTTTCAAGTCAAGCAACTCAGCTTCCAATAATATTTTTTCAAGCAACAAATCCACATTAAGACCTTTTTTAGCAGAAAGTTCCTGGCTTTGGTATTTACCTCCCCATTCTTCAACCAGTAAATTCATTTGAGAAAGCTGCTCGTATATTTTGGTAGGATTTGCACCCTCTTTATCTATTTTGTTAATAGCAAATATCATAGGTACACCGGCAGCCTGGGCATGGCTTATGGCTTCCCTTGTTTGAGGCATCACTGCATCATCTGCAGCAATAACAATTACGGCTATATCGGTAACTTTCGCGCCACGTGCACGCATGGCTGTAAATGCTTCGTGACCCGGCGTATCAAGAAAAGTAATATGCTTTCCATTTGCCAATGTTACTTCATAGGCCCCGATATGCTGGGTAATACCTCCAGCTTCACCAGCCACAACATTTGCGCTTCTTATATAATCAAGCAAAGAAGTTTTACCATGGTCAACGTGACCCATAATAGTTACAATTGGCGCACGTGAACTAATATCTTCTTCTTCGTCCTCAAGTTCTTCTTCCTCTTCTTCTGTATCTTCTACACCAATAAATTCTACTTCATAACCAAATTCACCTGCCACCAGTTCTATTACTTCTGCATCAAGCCTTTGATTGATAGATACCATAATGCCTAGACCCATACATTTGCTTATTACATCGGTAAAGCTTACATCAAGCAGGTTTGCCAATTCGCTCACCGTTACAAATTCAGTAACCTGTAACTTATTGTCTTCTCCTATTTCACCCATTGACTCTGCATGCTCCTGTCGCTTTTCCCTTCTGTGTTTTGCTTTCAGGCTTTTACCACGACCACTGGCCCCGGCTAATTTGGCCTGAGTTTCACGTATTTTTTCCTGTATTTCTTTTTGATCAATCTCTTTTTCCTCCCGCTTAATATCTCTTCCTCTTCTGTCTCTTCCACGCCTGTCATCAGTACGGAGAGGTTTATCGCCTACCTTTTGAATGACTATACCGCGTCTTTCCCCGGCCGGTTCAGGCGCTCTTTTACCATGCGTATCTTTTTTAAATTTATCTTTTTCTTCCAGTTGCCTGTTATCACCTTTCTTATCAATCGGAATACGTTTACGTTTACGTTTTTCATCACGAAACGATGGCTTGGGTCTTGTTTCACTATCAACCGGTAATTGTATCTTACCAAGAATTTTAGGTCCCTCTAATTTTTCAGCTCTTATATTTTCAATGTGCGGGGCTTGTTCTGTTTCTTCAATATCTTCTTCAATTTCTGTTTCAATTGGTTCTTCAATTTCATCAGCTACAGGCAACTCTTCTTTTGCTGCTACTCCAGGTTGTTCTGTTTCTTCTTCAATTATTTCTTTTATTTCTTCATCCTCATCGGTCTTCTTCCCGTCTTCAGAGCGGGCAGGCTTTGCAACTTTTTTAGGTCTTGTTGAAGAATCAATTGCTGAAAGATCTATTTTCCCTACAGTTTTAGGACCTTCAATTTCAGGGGCCTCTATTTTAGTTATTTCAGGCACAACAGGTGGTGCTTCAGGTGCCGGTGGTTCAACAGCTTTTTCTTCAACAGGCACAGGAATTTCCGCAACTGGCTCTGGTTGTTTTTCAATTTTGGGCTCTTCCTTTTCTTTTCTGAAACTTATTTCTTCTTCATCTCTTTTTCTTCTTTCTGAAGGTGCTCCTTTAGGAATCTCAATTTGATCGGCTTTTGTTTTAGCCACCTTATCGCTTTGAAATTCCTGCTGAAGAGATCGATACATCTCCTCGGTAAGTTTTGCAGTCGGTTTCAAATCATCACGGGCAAAGCCTTTGCTTACCAGGAACTCCACAAGGGTATCCTGGCCAATATTAAATTCTTTGGCTGCCGCCAACAATCTTGGTAATTTAAGTTCTATCATTCAGTGTTTTTGTTTTGTTCCTCTTTCTGCGGAACTTAAAAAATTTATTTTGTGTACTTAGCAGCAGAATATTATTTAACATCCGTTGCATCGCACATTTATTCAATATATTTTAGCGACTATTATACCGACGTTGTTACTATTGAAAGACTACGCCGCTTTACTAATTTATTCTTTTTGGTACAAGGTTCGCTTTAAACGAAAGTAAAGTCAATAGTAATAAGGCTTCCGGTTTAAAAAAAAAACATTTAATTTTTATAGTCACTGCTGTTATCCTCTTTCAAATTCTTCCTGTAAAATTCTTCTTAAATCCTGTATCGTTTCTTTTTCCAGATCAGTTCTTCTTTCCAACTCATCAGGTGTAAGATTTAAAACACTGCGAGCCGTATCGCAACCTACACGTTTTAGTTCATCAATTATCCATGGTTCAATTTCATCAGTAAACTCATCCAAATCAATATCAAATTCTTCTTCCCCGCCTTCGCTTTCACGGAAAACATCAATGTCATATCCCGTCAATTCGCAGGCCAATTTAATATTTACTCCCCGACGACCAATTGCAAGAGAAACCTGGTCAGCCTTCAGATAAACATCAGCATGCTTGTTTTCATTATCCAAATCCATATAACTGATCTTTGAAGGCGTTAAAGAGCGTTGTATCAGAAGTTGTGTATTACTTGTCCAATTAATAACGTCAATATTTTCATTTTTCAACTCACGAACTATGCCATGAATGCGGCTACCCTTCATACCCACACATGCGCCTACAGGGTCAATCCTGTCATCAAAACTTTCAACGGCCACTTTTGCTCTTTCACCAGGTTCACGCACAATTTTGCGAATGGTAATAAGACCATCAAATATTTCAGGCACTTCAATTTCAAGCAATTTGGCGAGAAAATCAGGACTGGTACGGCTTAAAATAATGACAGGTGAATTATTTTTCATATCTACCCTGCGTACAACAGCTCTAATATTTTCACCTTTTTTGAAATAATCCTGTGGTATTTGTTCAGATTTTGGAAGAATCAACTCATTGCTCTCTTCATCAAGCAACAATACTTCTTTTTTCCAAACCTGGTAAACTTCTGCATTTATAATTTCGCCAACACGATCGCCGTATTTCTTAATCAATACGTTTTTCTTGAGATCGCTTATACGACTTGCTAATGTTTGTTTGGCAGCCAATATTGCACGGCGTCCAAAATCGAGTATATCAACCTCTTCATATAATTCTTCACCCACTTCAAAATCGGGTTCAATTTTCACTGCATCACTATAAGCAATTTCAGCCAGCGGGTCCTGTACCTCTCCATCTTCCACAATCATACGGCGTCGTATAATTTCGAGGTCTCCCTTTTCCGCATTTACAATCACATCAAAATTTTCATCGCTTCCAAACTTTTTCCGAAGCAATGTTTTGAAAACATCCTCTACTACTTTCATTAAAGTGGGGCGGTCTATATTTTCCGCATCTTTAAATTCCTGGAATGCCTCAATTAAATTTATACTTGCCATATTTATTTACGATTTAAAAAACCTGTCTGCCGACAGGCAGGTTTACGATTTACGATTTTGAATCCGTGCATCGCGCTGTTTTAAAATTTGATTTGAACTGTTGTTATTTTTATGTTATTAAATGGTATTACTATTTGTTGAGTAGAAGCTTTTTTGCCTTTTCCGCTTGTCTGTTCAATTATAATATCCGACTCGGCAACTTGAACCAGCTTACCTTCTTTTTTTGTACCGTCGTTAAAGAGTACTTCTACAAAACGGTTGATATTTTTTGAATATTGGCGATGAAGCTTTAAAGGCTCATCAACACCGGGCGAAGAGACTTCCAAAGAAAATTCACCGGGAGGAAAAATCCCGCTATCCTCAATCATCTTATATAACCTGCGGTTAAACTGAACACATTTTTCTATGGAAATGCCATTATCACCATCGATAAAGACCTTCACGTTGTTGGTTGGCTTTATTCTTACGTTCACCCTAAAATATTCAGGCTCAGTAGATAATATAGCGTCAACCAACCGTTCAATTCGCTGCACCGGTGTTTCTGTTGCCATATAGTAAATAGAGAAGGGAACGATTTCGTTCCCTCCTTATCCTGATTTCCGCTGCAAATATAGCACATATTATAGATAGATTCCAAATTTAGAATGTTAGAATATTTTAAACTTATCATGAAAATATTGTCTCCGCTTTTATAATGCTGTCCGGTTTTCCCACATCTATAAACTTGCTTTGTGAATGATCAAATGATTTTATTATTTGGGTTTTTGCTGCCTCCAGATAAACATCTATCATAGAAAATTTTCCTTCATTGTGCATGAGTGAAAATATTCTGTTATTAATCGCATGAATACCACTAAATGCTTTTTGATAATATCTTGCTGCTTGCTTTGAAATTTTATCAACTCCTGTTTCTATATTGCGCCATCCGCATAATTCATTGTCGTCATTAAATAAGAAATAACGTGAAGTGTTGCGTTGTGTAGTAGCTAATGTGGCCAATGGTTTATTGGAAAGATGATATGCAATCATTTCATCAAGCCTTAAATCAGTGAGCACATCCACATTTACTAAAACGAAATCATTTTCATCTTTAAAATAATACTCTGCTTTTTTTAGTCCGCCGCCTGTTTCAAGTAGTTCATTTGTTTCGTCACTGATAATTATATTACTTCCCCAGCCATTATTCTTTTGAATTGCTTCAATAATTTGTTCTGGAAAATGATGCACATTTACTATCACATCGGAAATTCCAAATTGCTGCAAATATTTTATATTTCTTTCCAGTAAACTTTTTCTATTCACGAAAGCTAATGCCTTGGGATGTTTGTCTGTCCAGGGTTTCAGCCTTGTGCCTACGCCTGCTGCGAGTATCATTGCTTTCATGCCCTATCCCCTAAAGGGGTATTTAAACATGATTTCAAATTTATTTATTGCTGATATAGTTGTCATAGCACAATACCTGCCTTCAGTTAATTTCGCTCTGCTCAATAGAGCTTCGCCTGTTGAAGAGTGCGACGCAAGGAACGATCCACAGAGAACAAAAGTCCGGCTCATAAAAATCATCCTAATCATTTTAATCAT